>Ga0209385_1000277_pt1 | contig 20418 bp, 19 predicted proteins | sample NGEPerB_FD_184506 | JGI IMG/M metagenome (GOLD analysis project Ga0209385, IMG submission 184506) | Arctic peat soil microbial communities from the Barrow Environmental Observatory site, Barrow, Alaska, USA - NGEE PermafrostAB12-B... | ecosystem: Environmental > Terrestrial > Soil > Wetlands >... | reverse complement strand
CCTCCGCCGATCCGCAATGGATGGGCATGCTCGGCATGCACGGCACGCTGGAAGCCAACATGGCGATGCACGATTGCGACGTGATGATCTGCATCGGCGCGCGCTTCGACGACCGCATCACCGGCCGCATCGACGCCTTCTCGCCCGGCTCGAAGAAGATCCATGTCGACATCGATCCGTCCTCGATCAACAAGAACGTCCACGTCGATGTGCCGATCGTTGGCGACTGCGCGCATGTTCTGGAAGACATGGTGCGGCTGTGGCGTACCGGTGCGATCCATCCCGAAAAGAAGGCGCTCAGCGACTGGTGGAAACAGATCGACAAATGGCGCGCGCGCAAGTCGCTCGCCTACCGGAATTCGAACGAGGTGATCAAGCCGCAATACGCCATCCAGCGGCTGTACGAGCTGACCAAGGACCGCGACTGCTACATCACCACGGAAGTCGGCCAGCACCAGATGTGGGCGGCGCAGTTCTATGGCTTCCAGGAGCCCAACCGCTGGATGACCTCCGGCGGCCTCGGCACCATGGGCTACGGGTTGCCGTCCTCGGTCGGCGTGCAGCTCGCGCATCCGAAATCGCTGGTCATCGACATCGCCGGCGAGGCCTCGGTGCTGATGACCATGCAGGAGCTCTCGACCGCGGTGCAGTACCGGCTGCCGATCAAGATCTTCATCCTCAACAACCGCTACATGGGCATGGTGCGGCAGTGGCAGGAGTTGCTGCACGGCGGCCGCTATTCGGAGAGCTATTCCGAAGCGCTGCCGGATTTCGTCAAGCTGGCCGAGGCCTATCACGCGGTCGGCATCCGCTGCGAGAAACCGGGCGATCTCGACCACGCCATCAAGGAAATGATCGACGTCGACAAACCGGTGCTGTTCGACTGCGTGGTCGATCCGAAAGAAAACTGCTTCCCGATGATCCCGTCGGGACGCGCGCATAATGAAATGATCCTCGGCGATGCGGCGGAAAAGCTCGAAGACGCGATCACCGAACAAGGCAAGGTGATGGTGTGATGAACGCTCCCTCGACAAGCCACTATCCGGCGGCGCCGACGGCGCAGAAGTCGGAATCGCACACGCTCTCGGTGCTGGTCGACAACGAACCGGGCGTGTTGGCGCGCGTCATCGGCCTGTTTTCCGGCCGCGGCTACAATATCGAGTCGCTGACGGTGTCGGAGACCGAGCACGCCAAGCATCTCTCGCTCGTCACCATCGTCACGACGGGAACGCCGATGGTGATCGAGCAGATCAAGAACCAGCTCGATCGCTTGGTGCCGGTGCACCGCGTGGTGGACATGACGCTGCTGGGCGGCTCGATCGAGCGCGAGTTGGCGATGGTCAAAATCAAGGGTAAGGGCGAGCACCGGGTCGAGGCGCTGCGGCTGGCAGATGCGTTTCGAGCGCGGGTGATCGACGCCACCACCGAAAGCTTCATCTTCGAGATCACCGGCAAGAGCGACAAGATCGAGCAGTTTGTGGCGCTGATGTTGCCGCTCGGGCTGGTCGAGGTCTCGCGCACCGGTATCGCCGCCATCGCGCGCGGGCCGGAGGGGATGTCGGCGCGCTGAGCCGGGCTTGTCCCGGCGGCACATTGAATCTAGAAGCAGCGCGGAATCTAGAAGCAGCGCGGAAAGAACTAACGGCCCGTCTGAGCGGCTCAAATAGGGGTTAAGTACCATGCGTGTTTATTACGATCGCGACGCCGACCTGAACCTGATCAAGGGCAAGAAGGTCGCCATCATCGGCTACGGCAGCCAGGGCCACGCCCATGCGTTGAACTTGCGCGACAGCGGCGTGAAAGAGGTCGCGGTCGCCCTGCGCAAGACCTCCGGCGGCGTGAAGAAGGCCGAGGCCGAGAAATTCAAGGTCATGGAAGTGGCCGACGCCGCCAAATGGGCCGACGTGATGATGATGCTGACCCCCGACGAATTGCAGGGCGACATCTATCGCGATCATCTCATCAAGAACATGAAACAGGGCGCGGCGCTGATGTTCGCGCACGGGCTCAACGTACATTTCAACCTGATCGAGCCGCGCGCCGATCTCGACGTCATGATGATCGCGCCGAAAGGTCCCGGCCACACCGTGCGCTCGGAATATCAGCGCGGTGCCGGCGTGCCCTGTCTGCTGGCGATCCATAAGGACATCTCCGGCAATGCACACGATCTCTGTCTCTCCTATGGCGCGGCGATCGGCGGCGGGCGGGCCGGCATCATCGAGACCACGTTCAAGGAGGAATGCGAGACCGACCTGTTCGGCGAGCAGACCGTGCTGTGCGGCGGCGTGGTCGAGCTGATGAAGGCCGGCTTCGAAACCCTGGTCGAGGCCGGCTACGCGCCCGAGATGGCTTATTTCGAATGCATCCACGAGATGAAGCTGATCGTCGACCTGATCTACGAGGGCGGCATCGCCAACATGAACTACTCGGTGTCGAACACCGCGGAATACGGCGAATACGTCTCCGGCCCGCGCGTGATCACGCAGGAGACGCGCGCCGAGATGAAGCGCATTTTGGCCGATATTCAGTCCGGCCGCTTCACGCGCGACTGGATGTTGGAGAATAAGGTCAACCAGACCTCGTTCAAGGCGACGCGCGCCAAGCTCGCCGAGCATCCCGCCGAGCAGGTCGGCGCCAAGCTGCGTGAGATGATGCCCTGGATCAAGCAGCGGGCATTGGTGGACAAGACGAAGAATTAGTTTTTGTCATTCCGGGCTCGCGAGCTTCGCTCCCGCCCCGGAATGACAGCTACTTTTTCCCGATCTCACCCGCCAACCAGCGTGCCACATCGTCGGGCGTCGTGCCGCCATCGGCGGCGCGGGCGTTGGCCGCGCGCATGGCAGCGACGGGAATGGCGCCGATCAGCGGCTTGAGCGCGGCAATCAGTTTCTCGTCGCCGGCGCGGCGCGGCGACAGCAGCAGAATGGCGTCATAGGGCGGGATCGCGTGTCGGGGATCGTCCAGCACGACCAAGTCATATTTCGCGATCTGGCCGTCGCTGGTATAGGCCGAGATCACGTCCATCTCGCCGTCGGCCGCGGCGCGGTACATGAAATCCGGCTGCATGGTGCGCTGCGCGCGGAAGGCCAGCCCGTAGGCCTTTGCGATCGCCGCCCATTCCGGTCGCGCGAAGAATTCATAGTCGCCGGCGATGGACATTTGTGGCGCGTGTGCCGCCAAGTCGGCGATCGAGCGGATGCCGAGCGCCGCGGCCTTCTTGCGCGTCATTGCCAGCGCATAGGCATTCTCGAACCCGAGCGAGCCCAACATGCGGATACGGTATGTCGCGTTCAACCAGCGAGCCACTTCGCCTAGCACCGCCTCGCGCGGCGGCGCGTCGGTACGACCCATGCGGTTGGCCCAGAGCGTGCCGGAATAATCCACATAGGCGTCGATGTCGCCGGCCACCAGCGCGTTGAAGATGACGGCGGAGCCGAGCCCGTCGCGACGCTGCGCCGACATGCCGTTGGCGGCCAGCCGCTGCTCGATCAGCGCGGCCAGCACATATTGCTCGGTAAACGGCTTGGCGCCGATCACGTAAGCGCCTTGCGCGCGGCCAAACCCCGGCGCATGGCCGGGCAAGAGCGCGGCCAGCACGACCAGCACCAACCCGGCGCCGCCGGCGGTGATTTGCAGGCGGCTGTGCGCGGCGACACCGTGCTCCATCAGCGCCAGCAATTGATCGACCACCAGCGCCAGCGCCGCCGCGGCGACGCAGCCGAACAGCACGAACACCCAGTTCTGCGTCTGCAACCCGGCGAAGATGTAATTGCCGAGGCTGGTCTGGCCGATCGGCGTCGACAGCGTGGCGGTGCCGATCACCCACACCGCGGAGGTGCGGATGCCGGCCATGATCACCGGCATCGCCAGCGGCAGCTCGATATCTCGCATAAGCCGCCCCGGCGTCGCGCCGAACAGGCGCGCAGCCTCGCGCAACGATGGAGCGATGCCGTTAAGTCCAACCACGGTATTGCGCAGCACCGGCAGCATCGAATAGAGCGCTAGCGCCAGCACCGATGGAAGAAAGCCGAGGGCGGAGAAGCCTTTGCCGAACAGCCGCTCGGACAGGCCGGCGAGCGCTAGTAGCATCGGATAAAACAGCGCCAGCAGCGCGAGCCCGGGAATGGTCTGGAACACGCTCGCCACCGCGAGCAGAGCACCGCGCAGCACCGGGTGCTGCCGTGAGGCGATCGCCAGCGGCAGGCTGACACCCAGCCCGATGGCGAGCGCCGTGATGCTCACCAGCACGTGGCTGCCGAGGTAATCGGGCAGCCGCGCCAACGCATCGGCAAGACGGGCGTCAGTGTTCATCGCGGCGATGATGGCATGCAGCCGGGGGCTAAGAAACCCGCCGCCGCAGCCCTATTTCAACCCATCCCCTTGGTTTGCATCGCGGAAATAGCCGGCCGCGCCCGCTTTCTCTTGCAATGACAATTTGATTACAGTCTTATGACGGCGGGCCGTGCGCTGGGGGTAACAGCGTGCTCATTGCCGGGCATGGCCGTCCGCTGGCCATGCTGTCTGCCGCCTCCACTCTGCTCAATCGCCTCGCGTTTTCCGAGACGATTTCCCGTCGCGATATAGCGACGCTTGTCACTGTTGCGGGCCTTCATCTCTCCGCGCTCGTCATCATGGCGGCGACCGAAGTCGATCTAGTTGCGAAGATTGCCTTCCTGCTGGCCTGGGTGGCGTTGAATTGTGTGTGGCTCGCCGCGCTGCGGCGGCCGGCGATCGCGGCATTCATGTCGCTGGCGATGTTGGTCGCGCTCATCCTGTTTTCGCAATTCAAATACGACAAGCTGATGATGACGGTCAATTTCGTCGACCTGATGATCATCGATCGGGACACATCCGCTTTCCTGTTCACGATCATGCCGAATTTGCGCTGGTCGGTCACGCTCAGCGCGCTCCTTGCTGCGCCGCTGATGGCGCTGATCTGGCATTTCGATACGTTCCGCATTCGCCGGCGCATAACGTCCACCGGCGGCGCATGTTGCCTGGGCGCACTGGCGGCGCTCTCGATGTCGGTTCCGAGCGATTTTTTTGACGAGTTCTTCAACCACAACTACGTATCGAAATTTTCCCGCTCGGGCGTGGAGTCGATCTACGAACTGGCGACGCACGGGCTCATGGAATCGGACGGTGCCATCGCCGAGCACTTGAAGTCGGCGCCCGCCGCCGCCTGCAATCCGGCGCGCAAGCTTCCGCACATCATCCTGCTGCACGATGAATCGAGCTTCGACATTACCGCCGCGCCCGGCATCAAAGTGCCGCCGGGCTATCACAAACATTTCCGGTCGTTCGACGGCGTGGCGCGCAAGCTTGTGGTCGAAGGCGCGGGCGGTCCGAGCTGGTTCACCGAATACAATGTGCTCACCGGACTGTCGGCGCGCTCCTATGGGCGGTTTGCTACCTCAGTGACGCGCATCGCCGCCGGCCGCGTCGCGCGCGGACTGCCGCATGCGCTGTCCCGTTGCGGTTACAAAACGTTCAGCCTTTATCCGTTCTACGGCGCTTTTCTCGGTTCGCGCGGCTTCCAGACCACAGCCGGCATCCAGCACTATATGGACATGACAGATCTGGGGACGCGCGGTTTCGAGGCGGACAGCTTCTACTTCGACCAGGCCGAAAAGATCATCGCGCGCGAGCGCCGCAACGGTCCGCTGTTCCTGTATGTCTATACCGTCGCCAATCATTTTCCGTGGGATTCTCGACTGCGCCCCGAGCTGACCCCGGATTGGCACAATCTTGGCAACGTGCCGAACATCGATGAATATATCCGGCGGCAGGGCATGACCGCGCATGACTATGGCGCGCTGCTGGAGCGTCTCAAGCGGGACTTTCCGACCGAGTCGTTCCTGATCGTGCGCTACGGGGATCACCAGCCCGAGTTCGGCTATCGCATCATCGATCCGACGCTCAACGAAGCCGCGATCGCGCGTCACTTGCTGGCGTTCGATCCGCGCTACTTTACGAGTTACTATGCGATCGATGCGGTGAATTTCCAGCCGGCCGATCTGTCCTCCGCGCTTACGACGCTCGACGCGCCGTATCTTCCGTTGGTGGTCCAGGAGGCCGCCGGCATGCCGCTCGATGCGTCCTTCGCCGAGCAGAAGGCGATCCTGCAACGCTGCCATGGCCTGTTCTATCGCTGCGCCGGCGGCGCCGAGGCGCGCCGTTTCAACCGGCTGCTGATCGCCGCCGGCCTGATCAAGGGCCTGTAGGCTTCGGGCTTTGCAAGCCGGGCATGTCCCGGATAGCTTGCCTTGATCGGGGTTAATCGCTCAGGGACATGCATGGCAGGCGGCGCGACAGCAACTGCGCAAGGCAACACGCAGGCTACGGCCATCGCTCTCAGCGAAGTTTCGGTCGCATTCCGCCTCGGCGGCGGCGGCCTCTATACCGCCGTCGAGCGCGCCACGCTCAATGTCGCCGACGGCGAATTCGTCGCCATCGTGGGGCCGACCGGCTGTGGCAAATCCACGCTGCTCAACATCGCCGCCGGGCTGATCGCGCCGTCGTCCGGCCGCGTCGATATCTTCGACAGCCCGCTGGCCGCGCTCAACCGTCAGGCCGGCTATCTGTTCCAGGCCGATGCGCTGTTTCCCTGGAAGACGGCACTGGAAAACGTCGCCATCGGGCTGGAAACGGCCGGCACGCCGTCGACCGAAGCGCGCGCGCGGGCGCAAAGCTGGCTCATGCGGGTGGGCTTGAGCGCGTTCGGCGACCGCTATCCGCACATGCTCTCGGGCGGCCAGCGCAAGCGGGTGGGGTTGGCGCAGGTGCTGATCCGCGATCCGAAAATCCTGCTGATGGACGAGCCGTTCGGCCCGCTCGACGCGCAGACCCGGCAGATCATGGGCAACCTGCTGCTCGACCTGTGGAGCGGCGATCGCAAGGCGGTGCTGTTCGTCACCCACGATCTAGAAGAGGCGATCGCGCTCAGCGACCGCGTGGTCATCATGTCGGCGGGGCCGGCGGCGCGCGTCATCGGCGACTGGCGGGTGAAGCTGGCGCGGCCGCGCGACATCGGCGAGATCAAGCTCGACCATGCCTTCCACGAATTGCACCGCGACATCTGGCACATGCTCAAGGCCGAGGTGATCAAGGGCTACGCGCAGACCGAGGGGGCGTGATGTCGCGCACGTGGCTCATCGTCCTGCAGGTGCTGGTCGCCGTCGTCTCGATCGCGCTCTGGCACGTGCTCACGACGTACCAGATCTTCGGCGCGGTGCTGTTGCCGCCGTTCTTCTTTTCCAATCCGCTGGATGTGGCCCAGCAGATCGTCGCTTGGTTCGCTTCGGGCGTGATCTGGAAGCATCTCTGGGTGACGTTGATCGAATCGATTCTCGCCTTCGTGCTCGGCTCGATCGGCGGCGTGCTGGTCGGCTTCTGGTTCGCGCGTCAGCCGCGCACCGCCGCGGTGTTCGATCCGTATGTGAAGATGGTCAACGCGCTGCCGCGCGTGGTGCTGGCGCCGATCTTCACGCTCTGGCTCGGCCTCGGCATCTGGTCGAAAGTGGCGCTCGGCGTCACGCTGGTGTTCTTCATCGTATTCTTCAACGTCTATCAGGGCGTCAAGGAAGTCAGCCCCACGGTGCTGGCGAATGCGCGCATGCTCGGCATGAGCGAGCGGCAGTTGATGCGCCACGTCTATTGGCCGTCGGCGCTGTCCTGGATGTTTTCCTCGCTGCACACCTCGGTCGGCTTTGCCGTGGTCGGCGCGGTGGTGGGCGAATATCTCGGTTCCGCGGCGGGCTTAGGCTATCTGATCCAGCAGGCGGAAGGCGTGTTCGACGTGGCCGGGGTGTTCGCCGGCATGTTCGTGCTGGCCGCCTTCGTGATCGTGATCGATACGCTGGTCACCATGGTCGAGCGCCGTCTGCTGGTCTGGCGGCCGCTGGTGGGCGAGAGTAGGCCGTAAGCGAGCACTCGGCCGCCCTGCTCGCGTCGGTTGTAGCAATCTTGGATTTGCAATATCGTCTTGTTAGCCGTTGCCAGCATCAGGCCATCTGGCAAATTGAATGCTCGGCCGGGGAGCACCGTTGCCATGAAATACTCCGCTCGAATCCGCTTGCGCGGTTATGCAATTGCGGCCGTGACCCTTGTTGCCGTCTTGGCCTATGCGCCCGAGGGCTGGTCGAGAACCCCGAGGCCGGCCGGGTGCCAGCAAATGACGGAAGCGCTGGCCAAGGGGCTGTTCGACGAATGGAACAAAGCGCTGCAACAGAACCCCGAGACGGTTGTGCGGACTTACACGCTGGACGCGGTCCTGCTGCCGACTTTCGAGAACGGACCGCTTATCGGCCGCGCCGAGATTCGCGGTTATTTCGACCATTTCCTCGAGCAGCATCCGGTCGGACGCATCGACACCCGGGCCATTATTCCCGCCGGTTGTAACACGGGCGTTGTCGCCGGGCTCTACACCTTCACGGTGAATGAGGGGACCGCGCGCGTGGACAAGCCGGCCCGCTATACCTTCGTCTACGTTTATGAGTCAGTACCCCGACGCTGGCTGATCGCACACCACCACTCGTCAGCGCGGCCACAGAAAGGCGCAGCGAAGTAACTCCGCCAGGCTGGCCACAATGGTAGAGAAGCGCCTGCGGGTGCGGCGGCCGGTGGTGCGCGATAGCAGGCCCTAGTCACGCCCGCCGCGCTGGCCTATCGTTTGGGTTGCAATGGCCTGCTGAAAGGCCAGTGGACCAGGGGGGATATCCATGCCCGCTCATCTCCGTCGGCTCGGCTTTGCGCTCGCCGCGCTCGTGCTGTCATCGGGTCTCGCGCTCGCGCAGACCAAAATCACGCTCGCCGTCGGCGGCGGCAGTTGCCTGTGTTATCTGCCGACGATCCTGGCCAAGCAACTCGGCGAGTTCGAGAAAGCCGGACTAGCCGTCGAAGTCGTGGACTTCAAGGGCGGCTCGGAGTCGCTCAAGGCCGTGATCGGCGGCAGCGCCGATGTGGTGTCCGGCTATTTCGACCACTGCGTTAATCTCGCCGCCAAGGGCCAGCACTTGCAGGCCTTCGTGGTCTATGACCGCTATCCCGGTTTCGCGCTGGTGGTCTCGCCCAAACACACCGCCGAAATCAATTCGATCAAGGATCTCGCCAACAAGAAGGTCGGCGTGAGCGCGCCCGGCTCCTCCACCGACTTCTTCCTGAAATACATGCTGAGCAAGAACGGCGTCGATCCAAATTCCGTCAGCGTGATCGGCGTCGGCCTCGGCGCTACCGCCGTTGCCGCCATGGAGCAGGGACAGATCGATGCCGCCATCATGCTCGATCCGGCGGTGACGCTGCTGCAAGGAAAGAACAAGGATCTCAAGATCCTCAGCGACACCCGCACCCAGAAGGACACGCTGGCCGTGTTCGGCGGCGAATATCCGGGCGGCGCGCTCTACACCAAGGCCGACTGGATCGCCAGCCACGAGAAGGAAGTGCAGGGCATGACCACGGCCATCGTGGCGACGCTCAAGTGGATCCATTCGCACACGCCGGAAGAGATCATGGCCAAGATGCCGCCGGAAATGGTCGGCAAGGACAAGGATCTCTATCTCGCCGCGCTCAAGAACACGATCCCGATGTATTCGGAAACCGGCCGCATGGACCCGAAGGGTGCCGCCGCGGTGCTGGCGGTGTTCAGCCAGTCGTCGCCTGACGTCGCCAAGGCCAATATCGACCTGTCGAAGACCTACACCAACAAGTACGTCGAGGCGGCCAACAAGAAGATGGGGATGAAGTAAGTTCCCGCCGCGCGGAATTCTAAAGACGGCCACACGGCGGGGGATTTCCCCGCCGTGTCTGTTATTGTCGACGCTATGAACCTGCTCTCGATCCAGTCCCACGTTGCCTATGGCCATGTCGGCAATTCCGCCGCGGTGTTTCCGCTGCAGCGCATGGGCGTGGAGGTGTGGCCGATCCACACCGTGCAGTTTTCCAACCACACCGGCTACGGCAACTGGCAGGGCCAGGTGTTCGACGCTCGAACGATCCGCGAGGTTATCGGCGGCATTGAGCAGCGCGGCGTGCTTGGCGAATGCGACGGCGTACTGTCGGGCTATATGGGCGGGGTCGATATCGGCGCCGCCATTCTCGACGCGGTGGCGACCGTCAAGCGCGCCAATCCGTCCGCGCGCTATGCTTGCGACCCGGTGATCGGCGACGCCGGGCGCGGCATCTTCGTCGCGCGCGGCATTCCGGAATTCATGAAAGAAAGGGCGGTGCCGGCCGCCGATATCATCACGCCCAACCATTTTGAGCTCGATTACCTCGCCGGCCGCGAAAGCAAGACGCTGGCCGATGCGCTGGCGGCGGTGAAGGTCGTGCATGGGCTCGGGCCGCGAGCGATCCTGGTCACCTCGCTGCATACCGAGGACACACCGGAGGAGACAATCGACCTGCTTGCCTCGGACGCGACTGGCCGCTTCCGTCTGCGCACGCCGAAGCTGCCGTTGGTTGTGAACGGGGCGGGCGATGCCATCGCCGCGCTGTTCTTCGCGCATTATCTGCGCATCGGCAGGATCGAGGAAGCACTGTCGCGAGCGGCGTCCGCCATTTTCGGCGTGCTGACCAAGACCGCGGCGGCGGGCGCGGGCGAAATCCAGCTGGTTGCCGCGCAGGATGAGATCGTGCAGCCGAGTCGCGTGTTCGAGGCGGAAGAAATATGACGACGCCGCCATGAGCGAAGCGGTGTCCGTCGTCCACATCGACCGCCTGGAGCTGACTGTCGCGCTGAAACCATGGGCCTTTGCGGTCGAGCGGCGCGCCGAAATCGATACCTGGTTCGCCGCGCTGCAACGCGAGAAGCCAGCCTTGTGGAACGGCCGCGTGCTGTTGTTGCATGAATACAGCCTGGCCGACGGGGTGCTGCGCGGCGCCTATTTGGAAACCGACTTTGCGAGCTTCGCCGCCTGGCGCCATTGGGGCAGGCCGGCGGCGGGGGTCCACGACTGCTTCGGCGCGGCGGCGATCGTCGCGGCCGATGGCGCGTTTCTGCTCGGGGTTATGGGTTCGCACACCGCCAATGCCGGCCGCATCTATTTTCCCTGCGGCACACCCGATCCGGACGACATCGTGGGGAGCCGCGTCGATCTCGATTTCAGCGTGCGGCGCGAGCTCAAAGAGGAAACCGGGCTGGACGTGGCCGAGTTCTCGGCCGAGCCGGGATGGACGACGGTGTTCGACACCTCGCTGATCGCGCATATCAAGGTGCTGCGCAGCGGCGAAAGCGCCGCGGCTTTGCGCGCGCGCGTTCTTGACTATCTGGCGCGCGAGCGGCAGCCGGAACTCGCCGACATCCGCATCGTGCGCGGCCCGGCCGATTTCGATGCCGCGATGCCGCGTTTTGTCACCGCGTTCCTGGCGCAGCGGTTCGCCGTGCGATAGACTTTTGCCCATGAAGCTCTACAGCATTGCCAAACGCTTTCGCATCGACAGTCCGGACAAGTTTCGCCTGTCCGGGCACGATCCTGCCGAGTGCTACGGTCTTACCGCCGACAAGAAAGAAGCCAAGGCCATGCTGGCCGAGGGGATCGAGCGGCTGGCCGAATTGCAGGAGCGGCTATACGCCAACGACCGTTGGTCGGTGCTGATTGTGCTGCAGGCGATGGACGCCGCCGGCAAGGACGGCATCATCAAGCATGTGATGAGTGGCATCAATCCGCAAGGCTGCGAGGTGCACTCCTTCAAGCAGCCGAGCGCGGAGGAGCTGCAACACGATTTTCTTTGGCGCGTCGCGCAGCGGCTGCCGACGAACGGACGCATCGGCATCTTCAATCGCTCGCATTACGAGGAAGTGCTGACCGTACGCGTGCACAAGGAATTGCTGGCAAGCCAAAAGCTGCCGAAACGTCTCGTCGGCAAGGAACTCTGGCAGCAGCGTTTCGACGATATCCGCGCCTTCGAACGCCATCTCGCGCGCAACGGCACGCTGATCCTGAAATTCTTCCTCAACGTGTCGAAGGACGAGCAGCGCCGCCGCTTCCTAGCGCGCATCGATGAGCCGGCCAAGCGCTGGAAATTCTCTTTTGCCGACGTTGCCGAGCGCAAGCTCTGGAACGAATACATGCACGCTTATGACGATCTGATCCGTCAGACCAGCCGTCCGGAGGCGCCCTGGTTCGTGGTGCCGGCCGACAACAAATGGTTCACCCGTCTGGTGGTCGTGGGGGCGATAGTGCAGGAACTCGGCGCGCTCGACCTCGATTTTCCGAAGGTCGAGGGCAAGGCGCTCAAGGAATTGAGAAAGGCGGAGAAGGCGCTGAAGCGGGAGAAGTCGTAGCGCCGGATCGCGGCTGCGCCTCGTTGCAGGCGCGCGGACAGCAATGCTGACCTATCTGCCGCTTGCGCTGACCCAGACCTTTCCAGTAGAAGATGCCATTGTTACGTGCGGTTAACGCGGACTTTACCTTGTTCCGCGACCTTAGCCGTCGAAGTCGAGGGATCTTCTAAGCCATGTCGGCGCGCCAAAATATCTGCGCGATCGAGCGGGCGGCCGACACGGCCGAACCCGCGGCCACCCTCATTCTGGGCACGCTCCTTCTCCTTATCCGCCCCTGAGGGCCGGCTGGGCGTTTGTGCCTGGGCACTCGGGGGATCGACGTAATGAGCACCCCATAGAGCGCCCAAAAGCGGCGCATTCGACGAGAAGGATCAATGCCATGACTAACAAGACCCAGTCCGACAAGGACCGCGTCGTCATCTTCGACACGACGTTGCGCGACGGCGAGCAGTGTCCCGGCGCGACCATGACGCATGAAGAGAAACTCGCCGTGGCCGAGCTGCTCGACACCATGGGCGTGGACATCATCGAGGCCGGTTTCCCGATCGCCTCGGAAGGCGACTTTGCCGCCGTGCACGAGATCGCCAAGCGCTCCAAGAACGCCGTGATCTGCGGTCTCTCACGCGCGTCGCCGAAAGACATCGACCGCTGTGCGGAAGCGATCAAGCCGGCCCGGCGCAAGCGCATCCATACGTTTCTCTCCACCTCGCCGGTGCACATGAAGTGGAAGCTGCAGAAGGAGCCGCACGAGGTCTACGAGATGGTGATCGCGCAGGTCACCCGCGCGCGCAGCCACACCGACGACGTCGAATGGTCGGCCGAGGATGGCACTCGCACCGAGCAGGATTTCCTCTGCCGCTGCGTGGAAGCCGCCATCAATGCCGGCGCCACCACCATCAATATCCCCGACACCGTCGGCTATACGGTGCCGGAGGAATATTTCGCGCTGTTCAAGATGCTGCGAGCGCGCGTGCCCAATTCCGACAAGGCGCGCTTCTCCACCCATTGCCACAACGATCTCGGCATGGCGGTGGCCAATTCACTCGCCGGCGTGAAGGCGGGCGCGCGCCAGATCGAATGCACCATCAACGGCATCGGCGAGCGCGCCGGCAACGCCGCGCTGGAAGAAATCGTGATGGCGATCCGCACCCGCAACGATGTCTTGCCGTACATGACTGGCGTCGATGCCAGCATGCTGACGCGTGCCTCCAAGCTGGTCGCGGCGGCGACCTCGTTCCCGGTGCAGTACAACAAGGCGATCGTCGGCCGTAATGCGTTTGCCCACGAGAGCGGCATCCACCAGGACGGCATGCTGAAGAACGCGCAGACCTACGAGATCATGACGCCGGAGTCGGTCGGCGTGAAGCAGACCTCGCTGGTCATGGGCAAGCATTCCGGGCGGCATGCGTTTGTGCACAAACTGGAGGAGCTCGGCTATCAATTGGCCGGCAATCAGCTCGAGGACGCCTTCGTGCGCTTCAAGGCGCTGGCTGACAAGAAGAAGCAGATCTACGACGAGGACATCGAGGCCCTGGTGGACGAGGAAATCGCGCACGCGCACGACCGCATCAAGATCATCTCGCTGACCGTGATCGCCGGCACCATGGGCCCGCAGTCGGCCACGCTCACCCTCGACATCGAGGGCAAGCACATCACGACGCAATCGACCGGCAACGGTCCGGTGGACGCGATCTTCAAGGCGATCCGCGAACTGGTTCCGCACGAGGCCAAGCTCGAGCTCTACCAGGTGCATGCGGTGACCGAGGGCACCGACGCGCAGGCGGAAGTCTCGGTGCGGCTGTCGGAAGACGGCCGCTCCTACACCGCCAAGGGCGCCGACCCCGATACGCTGGTGGCCTCGGCCAAGGCCTATCTCGGCGCGCTCAACAAGCTGACCAGCAAGCGCAATCGGACGCCGGGCGTTGAGAACCGCATCCACTCCACCGACGTCGGCTGAAAATTCTGCGACTAACGCGAAATGCCGCCTCGCAAGGGGCGGCATTATGCTTTTGGTTATTTGCTTTTGGTAAATGTTCCGCTTGGAACCCAAAAATCACATTTCGCCCTCATTTCGTTCGCTTTTGGGGCGGAATTGGCGGCTATCCACTGCTCACAACCTATACCAGACGTTGGGGATATTAACCGAATGAAGAAGACACTTTGCGCGGGCGTGTTCGCGCTCGCGGCGATTGGCTTGTTGTCGAATATCTCGGCCGCCAGCGCCGGTGAAATGGGGAACGGCTACGCGGCACAGGGGCAGATGTCGGCCTCGATCGATGTCGGACGCATCCGAAGCGTGCTCAGGCTGACGCAGGAGCAGGAGCGCTACTGGCGGCCGGTGGAGGCCGCCTTGCGCGACCTCGCACACCATCAGGAGCGGGTGGAATCGGATGGTTTCGTGCACCGGGTGAGCCGGCGGGTGATCTCGATCGTGCTCAATAGCGCAGCCGTCGAGCGGCTGGTGGTTGCCGCGCGTCCACTGATCGCCAAGCTCAATGACGAGCAGAAGCAGGCGGCCGGCCAGCTGGCGCAGGAAATGGGCTTAGGGTCGGTGGTGATGGCGGCGCTGAATTGAGCCGAATGGCGGCGCATCCCGCCGCCGTTGTCGCGCTCGATAAGCTGACCCGCAAGCGCAATCGGACGCCGGGGGTCGAGAACCGCATCCACTCCACCGACGTGGGCTGATCGACAAAATCGCAGTGCCGCGCCCTGCCACGGGCGCGGCACTGGCGTTTTTGTGTCCAAATTCCCTTATTTATAGAGCAAAACGCGGCGTCATGACGCCGCGGCAATCCGTTACCGGCCGCGGACCCGCGCCCACAACGGCAGCGCTGGCTTGCCGGAAAATCGAATAAATGCGACTTTAGTCGGCGGTTGACCGGCGTCAAAACAATCCGCGACGCTATATGTTTGAGGACAATAACAAATCCGTGGAGGAACCCCTATGCGAAAAATGCTTCTTGCGATAGCAGCGGCCGCAATTTTTGCCGCCCCCAGCGCCGGCATGGCGCAGGCGCCGATTATCATCAAATTCAGCCACGTGGTGGCGCCCAACACGCCGAAGGGCAAGGGCTCGGAGAAATTCAAGGAACTCGCCGAGAAGTACACCAACGGCAAGGTCAAGGTTGAGGTGTACCCGAACTCGACGCTCTACAAGGACAAGGAAGAACTCGAGGCGCTGCAGCTCGGCGCCGTCCAGATGCTGGCGCCGTCGAACTCGAAGTTCGGCCCGATCGGCATCAAGGACTTCGAAGTGTTCGACCTGCCGTTCCTGCTGCCGAACCTGGCGTCGCTGCGCAAGGTCACCGAAGGCCCGATCGGCAAGAAGATGCTGACGCTGCTCGACGCCAAGGGCATGATCGGGCTTGCCTACTGGGACAACGGCTTCAAGCAAATGAGCGCGAACAAGCCGCTGCACATGCCGGAAGACTACAAGGGGCTGAAATTCCGCATCCAGTCCTCGAAGGTGCTGGAAGCGCAGTTCCGCCTGCTCGGCGCGACCCCGCAGGTGATGGCGTTCTCCGAGGTCTATCAGGCGCTGCAGACCGGCGTCGTTGATGGCCAGGAAAACACGCCGGCGAACATGTACACCCAGAAAATGGACGAAGTGCAGAAGTACACGACGCTGACCAATCACGGCTACATCGGCTACGTGGTCGTCGTGAATAAGAAGTTCTGGGAAGGCTTGCCGGCCGATATCCGTGGCCAGCTCGAGAAGGCGATGGCGGAATCGACCGCATATGCCAACACGATCTCCGCGCAGGAGAACGACGACGCGCTCGCCGCGATGAAGAAATCCGGCAAGACCACGTTCATCGTTCCGACCGCGGCCGAAATGGCGGCCATGCAAAAAGTCATGGAGCCGCTCTACAACGACATGGCCAGCCGTGTCGGCAAGCAACTGATCGAGGACGTGCGCAGGACGGCGCAAGGCGCAACCAACTAACGAAACCATGGCGGGCCCCGGCAATGCTGCCGGGGCCCGTTTGTATCCAGGGTGGGAATTTCGACGACATCGATCTGGCGAAGCCTCGGCGGCTCTTGGGGCGTTGCGTGTTTCTAAATTCCAATCGTCATTGTCGCGATCACCGCGACCGGGGCGAATGTTCGCCCTGAGCCTACGAGGCACAGGTGTTCCTTCGCATTCTCGACCGGCTTGAAGAAATCATCATCGCGTGCCTGATCGGGGCGGCGACGCTGTTGATCTTTGTCGCGGTGGTGCAACGCTACTTGATCGGCGTGCCATTTCTCTATCCCTATTTCTACAACTTCAACATTACCTGGGCGCAGGAACTGTGCATCTACATGTTCGTGTGGATGGCCAAGTTCGGCGCGGCCTATGGTGTGCGCACCGGCATCCATGTCGGCGTCGATGTCATCGTCAACATGCTGCAGCCGAAGTACCGGACCAAGGTCATTATGTTCGGCTTGCTGGCCGGCGCTTTTTTCACCTTCGTCGTCGGCACCATGGGCGCCAAGTTCATCATCGAGCTCTACCCCACCGACCAGGTATCGCCCGATTTGGAGCTGCCGCGCTGGATCGTCTTCCTGTGCGTGCCGCTCGGCTCCTATCTGATGTGCTTCCGCTTCCTGCAGGTGGCATGGGCGTTCTGGCACACCGGCGAGCTGCCACATCATGACCCGGGCCATGTCGAGGGCGTGGTCGAAAGCACCTCCGCCGCCAAAGACTTGGCTGCGGAAGAACTTGCCAACAAGAGTGGCACGCGATGAACAGCGCCCTGATCTTTGGTCTGCTCATCGCGCTGATGCTCACCGGCATGCCGATCTCGATCGCGCTCGGCCTCACCGTTCTCAGCTTCCTCTATGTGATGACGCAGGTGCCGATCGAAGCGGTGGCGCTCAAGCTGTTCACCGGGATCGAGAGTTTCGAGATCATGGCGATCCCGTTCTTCATCCTGGCCGGCAATTTCCTTACCCATGGCGGCGTCGCTCGCCGCATGATCCGCTTTGCCACCACGATGGTCGGCCACTGGTATGGCGGGCTGGGCCTGGCGGCGGTGATGGCCTGCGCGCTGTTCGCCGCCATTTCCGGTTCCTCGCCGGCGACCGTGGTCGCCATTGGCTCGATCCTGCTGCCGGCGATGGTGCAGGCAGGCTATCCGAAGCGGTTCGGCGCCGGCGTCATCGCTACCTCCGGCGCGCTCGGCATTCTGATCCCGCCCTCGATTGTCATGGTGCTTTACTCCGTGGCGACCGGCGGCAGCGTGGCGATCGATCCGGAAGGCAAGCGCGTGCTGTCGGCCTCGGTGGCGCAGTTGTTCATGGCCGGCGTTATCCCCGGGCTGATCCTCGCCTTCTTGCTCGGCATGACCACCTTCTATCGCGCCTGGAAGAACGATTATCCGCGCATGCCGAAGGCGACGTGGCTGGACGCTTTTATTGCGTTCCGCCAATCGATCTGGGGCCTGTTGCTGATCGTGATCGTGCTCGGCGGCATCTATGCCGGGCTGTTCACGCCGACCGAAGCCGCGGCGGTCAGCGCGGTCTATGCCTTCGTGGTCGCGGTGTTCGTCTACGGCGATCTGAAATTTTCGGACATACCGAGGGTGCTGCTGTCGTCCGCCAATATGAGCGCGATGATTCTCTACATCATCACCAACGCGGTGCTGTTCTCCTTCCTGATGACCAGCGAGCAGATTCCGCAGTCGATCACCGCCTGGGCCACCAGCGCCGGCATCGGGCAAGTCGGATTCCTGCTGTTCGTGAACATCCTGCTGCTGGTGGCCGGCAACGTGATGGAGCCGTCGTCGATCGTGCTGATCACCGCGCCGATTCTGTTCCCGGTCGCGGTCGGCCTGGGCGTCAACCCGATCCATCTCGGGATTCTGATGACGGTGAATATGGAGGTGGGAATGTGCCACCCGCCGGTTGGGCTTAATCTCTATGTCGCCTCCGGCATCGCCAGGATGGGCATCACCGAGCTCACCATTGCAGTATGGCCGTGGCTGCTGACCATGCTGGGATTCCTTTTCGTAGTGACCTACGTACCGGAATTATCGCTCTGGCTGCCGCGCGTGCTCGGGATGATGTAGAAGACCTTCGTGTTGAAAAACAAAATTAAATGAAGATTGCGCGCCGTTAATTTCCGCCCAGACTTTCGTTACCCCCGCCCCATGCTGCAATAGGTCTACTTGCCGGGAAATCGGTTTAATGCCACCCTAAACGGCGGAAAAACCAGCAAAAAGCCGGTATCCACGCTTCAAATCGGAGGAAAACGTCGATGCGCAAATGGCTTCTCGCGGCGGCAGCGGCCGCCATTTTCATGGCGCCTGGCACCGGCATGGCCCAGTCGCCGATCGTCATTAAATTCAGCCACGTCGTGGCGAATGATACGCCGAAAGGCAAGGGCGCGATCAAGTTCAAGGAACTCGCCGAAAAATACACCAACGGCAAAGTTAAGGTTGAGGTCTATCCCAACTCCTCCCTCTACAAGGACAAGGAAGAAATCGAGGCGCTGCAGCTTGGCTCGGTGCAGATGCTGGCGCCGTCCACCGCGAAGTTCGCGCCGCTCGGCGCCAAGGAATTCGAGGCGCTCGACCTGCCGAATTTGTTCGCCAGTGAAGAAGCCTATACGAAGGCGATGAAGGGCGAAGTCGGCAAGTGGCTGTTCAAGAAGCTCGAGCCGAAAGGCATCTCCGGCCTCGCCTTTTGGGACAACGGCTTCCACATGGTCTCGTCCAATCGTCCGCTGCTGAATCCATCGGATTTCCAGGGGCTCAAGATCCGCATTTCCGGCTCCAAGATCGCCGACCGCTATTTCCGCGACGTCGGCGCGATCCCGCAGATCTTGGCGTTCTCGGAAGTCTACCAGGCGTTGCAAACCGGCGTGGTGGACGGCTGCGAAAACACGGCGTCGAATTATCTGACGCAGAAGTTCCACGAAGTGCAAAAGCACATCACCGTTTCCTACCATGCCCATCTGCAATACGCGGTGATCGTGAACACCAAGTTCTGGAGCGGGCTACCGGCCGACATCCGCACACAACTCGACAAGGCGATGGATGAAGCGACCGACTACACCAACTCGATCGCCGTCAAGGAAAACGAGGATGCGCTGGCCGAGATTAAGAAGTCCGGCAAAACCACGCTGCATTATCTGACTGACGATCAGAAAAAGGCCTGGCAGACCGCGATGGCGCCCACCTATCAATGGGCGAAGGGCCGTGTCGGCACCGAGGTGCTCGACCTGCTGTCGAAAGAGCTCAATATCAAGATGAACTGACGGCGGTCTGCTGCGCCAAGAATAATAAACGGCCGGGATTGATCGCGCTCCCGGCCGTTTCGGTTTGAGACCGGGGGATTCGCGTGCTCAAAAGGGTCAATCGCGCGCTCGACCATTTGGAAGAGCGGCTGATCGCCACGCTGATCGCGGCGGCGACCGCGCTGATCTTCGTCTCGGTGCTGCACCGGTACGGGACTGGCGTCTCAATCAACCTATCGAAATGGGCGGCCGCGCGCGGCGTGCCCTTCGTGCCCGAGATTCTTAAGGATATTTATTTGTGGCTCGCCGCCCTCGACCTTTCATGGGCGCAAGAACTTTGCATCTACATGTTCATCTGGATGGCCAAATTTGGCGCCGCCTATGGTGTGCGCACCGGTATCCATGTCGGCGTGGATCTTCTCGTCAACATGGTGCCGGCGCGTTCGCGCAAGCAGGTTATCCTGTTCAGCTTGCTGTGCGGCGCGTTTTTCACCGGCATGATCGCGACGTTCGGCGGCTCGTTCGTCGAGGAAATGTTCAAGACCGGCCAGCAGTCGAATGACCTCGAAGCGCCGATGTGGATTGTCTACCTCGCGATCCCGCTCGGCTCAGGTCTGATGTGCTTCCGCTTCCTGCAGGTCGCGTGGTTCTATTATTGGACTGGCGAACTTCCGCACCACAATGAGGCGAAAGTCGAGGGCATTGATACAAATGTCCCGGCGCTGCATCCCGCGTCGGCCTCTCCCGCGGAGGTCTCCAGGAGCAAGTCAAGCCCGCTGGGACTGATCCTAATCCTGGCGCCGATATTGATTCTGACGATCTGCCTTGGCGAGAAGGCCGGCATCATCGTGCTGCCGCAGGCCCTGCGCGCGGCCACGATCTTCCTGCTCCTGATCGCGCTGATGCTGACCGGTAT
>Ga0209385_1000274_pt1 | contig 20554 bp, 14 predicted proteins | sample NGEPerB_FD_184506 | JGI IMG/M metagenome (GOLD analysis project Ga0209385, IMG submission 184506) | Arctic peat soil microbial communities from the Barrow Environmental Observatory site, Barrow, Alaska, USA - NGEE PermafrostAB12-B... | ecosystem: Environmental > Terrestrial > Soil > Wetlands >... | reverse complement strand
TCCCGGAGGCTCGCGCGCTGAGCCATTACTCCGGGGACGCCTTCTAGGAAAAGGCCGATTACTCGAACCTAAATCGCCGTCGGACAGACTGCCCCGTCTACCGGCCGGGATTGAGAAAGAAACCGAGCGCAGCGACCCTGGTTTCTACGCGCCACAGACCCCAGGCAATTCCCATTGCACCCCTACAGCACGGTAGATCTCACGGAAGTGCGGCCAAGCTTCCCGGTCGAAGTCCTCCCGCATGCGTGCTTCTGGCTCTGGACGAAGACGGAACAAGGCCATGTGGGCGGGGAGCCTCCTGAGAGGAGATGCCAGGCTTGCCTCCGATTATTCCCGAAGCAGTCGCCGCACCACTCATTCGTCGTTCGAACGACGATGCACCTGTGAGAAGCTTCTAGTTTGGAAGGGAGGATCCCATGGGACGAATCGTGCACACATCCCGAATCCACATCACTCGCGAGAAAGGCCCGACCCGGAAGGCTCTGATCGAAGGCTTCGCGGAACCCGTCTACTACGGCGTCCACGGCGGGATCAAGAGCTTCTACAAGGTCGAGCCCGAGGAGGAGCACGCCGCGACGCTCGATCACATCGTCGGCGCCGTCGCCGGTTGAATGATGGGGACACTGGCCACGGTGCTGGCCGGCAGCAAGATCCCCACCTTCTCGGACCGCTACCGCGCCGACGTCGAGGGCGACATCGAGGACGTCGACGGCGTTCTGAGGATCACCCGGATTCGGGTCGCGTACACGCTTTCGGTCCCGCCGGGGAAGGCCGACGACGCGCGCGAGGCGCTCAGGACGTACATCACGCGATGCCCCGCCGCGATGAGCGTGAGGGGGTGTATCGAGATCATCGATTCGGCTCAGATCAGCGAGCTTCCGGCCTGAAGCCCGCGACCGGGCCGCTGTGGTAAGGACGTGAAGCTGCTCGTCCCGATATGGTTAGGACGAGACGGTTCGCCCACCGCCGTCCGATCTCGAGCGTCCGGTAGTCCCGGACCACCGCGCTCTGAGCCATCCACTCGGGTATCAGACAGGAAGAGGGCCGATTACTCGAACGTAAATCGCCGTCCGGAGAGAATGCCCGGATACGGGCCGGGATTGAGAAAGAAACCGAGGGCGTGACTCTGGTCTGTAGGCCCCGCAGCCCCCGGCAATTCCCATTGCGCCCCTACAGGATCTGAGCTAGCTCTCTAAGCCGCCCGAGCTCCACTCCGAAGCACGTAAACGGTGCGGTTGGACCGGCGTTTCTCCATAGCCAACGACGTTTGGTCCCGAAGGCTCGCGCGCTGAGCCATTACTCCGGGGACGCCTTCTAGGAAAAGGCCGATTACTCGAACCTAAACCGCCGTACCGACAGAATGCCCGTGTGCGGACCGGGATCGGGAAGAAACCGAAGACGTGCCGCTGGTGTCTACGCGCCACAGCCCCCGGCAATTCCCATTGCACCCCTACAACCCCTACACATTCTAAGGGGCCCAGGTCACCGCGAGACCTTTTCTGTCCCTCCCGTTCCGGGCGATCGCGTCACCGGTCCCGATAGCGCTTCGCCGCCGCGAGGTCCTTCCTCAGCTCCTCGGCGTTGCGCCGTGGTCCGTAGCCAGGCGTGTCGCGCTGAATGCGCCAGCCTTCCTTCAGCGGGCCCGCATCGACCGTGTCGAAGCCGAACGCGTCGAGCATTTCGGTGACGGTGGCCTTCGCTAACGGGTCGTCGCCCGCGATGACCAGAGCGCGACGGTTCGGAGTGTCCGCGGGCTGCCCGTGAGTCGTGAGCTCTGCGGCATAGATGTGGTTGAAGGCCTTGACCACCTTCGATTTCGGAAGGTGGGCTTGCAAGAGTTCCGACGTGGTCGTCACCTCGTCGTCGAGCTCAGGGATCTGCCCGTCGCGCTGCGGGTAGTAATTGTTCGTGTCGATTACCACCTTTCCGGCCAGGGGCTCCATGGGAACGCTGCGGATGTTCTTGAGGGGGATCGTCACCACGACGATGTCTCCCTTCTTCGCCGCCTCGACCGGTGTCGCGGCACGGGCCCTGGGGCCGAGCTCGTTCACGAGCGCCGTGAGTGTCCCGGGGTCTCGCGAGTTGCTGATCACCACGCTGTAGCCGTGCGCCACCGCGAGGCGTGCGACCTGGCTTCCGATGTGGCCTGCTCCGATGAGTCCGATCGTCGTCATTCGTGAGATGGTGCCATAGATACTCGATCATCGGGTACGCGGTGATGAGCGTGTGCCTCGCCAGAATTCCATACGTCGTCCCGGGGGCATAGGTGCCTCAGCCGATAGAGCTTCCTGCGCTCCGCGGGCCGGCCCCTCTGACTCATTCTCGGCCCGTATCCTCTCAGCATACTCGGCTTGACTCGAACCTTTCTGGCGTCCCTCGTCACCCTCTTTCGCCCTCGGCCCGCGATGGCCGCCGAGAACCTCGCTCTGCGGCATCAACTCGGCCTCCTCCTGCGGTCGAGATGGCCCCCCGGCAATACGCATTGCGCCCCTACAGCGGGGCCGAGAAGGTGCGAGGCGCGCAGGAGCGCGGGCAGCGCCGCTGGAGAACTGCCGCCTCGCGGCGGTCGGGAAGAGTGCATGAAGGGCCCCCGTCCGGCCAGAATGCCCGTCTACGGGGCGGGGTCAAAATACCTCGGCCGCACCCAGAAAGAGACAGGATGGCTCCGGTTTCACGCTCCACAGCCCCCGGCAATTCCCATTGCACCCCTACACCCGGACAGAATACCCGTCTCCGCGGGATACGGTCTTAGATTGGTGCCATCAGCTTCTCGAACCTCGGGTTCTTCCGCAGCGGTTCGAAGTTGGGGTCGATCCTGAGCCAGCCGGGCGAAAGCAGGTACGGAATTTTCAGCAGCGGCTCCAAGTTGTCGAGTGCCTTTTCCGGCTCGCCGACGAGGACGTAGATCCGAGCGAGCTGGTGCTGAAGATAGGGGCCAAGGTACGCATCTTTGGTCACGGGCAGGAGCGCGACGGCGCGCTCCCCCTCGTGGATCGCCTCGTCTTTTTTCCCGAGATACGCCAACGCGAGGCCGAGGAGGGCATGGAGCTGCGCGTTCCCGGGCGCCGCGCGGAGCTGATCTTCGAACGCCTTTCTCGCCTCCTCAGCATGGGAGCGCATGCTCGCCGCATCGCCCTTCAAGGCGTAGGCTTGGACGAGACAAAGGCTCCAGCCCCCCCTGTTGTTGTCGAAGGCGCTCGGCATCAGGCGAAGGAGCAGCTCACGCTGCGCTTCGTCGAGGACCCAGACGAGATCGTGGTAAGTCGCCAGATAGGACACGATCGCGGTGGGCTCGACCTCTCTGGGCGCGGCGTTCAGTACGACTCGGGCTCTCGCGAGATCTCCCTCCCCGAGGAACGTCATCGCCTTTTGCTCGATCAGGGTGAGGTTGGCGGGAGCGAGAGCGAGCCCTCGGTCGAGGGCTTCGCGCGCCTCAGGATATCGCCGCAGACGAAGCAGCGCGATGCCAAGAGTCCATTTATTGTTGACGGAACGGGGATCGAGCAGCTCGGCCTGCTTGAAGTGCTCCACCGCCGCGTCCCAGCGCCCGAGGTTCTGTTCGGTCAACGCGGTTGCCCTGAGGAGATCTGCGTTGCCGGGCGCAATGCGCCGCCCCTTCGCGTACTGCTCCAGCGCGCGGTTGAGGTCCGCGACGACCAGTCGGAAGTAGGTACCGAGCGCCAGGTATCCGTCGGGCCGGTCTGGTGCGAGTGCCACCGCCTTCTCCGCCGCCTGCCGCGCGTGCTCCGCCAGCTCGGGCGTCGGCGCGCTGTTGCCGTGCAGGATCGAGTCGGCCTTGGAGATCTGTGCCCATGCCCGTGCAAAGCCAGGGTCGAGTGCCACGGCCTGCTCGTAGAAACCAAGCGCCTTGCGCAGGCTGACCGGATCATTGACTGCCATGCTCTTCGAGGCCTCTTCGCCCTTGAGGAAGGCGTCGTAGGCGGCGAGGTTCTGTGTGGGTTTCTCCGCAAGCCGCTTCTCCTCGCCTGCACCGAGCACGACGTCAAGGGCCTGCGCCACACGCGTCGCGATATCCGACTGCACCTGAAAGACATCCGTCAGCGCCGCGTCGAACGGCTGTTGCCACTTCGAGGTGGCAGCGCCGGACCCCTTCACTTCGACCAACTCGGGGCTGACCTGCACGCGGCTGGTACCTCCAGTCCTCTCCCATCGGACCGTGGCCGTCAGCAGATATTTCGCTCCCAGCTCGTGGGCAATCTGATTCGGCGTCTTCGTCGTCTTCTTATACGGTGTCGAGCTGCTTCTGGCGATCACCTCCACACCCGGCAAGGAGGTGAGCTTGCCGCGCACGGCGTCGGCGACGCCATCGGCGAAGTAGTCGTCTTGGGGAGTGCCCAGGTTCTCGAACGGCAGCACGGCCAGGCGCTTGACGCCTTTGATCCCGCCGGCGGCCTTCTGAGGGCGCCTCAGAAGGAAGATGCCCGCGACCGAGAGAACGACAAGGGCCGCAACGGCGATGAGGACGTTCCTCTTTCCGGCCTGTGGCGCGGCCAACCGCGCGCCGCTCATCACGACCGGCGAGGACTGCTCGGAGAGCGCGAACACAATGTCCTTCGCCGATTGAAAACGGTTGTCTCGATCTTTCTCCAGGCAATGCCGCACGATATGGTCCAGAGCGGGCGAGACGTTCCGTCCCGATTCAGACAGCTCCGGCGGCTCGTCCCTCATGATCGCCGCCATCGTGTCGCTCGCCGTGTCCCGCTTAAATGCCTTCTTACCCGAGAGCAGCTCGTAGAGGATCGCCCCGAAGGAGAATAGGTCCGAGTGGTGATCGACGGAAAGTCCTCGCACCTGCTCGGGCGACATGTAAGCCACCGTCCCCATGACCGTCCCCGGCTGTGTATGACCTGAGGCAGTCGGCGCGCTCGTCTCCTTGCTTGGGGCAATCGCCTCCACCCGCTTCGCCAGGCCAAAGTCGAGGATCTTGACGTGGCCGTCCTTGCTGACGAACAGGTTCTCGGGCTTCAGGTCCCGGTGGACGATGCCCTTCTCGTGTGCAGCTGAGAGACCTCTGGCGACTTGGAGGGCATAGTCCACTGCCTGCTTCTGGGAGATGGGACCCGCTTCGAGCTTCCCGCGCAGCGTCTCGCCTTCCAGAAGCTCCATCACGGCATAAGAAACGCCGTCCTGCGTTCCGAAGTCGAAAATCGAGAGGATGTTAGGGTGCGACAACGCCGCGACCGCTTTCGCTTCGCGCTCGAACCGGGCCAGCGCATCGGGGTCTGCAGCGACGGACTCGGGGAGGACCTTTACCGCGACGTCTCTAGCTAGTCTCGAGTCCTTCGCCCGGTAGACCTCTCCCATCCCGCCCGCGCCAAGGGGGGCGAGGATCTCGTAGGGGCCGAGGCGAGTGCCGGCGGAAAGCGCCATCTCGATCCTTTCCGTTTTCTTGCTTGAAGCTTATCTCGAACCCCGTGGGCTCCGTCCGGCGAGGGAATCTCTTCACCCCGTGACGGTTAACACGAACCGGTTCGCCCGCCGCCTGCCGATCTCCAGCGTCCGATAGTCCCGGACCACCGCGCTCTGAGCCCGCCACCCTAGATGTCTGGGCCCCTCTAAGCCGCCCGAACGTCGTTCCGGAGGAGATAGACGGTGCGGTTAGAGAGCCGCTTCTCGACGGCCAGCGACGTGTGGTCCCGAAGGCTCGCGCGCTGAGCCATTACTCCGGGGACACCTTCCTGGAAAAGGCCGATTACTCGAACCTAAACCGCCGGTCGGACAGGATTCCCGCCTACGGCCAGGATTGAGAAAGACACCGAGGGCGTAACTCTGGTCCCATAGCCTCCGGCAATCCCCATTGCACCCCTTCAGAGCAGGTCAAATTGGGGGACGCGTCGTTCACCCCGAAAGGCATATGATAGGTTCACGTGGGGTGCGCCACCAGTGGATCGAGGCTCTCCGTGCCGCCTTGAGGAGGCGCGCACCGCCGCGGAGGCGGCCGAGGGCAAATCCGGTCTGTTCAGCTCGCGGAGCAGGCGGCCGCGCTCCAGAAACAGCTTGACGACCTGGACAAGCGGATCCGGGAATTCAACGCGCAAGCGCGGGGCCCGTGGGAGGAATGACAATGATTCGTGACGCTTTCTCGCGACGGACCTCCGCGTCGGCGGCCCTCTTTGCGGTCGCCGCACTCCTCTTCCTAGGCGCCTGCGCGGAAACGAAACCTAAGCCGGTCGGAGAGGAGAAGAAGCCCACCGAGGAGCAGGCTGCCGCAGAGAAGCGCCAGGCCGACGAGCAGGTTGCCGCTGCCCGGCGGGCGGATGAAGAGCGCGCCCGGGCCGACGAAGCCCGGAGGCAGGCCGCCGAGCGCGAGAAGAGGCAAGGCGACCTCCTGGTCCGTCTCCAGCAGATCGAGCAGTCCGCGCGGGTCGAGCCGCGAGGCATCGTTCTGACGCTCCCCGGTAACGTGTACTTCGACTCGGGCCACTCGGAGGTGAAGCGTCGCGTCCGCGAGCGCCTCGCCCGGATCGGTCAGGCGCTGGCCGGCGCCTCTGACGGGAAGATCCTCGTGGAAGGCCACACCGACTCGACCGGGCCGGCCAAGTTCAACATGAGGCTCTCAGAGCTCAGGGCCGAGTCCGTGAAAACCATCCTCGTCAAGAACGGTGTTTCGGGGGACCGAATCGAGAGCCACGGTTACGGTTCGACCAAACCGGTAGCGAGTAACGGCACGCCCGAGGGCCGAAGTCAGAACCGCCGCGTGGAGGTCGTGGTTCAGAACGCCGCGTGACTCTGATCTGCGCGCCACAACGCCCCGCAATTTCCATTGCGCTCCCACAGCCCCCGGCAATTCCCATTGCGCCCCTACACCAGATCAGAGTTCGTCGCCAACACGTGTCCCGCGACACCCCTCGCGGGTCATTCGTGCCAGGCCCGGCTCATAGAGGAAGCCGTCCCATCGGGCCTCAGAACGAGGGATGTGCCCGCTTTTCCATCTCGATGTAGGCGCCGTCGCCCGTCCTCTGACCCGGTCCACCGCCGTCGTTGATGACGCCGTAAGCCGCCCACTCGTGCCCGGGGACGCCCGTCGGATGGAAGATCCTCACCCAGCCGTTCCTGACCCCTTTGAGGGCGAGGATGTTGTTGACCTGCTTCCACTCGGACGGGTTCACCGTGAGGACCTCCGGCGTTCCCGCCGGCACACCGCCGGCGTCTCCGTCGAAAACCTGCAGGGTGAGGTGGGCGGGTCCCTCTGTCGTCGGCGAGCCGTCGCTGAAATTGAAGACCGCCACGTTGGAGCGGTTGTTCTCGTCGGCCCGGAGTCCGAAAATGTAGCCGTCTTGGGAGAAGGCGGCCTGGTCGATCACGACCTCCGGAGAGAAGAGCCCGTACTGGCCGCCCTGCGGCGCGGGGGATTGTGACGCGGTCCGCGCCCCCGCGTAGATTTCCCGGATGTCGGAGCCCGGTACCTCGACGTAGACGGATCCGACGAAGCTGCCGGAGCCGGCGGGCGCGAGGGGGACCCCGTTGGCGCGGAGGAACTGGATGGCGTCCGGGATGATCCGTTGCTCGGCGGGGCCGAGGGTCAGCGTTACGACTCCCGATCCGCCGGCCGGGTTCACCGACTCGTGATAGTTCAGGCGGAAGACCTGTGAGTGGTTCGCGCTGTTGGAGAGAAGCAGCTCGCTGCGAAACGCCCCGGCTTCGACGAGGGCGGGGAGGTTCACCGTACTGCTGAAGTCGCCGCTCACCGGGTTGATGTACGAGCCGTCGTTCGTCACGTTGTCGTTGATCACGCCGTAAGCACGCCCGGGGCAGCCGTCGGGCCCGAGACAAGGGCCGACGACCTCGACCCAGCCGTTCGAGAATCCGCTCTCGCCGAACGAGAGCTGGGCCCAGCCCAGCGGGCCCACGGTGAGCGCTTCGCGAAGCACTTTCGATTGGCCGTCACCGGTCCCCGAGAACGCCGTGATCTTGAAGTCGATCGCGGTCGAAAGGCTGGAGTTGTAGACCGCCACGTTCGAGCGGTCGGTCGCGTTGGCGCGAAGGCCGAAGATCAGGGGAATGCCTGGGTAGGTCTGCTCGGTCGGGTTCAGCCCTCGATAGGCCAGGCCCGCGCTCCCGACGGGCTGAGGGGCGCTGGTCGCGGTGGTCGTCCGAGCGGTCGCCGAGATCATCTCGTTCGGAGAGACGCCGTCGAATGTGACGAGAAGGGTGCCACCCTGCTGGCCGGAGCTTCCCGCGGGGATCGGCAGTCCGTTCCCGCGGAGATACGCGAGAACGTCGGGGATGACGAGTTGCCTTCCCGGCGACAGAAAGACCGGTATGGTCCCGGAGCCGGATCCGAGCGACGCCGTGTAGCGCAGCGTGACGTTCACCCCGCTCTGCTCCGCGTTCGTCAGGGACAGCTCCGTCGTGAAGTGAGCCGTGCCCGAAAAGACGTCGAGGACGATGGGGACGAGACGCGTCGTCGAGTTCGCACGAACGGGCGAAGCGGAAAGCGCGACCCCCAGAACGAGAAGTGCCCGACGACGAATGAGTCGGTGAATCAAGGACGAAGCTGGCACGAGACCCCCTCTGGAACCGCGGCAAACGGCTCCGTTCCAACGATTCGGAGCCAGATGCTTCGGGCCTCGGGGACACACCGGCCTCGCCGGCACATTCGAGGGTTCAGAGCTTCCTAAAAACTTCCGACAAGTGAGTATGAGTCGCAAGCTCAGAAAAGCAATGAGAATCCAACCTCCAGCGCTCGGGCCGCACCTTGACTGCCTGTGGAGAGCGCCACCTTGATCTGTTCCGTTTTCTTACTTGAAGCTTATCTCGAACCCGGCGGGCTCCGTCCGGCGAGGGGATCCCTTGATCCCGCGATGGTTAGCAGGAGCCGGTTCGCCCGCCGCCGTCCCACCTCGAGGGCCCGGTAGTCCCGGACCACCGCGCTCTGAGACATCAGCCCGGGGAGCCGGGCCGAACTCGAACCTGATGAACCTTTCCGACAGGGCGAGTCCGTTCGGTAACAGAGCCAGTCGCGAGTCGTTCGCGAAACAACGGGACTGTGGTCGGCGGCCAGGAAGAGGGGCCGTCGCTCCCGGCGCCAGGCCCCCGCGGGTTATCCTCGTCCGTTCATGGCGTCCCGCTACTTCACGACCCCCATCTATTACGTCAACGACCGGCCGCACATCGGGCACCTCTACACGACGGTCGTCACGGACACGCTCGCGCGTTACTTCCGCCAGCAGGGGGAGGACGTGCGCTTCCTGACCGGCACGGACGAGCACGGGCAGAACATCGAGAGGGTCGCGAAAAAGGAAGGCGTCGCTCCGATCGTCGTCGCGGACCGCCATGCGCCGACATTCAGGAACCTCTGGAAAGAGTTCGGCATCTCGAACGACGACTTCATCCGCACGACCGAGCCGCGCCACCGGGCGGGCGTCGAGGAGATTATCCGGCGCATCGACGCGGCGGGCGACTTCTACACGGCGGGGCACGAGGGCTGGTACTGCGCGAACTGCGAGGCGTTCTATCCGGAGAAGGATCTCGCCCTGGGGAACTGCCCGGTCCACGGCTTCAAGGCCGAGTGGCAACGCGAGGAGAACGTCTTCTTCCGCCTGTCGAAGTACGGACCCCGACTCCTCGAGCTCTTCGAGAGGGGCGTGGAGGGAAAGCCGTTCGTCTTTCCCGAGTCGCGCCTGAACGAAGTGCGCTCGTTCGTGGAGTCGGGCCTGAAGGATCTCTCCGTGTCGCGCACGACGATCTCGTGGGGCATCCCATTCCCGGGGCGCCCGGGGCACGTCGTCTACGTGTGGCTCGACGCGCTCGCGAACTACATCACCGCGCTCGGGTTCGGCTCCCGCGACCTTTCGCTCTACGAGCGTTACTGGCCCGGCATCCACGTCATCGGCAAGGACATTCTCCGCTTCCACGCGGTCTACTGGCCGGCGTTCCTCATGTCGGCCGGCCTTCCAATCCCGCGCCAGGTCGTCTCGCATGGATGGTGGCTCCGGGATGCCAGGAAGATGTCCAAGTCCACGGGCAACGTCGTTCGGCCCGACGACCTCGTCGCCGCCTTCGGCGTGGACGCGCTGCGCTGGCACCTCGTCTCGGCCATGTCGTTCGGGCAGGACGCGAATTTCTCCGACGAGGATTTCCTCGCCGGTTACAACGCCGACCTCGCGAACGGGCTCGGCAACACGCTGTCGCGCGCCGTGAAGATGGCAAGCGACGCCTTCAGCGGGAAGACGCCCGCCGAAACGTGCGACGACAACGAGGTTCGCACCGCCGCGATCGACGCCGTCGCCGCGTGGACGTCGGCGTTCGAGAGCTACCGGCTGCATGACGCGGCCGCGGCCGTACGCACGCTCGTGACACGGATCGACGGCTACATCGCCGCGAGGGAGCCCTGGAAGAAGGTCAAGGCCGAGGGCGTGACGCCGGCTCTTCATCGCATCCACTACGCAACGCTGGAGGGCCTCCGCGTCGCGGCCTGCATGCTCGCGCCGATCGCGCCCGGCACGGCGACGGAGGTCTTCCGGCGGCTCGGCATCGCGAGAAGCGCGGAAGATCTCCGTCCTCCTGATCTCGTGTGGGGCCAGCTCCCGCTGAACGCCTCGCTCCCGCAGGCGCCGCCCCTCTTCCCGAGGGCGGACGCGAAAGAATATTTTGCTTCGAAGGAGAAACCCGTGGCAGACGAATCGACGGTGCCCGAGGCGGCCCCCTCTTCACCTTCTAAGAATCTTTCCCCGTCCCCGTCCGAAACAAAGATTTCCATCGACGACTTCCTGAAGATCGACCTGCGCGTTGGCGAAGTCATCGCCGCCGAGAAGATCGAGAAGTCCAAGAAGCTGATGAAGATGACGGTCAAGATCGGCGAAGAAGTGCGCACGATCGTCGGCGGCATCGCGGCGACTTACACGGCCGAGCAGCTCGTCGGCAGGAAGTTCGTTTTCGTCGCGAACCTCGCGCCCGCGAAGCTCATGGGCGTCGAGTCGAACGGGATGATCCTCGCCGCGACACTCCCCGAGACGGGCGAGCCGTCGCTCCTCATGGTCGACCCGGCCGTCCCCTCGGGAGCGAAGGTCAAGTAAGTGTCCGACTCCAAAGACGGCGACAACAACATCCGGCCGCTGCCGCCGTCGCCTCCGGTCCCTTCGGACCCCGCGGCCAAGGAGAACCTCGGCGCGATCCTCGCGTCCCCGACGTACGTGACGGCGCAGGAGGACCTCGCATTCCTCGCGCGCCGCGAGCTGCGCGGCGTGCGCCTCATGCTCGAGCTCGAGAAGGCCGACATGCAGATGGACCAGGAGGGCATCCGGACCACGGTGGTCGTCTTCGGCGGCGCGCGCCTCAAGGAGGGCGACCGCTGGTATGCGGAGGCGCGGGAGTTCGGGCGCATCGTCTCGACGGCTGGCCAGGCGAGCGAGATCGGTGACTTCGTCATCACGACGGGCGGCGGCCCGGGCGCGATGGAGGCCGCGAACCGCGGCGCGTGGGACGTCCGGGCCAAGACCGTGGGCTTCAACATCCAGCTCCCGCACGAGCAGTGGCCGAACGCATACATCACGCCGTCGCTTTGCTTCCGGTTCCACTACTTCGGCATCCGCAAGATGCACCTCCTCATGCGTGCCCGTGCGCTCGTCGCCTTCCCGGGCGGGTACGGCACGCTCGACGAGCTGTTCGAGACGCTCACGCTCGTCCAGACCGGGAAGATGAAGCGCGTCCCGATCGTCCTCGTGGGCCGCGCCTACTGGGAGAAGCTCATCAACTGGCAGTTCCTCGTCGACGAGGGCGGGATCGCGCCCGAGGACCTGAGTCTCATCTCGTGGGCCGAGGGCGGCGCCGAGGCGTGGAATTCGATCGTGGACTACTACACCCGGCACCCGGCTCCGCCCGGCTCCCGCCTGCGCTGATGGCGCTCTTCGGATGACGTCCGAGTACGCGGACTCGCACGGCCATCTCACGATGTGCTTCGACGGCGGCGAGATGAAGGGTGCGCCGCGTGCGCCGAGCGCGGCCGAGGTGAAGGAGCTTCTTGCGCGCGCGCGGGACGCAGGGGTCACGCGCATCCTCGTGCCGGCCACCGAGCCGGGCGACCAGAGACGCGCGGTCGAGACCGCCGAAGCTCACGACGGCGTTTATGCGGCCGTGGGGTTCCATCCGCACGAGGCGAAGGAGTTCGACGAGGACCGGGATTTCAGGATCTTCGAAGAATTGTGCGCGTCGAAGAAGGTTGTCGCGGTGGGGGAGATCGGCCTCGACTACCACTACAACCACTCGCCGCGCGACGTCCAGAAGCGCGTCGTTGCCGCGCAGCTGCGCTTCGCGAAGGAGCGGGGCCTCCCGGTTCTCCTCCACAACCGGCTCAGCGAGGCGGACCTTCTTCCCATCCTCGAAAAGGAATACCCCGGCACGCCCGAGACGCCGCGTGGCGTCTTCCACTCCTTCTGCGCGGACGTCGCGACGGGGGAGCGCGCGCTCGCGCTCGGCTACCTCGTGAGCTTCTCGGGAATGCTCACGTTCAAATCCGCCGACAACGTGCGCGAGGCTGCGACCGCGCTGCCGCTCGCGTCGATGCTCATCGAGACGGACGCCCCGTACCTCGCCCCGGCGCCCTTCCGCGGCAAGCCGAACGAGTCGAGCTACCTCCCGCGCACGGCCGCGCGCCTCGCCGAGGTGAAGGGCGTCTCCGTCGAGGAAGTCGCGCGCGTCACGACCGAGAACTTCAGGCGGCTCTTCCGGGTCTGACGAGGAGCGCCCAGTGGCTCGCCCTCCCCGCCTTTCCCGCGCCGAGTTCGAGAAGCTCGTCGAGAAGGCGATCGCGGAGCTGCCCGAGGAGTTCAAGTCGCGGATCGACAACGTCGTCATCGCCGTCGAGGACGAGCCGACGGACGAGGACTACGAGCTGACGGACACGCCCGACGACGAGGAGCTCTTCGGCATCTACCGCGGTCCGATGCGCACGGAGATGACGTGGGACATGCTCCCCGGCCTCCCGCCGCAGGTCGCCGTCTTCCGCGGCCCCATCCTCCGAAACACCAGCAGCAGCCGGGAGGCCGTGAAGGAGATCAAGGACACGATCGTCCACGAGCTTGGCCACTACTTCGGGCTCGAGGACGACGAGATGCCGTACTAGACTTCGGATGCGCTTACCGGGGGGATCATGACGTCGAGGCTGCCCGGACTCGCCCGTTTCTCTCTCCGGCTCATCGCGGCCGGGTGCGTCCTCGCCGCGCGGCCGATCTGCCAGGCGCAGAGCGAGCCGGCCTCGGCGCCGACCCCCGCCATCGATCCCGCCGCTGCCGCGCTTGCGGGCTTCGACGAAACGACGGGTCTCTGGTTCCCGCCGGATGCGCCGCGCGAGGTCTACCTCGAGCGCTCCGATCCGAACCACAACCTGATTCGAGACGTACAGAAGGCCTTTGCGGCCAATCCCGCCCTCCGCAAGGCCGCTTGCGCGCTCGCGACCGACCCAAAGCGGGAGGTCAGGGCCTCAGGTCTCGACGCGTCCGTGAAGCAGAGGATAACGATGTTCCACATGCTCTGCGCGGGCGCGGAAGGGGCCGCGCGGGAGAAGCAGAGAAGCGAGGAGGTCTGGCAGGAGAACGAAGCCCGGTTCGAGAGGACGCGAAATGCTTCTTCTGCCCGTGCGCTCCCGGAGGGAGAGAGGCGAGCCCGGTTCCTGGAGATCAACGCGGATCTCATGCAGTCCACGGATGTCTTCGTGCGCCTCGACCGCGCCTTCGAGATGCTGGGCCTCGGGCCCCAGACGGAGACCGCGCTCTACCGCGTCCTGTCCGTGTCACCGTTCAAAGGCACGCGGAACGAAGCCAGGTTTCACGACTATCTGCGGCGTCTCTTTGGTCTGGAGTCCGCCGAAGGGATGCCCGAGGCCGGACGCTACCGCATGGCGATGCGGAACCACCTCTACTTCACGAATCGGTTGCCCGAGGCCGGGGCGGTCACGCGAGTCCTTCTCGAGGAGGAATCGCTCGCGCCCTGGAAGACGAACAACCTCGCCGTCCTCGCCGTCCTGGACCGGGTCGCCGGCGACGTCTCGGCGCTCAGGCGCGTGGCGTCCCGTTGCGGCCCGCCCGAGGCCGACCCCGAGGCTGACGCGGCGCGCTACGTCGACAGGCCCGAGGGGGCTTTCTGTTTCGATATGTACTTCGACCTCGCGCTTCACGACATCGAATTGAACGGCGAGTCGGCTCCAGCCGGGTTGGTAGGCGTGCTCGAGGAGATCGTTTCCGCCGAGCCCGCGAACTGGCCTCGCCGGGCGACGGCGATTCAATACGTGGTCCGGCTGGACCCGGCACGCGGGCGCGAGCTCGCCGAAGAGCTTCTCCAGATCCCGGCGACGATTACCCCGCTCGGTGCCCGGCTGGACGCCCTGGACGATCTGGGGACGGCGTCGAGAAAGCTGCGCGACTTTCCACGCGCACTGGCCGCCTTCGATCGCTACCTCGATTTTCTGCGCTACCGGCCCGCGCCCGTTCCTCCCGGCGTCTGGGACAGGCTGACCGCGCTGCCCGAGGAGGAGAAAGGCCCCCATTCGCCCATCGCGCGCAGCGGGTGGCTCAACATCTCGTGGGCGCTCGGGGAGAAGGTCGCGACGTCGACGGACGCTGGGGACTTCCCCGGCGCGCGGCGCGCGATCGAGGCGTCCCTCGCAAACGCGCTGAGGCTCGCCCACGAGATCGAGAAGGACAGCGGGAAAGAGCGCCTTGCGCAGCTCGCAGACCTCGAAGGCCTGGAGGCGAGAGACCGTGAGGCTCTCGAGGCGCTGCTCGAGCAGGAAGTCGAAGGCGTGCGGCGCGCTGCGCGCGACCAGGCGCGGATGACAAGGGGTTACCTACGCAGTTACGGTGTGGCGTTGGTCAAGGCGGGTCGGCTCGCGGAGGCGAAGCGCGTCGCGGCGTACTTGATCGCGCAGCCCGGCGGCGAAAGAAATCTTCCGACCGGACTCTATCGGGTCGTGTACGAAGGTCGGAGCCCAGGCGAGCCTCTTCCCACTTCACGCAGCGCCTGGGAAGCCTCGGCCGATGCCGGTTCCGCTGCGCCGCCACGCCGCCGCTGAAGGCCAAGGGCTCGGGCGCGCCGGCGTCAGCGGATCTCGTCGAGGAGGCGCCGCGCGTCCGCGCTCCCGGGCTCGCGCGCGAGGGCCTTCTTCGCGGCCTTGCGCGACGCGTCGGGGCGTCCGCGCGCGAGCTCGGCGCGGGCGATCGCGAGCCACGGGTCGGCGAGCTTCGGGTCGAGTCCCGCGTACTCGCCGCGGCCGAGGTGCGCGATCCCGCCGTTGCTCGCGCGGATGGCCGCCATGGAGAAGTCGTCGAGAAGCGTGAGCCGCCCGCCCGGCTCTTCGGCCATCCGGTAGAAATCGTAGACCTTCGCCGTTCGGCCGCCCACGAGCGGGTAGACGGCGACCGTGTGGTTGTACGTCACGATGAGGTCGCCCTCGCGCTCCGAGACACCGCGCTCCGAGACGAGCGCCGCCTGCAGGCGAATGCCGAGCGAGCGCCCGACCGCAATGAAGAGGTTCGTGAAGGAGACGCAATTCCCCCGCCGGTTTTCGAAGGCGTCGGCCGCCGAAAACGTCGTGCTCCTCTCGTACTCGAAGGTGAAGGCGCGTCCGTCTAGGAGAGCGGTGTGAAGGCGGTCGAGCCTTTCCTCGTCGTCGCCCGTGCCACTGAGCTCCTTGGCGGCGGCGGTCATCGCGGCCGTCACGTCCATCGGGTTTGGCGCCTCGGCGAACTCGGCCCCGCGCCGAACCACGCCCGCGCGCCAGCGCTCGGGACTCACGACGAAACCCGGCGGCGCCTCGAGCGACGCGAAGGCCGTCAGCGCCGCCGCGAGCGCGGCGACGAGGATCGGAAGGGAGCGCGCGCGAGTCACCACCTCTGACAATTTACGCTTGCGCGCGCGCCAGGTTGCGCGGTCAGCGCTTCCCGTGCGCGGCTATGAAGCCCTTCGGCAGCGCGGCCTCGGCGGAGGTTAGCCAATTCGAGCCAGATTGGCCCTTCGGCGCCAGCCGTGATATGAAACGCGGCCAGTACCTTAGCCCCGGTTTTCGGTTCCGTTTTTTGCGCACACGAGGACATCCCGATGGCGCTCGCCTTCCCGGGCAGGGCTTCCGCGGTTCGTCCCGCCACGGCGGGCGGTGAAACCGCGTTCGTGCGCTTTCGCGGCACAGACCGAGACGGGCTGAGAACTGTTCGCGCGATCGCCGTGCTCGCGGTGTTGTGCGCGCTCGGTTCATCGCGAGCTGGCGCGCAACCGGGCAGTCCGTTCGGAACCGCGCAACTTCAGGTCTCGGGCGCTCGGCTCACGCTCTACAGGGATACGCTGACGACCGACGCCGCACAGACGCTAAACGTCGGCGAGGCCGCGCGCGTCCGCACGTGCTACGGAACGGGCGCAGCGTGCGGTACCGCGGCGCCCGGCTCGGTACCCGGCCTCAAGGTCGTCGGCGACCTCTCGGGTCCCGAGCTGCCGCAGGCCATCCCATACGAAGCCGCGCCGGGCGGGACGTTCTTCCTGCCGGGCTTCCAGCGCGAGGGCGACTACCTGCTCGAGAACATCCGGCTCGTGGAGACCGCGACGGGCCGAGTCCTTGCTAACGCCGAGCCTTCTCTCGCGACGCTCCACGTGAGGCAGATCCTTCTCGCGTCGGCCACCGTCACGCGCCTCACGCTCGCGGACCTCCAGGCTCGCGGGATCACGATCACCCAACAGGACTTCAACGCATTCAGGTACGTCGGCGGGCCGGGCGGCCCCGACGGCGCGGTGCCCGGCGCGGCGAAGTGGAAGCTCGGGACGCTCACGGTCGGCACGGACCCCGGATCGAAGAACCTTCTGGCGTTCGGCGACCCCGGGGCGCCGGGATCTTCCCCCTGGGGCCAGTTCCGTTACGGGTACGATTCCACCGCGAGGGACGGTACGAAGCTCGGACGCGCCATCACGACGCTGGGGCTGGCGGCAGGCTCGCTCCTGTCCAACCAGGGCTTCGCCTACGGCGTCGACAACGCCAAGCGCCTCACCGCGGCCTACGCCGGGCCGGGCAGCGTCACGGGCGCCGACGCCTCGGCCGCTATCGCTGCCTTCGAGCGCTTCAAGTACGAATACGGCACTGCCGACCAGCTCAAGAAGGAAACCCGCGAGATCGCCGGACGCTCCGTCGGCTACGACACCGGCGGCGACGGCCGTCCCGACGCCCGCACCCTCGACCCCGACCTCCCGACCCCCGGCCCGAAGGTCTCCTTCGCCTACGACGGCCTCAAGCGCCGCATCGCGGACGACCGCTTCACGTTCACCTGGCACTACGACGGCAAGATCGCCGAAGCCGTCGTCAACGACTGCTGGCCCATCGAGCACGGCGAATCCCAGGGCCCCGACTGCTCGCCGGGATACACCCGCCCCGTAGAGGCCGGCCACAAGCTCGTCTTCTCCTACGACGCCCTCTCGCGCCTTCTCACGCGCACGCGCCTCGGGGAGATCCCGCAGGGCAAGATCGACGCCGAGCGGCCCTTCATCGAGACGAGGGAGTACCTCTTCGACGGCAACACCCTGCTCGCCGAAGTCGCGAAGGCTGAGGACGGCACCATCCGATGGAGGAAGACATACGTCCCCGGCGCCGACCTCCACGACCACGTCCAGGTCAGGGTCGAAACCTACGACGTCGCCCAGAACCTTCTCACCGACCGCCTCTACGCCTACATTCGCGACGAGCAGGGCACCGTCCTGGCCTTGGCCGACGAAGCCAGCGACCCCAAGAGCCCCGCAATCCCCATTCGTTATCTCTACAGCCCCTACGGCAACGCCCACGCCGAGACCGGTCCGGAGCTGAGGAAGGCGGCGTATGCGTTCGGAATCACCAGCGTCAAGGATCCGAGCGGCGCCACGAAGACGCAGACCGCGACGGGAAGCCTGCCCGGCGGCATCAGGCTCAGCTTCGGGATCGACGTGGACGGGGGGACCTTCGGAGGGATTCTCTTAGAAAGAAGGGAAACCGACGGCACGTGGGGTGCGCTCAACTCGGCGGACCTCGCCAGCGGTCGAGCAGCTGACGCCGCCAACAGCGACGTCGACATCCTGCCGCTCAACGGATTCGCCTTCGCGACCGCCTATCGAGTCAGAACAACGTCAGCCCTGAAGGACATCTTCGGAAGAACCCTCGCCGACCCGAAGGTCCTCGAGCTGCCGCAGACGCCGGCAGCAATTCCGCCGGACCAGATCGGCGCGAGCAGCTTCGAGTACGACCGCAGATTCCCGATCGAGTACGACAGCCTCACCGCGGCCGCCAACGACGCCAACGGCCTCTTCCCCGGCGGCCAGCCGATGGGGTTCCAGGGGCAGTACACCGATCCGCTTCTGGGCTTCCTCCTCACCCCGAACCGCGTCTACGACGCGAGGAATGGGGCGTGGCTCTCCCAAGACCCACTCGGTGACAAGGACTCCCCAAACCTCTACGGATTCGTCGCGGCAAGGCCGCACGAAGCCACAGATCCGCTCGGCCTGGGCCTGTTCGAGTGGGCGACGGAAAAGTCCGGACAGTTGATCGATTGGGCGCAGAGAAAGCTCGGACTGACTGGCGGTACGACACTTCCGAGTCGCCCGGTGATCGGGGAAGTCCAGCAGATGCCTGGCTCGGAGATCACCGAGCGATTTAGTGGGCAGACGCCGGGTGGCTTTGGAAACGCATTCCGTCGAGAGGTGACTGATGTCGGCTCGACGATGGTCGCAGCCGCTGCGGTTGCGGGCCGCGAGGTCGTCGTCTATTACGGGTCAGGGAGAGCGATCGAGCTCGTCGGTGAAGTCGGCGGCGTAGTCATCCGTCGAACGTTTGCCAGCCTTCAGGAGGCTCAGGGAGCCGCGCGGGAAATGGGCGCAAACGTCCGCTGGGTTGAAAGAGACGTTGCGGCCGCAGAGGGTCTCTCGGCCCAAGGCACGAAGCTTGAGGCTGCCGCTGGCGGCCGGTCTGTCCGATACAAGCGCGGCGACTACGTGGGGAGAACCTATCGTGGAAACCGCCCCGAAGTGCTGAGACGAGACCCGGTCTGCCAGTACTGTCAAAAGAACCCTTCGACGACCGTGGATCACGCGATCTCTGCCTACGATGCCGACGCAGTTGTCGGAGCCGGTCTGATGTCGAAGGAAGAAGCGGCTGCTGCGGTCAATGAACTCGAGAATCTTCTCGGCGCTTGTCGCTCCTGCAACTCGGCTAAGGGGCGCATGCTGCCGGGGAATATTCAGGGAAGTACCTGGCTGCCGGAGAACCCATCAGGCCGGGCACTAGAGTTAATGAAGCGGCTCGGGAGCTGGGTCGAATGATCGCGGAATCGGCGACGCAGGAGCAGCGAAGGCTCGTAGCTTTTTATCTGGAGCGTCTCGGTCATGAAGGGCCAGCAGAGCTAGTCGATTTTTCATTTGCGCAGATGGACCCGACGAAAGCGTCGACCGTCAGGGTGGCTAGACTTCGTCTCCCGTGTGATGACGGATCAGAGCTCTGCTTCACGGGATCCCTAGCCGAAGTTTCGACGGCGGTTTCCGAACGGAGTGACCACAGGCACCTCTTCATCGGAACATATGATTCAAGCACGCTGTCTTTATCGGAGCTCGTGGCCGCTGCTCATCACTACGACCACGCGGTAGAAACGCTCGGTTACGGCCACACGTTTCCTTTAGGGGACGCTTCCCCCTTGCGACAGGGAGGCTATGTCGCGGCGCTCGTACTGGAAGCTAGCATCTATCGGTTTTTCGAGGACGTTGCTGACGTGCTCTACGCGGTCCCCACGTCGCTCTTTTCGATCCTTCCGATTTCGGCGGCAGAACTCGCATTGAAGGTCGACCGGGGTTTAGATGCGCTTCTCGATCTCTGGGAACAGAGCCGCAAAGATATTCTCCACGTCAACGCTGAAGTGATGGTCTGATCGACGGTCGATCTGTGAAGCGGAAAACGGCAAGGTATCCTTACAGCTCGTGCGAGGACACTTCGAAGATGTGCTCTGCCCCCCAAAGTTCTAGACACATGAAGTCTGAGGGTTGAGGGCACGAAACTCCTTTGGGGAACGCATTCCGAGGGAAGAGTGGGGAGCGATTCTGTTGTAGTCGTCGATCCATCCGGGAAGCTGCCGGATGACGGTTTCCCCGTCCGAGAGATCGGCGCCGTGGACGTAGTCGCGCTTGACGGTGTTCACGAAGGCCTCGGCCATGCCGTTGGACTCGGGGCTGTAGGCCGGAGTCGTCACCGGACGGAAACCGAGAGTCTGGGCGTAGAGGACCGTGTCCGTCGAAGTGTAGGGGCCGCCGTTGTCGGAGAGCCACTGGATCTCGACGGGAGCCGTGAGAGTGCGTTCGCCGAATCGGGACCAGAGGGCCTCGTCGAGCAGAAGCCTGATGTCCTCGCCACGCAGGTCGCGGGCGCGGGCCACGTGCCCGAGGGCCTCGCGGTCGTGGCAGTCCAGGGCGAAGGCGACCCTCACGACGTCTCCGTTCCAGCAGGGGATGTTGAATCCGTCCGAGCACCAACGCTGGTTGGAGATGGGCATCTCGACTTTCCCGGTATGAGGCCGGTCGAAACGATGTCTCTTCTTCCCCGGAAGCATCA
>Ga0209385_1000273_pt1 | contig 20572 bp, 19 predicted proteins | sample NGEPerB_FD_184506 | JGI IMG/M metagenome (GOLD analysis project Ga0209385, IMG submission 184506) | Arctic peat soil microbial communities from the Barrow Environmental Observatory site, Barrow, Alaska, USA - NGEE PermafrostAB12-B... | ecosystem: Environmental > Terrestrial > Soil > Wetlands >... | reverse complement strand
ACGCTGCGTGGTGGGGATTGGTCGTCAGCAGGAAGAGCGGGAACGTCGTCATCAGCGCGAAAGTCGAGACCTTGCCCCACCAGAGCACGTCGATGCGCGCTGCTCCGAGGGCCGCCAGGAGCAGCGTGAGCAGAGAGACGATCAGTTCGCGCGACAGAGCCACCAGCGCGAACCACCACGGCACGCCCGCGGCGGCAGCGACCGACAGGAGGCCCACCATCACCAATAATCGGTCGGCAACCGGGTCGATGACCTTGCCGACGTTCGAGACCTGGTGGAGACGTCGCGCGAGGAAACCGTCGATCCAGTCGGTCGCGCCGAGCGAGGCGAGCAGCCACGCCGCGACGGCCCGATGGTCGGTCGTGAACAGGATCCAGACGAAGACCGGCAAGAGCGCGAGTCGAACCAGCGTGACCAGATTTGGCCACGTCCACCAGCCGGCGTCGGTTTGGTCGTCGGCACCCATGACCGAGATGCTCTAGGCGATCGTGATGGACTGGTCCAAGTAGACGTCCTGGACGGCGTGCACCAGTGCCGCACCCTCTTCGATCGGACGCTGGAATGCCTTGCGACCAACGATGAGGCCCTGTCCCCCGGCGCGCTTGTTGATGACCGCGGTTCGAACCGCGCCGGCCAGGTCGTTCGAGCCCTTGGACTCACCGCCGGAATTGATCAGGCCAATACGTCCGGCGTAGCAGTTGACGACCTGCCACCGCGTGAGATCGATCGGGTTGTCCGTCGTCAGCTCGGAGTAGACGCGCGGATCGGTCTTGCCAAAGTTGAGCGCCGGGTAGCCGCCGTTGTTCTCGGGCTGCTTCTGCTTGATGATGTCGGCTTCAATCGTGACCCCGAGGTGGTTCGCCTGACCGGTCAGGTCGGCGCTGACGTGATAGTCGGCCTCTTTGGTCTTGAAGGCGGGATTGCGCAGGTACGTCCACAGCACGGTGAACATGCCCAGTCGGTGCGCTTCGGCGAAGGCGCTCGAGATCTCGCGGATCTGTCGACCTGACTCGGGCGAGCCGAAGTAGATGGTCGCGCCGACGCCGACCGCGCCGAGGTCCGCCGCCTGTTGGACCGACGCGAAGGGGATCTGGTCGTAGGTGTTGGGGTAGTTGAGCAGATCGTTGTGGTTGATCTTCACGATGAACGGGATGCGGTGCACGTAGCGCCGCGACACGGCACCGAGTGTGCCGAGCGTCGAGGCGATGGCGTTGCAATCCGCTTCGATAGCGAGGTCACAGAGTCGCGCCGGGTCAAAGTACGAGGGGTTGGGCGAGAAGCTCGCCGCCGCGGAGTGCTCGATGCCCTGGTCGACGGGCAGGATCGAGACGTAGCCGGTACCGGCGAGGCGGCCGTGGCCGTAGAGCGAACCGAGATTGCGCAGTACGGTCGGTGAGCGGTCGGTGAGCGCGAAGACGTCGTTCAGGTAGTTCGGACCGGGCGTCGTCAGTAGTTCCTTGGGGAATGCGGTGGCCTGGTGATCGAGCAATAAGGAAGCTTCGTCACCCAGAAGTGCGGCAATGTCCATGACCCAATCCTACAAGAAAGGATTCAATGCCCCGAAGGGTCGCGCGAGTGCTCGAGTAAGAATGCATGGGTGGACACCGAGTACCGATCCTCACTCGTTCGACGCCTGCGCGCCGTGCACTCGCTCTACGTCGACGCCTGCGCGTCGATGACACTCGAGCAGGTCAATCACGTCGTCCTGCCGGACGTGCTGCCGATCGCGTTCTCGCTCGTCCACCAGGTCCTCATCGAAGACGGCAGCCTCCTCTTCGCCGGCGGTCCCGCCCCCCAGTTCGACGACCTGTGGGCGCAGAAGATGGGACTTGGCGTGAAGGACCACGGAAAAGAGCGCTCGGTCGAGGAGATGATGGCCCAGCGCATCGACGACTACGAGCAGTTCAAGACCTTCCAGCGTCTCGTCTTTGAAGCGACTGAGGCGTTCGTCGAGACGATCGACCCGCGCGACTTCAGCGAGATCGTGATCCACCACCCCTACGGCGCCACGATCGAGGACACGTTTTCGGCACGCGTCGGTGGCGAAACCGGCATCTCACGCAGTGACGCGCTGGAGTGCTGGATCTACCAACACGCCCTGCGTCACATGGGCGAAATCGAACACGCCCGCGCCCTGGTCGGCCTCGGGGGGATGACCACCTAGCCGGTCGCTACTCGACGTTCTTCTTCGACACCGGCGTCGTTCGACGTTTGCGGTTCTTTCGGGGCGCGCCGGCGCCGAGTTCGGCCAGTCGAGCCGACGCGTCGTACGCGTCGGGTTCGGCGATGACTACACGGGCGAAGAGCTCACGCGCGGACACCACGTCGCCGGCCCGGTCGTAGATGTCCGCGAGCGCGTACCAGAGACGGACGTGACGAAACGACGGGTTTCGCAGTTGTTTAGTTCCTCCGGCCCTGGTCAGAAGGTCAATCGCCTCGGCGAACTTCTTCTGGTCGGCCCAGGCAGCCGCCATCACGATGCGACCCTCGATCAAGACCTCGGCGGTGGGTTCGCTCTCTTCGAGTTGCGCGAAGACCTTGTCGACCGCTCGGTAGCGTCGACTCGCCCGGTCACAGTCCATGACGAGCGGCAGATGTTCGGGATCGCTCGTGATCGCGAAATGGGCGCTCAGGTGGATCTTGGCCATGTTCCAGCGCTCGGCCCGATAGGCGGCGAGTCCCGTAAGCTCGCGCACCGGCGCGACGCCCGGAACGGCGTCGGCAACCGTGCGCCCGAGGCGTAGCGCCTCTTCGTAGCGCTTGCGGTCGTAGGCTTCGGCCGCCTTGGTCAACGTGATGACCATTTTCTCGCGCATATACGCCGTGCCGATGAAGGCCTTGCGGATGTCCGCCGCGATATCACCGGGCAGTGCGTACTTGACCTTGGGTTTCGACTTGGCAACGGGACCAGTGATCGGCGCGCGCACCTCTTCGACCCACTGCGACAACGGATCGGGCGTGTGGCCGGCGCTGGGCGTGCTCTCCATTGACTGACCGGTGCTGCGAAGGTTGGCACCGCCCTTGCGCGCGACGCCCCCCCAACCCTTCTCCCGGCCGTGCGCGTCCGCGCGCTTGCGCTCGATCTCCTCGGGCGTTAGCTCGCGCGGCGGTCGCCGCTCGAATCTCGGCGCAGGGCGTCGGGACTGATCGTTGCCTGAACCGGAGCGGCTGGGTCGACCCGGTCGGGCGTCACTCGGTCGTGCGCCGCGAGCGCCAGGCGCGGGTCGTCGTTCGCGGGCTTCGTACTCACTCGAGCGTCCGCGCGACGCACCTGGTCGTCCGCCGCGCGCCGGGTCGCCGGGTCGTCGTTCACGGGCTTCGTACTGGCCAGGGCCTCGCCCGCGGGGATCGCCTGGGCGCGGACTTCGCGCGTCGCTGGCGCGACTCGAACCGCCGCGGCTCGTTTCACTGCGCCGAGCGGAGTCCGGTCGTTCATCACGACGGCCGGGTCGGACGGACGGACGGCCACTACGACCGGCACTGCTCGGGCGGGGACGTCGTTCGCTCCGGTCGCTGCGCTCGTCACGGTCGTCACGGTCGTAGCGCCGAGCGGGGCGCTCAGCCGAGCCGTCACCCGCGGGTCGCCGGGAGTCCCCCGCGTCTCGACGCGGTCCGCGTGAGGTCGGCGAGCCCCTCGATGAACCGGCGTCCGAGCGTTCAATGCGTCGCTCCGCGCCGTCACGGGCCGGACGGCCCGCGTATCCGCCTCGAGGGGCGTCGTCACGTGCGTTTCGACGGGGGGCCGCGTTGGACGAGGCCGCCCCCGTTGGACGAGCGCCTCGACTGGTCCCGCCGCGTCCGCTCGACGGCGGGCGCGGTGCGCCAGAGGCGCGACGAGGCGAGGGCTTTGGTGAAGGCATTGAACAATCCTACCGGCACGACGCTGCGGTCCTTCGAGGTGAACCGCGCCCCCGGTGCGTCAATCGTGTCGGGGCGTACCGCCGAGCAATCCGCGACCTACTGCTCGGGCTTCGCCTCGCGAACCCAGTGTCCGACGGGCAGCAGCTCGACGTGGAACTTCGCGCGGAACGCGCCCCAGAGCCCGCGGGGCTGCCAGATGGCGACGACCATGGCGACGGTGCCGAAGATGATGAGGTACCACGCCCCTTGCTGCTGCAACGACTGCTGGAGCACGAAGAAGATGATCGAACCCACGATCGGCCCTTCAATGGTGCCCAGTCCTCCGATCATCGTGACGAAGATCATCTCGGCCGCCCACTGCAGACTAAAGACACTGTTCGGCTGCACGAAAGGCTGACTGATGGCGAGGACGGCGCCGGCCGCCCCGCAACCGGCCGCCGCGACGACAAAGACCATTCGTCGGGCCGAGGTCACTCGCGCACCGGAACTGCGCGAGGCGACCTCGTTGTCGCGCATGGAGGCGAGCACGAGGCCGAGTCGACTGCGCAGCAAGAGGTACGTGCCCAGGATGGCGCAGAACGCGACGATCCACGTCGCCAAGTACTCCGCGTCGGTGAGTGCCCTGGGGCCGAGATTGGAGAGCCCCGGAAGTAAGTGGCCCGTGCCGCCGCCGAAGAAAGCAATCGTGCCGATGACCAAGAGTGCGGTATCGGCGATCACCCAGGTCGCGATGGAGAAGTAGCCGCCGCGGAGTCGGAACAAGAGGTACGTGACGGGAAAGGCGATAGCGCCGCACACCAGCGCCGCGAGTGGGATCGCCACGAAGGGGTTCATTCCCTTGATCGCAAAGTACAGCGTCGCGTAGGCCCCCAGTCCGACGAACGCCTGTTGGCCAATCGACACCATGCCCGCGTAGCCGGCGAGCAGGTTCCACATCGTCGCCATGGTGACGAGAATAAAGAAGTTCATCAGGATCGACGCGAGCGACTGGGAAACAATCCATGGTGCCGCACTCAACAGTCCGACGACGATCGCCAGGCCGATCAGGTTGAGCAGCGGCGAGTGCGTCGAGCGGCGAACCTTCACCGATCCGAGTGTCGCCAACGGTGCCATCTCCGTGCTCATGAGAACGCCGTTTTCTTGCCGAAGAGCCCGTGCGGGCGCACGCCCAGGATGATCAGGAACAACAGGTTGCCCGCGAGCACCTGGTACTCGGGATTGATCTGGGCTCCCACTTGCTGGGCGATACCCAAGAGCACGCCACCGACCAGAGTCCCCCACAGCGAGCCGATGCCGCCGATGACGACGGACTCGAAGGCGTAGAGCAGGTTGATGCCACCCGAGGTGGGAGCGATCTCGGTCATCATCCCGTAGGCGATGCCGGCGAGCGCGACGGTCGCGAACGCGATTGCGGCGGCGATTCCGAAGATGTGCCGGTAGTTCGCTCCGCTCAGCTGGGCCGCTTCCCGGTCGTCAGCGACGGCGCGGATGAGTCGACCCGTGCCCGTCTTGGAGAGAAATAGTTGAAGAGCGCCCAACACCACGATGGCGGTGATCAAGACGGTCAACGATATGTAGGAGATGTAAATGACGTTGGACACGTGGATCGAGTCACCGATCAACGAGCCGATGTTCACCGACTGACCGTTGGCGCTGTAGATCTCGAGCAGCAAGTTCTCGATAACGACGGAGAGCCCGAAGGTCACCAGCAACGTCGTGAAGGGATCTCGATCGATGCTCTTCTGGATGAGGGTGCGCTGGATCACGTAGCCCGCGACGGCAAAGATGGGCACCACCACGACAAACGACCAGACCTCGGCGATGTGCAGTTGCGGCGCGAGAAAGACCGCCGTGTAACCCGCCACGACCGCGACGTCACCGTGCGCGAGGTTGATGACCTTCATGACACCGAACATCAGCGACAAACCACAGGCGAACAGGGCGTAGAAGCCCCCGACGAGGATTCCTTGAATGAGGACGTTGACCCAGATCACGCGGCACCGCCGTGCGGGGACGTGCCGCTCAAGTCCGAGCCGAAGTACGCCCGTTCGATCTGCTGAGGCGTGAGTTGGGCCGGCGTACCGACCAAGGAGGTCTTGCCTTCGAGTAGACAGTGCACCCGGTCCGCGACGGCCATCGCCTGGGTGACGTCTTGTTCGACCAAGAGCACCCCGACGCCCTGGGACACGATCTCGGGGATCAGTGCGTAGATCCGTTCGATCACGATCGGCGCGAGTCCGAGCGACAGTTCGTCGAGCAACAACAACTGGGGATTGGTGACGAGCGCGCGGCCGATCGCGACCGCCTGTTGTTCACCGCCGGAGAACAGGCCCACCCGTTGGCGACGCCGATCGGGCATCCACTCGAAGAGTTGGTAGATCTTGTCGATCGAGAACGGACCCTTCTTGGCGAAATGCGCCCCGACCTGCAGGTTCTCCTCAAGCGTCATCGTGGAAAAAAGTCGGCGACCTTCGGGTACGAGCGAGATGCCGAGCGCCACGCGTCGGTGCGGCGCCAACGTGGAGACGTCACTTCCCCCAAAGACAATCGTGCCGTTCGCAGCTTCGTGCAGACCCGCGATGGTGCGCAACAGCGTCGACTTTCCCGCTCCGTTCGCGCCGATCATCGCCAGCACCTCGCCGCGACCGACCGAGAAACTCACGTGGTCGACGGCACACAACTGGCCGTGAAAGACCGAGAGGTCACGCACCTCGAAGAGGCTTTCGTGCGTCGACACGGACGATTCGGCGCCCGAGGTCATTAGATCGCCGCCTCGTTGATGATCCGCCCGCCCAGGTAGACCCGTCGCACCTCGTCCGAGGCAAGTACCTCTGACGGAATGCCGTCGGCGACGAGTCTGCCGTTGGCGAGGCACAGCAGGCGGTCGACCGTTGAGAGCAGCGCCCGCACCACGTGTTCGATCCACAAGACGGCAATGCCCTCTTCTCGAAGCGACCGAATGATCGTGATGAGCTCGTTGACCTCCAGGTCGGTGAGCCCACCCGCGATCTCGTCGAGCAACAAGATCCGCGGACCCGTGGCCAGCGCACGCGCCAGTTCCAATCGCTTGCGGTGCAAGAGCCCCAGGGAACCCGCCGGACGATTGGCGAACTCCACGAGTCCCGTCCGCTCGAGCGCTTCGTAAGCCACGTCGTAACTCTTTTGTCCGCGGGCGCGTGCGCCCTGCTGGGCCGCCAACAACGCGTTCTCGAACGCCGTCATTCGCTCGAAGGGGTGCGGTACCTGGTAGGTACGACCCATACCGAGACGACAGCGTGCCGAGGGTGCCACCGAGAGGACGTTCTGCCCGTCGAAAAGCATTTGGCCGGCGTCGGGGCGAATGTCGCCCGAGATCATCGCGAAGAGCGACGTCTTGCCGGCGCCGTTGGGCCCCACGATCCCCACCGAGGCGCCAGGCTCCAACTGGAAGGTGATCTCTTCAGCGACGACCACTTGGCCGAACTTCTTAGAGACACCTTCCAGTTGCAGCAGCGACACTGATGATGCTTTAGGCGTTCGTCGGCTCGAGGGTGCCCGTGAGCGGAACGTGCTTGTTCAGCGTGTTGTCCACCACGTACGGCGACCACGACCACTTCTTGTTGCCGACGGTCGCTTTCGAACCGGGCTTCCACTGGATGCCCACCGGCTTGATGATGCCGATGCCCGGCGCGGGCGCGGACTTCGCGGAGAAGTTCAGCGGACCCGACATGCCGACGTAGTTGACGGTCTGGATCGCGTGCGCGACGGCCTTGCGATCGTGGGGATTCTTCACCTTCTTCAACGCCTGAATGACGACCTCGAACAACGAGTACGTCGAGCCCATGGACTGGACCCACTGCTTGCCCGTCGCCTTCTGGTAGTTCGCCGCGAACTGGCTCGCGGTCATTCCCGTCAACGAGGACTTATAGGGACCGTACGGCGTGAACCAGGCGTCGGTGGCGATGTTGTTCGACAACGAACCCAGCGCGTAGACGTCGGTCGGGAACAGCATGACCTTCGCCACGGTCGCCAGCTTCGGGTTGTAGTTCTGCTGGGACGCCTGCTTCCAGAAGGTGTTGAAGTCCGGAGGCAGCGGGCAGTTGACGAAGAAGTCGCAGTTGCCGTTCTTGAACGTCGAGATCATCGACGTGTAGTCGGTTGACAGGTCGGTGTAGGCACCGCCGTCGACGAACGTGTAGGCGCCACCGCTGACCGCGCTCACGATCGGCGGGAAGGCCGCGCGGAACGCGTTGCCGTCAGCGTCGTTCGGGAACATGCCACCGAAGATCTTCTTGGCGTTGGTCGATGCCTGGACCTTGTTCCACATGGGCAGGAAGCACTCGACGAACTCGGGCACGCCGAAAAAGAACATCGAGCAGTACTTGTACGCGCCCGACGTCGCCGCGCCCTGGGCGGACAAGGTGCCGCCGAGACCCACGTACCACGCTTCCCACGGACAGACCGTCGAAAGACACGGGACGCCCGCGGCCTCGCACACCGCACTCACCGGGACGGTCGTCTCGGGCGCGGAGCTGGTCACAATCAGGTCAACACCGTTCTTCTGGATCAACTGCGTGGTGACCTGCGAGGCAATCGACGGACTCGACTGGCTGTCGGCGGTGATGATTTCGATGGTGTACTTCGTCTTGCCGATGGTGATGCCCTTCTTGAAGTAGCTCGACGCTCGGATGAGACTGAGCACGTACTTGTCAGGCCCGGCGAAGTCGGCCAGAGCGCCCGTTGACGGTGTCACGTACCCGATCTTGATGACGTGGGACTTGGTGGCCGCCGCCGCCAGTGTCGCGTTGCTCAGCGAGGCGATGCCACCGACCAGCGCCGTGGCGCCGAGGGCTTGAAGCCCCATGCGCCGGCTGACTTCGACACTCCCCCAGCCGGGAATCGTCCCAGGACTACCGGTACTCACTTCTTCACGTTCATGATTCATCTACTGACCCCCCAGTACTAGTTTCGTAGTTCTTAGCACACCATTTGGTACATTAACACGACGCGTCACTGAAATTGTTTTAGGCGGCTCGCTAATGCCCCGTACGCAACGAGGCGCCCGACGTCTCATTCTCGATCATCGAGGTGAGCATTCGTCGCGCCGCCAAACCTCCACGGTCGATCTTGACGCTCACTTCCGTTGGCTCGATGTCGCTGAGAGCTCGAACTTGCAGGATGTTCAACGCGTCGACGTCTTCTTGCACGACGCCCGTTTGCATCGTCGCGAGGAACTGATCTATCTCGGTGTCGCCGACACAGAAGTCTCGCGAAAGGGCCCAGAAATCGTAGACGCTGGTCTCGGTCGACGGCGTCAAGCCGTAGAGGATCTTCATGTGAAAGGCGTGGTCGTCATTCCCGTCAGGATGAGGCGGCTCGCCGACCGGCGCGATGCGGGCGTGGAGCAGGTAGTAGCCCGGCGGTGAGTACTCAATGTCCTGCCAGCGGTCGACCTGACCCTCGAGCCCGGTCGTGCGCGAGTAGAACGAAGGGCATTCGACCGACGTCATGTGGCGATAGACCCGTACGACCCGTTCGTCCTCCTGCACTTCGACCTCAAAGGGCGTGGTGGCGACCTCGGGTGTGCCGATCGAACCGTTGTGCAGGTACGTTTCGTGTGACAGGTCGAGGAGGTTGTCGACCAGCAGATGGAACGGGGCGTCGATCGCGGCGACGCCGGCGACCATCGACCACTTCTCGCCGTCGGTCAGCCAAGGCGTCTCCGGCAGTGCCGAGAGGTCCGCCTCGCCTCGCCCCATCCAGATCCACACCCACGGGCCTTGTTCGACGAGACGGTACGTGCGCACGTCCGCTCGGCTCGGAACTCGGTCCTGGCCCGGAATGGCGACGCAGGTTCCCTCGCAGTCAAAGGTGAAACCGTGGTAACCGCACACCAGGAGATCCTCGACGACCGTGCCGAGGGACAGCGGGTAGCCGCGATGGGGGCAGCGGTCGGCGAACGCGACGACGTCACCGCTGGCGTTGCGAAACATCGCGACGTTCTCGCCCAGGATCTTGCGCGCGATTGGTTGAACCCGGAGTTCGCTCGCCAGTGCGGCCACGTACCAGTGGTTGCGAAGAAACATCGCGTCAACCTCTTTTCGCAAACCCTACCGGCAGCGAGAATCGCGTGAACGGTGAGTGACGTCGCGAAAGTTAGCAGACGTGTGATAAGCAGGCAAGGATTAATTCACTATCTAGGGAGAACAATGAGTTTCTTGGACGCCGCGGCGTGGAAATCGAACATCCTGCTCGACGGGTGGCGAACCGGTGGTGGAGGCGACGCCGCGGTCATGGAACCCGCTACCGGTAAGGAGATCGGTCGCAGCGGGCGCGCGGACATCGCGGACGTCGCGACGGCTTCGACCCGTGCGGTCGTCGCCCAACGCGAGTGGGCCGCGAAGCCCTTCACGGAACGATCGGCCGTGCTGCGCCGCGCCGGCCAGCTCTTCCAAGATCACGCCGAAGAGATCTCGGACTGGATCGTGCGCGAATCGGGCGGCATCGGCCCCAAGGCGGGGCTCGAGGTCCACGTCGCGGCCGAGGAGTGTTTCGAAGCGGCCGGACTCGCCTCGCACCCCACCGGTCAGATTCTCCAGAGCGAGTTGCCGCGCCTCAGCTTCTCGCGTCGCGTGCCGGCCGGAGTCGTCGGTGTCATCGCGCCCTTCAACTTCCCGCTGATCCTTTCGATTCGCTCGGTGGCACCGGCGCTCGCGCTGGGCAACGCGGTGATCCTCAAGCCCGACCCTCGCACCGCCGTCTGTGGCGGCGTGGTGCTCGCGCGCGTCTTTGAAGAGGCCGGCGTGCCGGCGGGCGTCTTTAGCATGCTGCCCGGCGGCGCCGACGTGGGCGCGGCACTCGTCAGCGACCCCAACGTTCGCGTGATCGCCTTCACCGGTTCGACCGCCGCGGGCCGCAAGGTCGGGGCACTGGGTGCGGAGCATCTGAAGCGCGTCCACCTGGAACTTGGCGGCAACTCGGCGCTCATCGTGATGAACGACGTGGACCTAGAGAAGGCGGTCTCGGTGGGTGCGTTCGGATCGTTCATGCACCAAGGACAGATCTGCATGACGACCGGACGTCACATTGTCGACCAGCGCATCGCGGCCGACTACGCGACCCTGCTCGCCGAGCACGCCAATCATCTACCGGTCGGCGATCCCTCCTCGGGCCAGGTCGCCCTGGGCCCACTCATCGACGCTCGCCAACGCGATCGCGTGCACTCCATGGTCACCGACTCGGTCGCCGCGGGCGCGACGCTCGCTGCAGGCGGGACCTTCGAGGATCTCTTCTACCGCCCCACCGTTCTCACCAACGTGCCGACGTCGTCGCCGGCCTACGCCGAAGAGGTGTTCGGTCCGGTGGCGCCCGTCGTCAGCTACGAGACACTCGAGGAAGCGGTGGCGATGGCGTCGGCGAGTCCCTACGGACTGTCACTGGGCATCCTCTCGGGCGACGGACTGCGCGCACTCGAACTGGCAAGTCGGATCCCGACCGGCGCGATCCACATCAACGACCAGACCGTCGGCGACGAAGCGGTGATTCCCTTCGGCGGCGTCGGATCGTCGGGCAACGGGTCACGCATGGGCGGCCAGGCGAATCTCGACGCCTACACCGAGACCCAGTGGGTCACCGCGCAGGCCGACCTGCCGATCTATCCGTTCTGAACCCCAATGCGCTCAGACGCTGCACAGATTGACGTAATTGCGCGCCAACACCGTGGCGGCCGCTTCGGACGTCACGACTTGTCGGAGTCGGGCCATCTGCACGCCGTTCTCGAACTCGTCGGTGTAACTCGGATGGAGCATCTGGGTCATGAACGTGGAGAACTCCTCGGCGCGCCACACCCGCTCGAGGCACGTGTCAGAGTACGTGTCGAGTAACGCTTCGTCGCCACGCTGGTAGTGAGCGAGGAACGCCCGTGACAACACGCGAACGTCCGCGAGCGCCAGGTTCATCCCCTTGGCACCGGTCGGCGGCACGATGTGGGCCGAGTCACCGGCGAGGAACAGACGTCCGTAGCGCATCGGCTCGAGGACGATGCTGCGCATGGCGGTGATGCCGCGCTCGAGGATGGGACCGCGCCCGATCTCGGGAACCGCGTCGGTGGCGAGTCGAACACTCAACTCCTCCCAGATGCGCTCGTCGGACCACTCGTCAAGGGTCTCTTCGGGACGTACCCCGAGGTAGAGACGGCTGATCTCGGGTGAGCGCATCGAGTACAGCGCGAAGCCGTTCTCGTGTCGGCAGTAGATCAGCTCTTCGGTCGCCGGAGGTGCCTGGGCGATGATGCCGAGCCACGAGAATGGATAGGTCCGCTCGTAGCGTCGCACCAGGTTCTCGGGAATGGCACGGTTGGCGACACCGAACGTACCGTCACAGCCGGCGACGAAGTCGCTCGTGACCCGCATCGATCCCTCGCTGGTTGCCACCTCGAGTGACGGTCGATCGGTGGTGAGCCCGTCGAGCGCGGTCACCTCAGCCTCGAAGTGCAGTGGCGCGCCGAGCTCAAGTCGCGCCGCCACGAGGTCCTTGACGACCTCCTGCTGCCCGTAGACCGTGATGGGCTCTCCCCCGGCGAGCTCGCTCAACGCGACACGGTGCGAGGCGCGATCGAATCGAAGTTCGATGCCGTGGTGCACGAGCCCGTCGCGGCGCATCCGCTCGCCCACGCCGGCGTCGGACAGGAGTTCGGCAATGCCGTACTCAATGACGCCCGCGCGAACTCGGTGCTCGACGTACTCGCGGCTTCGATGTTCGAAGATGACGTTGTCAATCCCTTCACGACTGAGAAGGTGACCGAGCAAGAGTCCCGCTGGTCCGGCTCCGATGATCGCGACCTGAGTCCGCACCTCCAACATTTCTCTCCACCTTCTCTTCGCTTGCGTGCCTCGCACGACAAGAAATCGAGCGTCGAACTCGAGTCAAGCACTCTCGGTCGGCTGAGGAATTAGTGTACTGTTCAGTTAGTTGGCCCTCGTGGTTGTGCAGTCGCTGTGGGCCATCATTCAGCAGAGACGGTTGTCGAGCATCGCGGAGGAAAGAAATGGCGTTGGTGGTCCGGAACACGCAACGTACCGCCCTGGACGTCGTCGACGCGCTGGCCCGTTACGGCGTGGCGACCATTCACGAGGCCCAGGAGCGCACGGGTCTGTTCGCTTCGCGTCTTCGACCGATCTACCGCCCCGTGCGTATCGCCGGCAACGCCCTGACCTGCGAAGTCGCGCCCGGCGACAACTGGTCGATCCACGTTGCGATCGAACTCGCCGTGCCCGGTGACGTGCTCGTGGTGACCCCGACCAGTCCCTGCAGCGACGGCTACTTCGGTGAACTGCTGGCCACGAGCCTGGTCGCGCACGGCGTGCGTGGACTGATCATCGACGCCGGTGTTCGCGACGTCGCCGACCTCACGTCCATGGGCTTTCCGGTCTGGTCCAAAGCGGTGAGCGCCCAGGGCACGGTGAAGGAGACGCCCGGCAACGTCCAGACGCCGATCGTCTGCGCCGGGGCGTACGTTCGCCCGGGCGACGTCATCATCGCCGACGACGACGGCGTCGTGGTCGTGCGCCGCGAGGACGCGGCCAAGGTCCTCGCGGCCTCGAAGGATCGCGAGGAGAACGAGCAGGAGAAGCGCGTGCGCCTCGGCGCCGGTGAGCTGGGTCTCGACATGTACAACATGCGCGAGAAACTCGCCCAACGCGGACTGCGCTACGTCGACGAGGCGTCGTCTTGAGCTCACAAACGGGCATCCGTTGTTCGGTGATACGCGGTGGAACCTCCAAGGGGCTGTACTTCCACGGCGCGGACTTGCCCGACGAGGCGCCACTGCGCGACGCCGTGCTCTTGGCGGCGATGGGATCTCCCGACGTGCGCGAAATCGACGGAATGGGCGGAGGTCACCCGCTCACCTCGAAGGTCGCCGTCGTGAGTCCGTCGTCGCGAGCTGACGCCGACGTCGACTACCTCTTCTTGCAGGTCTGGCCCGACCGCGCCGAGGTCTCGGACAACCAGAACTGTGGCAACCTACTCGCCGGCGTCGGTCCCTTCGCGCTCGAAGAGGCGCTCGTCGACGTGCGGGGCAACACCACCGACGTGCGGATCTGGATGGAGAACACCCAGAGCCTCGCGGTCGCTCGCGTCGAGACCCCCGGTGGCCGGGTCCGTTACGACGGTGTGGCCCACATCGACGGCGTGCCGGGAACGCACGCACCGATCCCCATTGAGTTCCTCGACGTCGCAGGCTCCTCGTGCGGCGCGTTGCTGCCCACCGGTCGGGCGGTCGATCTGGTCGAGGGCGTGCGCGTGACGTGCGTGGACAACGGGATGCCGGTCGTCTGTCTGAAAGCGAGCGACGTCGGGCTCTCCGGCTACGAGGAACCTAGCGCGATCGAGGCGAACGCGGCGGTCTGCGAACTCGTCGAGAGGATCCGCCTCGCCGCCGGGCCGATGATGAACCTGGGCGACGTCACCAACAAAACCGTGCCCAAGATGACACTGTTGGCTCCCGCCCAGCACGGCGGGGTCGTCGCGACGCGCACGTTCATCCCCCACCGCGTCCACGAGGCCATCGGCGTCTTCGGCGCCGTGTCCGTCGCAACCGCCTGTCTGGTGCACGGATCGGTGGCGAACGAGGTCGCCCAACTGGCTGATGACGCCGCGGTGCTGGATCTAGACGTCGAACACCCAACGGGCTACTTCACGGTGTCGATGAGTGTCTCGTTCGCGAACGGGGCGATCACCGTGGAGCGAGCGTCGTTGCTACGAACCGCGCGGCTCTTGATGCGCGGCGAGATCTTCGTTCCCCTCGGCGTCTGGGACCCGTCGTGATCATCGACTGCCACGGGCACTACACGACCGCGCCCGAAGCGCACAACCTCTGGCGCGAAGCTCAGGTCGCGGCGTTCAACGCGGGCGAGGCCTTCCCGGCCGCCGCTTCGATCTCCGACGACGAGATCCGCGAGACGATCGAGCTCCACCAACTGCGCCTGCTGGGAGAACGAGGGGCCGACCTGACGTTATTCTCGCCGCGCGCGTCGGCGATGGCGCATCACGTGGGTGACGAGGCGGTCAGCCGGGCTTGGGCGATCGCGTGCAACGACCTGATCAAACGCGTCGCGGACCTCTTTCCCGAGACCTTCTTCGGGGTCTGCCAACTCCCCCAGTCCCCGGGGGTGGCGATCGAACGATCGATCGGAGAACTCGAACGTTGCGTGAACGAACTGGGCTTCGTCGGTTGCAACCTCAATCCCGATCCCAGTGGTGGCCTCTGGAACAGCGCGCCGCTGACCGACCGCTCGTGGTACCCGTTTTACGAGAAGATGGTCGAACTCGACGTGCCCGCAATGATCCACGTGTCGAGCAGTTGCAACCGCAACTTCCACGCCACCGGCGCGCACTACATCAACGCCGACACGACGGCGTTCATGCAGTTGCTCGAGGGCGACCTCTTCGCCGACTTTCCGACGTTGCGCTTCGTCATCCCCCACGGTGGCGGCGCCGTCCCCTACCACTGGGGTCGCTACCGGGGGCTCGCGGACATGCTCAAGAAGCCGGCGCTCTCCGAGCACCTGATGCACAACGTCTACTTCGACACCTGCGTCTACCACCAGCCGGGCATCGACCTGCTCTTCGAGGTCATCGATCTCGACAACATCCTCTTCGGGTCAGAGATGGTCGGCGCGGTACGCGGCATCGATTCCGAGACCGGACGCTACTTCGACGACACCAAGCGCTACGTCGACGCGCTCGATCTCTCGGGCGAGCAACGCGACCAGGTCTACGCGCGCAATGCCCGGCGCGTCTACCCGCGCCTCGACGCCGCGCTGCGGGGACAGGGACGCTAGTGGTGAGCACCTTCACCATGGATCCCGACTGGCTGGTCTTTGACCCGAGTCCGAGCACGCCACGTTTCGTGCTGCCCAGTGGGACCGTCGACGCGCACTGTCACGTTTTCGGTCCCGGCGACGAGTTCCCCTTCGCACCCGAGCGCAAGTACACGCCGTGCGACGCGAGCAAGGAGCAGTTGTTTTCCCTGCGCGATCACCTCGGGATCGAGCGCAACGTGATCGTCCAGGCGACGTGTCACGGTTCGGATAACACGGCGATGCTCGACGCGTTGGCCGCCTCCAACGGCCGCGCCCGCGGGGTCGCGACGGTCGAGCCGGACGTGCGCGACGACCAGCTTGCCCAGATGCACGAGGCGGGTGTTCGCGGTGTGCGCTTTAACTTTGTGCGCCGACTGGTCGACCCCCAACCCGACGAGTACTACCACCGCATCGTCGAACGCGTGGCGCCGCTGGGTTGGCACGTCGTCATTTACTTCGAAGCGCCGGACCTCGCTGAGCGCTGGCACTTCTTCACCTCGCTCGACGCGACGGTGGTCGTCGACCACATGGGTCGACCCGACGTCACCAAGTCGGTCGACGGAGCCGAGTTCGGACTGTTCCTCCAGTTCATGGAGGAGAACGAGAACGTGTGGTCCAAGGTCACGTGTCCCGAGCGCCTCTCGGTCTCGGGTCCGCCGCACTACGACGACGTCGTGCCGTTCGCGCGCCGGGTCGTCGAGTCATTCCCCGACCGCGTGCTCTGGGGCACCGACTGGCCCCACCCCAACCTGAAGGTTCACATGCCCGACGACGGACAACTCGTGAACTTCATCGCGCGCCTGGACCTCGGCGACGAGCTCCGTCACCAACTACTGGTCGACAACCCCCACCGTCTCTACTGGAAGGAGAACCATGCCTGACGACGCCGAATTCGACGACATCCCCGGCACCACCGTGTTCACTGCCCAACGTTCGCGCCAGGGCTTCGCTCTCAATCAGTTCTGCATGAGCCTGATGAAGCCGCAGAACCGCGAACTGTTCAAGCACGATGAGCGCAGCTACCTCGACGGGTGGCCCATGAGCGAAGAGCAGAAGCAGGCGGTGCTGGATCGTGACTACAACGCAATGCTCGCCGTCGGGGGCAACATCTACTTCCTCGCCAAGATCTTCGCGACCGACGGCAAGAGCTTCGTCGAGGCCGCAGCATCAATGACGGGAATGACCGTCGAGCAGTACACCGCGATGATGGTCTCGGGCGGGCGTTCACCCGACGGCGTGCGTTCGATCAAGGAGGGTCGCTAGCCATGGCGCGCGTCACTGCTGGGGTTACCACCAGCCACGTTCCCGCCATCGGCGCGGCCCTGGACCTAGGAAAGTCGGGCGACGACTACTGGCGCCCGGTGTTCGCCGGTTACGAATGGTCCAAGAAATGGATCGCCGAGGAGCGGCCCGACGTCATCGTGCTCGTCTACAACGACCACGCGACGGCCTTCTCGCTCGAGATGATCCCGACGTTCGCCATCGGGTGCGCCGAGCGCTTCGCCGTCGCCGACGAAGGTTTCGGACCGCGTCCCGTGCCCGTGGTCATCGGGCATCCCGACCTCGCCTGCCACATCGCCGAGAAACTCATCCTCGATGAGTTCGACATGACCGTCATCAACCAGATGGACGTCGACCACGGTCTCACCGTGCCGATGTCATTACTCTTCGGCCAGCCCGACGTCTGGCCCGTTCGGGTGGTCCCGATCGCCGTGAACGTGGTGCAGTACCCGCCTCCGACCGGCAACCGGTGCTTCTTGCTCGGCGAGGCGATCGCGCGCGCCGTGGCGAGCTACGACGAAGACCTCAACGTGCAGGTCTGGGGTACCGGAGGGATGAGCCACCAACTGCAGGGGCCCCGGGCCGGTCTGATCAATCCCGTCTTCGACAACGCCTTTCTCGACGACATCGTCGACAATCCGTCACGGCTGCGCGCCATCTCGCACCTCGAGTACCTGCGCGAGTCCGGTTCCGAAGGGATCGAGATGGTGATGTGGCTGATCATGCGCGGCGCGCTGGGAGAACACGTGCGCGTCCTGCACCGCTTCTACCACGTGCCCGCGTCCAACACCGCCGTCGGTCATCTGGTCCTCGAGGTCGCCAATCCGAACGAGGAGACGCTTCAATGAGAGTCGCCGTCGCCGGAGCGGGTGCGTTCGGGGTCAAACACCTCGACGCCCTGCGGCGAATCGACGGGGTCGAGATCGTCGCGGTGGTCAGTCGTCGCCTCGAACAGGCCCGCGAGGTCGCCGACACTTACGGCGCCGCAATGGCGACGACCGAGATGGCGGACGTGCTCGAGTCGAGTGACGTCGACGCGGTCATCCTGTGCACGCCGACGCAGCTCCACGCCGAGCAGGCGATCGCCACGATGCGCGCCGGCAAACACGTCCAGGTGGAGATCCCCCTGGCCGATTCGTGGGCCGACTGCCGCGAGGTCGCGAGCGTGAGCGAGCAGAACGACCTCGTCTGCATGGTCGGTCACACCCGCCGCTTCAACCCTTCGCACCAGTGGATACACCAGCGCGTCGCGGCGGGCGAACTCTCGATCCTCCAGATGGACGTGCAGACGTACTTCTTTCGCCGCACCAACACCAACGCCCTCGGTCGACCGCGCAGTTGGACCGACAATCTACTCTGGCACCACGCCGCGCACACGGTTGACCTCTTCCAGTACCAATGCGCGTCGCCGGTCGTACGCGCCAACGCCCTCCAGGGCCCGATCCACGCCGAACTCGGGATCCCGATGGACATGTCCATCCAGCTCGAGAGCGCCGCGGGCCAGATCTGCACGTTGTCGCTGAGCTTCAACAACGAAGGGCCGCTCGGGACCTTCTTTCGCTACATCGGCGACACCGGCACCTACGTCGCGCGCTACGACGAGCTCGTCACCGGGCGCGACGAGGTGGTCGACGTCTCGAACGTGGACGTGTCGATGGACGGCATCGAGTTACAGGACCGTGAGTTCGTCTCGGCGATCATCGAGGGACGAGAGCCCAACGCGTCCATTCGATCAGTACTCGCCTGCTACGAGGTCCTCGATCGACTCCAGGTGCAACTCGGCACCAACGCGCCCTAGCACCGACCTCCGTACGTTTCGTAGGAGAAGGTCTGACGTCGAAGGGGTCTACGTCGGTTTACTGGTCAAGTACTCGATGACCACGTCGCCAATACGTTGCCGGTACATCTTTCGTCGACGGGGGTCCACGAGGTTGCGCCCGAAGTTGGCGGCAAACGTGTACTGGTTGTTGATGCGAAAGAAGCAGTACGAACTGATCAACATGTGCAGATCCGGTGCGTCGATGTCACTGTGAAAGACCCCGTCGGCCCGACCACGTTTGAGAGATTGCTCGAACATCTTGATGATCGGACGATCCAATCCGGGAAAGCCGCTCGCGGCGGTGACGAACTGGGCGCCCTGCATGTTCTCATAGCTGATCAGTCGACTGAACGTCGGATTCGCCTCGTGGCGATCGAACGTGAATTCGGCCAACTGGCGAATCGCGGTGACCGGATCGAGGCTTTCGACGTCGATGAACTGCTCGGTGACGCGGATGTCCTCGTAGGCCTTCTTCAGGACCGCGACGTAGAGACGTTCCTTCGAGCCAAAGTAGTAGTAGATCATTCTCTTGGTGGTTCGCGTTCGCGCCGCGATCTCGTCGACTCTCGCTCCCGCGAAGCCAAGCCGTGCGAATTCATCGGTCGCGACCGCGAGTATCTCCAACTTCGTCCGCTCCGGGTCACGCAGGCGCGGCCCACCACTCGATCGCTTCGAGTCACTAACGGTCATGACCTTCCTTCACTCGCTCTGCTCACTTCGGCCCAACAACTCCCACCCCCGTCGCGTACGCGGATCACGATCTTCGCGCACTGCGCTGGAGGGGCCACTCGGACCGTCCTAGGCGACATCTTTGATCGAATAACTATTTGGTACATCACACAAGTTACTCAGCGTCACCCAATGCCGATGGCATTGATCGCTCCCCGTTTCGAGGGCGTGAGAGGGGAACGCTCCTCGTCCAACACGCGGCACTCAGTCCCAGGCACCCACGAGTCGAGCCTCTCCGTCGTCAGCGCTGCAGCGCCCTGGGCGGCACGCGCGTCGTCGGCCACCGGCTGGACTGTCTCGCACGAGCGCTGGAGTGGCTTCTCTCCACGATCACGGCGCGGCGCGATCGGTAGTTGAAAATGCGAAAGACCCCCACCTTTCGGTGGGGGTCTTTCAAGAAATCCCGGCGGCGACCTACTCTCCCAGGGGGGAACCCCCAAGTACCATCGGCGCTGGTGGGCTTGACTGCTGTGTTCGGAATGGGAACAGGTATATCTCCACCGCCATAACCACCGGAAACCTTGCGCTCGACCACTTTCGTGATCGGAACCGGCGTCAGCCGGCTCCTTGAGCGTCCTAGAACGAGCACGAACATCAAACTCCAAGCCCTCGGCCGATTAGTACCGGTCAGCTGAATGCGTTACCGCACTTACACTTCCGGCCTATCAACGTGGTCGTCTGGCCACGGGCCTTACCTGGTTAACCCAGTGAGTGAATTTATCTTGAAACGGGCTTCGCACTTAGATGCTTTCAGCGCTTATCCCACCCGCAGGTCGCAAAACAGCCATGCCCTTGGCAGGACAACTGTCACACGAGAGCTGCGTTCGTCCCGGTCCTCTCGTACTAGGGACAACCTTTCTCAATTCACTTACGGCTGCATCGGATAGGGACCGAACTGTCTCACGACGTTCTGAACCCAGCTCGCGTACCGCTTTAATGGGCGAACAGCCCAACCCTTGGGACCGGCTTCAGCCCCAGGATGCGACGAGCCGACATCGAGGTGCCAAACCTTCCCGTCGATATGGACTCTTGGGGAAGA
>Ga0209385_1000271_pt1 | contig 20602 bp, 26 predicted proteins | sample NGEPerB_FD_184506 | JGI IMG/M metagenome (GOLD analysis project Ga0209385, IMG submission 184506) | Arctic peat soil microbial communities from the Barrow Environmental Observatory site, Barrow, Alaska, USA - NGEE PermafrostAB12-B... | ecosystem: Environmental > Terrestrial > Soil > Wetlands >... | reverse complement strand
CAGCGTCAAAGAACTCTCGTACCGCGGCGCGAGTGCCGGCCGTGAAAGCGACGTGCGATTCTCGAAATCCATCGCCACTGTCGAATGGTCCGATCCAGAACGTGGGCATCGGCGCCACGCCGAAACCAATGACGGCGCCAAAGTCCATGACACGAGCACCCCCGAGAGGGGCGAGCACGGCGTCATAGAACTGAGCGCTCGCCGGAACGTCAGTGCACTGAATTGAAAGATGATCGAGCATTCGCGCATTGTGCCACAAACTGGAATCCACGACAAACAGTGCGGCTAAGGAATACGAATGTCCTGATGCTCGTAGGCGGTACGAAGTTCGTCGTCCGTGAGATCCTCGTTGCGCACTGGCTTGACCAAGGTCCAGTGTCTTCCCACCGGACAGTACAGGAACCGGTACCAGCCGAGCTTGATGGACTTAACCGACACTCCAGGAATCCAGATAGTCGTGAAGAGGTGACCTCTCCGGCACCGTACCGCCGAGACACCGCCGACGCTGTAGCCGCGCCGGCGGGCCATCAACGTCCCGAGCGAAAGAGAGAAGACAACGAGCAGTAACTTCGATCGTGACGATTTCATAGCATCAACCCTACGGACCGTGCCGAAGGCCTCACTAGGGACGAAAGACATCGTTTCTTACAGCGCGCCAACGGTTCGGAATCACTGCCCAGAACGCAAGCTCACCAGGGGGACGAAACGAATCTGGCGCTGGCTCCGTCCGACGTTTCCCAGCTCAGTCCGAAGTGTCGATGATCGCGACGGAACAGTTCGCACCGTGAGCGACGGAATTAGGGACGCTGCCCAAGACTCGATGGACACCTTTCATCCCGCGATTTCCCACGACGACGAGGTCGGCGCCGAGCTCACTCGCCTTTTCGATGATCACGTCCGCCGCCGGACCCTTCACTCCGTGCAAAATCGGCTCGATCCCCCGGCGTTTGGCGATGAACGAGAACTCCTGGAGAAGTGCGTCAACCTCACCCTCGGAATTGATGTGCGCGAACTCTTCGGGTCGTGAACCTTCCTCGTACAACTTGGATCCGTACGCCGTGACGATGTGCAACTCCCCGCCCGAAATCTGTGAAATCTCCGCCGCCGCCTCGACGGCCCGGCGTGCCGTGACGGAATCATCCGCACCGACGACAACGACTTTGAACATGGCTCACTCCTCTGCCCAGGTACCGAAGAACCAAGGACCGACCGGCGCGCAGAACGACTCTGGCTCTTTGAGAATAGTGGTTGCCACCGACGACCGCCGGACTGCGCCGGGCCCTGTGGCACCCGAATTCCTCTTCGGAATCCCCGTCAGGGTGCCGAGGGGTGCCAGACTTCGCTATCGAGTCGGTCTTCGAGCGCCGGCAGCCTTTTGAACCAATTCCCGCGATTCGACACGAGCATCACAGGAAGCTTGTGACAGGCGCGCCAACCCGTCATCATCGACGTGTTGTGGCCACTTTGGGACAAGAGAAACCAAGCATTGAACGACAAGTTCGCCAACACGGTCGTCCTTCGAACGGCGAGGGTCCGAGTCTCGACCCATCTTGACTCACGCGACGTGACATGTGGACCCAGTTCATCTTCTCATGGAATTTGGCAGCATTTAGCGCTAGTGTTCGCCGTCAGAGTTCAATCCAGGGGGCACTTGAATGTGGGCACAGCTCATCACCATGCGTATCAAGCCGGGCAACGACGAAAGAATGGCGGCGCTGATCGAGCGGCTGCGGAACTCTGAGCAGCCGGGTTCGGGCCTCATTCGCGAGACGGCGATGCGCGATCGCCACGACCCCAGTCGCTATCTCATGCTCGTCGTCTTCGAGAGTGAAGAGAAGGCACGAGCGCGCGAGAGCGATCCGCGCCGCGCGGAGTTGTTGAAGGACCTGAGCGACACGATGAAGGAGATCGTCGACGGAGCCCCGGAGTTCGTGGACCTGGATGTGCTCAGCGACATGTCACACTAGGCAGTTGTCAACTGGGTTTAAGCATCCGACATCGAAGAGGTGTCACGTGGCCCCGGGAGATTGCTGGATTGTCGCACCAGAGACATTCGAACACTTCTGAACGCAGGGGCAATAGGCTCCGCACTGAGATGCATATCCGACGGGTTCAACCTGACGAACGAGAGACCCTCGGTCGAATCACGGTTGAGGCCTACCGCGACCTGGAGCGAGTAACGTCCCTCGGACCTTACGAGGCCGAACTCAACGACGTCGCCGGTCGCGACCGTGACAGCGAGGTCTACGTCGCACTCGACGACAAAGGCGCGCTCGTGGGCGGTGTGACGTACGTACCCGACGCCGAACGGTCCATGAGCGAGTTCGACGATCCCGAGGGTGCCGGTATTCGCATGCTCGCCGTGGACCCGGCTTGCCAGGGCACCGGTGTCGGACGCGCCCTGGTGGAGACGTGTATTGCTCGAGCTCGTGCGCAAGACCGACGACGGGTAATCCTCCACTCGACGCCAGTCATGGTGAAGGCTCAAGCACTGTACAAGAGACTCGACTTCCAGTCCGCTCCGGAAATGGACGTCTGGTTCACCGGAGAGCCCTGCTCAGCGAGCGAGCCCCTCCACCTGATCGCCTTCATCCTTTCTCTTTAACGCCACGAACGTCGCGATTGGCACGAGGACAATCGAGCGACCACGTTTCGGCCTCACTGGCCCTACGCGTGCAGTGATGCATCAGCGTTCTAGACGTGCCCATTGGCGTAGCCGTGTTGGCGAAGGAACTTCTGAAGTTCGATCACGAACTTTTGACCGCTCGGCTCCACGGGACTGAGCGAACCGTTCAAATGACCATCCTGCACTTGCGCGGACAGGAAACTCGTCACTGCAGTGGAATGCCCCAGCATGTCCTCATCGGCGGCCCACGCGGCGACGACGCCGACCGTGTCCAGGTAGTGGCCGCCCGACTGCGCGTTGAAGGCCCTCATCCACTCGTGGGCATCTTTCGCGATGAGACTCGGAAACGACCGCGTGACGTTGTGAAACGAGTGGTGGGTGAAACTGAGGATCTCGATTGGCATGCCCGACGCCGCGTAGTCCGTGAACGCGTACGCGAAGGCATCGTCGGCACTCAGAAAGTCAACACTTCCGCCTACGTCAAGATTGACGATCCGAACCCCGGGGTCGCCGAAGTTCCGCTCGACCTTCTCAAATGTCCGCGAACTGGCGTTGAACGAGAACACCTGTTCGACCGAGCAGCAGTGTGCCCCACCGCTGTAGAGATCAAGCACCACGGCGAGTTGCCCCTTTGCCTGCGGACGAACGACGTGGAGAACGCTTCGCGTACCCGCAATCACGTTGGGTGAGCACTCGTTGCCACACCAGGCTGAACGGACTACCTGGTCGTAGAGCACCTGTCCGCTCATCGAGATCGTGAGATGAGATGTGCGTGATTGAGGATAGATTCCGTGGTACGTGAACGTGGCGGTCAAGCCCCCCGACGTCACGGTCTCGGTCGACGCGCCAGCGGTCGAGATCGACGAGAAGCTGACAGCGAACACGATTGCGGTTGCCGCGCTGGCCAGTCGTCGCAGGGTGAATAATCGCCGCACGCCTCTCCTCTTTTTCGTACGGTACCGCGGGTGAACGATGGAGTGTTGTGATCCGACGTACGCCTCGACCTCCTCGCCGCCATCAAGTTCTATCCCGGTCGACCGAGAAACCGGGTTGCGCTGCACGGGAAAATTCCCGGTCGTCGCAAGGGGAGAGTTTGAACCTGAGCGGCCCTCGCGTGGGTTGCAGACCCGACGATGACCGCACGCGTCCAATGGAGCCTCGCCGCTTCCTACCTCTAGTGGCCCACGTGCCACTTGGCGCACGTGCCGCACTGATAAGCGCTCATCGGTTCGCCGTCGCGCGTCGTCAACAATCGAGCACTCGCCGCGGCTTCATCACGCGTCGCGTAAGAGATCTTTGGCCGACCAGTCGACGTCGTGTGCGCACCCCGTCCTCGCCGAAGCGACGTTCCGGCGCCCCTCCCCCGGACCCCGTAACGACTTGACCAATAGAGGACAAAGACAATCAGCGCTACGGCGACGAGCAACACGACAACTGTGCTCATGAGTGCTCATTCCACGTGTAGCGGTGCACACGTGTGGGTTGTCGAGTGAGCGTCGCGGGACCAAGCCGTCGCACGTTGTCTGCCGTTGGCCTCGCGTAGCGCCCGCAGGAATGCTGGGAGATGATCCAGCGATGCATGAATGAATGGAGTCTCGGATGCAGTGTGAGTGAACGCCAACGCTTGCCGAGGCACCAACGATGCGAACCCGTAGGAGGAACCTCTCGACGTGAAGGTGCCAGGCGGTCCGATTCGGTAGCCAACCTTTTCGGCGTGCTGCTCACCACCGCCTCGTGTCGGAGGCCCGACGTCTCATGACCACGAACCATAGTTGACGCATTATCGCGGCGATTGCCTGGTCGGCGTCGAAGGTGGGCGCCACTCGATCAAGGTCTCGCCGTCTCAAGCCGGGACTTATGCCCCTGGTGCAAGCTGCGTCCGCGATATAGACAGAGGCGTATTGAGGTCATGGATCGGAGGCGTCATGTTCGCAAAAGTCGGTGATCGAATACTGGTTCGAGGGCATCGTGTCGGGCAGCCTGACCGTCATTGCGTCATTCTAAAAATTGACCATGAAAGTGGGGAACCGCCCTACGTCGTCCAGTGGGACGACAGCGAACGGCAAGACCTCTACTTCCCAGGATCTGACGCCACACTCATCAGCGGCACGAAGTAATCGATACTCCGTACTCGAATTTGGTACTCACTTTCCTCGAAGGCGGACCGCCTCCGCCCCTCGGTGCGAGTCATCCTTCTCCGATACCATGAGGTCAGAGGGCCTGATGCTACGTAGCGGCCGTGACAGTCGGATCATGCGGCGGCGCGTGCATCTGGACCGGCGTTGAAATCGACGAGCGCGGGGAATGAGGCGTCAGGGACATGGACCAGGAAGAGTTCGAACTGGAAGACGAGATCTTCAAGGAACTCAGCGAGGAACAGGAAGAGGAGACCTCCTTAGACGCGGTGCTGCTCGATGAGGACGAGGAAGAGTTCCTCCAGGGGTCGGTCGACGCCGAAGATCTGGCGACGGGGTTCAGCGCCAGGATACCGACGAGGGAGATCGACGTGGACGAGGACACCCAGGGTGACGAAGTACTACAAGCCGCTGGTGACACGCTGCTGACTGAGTTCGAATTCTCCGGCGCGGCCAACGACACAGTTCACGGTGACGAGATTGAACTCGATCTGGCGGACACGCTGACGACCGGCCGGACCATCACCGGGGCGCCTAAGAGAAATTAGGCACTCTGATCCTCACTTTCGGTGAAGGACGTGCGAGTCAACCTTGTCCGAGATGCATTACCCGGTCGGCGCGAGTTGGTCTCGGAAGGTTGGGAGGCATTTCCCTCGTCACTGTCGCAGAACCGACACGGTGGAGCGTCATTCTGCACAATTCTGCAAAGGTGACGAGTCCAGGTGTTGGTTCCGCCGCCCGACACTACCTTCGGGTTTCGAGTGGACTCGAGAACATCGCGCGGGGCACGACGAAATGGCAACGACACCTTGGAGGAGCGATCGAGACCCCAATCGTCTGCGATCCGCTGTCCCAGCGCGACACTCTGGGCGGTGGGATTACTTCTCGACGTACACGGTCACGGGAGGCAGAACTCAGTGCCGCTCCATGGCGGAGTGAAGTTCCGGCGGCGGCGACGCAAGCCCGGCCAAAACCGTCGCAACGTCGTCAACATTGGCGGCAATCGCGACGGCGTTGCTTCCGTCTTCGGCTACATGATCCACGACCTGGGAGCCACCCATGGCAGAGATGGCGCCAGCGCGCTCATCTTTGAAGCTGAGCCATCTGTCTACGTCAACAACATTGTGAGTAATGATCATTCGTGGCATCGTCAACACCCCCTCGCGGCGCTGCGCGTTGCGACGCCGGAAGGTCCTTCATACCACAACGATTTGTCGATCTGAGGAAACTGAATCGCTCCACCCGAGAATCATCAGCCGGGTCCAGCGGAGAGGACATCCGGTTCAGATCGCCCGACAGAGCCATTCCGCAATTCGCCGCTGAAGCTTGACGGCCGTCCGTGGTTCGGGCTTCGCGGAGGATCAACTCTTCGGGGTCGAAGCCGATGGCTATCGGACGTCGCGTCGTGCTCGGCCGTGACAGGAGTGCAAACTCGCACTGCCGACTAGACGATAGGCGCGTCCAGATCACGAGATCCGGGGCAGCACCCAATTCAGAACCGGACGAATTCGTCAGTCGCGGCCATTCTGCGTCATCGGAATTGTGACCTTCGCCCCTTCGCCTTGGCGGGAATACCGCTGTACCCTACGTAAAGAGACCTCCGACGAACGGGAGTGTTGAGCATGGATGATTCGCTTTCTACTCGTTTGATGGATAACGGACAACGTCGAAATGTGCCCGAGTCGGCACATAATGATTCGGAAACGATCTTTCGGTTTGGCCTGACCGTTCGCTTGTTGCATTGGTGGACGGTCGCAACTTTTGCCGTGGCCCTTCTGACGGGATTGGCCATGGGATCGGAAATGGAGAACGGCAGCTTGTTTCACCTGCATGTTGCCGCAGTGATCGCGATGGGTAGCGGCTTCGTGGTCGCGCTGATCTTTGGCAACACGGTGGCAGTCTTGCGATTTGTGCGAGACGCATTCCTTCCGGAGCGAAGTGACTTTGAATTCATCGCTCGAGTTGTTTCTCGACCATTTCATCGAACTGGAGTTCGGTGGGGGAAGTTCAATCTCGGCCAGAAGGGGCTTGCTTGGATGATGCTGGCATCTCTTACGGCAATCATCATCACCGGCATCAACTCTTGGCATACGGATGGAGACGCTGCGGGTCCGCACACGACTGCCGTGATCATCGCACTGATCCTGTTAGGTGTCCACGTCTTCATGGCCGTGCTCAATCCGGTGACACGTCCGGCGCTGCCTGGAATGGTCTTCGGAAGAGTGAAGCGGTCATGGGCGCTCCACCACCACGCAAAGTGGGTTGAGGATGAAGATCGTCGATCTGCTCGAACCTTGGTTCAATCTCAGTCGCGAACCTCAAAGCACGATCAAGACTAATGGGACTGGCCAAAGGGCCCATGACTCGAGCCGCAAGTGCATTGCGGTCCTGTTCTCGTCGATCGAATGGACAATTCGCAGGCCCGACGCCATCGTTCTGTCGCCACCCATTGGTGTCTTTCGGACTGACCGGTTCCGAGCCGGGAAACCGTTCTCGCAGCCGCCCGTTATGAGAGCCTCACGCAGACCAAGAAAGTAAGTCTGTCGTGTGCCAGTGACTTCTACGCTGTGCGCCAAACCCCTATTTCAGGAGTCTCGTGTCACTTCCTGGAAGCGGTTCAACGTCACGAACGTCAGGCTAGAGCGCCAGAAGATGGAGCTACCACCGACTGGCGCAGTCCCGCACAGTAATTACGGAAGTATTCGATGAATCACGATTCGCATCCTGGAGACGTCAGAGGTCCGATGCAGTAGTTCTGCCACCATGCAGTGGCTGGCTGAGTGCAACGATGACTGATGTCGGTGACCAGAGATGACGGAGGCGCGTAATGAGACCGTGTCAGCATTGTGGCCTCGAAATCGACTACATCGGGGTCTTCGCAACGCACTCACATCGAGAGAGCGCGTTGCAGTCGGTGCTAGACCAACATCATGCGAGTCACGGGGTATCGAAGTTTCTTGCGAGTACTTGGGGCGAGTTGCGCGGCCATCTCAATGCCGCTCGTGATTTCTTCGGTGGCAAATTCAGCATCACTTCACGCCGCACATTCGCCAACGTCCGATGTGACCGGGAAAACCACGGTCCCTCCCAACACCAGTCTCACGAATATCGCCTTTTTGAACCCGTCCCGCGGCTTCGGCGTTTTCACCGTCCAGGGGCCCGTGACGTGCAGCGACCGGGTCGGCCTCACAAGTAATGGTGGAACGACGTTCTCCGTACCGGTACCCGTCGTTTCTTGGCCCTGTGCGAGCCTTGCTCCGGTGCGTTCATTGGCCTTCGATGATCACGGTGACGGATTCCTCTACGGACCGAAGCTCCTTATCACTCACAATGGCGGTACTACGTGGTCGCCAAGCAGACAACTCGGGGCGGTGCTCAGCGTCGGGGCCCTCGGTGACTCGATCTGGATGCTTCAGACGAGCGGCCCAGTGCCCTCGTCCGCGTCGGACAGCTCAAGGAATCCGCTCCGTCTCCTTTCTTCCACCAATGGGGGTAGGACCTGGTCGATCCTGCCTACGCCTCCAGGCGCCGTCGTCCAACCGGCAGACGCCACAGGAACTGGATGGTTAGTTCGCACGAATCAGAAGTCCGCTTACTTGGCGTCCAGCCCTCGCGTCCTTAAAGGAAAGCAGGTAGATGCGACACCGCTGTGGTTCACGACCAACTCTGGCGCCACGTGGTCGAACCGAACGATTCCCTGCCGTGGCTTCCGCGCGGACATGGCGTTCTCCGTCGCTCCAGACGGGACGATCTTCGACGTGTGCGCTGGCGAGCCTGGCACCGGTAACCAGCTGAAGGAGACGTTGCGCTCCACGAACGAAGGGCGAAGTTGGCAGATCAGATCGATGTGCCACTTCTCCACGACGAACGTCTTGCGCTGTACCCCGGGTTCACAGTTCTCGGGCTACCTGGGCGAGATCGACGCGGTATCAAGCAGCACGGTCTATCTCGTCGGGGGCCGGAGCTCTCTCGAGGTCAGTCGGGATGGTGGCATCAGGTGGACCGTGGTACCGCCAGGCTTGGGTAGCAGCGCAGGCGGCACCGTCCGGGTGATCTTCTTCAGCCCATCCGCGGGCATCGTGCTCGGAAACGGCGATCTGGAAAATGAGCGCCCAACACTGTGGACCACAAAGGACAGCGCTGCCCACTGGACTGCACGAGAGCCGCGATTCAGTTGACACCGTGGGCCCGACGCAAATGTTCTGCCATGACGCACTGGTCGTTGACGGCGTGATCTTTCAAGAACACAGCGAGGAAGAGATCTTTTCCTTCGTTGGAGTTGATTGACCAGTTCCGTTGGGACGATCGCCTCGCATAATCTTCGCTTCAAGAGATATTTGAGAATTGGAGAGCCGTGAGCATTATCTCAACGTGGCGACGTCGATGGCGCGGACCAAAGCGTGGGCCTGCCCGTGGGATCGCGGTGTATGGCACTGCGGGATTCGGGGACCCGGACAGATTGCAGGAACTGCTGTCAAAACACGACGAAGTGTTGCACTGGGCCGCCGAGCGCAATCTCGTTTTGAGCGACGAGTCAGAAGGACTGTCGGCATTAGACGGAGCATTGAACGAATGGGCCGTGGATCCTGTAATTGGTTACAAGTTAGGAAACGAAGTTGGACTTTACCTTGGAAACGTAATCGTGAAGAGTGTTGGGGGAGCTCACTGGAGTGTCTGGCCCAACGGTCACCCGGTCGTTCGCCTTGTTTCCGGACGGGATTTGGACGTCACCGCCTTGGTGGATCAACGCCTAGAAGGCAAAGGCATGAGCCTTCCTGATGTCTACTCGAAGGCCTTGAACGATTAAGAACCACCTTGAACTGGTGTCGGAGGACCGACGTCCACAATCGGACCGTCGGTCGAAGCCGAGGCGCCAACAACTCGACTGTCCAGGAGTAACCTCAGGAACACGTTCACGTGCACCGTCTTTTGCGCCGATGTCGGAAGGTGAGTTCGTGTTCCGTCAGGTGGTCGTCTATCAATGGGCCGAAGGGGTTTCGCCGGAGGCAAAGCAAGGATTTCGTGATGCTCTCGATGACTTGCGCGAAATACCGGAGTTACTTGCCATGACGTGTGGTGATGACGCAGGCCACTTCGACGACAACTTCGACTTTGTGGTGGTAGCGGATTTCGCTGACTTCGCGGCCGCTCGCCGCTACGTCGCCCACCCTCTGCACCAAACCTACGTCCGAGATCATGCAAGCCTGGTGATCCGACAGCGAATCATCGTGCAACATGACTGGTCCACTTCGAGTTCTGAGCAATAAAACGCAGTGGGGTCAGTCAAGATGCTGCAGTTCCGACCTCACGCAGGAGGCCCGGCGCAACAGTCCTGTTAGAAACGCCATCCTGCATCGGCAATTGTCTGACTGAACGGGGCTCGTACCAAAGACGAACTACGCCGTCATCGCAAGCACGGCAGTGCGGGCGTCTCCGGTCGCCTCCAGAAATAACGACAACTTCATCGTTTCCAACATCCGCACCATTCCGTCCCCGACGTGATGCGCGACCACTCCCTCGACGTGGTTCTGACGCAGGAAGCGGGCAACGCGAGCGTGGTGTTGGACAGGCGTACCCTCATCGTGCAGCCGGTCCCAGGACACCTCGATCTCTTGCCAACTCTCAATCCCGCCATTCATGATGTCGGCGACTGCGATCCGCTCCGCGCGGCCCCAACGGTGGTCGACCTGTCCATCGCTGGTCACGGGCACGCAAACGATCATGCCCGAAGGGTACTCTTTAGATCCCCGCCCGAACGAATCTCGTCAGGTGCACTCTCTGTGTTACAACATCCGCAATAGTCAGGGTTGGTGCTGTGCGGTCGAATGGATTACTGCTGTCATTTTGATGTGTCGGATTGTGTTGGTGTCGGAGGCCCGACGTCAACAATCTCCGACTGGAGGGTCCTACCTCGGACATAGCGACCTAGACCCGGCGATCTGGGGCACTCCGGTGTGGCGATCTGCTGTGTCAGTTTAGGTTGACAAATCAAGGATGTCAGTCTATACTGACAGGTATGGACATCGAAAAACTCAGCGTGAATTTCTCGTCGGATGACCCCGCAATTGGGCTTCGCGCCTCGTTGGCGCTACATCGCCTGGCTGAGAGGGTCGAAGCGAACCACGTCGCGTCAGCCCGAGAAAAGGGCTGGTCGTGGCAGCAGATTGGAGACGCTTTGGGCGTCACCCGCCAATCCGTGCACACCAAATACAACAAGGAGTCATCATGACCACCGAAACCGTTGTGCCAGAGGTGCTACACCCCTGGTCCATCTATATGCGGGCCAGTGAGGAGGCTCGTCGCCGAGGTGATCGCCGAACTGGCACCGATCACCTCTTGCTCGCCTTGTTGGAGGATCCCTCGATCGAAGTCGTGTTGGGCGTGAGCCTAGAGCAAGCTCGCCAGGCCCTTGAATCGCTCGATCAGGAAGTTCTGGGTGCCCTGGGCCTGGCGTCCGGCACCGACGCTCCCCCACTGCCGATGCGCGCCGTGCCAAATAAGCCGACGATCAGAGCCGTCATGAAGAAAGATCGCCTCCGCATGACGCCCGCGGCAAAGAAAGTGCTTGAGGAAGCGGTCAAGCCGATGCGCCGGAAGACCCAGGTCACGGCCCAGCAGGTGCTGGCCCAGATCTTCACTCTCCAACCACCAGATCCTGCGGCGGTGCTGCTGGGCGCCCTCGGCGTGAACACGTCGGAGGTTCGGCGCCAATTGGATGCGGTCACGCCCGACAGCTGAGTCCCCAGCGACATTCACGACTTCGAGCGAAGGTGTCCGGTTCGGGCCGTTCCCTGGCAGGCAACAGTCGCGAGCACTTGGTCCAATGGGTGTCTCTCGGAAGCACTGACACCTCCTACCTTGGCTGCCACGCCGAACTTCCCGGCAGTCGCGAAGGGTCGGCTGCGTACTCCGTTGGGTAGCCCATAAGGCGCGCCTGACGACGTGCCGTCGGGTAGCTCCGATGTGCCGGTCTGGGGCGCACTGGATGCTGCGGGTGCGACCTCTGTATCACAGCAACCGCAAACTGCACGTTGCTTATCTGTATCGATTCGCCCAGCAAAACCCGAATCAGAGTGAGTCGGAGACTGTTGGTGTCGGAGGCCCGACGCGACAGTTCTGCAACCTTGCACTGGCTTGACGCAATCGCCTCCTGATTGGTGTCTAAGGCCCGACCTCACCGAACTGCTACCAAGCGCCGGCGGATGTCCGATTGATGAAGTTTGTATGGGAGGTCATCTTTGAATGTTCTGAGTTGGTGGCGCCCAGTCATCGGGTCGACCGGTGTGGTTAGCAAACTCAAGTGACCATCTCCACCAACTGTGGTCTTCGGAATGGTGCCACTCTCGAAGCAGCCCCACTTCGCCCCCAGCCAAAAGCACTGGCAATCCGTAGAAACTGTCATCCGGCCACACCTCGCTTCGGCTGATCACGGGACCATCGATCGTGAGCATCGTCATTGGTAGGTAATCACCTATGCGGTCTAGGTCTTCGGCTCTTGCGATCAGTTTGTCTTGGTCATCAATGATCTCCAACCAAAGTTGAGAGGGTGCCGCGTGAATCAATGCCCTGGTGAATCCGCTCGCCGTCGTAGCTCGCGCAAACTCAAGCCCATTCATCGCACCTTCGCGAGACCGCAAACTCCATATCCAATTGGCCACGAATTTGACCCCTCCCACATTCGAGACTAGTGACGGTTTGCGATCACAAGACCAAGCTTTGTTCAACCATCAAGGTTGAATTGGTTCACCTCCAACCTCCATTGAGGTGTCGCACCGCGAAGCACTTGCTCCTCGAGTCGAGGTTGACTGCGCTCATCGTGTCCGCTTGGCATCAATGAACTACTTCGCAAGCCTTCCTAAGGTTTGCAGCACGTTGAAACCTGATGGTGTCGGAGGCCCGACGCAACAGGAATGCAACCGTGCACTGGCGACTTGCTCCAAGTACCAGATGTTGAATGACGGAGAAATAGCACCGTGGGGATGCGACTGCCGTACCATGCAGTGAAAGTCGGCTAGCGGAGGCGTAAGGAGAGGCGATGACTCTGCGAAACACTGAGTACCGTGTCACATTCAGTTCCAAGGAGGGTCATTTCTACTACTACTTCGCGAAGGACGACACCGGCTGGTATCAGATGACATCGGCGGGTAACAGGCACAAGGCGACGGCAGAACAAGTTCTCAATCACATCTTGCCCGCACTTGCTCAGGTGAAACCGGGTGTGAAGGTGAGTGTCGAATACGTGCCCGACGTCTCTGGTCCGGACTAATTCCGCTGAGAGGTCCAACCGCCTCGTCTGTTATCGACGTGCCACGTATCAATTCAAGATCCGCGGTCTCGAAAATCGTTGGTGTCGGAGGGCCGACTTGCACATTCTCCGACTGGCGCCTAGTCGAATGGATCAAGGTCGAGAAATGTAACCACGAGGCTCTTGGATCTCTCGGCCACTTGTTATACCCCACCGATGGATCGTTGGAGTGAAAATTGCGAATGAACTCGATCTCAATTTGATTGACTTCTGAATCAGATGCGGTTTCCGATTCCCAGACGATCTCGTTTCGGATTGTGAAGTCTTTACGATGCTCCGTGGAAAAATCGCTAGCGATCAACGAACTGTCGGCGCTACCGAAGTTGTTAATCGTCGGACTGGTCCGGTGGTGTCGGATTGGTATGTGGGATAAAGCGTGGGATTTTGCGAATAACAGTCGTCACGCGGGGCTTCACTGCGTAGGACCAAAGCGTGAGTTGGGAACATCAGTTACTTGTCTAGTCGTTCACGGCAGCAACTTCTTCCCAGATTCCCCGAAGCAAGTCAAGAACATATGCGAAAAAAGAGAACATCCCCGCGCCCAGTAGCGTCGCCGCATATTCGACAGCGAGGGCGACGTGGTAAGAATTCTGTGATACTGCAGTGTGACCGTTGCGTTTGATCGTCAGCACAATCACGACTACACCGGCCACAATCCAAAGGAACGTAAACAACTTAAAAATTTGAGCAGTTGTTCTCGCTAAAAAATAGCGCCACTCGGAAGTAATTGACTGGTGAAAACCTAATTGCCCTCTTTGATCCACATCTTGACGATAGTCCGAGCAGTCAATCGGGATGATGACAATCGAGCAGATCCGCCGATGGGGCGGGGTATTGGACATGACCCGCGATTAACTGTCCAGCGCGGCTTGTAAAGACTGCTGAGCCCTGACGCGCGAATCGGCAACGGAGGGATGATGGCGCCCCCGAGCGCGAACAGAGCCGGCTCGGGGGCGGACGGGTGGGGCGGTAGGTGTCATGGACGTACCCGTGCGTGGGGTGACGCCAGGCGCATTCGCCACCGTCACGCCAGGCTCAGAACCTGGTTGCCATTTCAGCGAAGGGCCGGACAGTTGGTTTCCGGTTGACACTGAACCACCAAGCTGGCGCGCCAGAGACTCCGAGTCCGTAGCACTGGGATTGTGGGAACCTTCCCACTGAGTGGTATCGAAGGACCGAAGTGAACCCCCACTTAGTCTCACTTTCCGGACCGTGCTCTTTCAACTTCCAATGACACGGTCAGTCTCCACCTGCCATTCTTGAAACTTCTCCTGCCCTTCCGACCTGGGTTGTCTCTCACTTCTCTGTTCGTCTGATTCCCACTTCTTGCTTCAAATGCCGCCCCCTCCCCCTTCGCTCGCACCCCTGTGGTTGTCTCACACTTCTGGCACGGAGTCGAGCCAACGAATCGTCAGACTCGTCGGTACCAAGGTCATTTCCGACACGTGTCGGATCGACAGTCAGTCAAGCGTCGCCAATGGGCTCAGTAGACCCAAACCCTGGTACCGAGAGGCATCAGGTTGGCGGCCCAGATCCAGTTGATCGCCTCGTCGCTCACCCGAACGCAGCCGTGCGATACCGGCATCGGCGGCACGTAGGAGTAGCCGTGAATTGCGAACCCGCCGACGAAATACTTCGGGCGCCACAGTTCTCCCAGCGGAGAGATGTCGAGCCCGTTCACCTGGCGAATGATGTGGAAGCGCCCGCTTGGTGTGGTGGCGACTGCGCTGACCCCGTTGACGACGTAGGTGTAGCCTCCCCCGGTCGAAGTGTTGAGCGCCGCGAGAAGCTTTCCGTTCCGCACGATCATGAGCAACTCGCGGCCCAAGTCGATCTCGACCAGATTCCCGGACGTGCTGCGAGGTCGAGCGCGTACCCCTCGGGTCAGAGCCGCCGCGCTCAACGGTCCCACCACACCGTCACGACCGAGACTGGCGGCCTTCTGCAATGCGTACACCGCCTGCTGCGTACTGTCGGCGAAGATCCCGTCTGGTCGTCCGAGCCAATACCCCAGCGACGCCAGGCGACGCTGAAGAGCGAGGACCGCCGATCCACGGCTTCCCAGTCGCAAAATCGGCGCGGGTCGCTTCGCCACCTTCGAGGTCGTGATCGGCCGCGGAGCAAGCGTCGTAGCGGAGACCGGGTTCGTTGACGTTGTCGTCGCGGGCGTGGTGCTCGTCGTCGTCGTTGAATCGGCGAACGCCACTGCGCCGCTGGCCAAAGTTGCGCCGACGAGACTCGCGAGAACGACGCTTCTCGCCACCAATCTGACCTTTGACGAGGACCAACATTCCACAGTCTGATCATCCGACGAGCACGGCGCGCCTGCCAGAGTCGAATTGCCCTAAATGGTCCGCCGGTACTGAGACCGAGTGCCTGCGGTCGGCCCAAAGTGTCAGCATCCCCTAATTAGTAGGGCCGGTGGGGATCGAACCCACGACCGAGGGATTATGAGGTGCACGCGTTCCGTCTCCTGCGTCTATTGCGTCCATACAATTGCATTGCGTACTTGCAAATGTCCGTTGAGTACTGGTGACGTCTACTGCGTCTTGAAATCGGAGTAGCAAAGGAGTGGCAACTCGTGCAAGAAAAGCCTCCACGAAGGTCTGGCTGACACCACATTTCATCGCCATGCGTGCTCTCATCGTTCAAAATGTTCGTGGTCGACGGATCCAAGGGGCGACCCTCCCCCCGCGCCGTCTCACTATTCGCCGCGCGGGCGCCCAGCCCGGAGCTGCCCCTCGGTCACTCCTTGGCCTGAGCCGACTCCAGGGGGGCCTTGAGCACGAGGTCAGTCAGCTATCGCCTGAGAGCACTCAGTCTGAACGAGGACCCAGACATCCCGGGCTCGCTCCCCGCCCGCCCTGCGGCCAAGACCCAGACGCGCACCCGGACATCATCCGAGCGGGATCTTGGCGAGCACAGTGGAGCCGTCGGGCATGTAGTACAGCGTGAGGTGCTGACGGTCTGAGGCGTTGTTGGCGTCGTAGCACAACTTGACCGGACCGTCGCTGGCGCCGCGCGTCAATTGCTGCTGGGAAGAGGTGGGGTCGGCGCATGGATACTGAGCGCCGCTGCCGCTTACAACGGTGGAGTTCGTGGCATCGTCCTGCACGATTCGTCCCGACCCGAGCCGCAGCTGAAAATTGGCCACGGGCGCGAACGTGAGCGGATCCTGCGCCGATCGGTCGGTGCCGACGACGGAGACGCCCACGCCGCCTTTGGCGAGAAACGAGTCGGCACTGCTGTCGTAGATATTGGTCGGATCGTCGACGCTCGTGATCGTGCGATCCACCATCGTGACGCGGATGAACATGCCATTGCTAGCCAGGCAGCCCGCCATCGTGCATGAGTTCGGCTTCGGAGCGACCTTCTTGACGGGACGGAACTTGCCGGGGTTGGCGTGAAACGGCTGCGGGCCCGTCGCGCACAATCCTGTCCCCGTCACCGTACCTGCCCCCTCGCCCCCGGTGAACGTGCCACTGAGCTTGATACTCACCGCCTTGGGGGTCCCGGGCGGGTGGTACTTGATCGAGAAGTGGCCTTGGTGCACCGGGACCGAGGGAATCAAGATCGTCTCGGTCTGGTAGCCGTTGACGCTTGTGCAGCCGATGACCGGGACCGTGAACCTCGTGATCTGCGAGCCGCTGTAGGAGAAACTCAGCTTGGTCGGAAGGCTGCGATCAAGCGCGCCGTTCCAATTGCTCGTCTGGGCGCTCGCCGGGCCTGCCAAGATTCCCAGCAGCAACGCGACACCAAGCAGGACTCCCGGGCGGCGAACGGTTTGCAAAGACATATAACTCCATCTCGATCTGGATCTCCGACGGATTCTACGTCCCGTTGCCCCAAGCAATCCCCACAGTCGCGTCCCGCGCCAGGCCGAAACCATAGTCGGAAGCGGCACCGCCCGTCAAATGACGCCACTCCAGGGTCGTCGGGGCACGCCATCGCGCAGAATGCCGGGCTCTGTATAGGCCGAACGACGGAGGTCGACGACCGACCGCAACGCCGAAACTCGACCCTGTGCCCCGCGCGACAAGCAAGCATCACGCCGGCAAACGACTGCCTTCTCGTTTCTCGAACAGACAGAACTCTCGCGCGTGTTGCTCGAACGTTTGGCTAAGTGAAGGTCGAGTATCCGGACCTAGCCGATTACTTAGCCGCCGTGCAAGCCGTCACGGTCATCGATAGTCAAACGCTTCAAGTCGCCACCAAACTGGACCTCGCCGACTCGGCGCTGCACGCGTCTGCTGCAGGATATGGCGATCAGGATGTAAACCCTCGGGGTCGTCGCCAACGCCGCAGGATTGGACGTGATCCACTCCCACTTGACCCCCTATTGGAGTGCTCGGCGAAGTCTCGCGCGCACCTAGTGGATTGATGCCGGCGAAAGCGGTCGGCCCCCTACGCCACCGCCCTCAAGTAGCACACCGTAGAAGTGATCGATCTCCGCGGCTTTCAACCTGGACACTCTCGTTTTCCCCAGGATTGGAAGGATGCAATTGTCAATGTTTCGTTCGTAACCTCGGACGGTTGCTGGGGAGAGTTCCGGCCTCGCGAGATCGAACCAGCGAAGCACTAGATCAGCAACCGTGGCGTCTGGAGCGGCATGGGCGCCGCCGGTCACTTCCACAATGGGTGTTGCGCCAAGACGTGCTCCGCCGCCTTTCGTGGACCCTCATCCGTCTTCGTCACGTACTTCTTTCGATGGGTCACGGGGTCGATGCCCGAGGAGACCTCACCTCCCAGGCGTTACCGCGCTGACGAACGTGACCCAATCACGAGAGATTCCCTTCATCGACTCCCTGCGCAACGGTCGCGGGAATCGAAAAAGAGAGTAGCAAGGAGTAGCAAAATTCTTCGGGCGACAAGATTGAGGCCCGAGAACTACCTCGTTATCAGGAATTTTTTGGTAGGGCCGGTGGGGATCGAACCCACGACCGAGGGATTATGAGTCCCCTGCTCTAACCACTGAGCTACGGCCCTATTGAACGAAGGCGAGTGAGCCCACGGAACCATCTTCAATTCTCATCAAAATAGCAAGCGATGGGCTCACTTGTTTACATGAGAACTGGCTCCCAGAGCAGGACTCGAACCTGCAACCTAGCGATTAACAGTCGCTTGCTCTGCCAATTGAGCTATCTGGGAATGCACCCGAGGGCAAGGGCAACAGTAGCACTCGACACTCTCGCTACTGTCGGTCGAACCATTCCTGCAGGCGCTTCGCTTCGGGGCTTTCGCGCACCGCGCGCCGACAACGATCGATCCGCTTGGTCATGCCCTGTCGCGAAATGCCGTGCGCGCGAGCAATCTCCTCGAGCGACATGGTCCGAAACGTGTACTGCCAGAAAGCGTCGAAATCGACGCCGCACAACCGCCGCAGTTCGTCGATCACCCACGAAGGCGCGTCCGCTGGATTCGCGGACTGTCGGACGTCGGCCACTTCGTTGAAATCCGTGGGGTCATATCGACGAGCGAGGAGATCGCGATTCATCTGGAGCACTTCGCCGGCCGTTGCCTGCGAAATGCCGAGTGACTGGGCGACGTCGCGCCGAGTGAGCCGCTTCGTTGGACTGTTTCGCTCGAGCTTCTGAAGTGCGAGCACCCGGCGCATCTCGCTGTCACTCAGCCCGGCCTGCTGCTGCACCGCTTGGTTCACCAACTTCATGATCCAGTAGTTCGCGTACGTTGAGAACCTGGTTCCCTGAGCGGGGTCGAATCGGCGAAGCGCGTTGACGAGGCCTTCGATACCGGCGGCCTCGAGCTCCTCATTGCCGAACCGGTACCCGCGTTCCATGACTCGGGTGCGCACCAAACCGCACGTGGCTTGGAGCAGCAACGACTCAGCCCCTTGGCCCTCTTGTCGTTGGCGCATGAGGCGCCGGCGTTCGACTGCGTCGATGTCGGAGTTCGACGCGAGCACTGCGGATGCCTCGCGCCCTTTAAGAATCAATGGATGGAGCCGACGCTCCTCTTCGGCACTGAGCGGGGCCATCATCTCGAGACCACCGATCAGACCAAAGGTCTCTCGGCTCACGAGAGTGACGTCGTCGAGCGTGCGACCAACCACGAACGGAGGTCGCCCTCTGCGATGTCCCCGTTGGGTGACTCCAACAGTTCGACGCGTTCCTTGACGTCGCGGATTGTTGCCATCGCCACGTCGGGAGCGATGGTTCCTTCTCGAACCTCACGGTCGACGTTGCGCAACTCCAGGGCGACGGCGCTACGTATCAACTGGGATACGACTGCGGTCACGTCATCCGCGCTGTACTCGCGACCCAGTTCGTCCACGACCAACTGGCTCAGCACGTGGGCCGCCTCGTCGTCACCCTGTCGCTGGAACTGATCGATCAGGTCGGGGATGGAATCCGATGACGTCAATCCTTCGAAGATTTCGCGCTGAATCTCGTTGACGAAGTAGGCGGGTATCAAGCGACTCTTCAGGTCCTTCGCTAGATGCACGCAAAGTCGCAGGGCTTCGAGACCCGGACGTGGCATGGGTGTCGCAGCGACGCGCGCCCGTGCCTCGGAAGGACCGTCGGACGGCTCGTTGGCAATCGGCCGCTGGACTCCCGCTCGATGCAGTTCGGCAACGCGCGGTCGCAGCACCGACGACTCCAAGCGGAGCCGATCGGCGACTTCCATGACGTACTGGTCGCGCACGAGTTCACTCGGGTGTTCGGCGAGCACGACCATCGCGAGCTCCGCGGCCCGGGCACGGCCCTCGGCGGTCGCGAGATTGGCACCCTCGAGGACACGCTCCAACCGGAACTTCAAGAACGGCACCGCGTCGGCGACGGCCTGGCGAAGCGCGGCGGGATCCTTCAGCGCGAGCTCGGCGGGATCGCTGCCCTTGGGCAGTCGTGCCACCGCTACGTCAACCTCGTGTTGGCGCTCCCACTGGTACACCGACGCGGCCGCACTCTGGCCGGCCTGATCGGCGTCGTAGGCGAGGACGATGCGCTTGGCGAAATTCTTCATCATTCGAAAGTGCTCTTCACCCAGAGCGGTGCCACACGTCGCCACCGCCCGCGGCATGCCGGCCATGAAGAAGGCAATGACGTCGGTGTAGCCCTCACAGACGATGATCTCGCCGGACTTGATGATGTCGTCCTTGGCCCAGTTGAGCGCGTAGAGCGTGCGACGCTTCGAATAGATAGGAGTTTCGGGGCTGTTCTTGTACTTCGGCTCAATCCGTCCGTCCGGTCGTGCGGGCGCGCTCGGCAGTGACGGAAGGATTCTCCCCCCGACTGCTATTGCCTTGCCGGCGGGGTCGAAGATTGGAAAGATGACGCGCGCGCGCAACGCGTCCTGGCGGCGGTCGCGTTTGTTCAGAAATCCGAGACCCGTGGCGAGCAGGACCTTCTCGTTCAGTTTCAGCGAGGTCGCGAGCGCGTCCCATTCGTCGGGCGCCCAGCCCAACTTGAACTGACGTGCGACGTCGCCGTTGATGCCTCGCGTTCGCAGGTACTCACGGGCCGGGCGAGCGTCGGGCGAATGCAAGAGCCGATCGTGGTACCACTCGACCGCCTTCTC
>Ga0209385_1000270_pt1 | contig 20619 bp, 17 predicted proteins | sample NGEPerB_FD_184506 | JGI IMG/M metagenome (GOLD analysis project Ga0209385, IMG submission 184506) | Arctic peat soil microbial communities from the Barrow Environmental Observatory site, Barrow, Alaska, USA - NGEE PermafrostAB12-B... | ecosystem: Environmental > Terrestrial > Soil > Wetlands >... | reverse complement strand
GCCCCCACCCTCCCGTTCTGGGAAGCCCTGCTGGACTTCTCTGTCTTCGCCAGACCTCTCGGCTTCAGCAGGACCTCCGAGTGGTGGGTGGGGGGCATTCCATCCGCCCCTCGGGTGAAGCGGCCATGGCTCCGGAGGCCGCGGGGCCCCAGCGCGCGCATCGCCGCCGGGAGACGCTGGCTCCGACCGAGCGTCTCATGCGAGGGAGGAGAACAGCGAGGGACCCGGCGGCGAGGCGCGCTGCTGGGTCGCGGCCGGAGGACCTTCGGGCCGCAGCGAGCGGGGGCGAGCAAGGTCCGAACGCCGCTTCACCCGAGGGGCTAGACAAAGCGCTCCACGCAGTGGAAGAGATACCGGGGAGGTCGAGCCAGTGCCGTAGCCCCGCAGGCAAACGCGTCTCAGCGACGGGCGGGAGGCGCCGGGATGGCGACGGCAGCGTCGAGGAGTTCCTGCGCCCGGAGCGTGGCGTCGGCGAGCTGCGCGCCTTGCTTGACGACGGCCGGCGCATCCGGCAGCGCCGCGGCCTTTGCGAGTTCCTGCGCCGCGGCCGGCCACTGGCGCTGCGCGTGCAGCGACCAGCCCAGGAGATAGCGGGCCTCAACGTTGGCCGGGTTGGCGGCGGCGAGCTGGGCGAGCGTCGCCTGCGCTTCCGCGAGACGGCCGGCGTCGAGCAGGCAGCGGGCGCGCTCGAGACCCGAGCGGAGGTCGTCCCCCTTGGTCGTGGCGAGGGTCGCGAGCGCCTCGTCAACCTTGCCGGATCGCCGGAGGGCGTCCGCGAGCGCCAGCGTGAACTGGGCCAGCCCGCTCCGGACGGCGAGGGCCAGGGGCGGAACCGCGGCGCCCGCGTCGCCGCCCGCGAGGTACGCAGCGCCGAGCCACCCCGACGCCCAGGGATCGTCGGGTTTGACCTGCAGGGCGCGTTGCAGGTGGGCGAGCGCCGTAGCCTGCTGGCCGTCGGCGAGCGCGATCTCGGCGCGCACCACCCTGGCCTCGAAGAGCATCGGGTTGGCCGCCAGCGCCTTGTCGAGCGCCTCGCGGGCCGACGTCACATCGCCCATCCGCGACGCCAGCAGGCCGAGCGCGGCCCAGGCGCGGTCGTTGCCCGGGTCCACCTCCACGACGCGGCGGAAGGCGTCGCGGGCGCCGTTGAGGCGGCCGCGGCGCAGCTCGACCTCGCCGAGCGCCAGCAGCAACTCCGGCTTCTCGTTGCCGAGCAGCGCCGTGCGCAGGGCGTTGTACGCCTCGTCCAGCCGCCCGGCGTCGAGGTAGGCCTCGGCCAGCACCTCGAACGCGGGGACGCACGACGGTTGCGCCGCGAGCACGCCGCGGAGCAGGGAGACGACGTCCATCGGCCGCCCCGCGGCCAGCAGGCGGCGCGCCTCGAGCAGCGTCTCCAGCGGCACGGGCGACGTCCCCGGGGCGGCTTGCGCCGCCGCCCGCAGCGCCCCCACGCGGCCGTGCAGCTCGAGCGCCTCGCCCGTGCGCCCGAGGCGCTCCAAGGCGTTGGCCTTGACATCGAGCACGTCGGTCAGCTGGTTGGCCGGTGCGGTGGCCTCGATCGCGTCGATGCTCGGCAGGAGCGCCTCGACGGCCGCGTTGTCCGTGGCCTGCGCGAGGCGCTGGCGGATCTGCGGCAGCGAGTCTGGTGCGTGCGTCGCCGTCGGCGACGGCGCCGGAGGCGCGGCGGCGGCGAGCCTGGCCTTGACGCGCGCGACCAGCTTGAGGAAGTCGGCGGTGTAGAAGTCCTGGACCAGCTCGAGCTGCGGGTTGTCCTTGAGAGCCTGGGCGACCGCGTCCTCGGCTTTCGCGCGGCTTCTCATGTTGAAGAAAGTGACCGCGAGCCGCACCCTGATTTCGGCCCTCTTGCCGGCGTCGGCCTCGTTGTCGGCCGCGGCCGCGTACAGCTTGGCGGCCCTTTGGAACTCGGCGTTGCTGAAGGCCTTGTCCGCCTCGGCGAGGGGGCTTTGGGCCCACGCTGACCCGGCGGCGAACACCAGGAGCACGGCGGCGACGGTCTGGAGACGCATGGACAGAGTCTAATACCACTCCGCCGCGGCGGGGGCGCCGCCGCCGGGTCACTGCGGGCGGACGACGCGGGTCACGGCGCTGGCGGCCGCGATCCGGGCCGCCTCGCGGTACTCCGACCCGTCCGGCCACACGACCTTGAGCTCGTGCACGCCCGCTTCGACCTTGCGGCCGCGCACCGGCAGGGGGCCGAGCTGCCGCCCGTCCAGGAAGACCTTGTCTTCCTGGACGGGGACGTTGAAATCGTTGACGACCGAGAGGATCCCGAAGGGCGGCAGGCTCAGCGCGATGCGCTGGCCCGCAGCCGTCACCTCGACGTCGCGGGTCTCCTCGCGGTAGCCGGGGATCCTCTGGATGACGGCGTGCCGGCCGATCGCCAGGCGGACCTTTGCCGACTGCACCTTGCCGAGCGCCTTGCCGTCGATCGCGACCTCCGCGGGGGGATCGACAAAAAGATCGACGTCGACCTCGGCCGGCGTCGGGACGGAAGAGGGGGCCGTCGTCGGCACCGGCGTCGCAGCCGGAGGCGGGGCGGCAGCGGGCCTGGCGCCGCGGGCAAGCGTGTGCGGCGGACGCGCGGCTGAGCCGGGGCCGGCGAGGAACCACCACGCTCCGGCACCGGCCGCCGCGAGGCAGACGGCGACGGCGATCGCGGCGCGGTGCGGCGGCCTCGACGGGTCGGGGTCGAGGGAGTCGGTGGCGATCCGGTCCAGGGGTTGGACGGCGAGCTGCGTCGCGGCGGTGAGTTGGTCCGGGGGCAAATGGGCGATCCGCGCGAGTTCATCGCGGACCATCGCGGTGGTCGTCTCGCGGCGTCGCGGCGTGCTGCGGCGCGGCAGCGCCGCCAGGACCTCCTTGAGGTCGGCGGCGAACTCGCGGACGTCCGCGAAGCGGTCGGCGGGGTCTTTGGCGAGCGCCTTCAGGATCGCGCGCTCGAGCCGCTCCGGGCACGCCGCGTTGAGCTGGCGCAGCGCCACCGGTTTCTGGTTGAGGATCTGGTAGATGACGTTGGAGAGGTTGGGCCCGGTGAAAGGGCGCACGCCGGTGACCATCTCGTACGCCATCACGCCGAGCGAGAACAGGTCGGTGCGGGGGTCGAGCGGCTTGCCGGAGAGCTGCTCCGGCGCGAGGTACCCCGCCGTGCCGAGTGCGACCCCGGTCTGTGTCAGCTTCGACTCGGCCTCGAGCGACTTCGCGATGCCGAAATCCATGATCTTGACGGTGCCGTCTTCGAGGACGCGCACGTTGGCGGGCTTGATGTCGCGGTGCACGATGCCGCGGGAGTGGGCGAAGTCGAGGCCGGCGCAGACCTGGAGCAGGATCGCCAGCACCCCCTCGATGGTGAGCTTGCGGGTCTCGATCACCTCGTCGAGGTCGGTGCCGGAGAGAAACTCCTGCACGAAGTACGGCGTCTTCCCATCCATCCCGAAGTCGAAGATCAACGTGATGTTCGGGTGCTGGAGCGCGCCCGCGAGCTGGGCTTCCCTGAAGAAGCGCTGCGTCACCTCGCTGTCGGTGGCGTTGCAGCTCTTGACCGCCACCCAGCGCTGGATGAACGGGTCCCACGCCTTGTAGACGATGCCGAAGCCGCCGACGCCGATCTGCTCGGCGATCTCGTACTTTCCGATGCGCGTGGCGGTCGTCATGGGTTGTCGCAATTCTATACCGCTTCGCCGCTCCGGTTGGCGCGCGGCCGCAGGCCGCCGCTCTCGAGATGTTACCCTTAGATCATGCGAGACCTCGTTCGCGCCTGCGCCGTCGTCGCGGCAGGAGTTGCGGCTCTCGCGGCGTGCGGGCGGGGCGGCCCGCCGGCCGCGGCCGGAGGCCCGGCACCGACGGCGGCCCGGACGAACGGGGAGAGCCCGCTCACGGCCGCCGACGTGCAGGCATTCGTGGCGGTACGCGCCAGGGCGCTCCAGCGCCTGGAGACCGCCCTCGCGGATGTCGAGAGCCAGGGCGGCGACGTGCTCGCGCACGTGCAGGAACTGTCGGTCGCGGAGCGGGACGCCGCGCGAGCCCTTGGCGTCGACTGGCGGCGGTTCACGTGGGTCCGCGACCAGATCGGACGGCTGCTCACGAGCCAGCGCCAGCAGGAGGATCAGCGGCTGCTCCAGGCGGAGCTGTCGCGGTCGAAGGACGACCTCGAGGCGCAGCTCAAGGCGGCGGGCGATGCGGCCACGCGCCAGTTCCTCGAGGCGCAGCTCAAGGCGCTCTCGGCCCAGCTCGACAGGCTCGAGCGCGACCGCCAGGTCCCCGCGCCGCAGGCCCAGGAGATGCGGGCGCTGGAGTCGGCGCGCGCCGAGATCGCGACGCTGCAGGGCCGGCAGGACAAGATCCAGCACCGGCTGCAGGAACTCCTGCAAAGGACGGCTGCCGGCACGGGCGCCGCTCCGAGCGCCCGCACTCCGGCGCACTGAGCCCGGCCGCCGTCCGCCGGCTCCGGTGGTGTCAGCCGGGCCCGTCCGGAGACTGGCGCAGGAGACGGGGGTGGACGAGGGAATTTCTTCGACTATCATGTCGGCTTCCGCTGACGGAGGCGGATCCGGTCGGGCGGCAGGGGGGCGGGGCGTTGCCACCCCAGATCGGGCCGGATTCAGGGAGGCGATATGAGGAGATTCGTTGCACTGGCGGGCGTGCTCGCGGTCTTGGCGGTCTCGGCGTCGGCGAAGGAGTACCAGAGCTCGTTCGGGTTCACGGTGGACATCCCGGACAACTGGCTGGCGTTGACCAAGCTCGCGATTCAGGAGAACCCGGCGCTCACCGGCGCCGCTGGCGCGAACGTCGGGAGCATCGATCCCAAGGTGCTCCAAGATCTGAAGGCCAAGGTCGAGGACGGCTCGTTCGAGATGTTCTTCGACCGCACGACCAGCGATGCGACGTTTAGCGACAACATCAACGTGAGGGTGGGCGGGGGGATGATCCCGGCTACCCCTGAGACGGTGAAGGCGAAGTGCACGTCGTACGCCCAGGCACTCGCGAAGGTCGCAAAGCGAACCCTCGCAGTGGCGACGTGCGAAAGCCGCACGGTCGGGCCGGCGAAGACGTTCTATGTCGAGTACGAGGGGATCGTCGCCGGAACCGTCACCATGCAGTACCAACTCGCGCGCCCGGACGGCAAGTTGATCTTCTTCACGGCGACCTGCAAGCGGACCAGCCTTGACAAGTTCCGGCCCGATTTCGAGGCGATCGTCAAGTCCATTCGTTTCAGCTGAGCGGCCTCGGCCCCGGCGAACGGACCGGCGCCTAGACCGACGCCATCCGTGCGGCGTGGGTGAGGAAGAACGACAGCAGCTCGAGGTTGATCTTGAGGTCGACGTTCTTGAGCTTGACCTCCGGATGTCCCTTAAGCTGGGCGGGGGCGAAGTTGAGGACGGCCTGCACGCCGGCGTTCACGAGGTCGTCGTACACCCTCTGCGCCGAGCTGGACGGGACGGTGATCACCCCCAAGTGCACCTTACGATCTTTCACAATTCGGGACAAATCGGCGACGTTCTCGACGACCAAACCGCCCGGCACCCGCTTGCCCAGCTTGTGGGGGTCCGAGTCCAGGATGGCGACGATGCGGAAACCACCCGTGTTGAACCCCGAGTAATGGGAGAGCGCCGTGCCGAGGTTGCCGGCGCCCACCATCAGCACCCGCCGCTCCTCGTGCAGCCCGAGGATGTTGACGAGGTGCTCGCGCAGCTGGGTGACGTTGTAGCCGACGCCGCGGATCCCGAACTCGCCGAAGTACGCCAGGTCCTTGCGGATCTGCGCCGAGTTGAGGTGGAAGCGGTCGGCCACCTCCTGGGAGGAGATCGTGGTGCCGCCCTCGTGCTCCAGCTGTTGCAGGCAGCGCAGGTAGACCGACAGGCGGTTGATCGTCAGTTCCGAGATGCTCTCGACCGGGATGTAGCGCTTGAAGGCCATGCCGTCACCTCAGAAGGGTCTTGGCCGCGGTCTCGGCGGCGTTCAACAACCAGGACGGAAAGATGCCCAGCCCAACGATGGCAAGCGCACACGCGCCCGCCGCAACCCTCACCGGCCACGGCTCAAGGTAGGCGGGAGCTCGCTGCGGGAGCGGTTTCATGTAGAGGTAGTATACCACCCGGACGTAGAAGAAAACCGAGACGAAGCTCGCGAGGACGCCGACGACGGCAAGCCAGGCGAGGCCCTGGTTGACGGCCGCGCGGAAGACGAGGAACTTGGCGACGAACCCTACGGTCGGCGGGATGCCGGCGAGGGAAAACATCGCGAGGGCGAGGGTGAAGGAGAGGAACGGGCGCCGCCATCCCTGGCCGGCGAGGTCCGTGATCAGGTGCGGCTCGTCCTCGCTCTCGGAGAACGCCGACACGACGGCGAAGGCGGCGATGTTCATCACCGTGTACGCCGCGAGGTACACGAGGACGCCGACGAGACCGTCGAAGCCGAACGCGACGACCCCGACCAGGGCGTACCCCATGTGCGCGATCCCCGAGTAGGCGAGCATCCGCTTGACGTCGCGCTGGGCGATCGCCACCAGGTTGCCGAGCACTTGCGACGCGACGGCGATGGTTGCCAGGAGCGGCAGCCATTTGGGCGTCAGCGCCTGGGGGGCGAGCGCCGCCACCACGCGCGCGAGCGTGACCAGCATGGCGCCTTTGGGGACGACGGAGAGGAACGCGGTCACGGGCGTCGGCGACCCCTGGTAGACGTCGGGCGCCCAGGCGTGAAACGGCACCAGCGCGAGCTTGAAGCCGAAGCCGGCGAGCGCGAGGGCGAGGCCGGCGAGGACCAGAGGGTTGCCGGCAAGCGGGCGCTCGGCCACGACGCGGGCCGTCGCCGCCAACGAGAACGTGCCCGTCGCGCCGTACAGCAGCGCGATGCCGAAGAGCAGGAGCGCCGACGCGAACGCGCCGACCACCAAGTACTTCCACCCGGCTTCGAGGGAGACGCCGCTGTCGCGGTGGAACGCGTTGAGGACGTACAGGGAGATCGAGAGCAGCTCGAGGCCGATGAAGACGACGAGGAGGCTGTCGGCCTTGGCGAGGACCATGGCGCCCACCGCCGAGAAGAGCAGCAGGCCGTAGAACTCTCCGTAGCTGGCCGCCGTGCGTGCGAGGTACGGGCCGGCGATGACGGCCACGAGCACGACCGCCGCCAGGATGTAGGAGTCCACGAACCGCGCCAGAGGGTCCACCACCAGCGCGCCCGACCAGACGGCGCCGGGGAGCGGTCCCGTCCAGCGCAGGATCGCGGCCGCGACGGCCGACGCGCCCGCGACCGCGCCGAAGCGGGGTCGCAACGCCGGGACGAAGGCGTCCGCGAGGACCAGCACAGCGCCCATGACGACCAGCAGGAGCTCGGGGGCAACCGCGGCGAGATCGGTCGGGTTCACGCTCAACCTCCGATGAGCCGGCGCACGGCCGTCTCGGACAGCGACAGGAACGTTCCCGGGTGGACTCCGATCCACACCATGAAGAAGGCGAGCGGCGCGAACGCCAGCGCCTCCCGCCAGGTGAGGTCCGGGAGGGAGCGGTTCGCCTCGATGGCGAGCGGGTTCCAGAACACGCGCCGGACGAGCGAGAGCATGTAGACGGCGCCCAGCACGACTCCGGTCGCGGCCACGGCGACGAAAGCCGGATGGCGCGGGAAGGCCCCGGTCAGGATCAGGAACTCGCCGACGAAGCCGTTGAGGCCCGGCAGCCCGATCGAGCTGAGCGTGGCGATCAGGAACGCCCCGGTGTACAGCGGCATCACCGCGGCGAGGCCGCCGAAGTCCTCGATCATTCGGGTGTGGCGGCGGTCGTAGACCACACCCACGAGGAGGAAGAGGGCGCCGGTGGAGAGCCCGTGGTTCACCATCTGGAGCAGCGCCCCCTGGGTCGAGGTCACCGTGCCGGCAAATAGGCCGAGCACGATGAAACCCATGTGCGTCACCGAGGAGTACGCCACCAGCTTTTTCATGTCCTTCTGCGCCCACGCCACGAGGGCGCCGTAGACGATCCCGATCACGGCGAGGGTGAGGAACAGCGGCGTCGCGCGGTGCCACGCCTCGGGGAACAGCGGCCGGTTGAAGCGCAGCAGGCCGTACGTCCCCAGCTTGAGCAGGACGCCGGCCAGGATGATCGAACCGCCGGTCGGCGCCTCGGTGTGCGCATCGGGGAGCCAGGTGTGCAGCGGGAAGACCGGGACCTTGATCGCGAACGCGAGGGCGAACGCGGCAAACAAGAGCATCTGCGGCGAGTGCCAGAACCCCTGGCCCATCGGGACCGCGGCCCGCAGCATGTCCTCGTAGGCGAACGACCACGTCCCGGTCTGCGCGTGGAAGACGAAGCTCAGATAGATGATCGCGACGAGCATCAGGAGCGAGCCGGCGAGCGTGAACAGAACGAACTTGACCGCCGCGTAGATGCGCCGTTCGCCGCCCCAGACGCCGATGATGAAGTACATCGGCACCAGCATCAGTTCCCAGAACACGTAGAACAGGAAGAGGTCGGTGGCGAGGAACGCCCCCAGCACACCGGTCTCGAGGAGCAGCATCGCGACGACGTACCCTTTGACCTTGTCGTGGATCGAACGCCATGAGGAGATGAACACGATCGGCTGCAGCAGCGCCGTGAGCAGCACGAGGACCAGGGAGATGCCGTCCATCCCGAGGCGGTAGCCGATGCCCACGCTCGGGAGCCAAGTCCTCGCTTCGACGAGCTGGAACGAGGCGTTCGCCGGATCGAAGCGCGACCAGGCCACGGCCGCGAGGACCAGGGTCAGCAGGGAGGCGAGCAGGCTCACCCAACGCTGGAGCCGCGCCGCCTCGCGCGGAGTGGCGAGGAGGAGGAGTCCGACGACGCCGGGGGTGAGGACGATGGCGGAGAGCAGGAAGTCGGTCGGCATCATCACCCCCTAGAGCAGCAGCCAGGCGGCTGCAGCGAGCGCGCCGCCGAGCACGAATAGGGCGTAGTTGCGCACGTTGCCGGTCTGCAGGAAACGCAGCAGGTCGCCGGCGATCTCGGTGAAGAACGCCGAGGCGTTGAGCGTGCCGTCGATCGCGATCGTGTCGATCCCCTTCCAGGAGAAGTGTGCGAGCTTCCCGAGCGGCCGCACGATGGCGCGGTCGTACGCCTCGTCGACGTAGTACTTGTTTGCGACTGCGGCGTACAGGACCGGGGCGCGTTCGGCGATCCGTCTCGGCGCGACGAACGCCTCGGCGCCAAAGTAGAAGCGCCGCGCCAGCAGGATGCCGGCGACCGCGACCGCGACCGAGAGGAGGATCAGCACCCACTCGGTCCCGAGCGACGGGGCGTGCTCGACCTCGACCGTGGGCGCGACGCGGTGGAGGAAGCCCTCGAACCAGTTGAGGTCCGTGCCGAAGGTGATCGCCCTGCCGACCCCGAGCAGGCCGACGACGGCGCTCCCTACCGCAAGGATCTTCAGCGGCCAGGTCATCGAGCCCGGGCTCTCGTGCACGTGGTGCCATTGCTCCGGCGTGCCGCGGAACTCGCCGTGGAACGTCATGTACACGGCGCGGAACATGTAGAACGCCGTCAGGAAGGCCGCGGCGAGGCCGAGCACCCAGAGCACGAGGTAGCTGGCGCCGAAGCCGTTCAAATTACCGGCGCCGGCCGCAAATACCCGTCCCAGGATCTCGTCCTTGGAGAAGAAGCCAGCGAAGGGCGGGATGCCGCACAGCGCCAGCGTTGCCACCATGAACGTCCAATAGGTAACCGGGATCTTTCTCGCGAGTCCACCCATCTTGCGCATGTCCTGCTCGCCGGAACAGGCGTGGATCACCGAGCCGGCGCCGAGGAAGAGGCAGGCCTTGAAGAACGCGTGCGTGAAGACGTGGAAAATCCCGCCGGCGAACGCGCCGGCGCCGGCGGCGAGGAACATGTACCCGAGCTGGGAGACGGTCGAGTACGCGAGCACCTTCTTGATGTCGTTCTGGGCGAGGCCGATCGTGGCGGCGAAAAGGGCCGTGACGCCGCCCACCGCGGCGACCACGAGCAGCGCGGTGGGGGAGAGCCGGTAGATGAAGTTGCAGCGCACGACCATGTAGACGCCGGCCGTGACCATCGTCGCCGCGTGGATCAGGGCGGAGACCGGAGTCGGGCCGGCCATCGCGTCGGGCAGCCAGACGTAGAGCGGGAGCTGCGCCGACTTGCCCACGGCCCCGACGAAGAGCAGCAGCGCGATCGGCGTCACCGCCGCCGCGTAGCGGGCGGGGTCGGCCGCCAGCGCCGCCGCCATCCCGGAAAAGTCCACGGTGCCGAAGACCTTGAACGCCCAGAAGATCGCGAGCAGGAAACCGAAGTCTCCGATGCGATTGACCACGAACGCCTTGATCCCGGCGGCGGCGCAGTACTCCTTGTCGAAGTAGAAGCCGATGAGAAGGTACGAGCAGAGCCCGACCCCCTCCCAGCCGATGAACATCACCACGAGGTTGGCCCCCAACACCAGCGTGAGCATCGCGAACATGAACAGGTTCAGGTAGGCGAAGAAGCGGGCGTAGGCGCGGTCCCCCTCGGTGTGCATGTAGCCGATCGAGTAGACGTGGATCACGAAGCCGACGAGCGTCACGAACGAGAGCATGACCGCGGAGAGCGGGTCGAGGCGGAGGGCGAAGTCGACGGTGACATCCCCGGCGGAGATCCAGTTGAAGACGTGGCGGGCGACGGTCTCGCCGTGCATGCCGGCGTACTGCACCAAGATCGCCGCCACCGCCGCCAGCGCGAGGCCGACCGAGCCGACGCCGACCGCGGTGGTGGTGCGCTTGCCGAAGCGCAGCCCGCCGCCGAGCAGCACGAGGGCGCCGGCGAGCGGGAGCGCGGGGACGAGCCAGAGCAGGTCGAGCATCGCCTCTCCTACCACCGCATCACGTTGAGGCGGTCGACGTCGATGGATCGTTGCTTGCGGAAGATCGCGACCAGAAGCGCCAGGCCGACCGCGACCTCCGCGGCGGCCACCGCCATCACGAAGAACACGAACACCTGCGCGTCGAGCTGGCCGTGCTGGCGCCCGAACGCCACCAGTGCCAGGTTCGCCGCGTTGAGCATCAGCTCGATCCCCAGCAGGATCGAGATGCCGCTCCGGCGTACGAGCACACCCGCCGCGCCGATCGCGAACAGCAGCGCGGCGAAGATCACGAAGTGAGTCGTCGGTACGGTCATGTCAGTGCTTCCTTTTCACGAGCATGAGTGCCCCCACCAGGGCGGCGAGCAGCAGCACCGAGATGAACTCGAAGGCGAACAGGTAGGGTCCGACGAGGAGCCGTCCGAGGGCTTCGGCGGTGCCCCTGACGGCGCCCGCGGGGGCGGCCGCGCGGATGCCGGCCAGCACCGCAATGCTCCCGGCCGCCGCGATGCCGGCGAGCGCCAGGCCGGCCACGCGCTGGAACGGGCGCCGTTCGCCGGCCGGCGGTTCCTCCGGCGCGCCGAGCAGCATCACGACGAAGAGGAACAGGACGAGGATCGCGCCGGCGTAGACGAGGATCTGCGCCGCCGCCAGGAACTCGGCGCCGAGCAGCGCGTAGCTGACCGCGATGCAGAACAGCGTCACCACCAGCGAGAGCACGTTGACGACCGGGTTCTTGTGCGAAATCGCCGCGAGCGCCGACACGACTCCGACCACGGCCACCAGGTAGAACACTGCCGTCCCCATCATCGCCCCCCCGCGAATGTCCCGCGGGCTCCCGGTTGCCTGCGCCAAAACGTCATCATCAGTCCGCATGCGCTGTTCCGGTGCCCGGTGCCCGGTACCCGGTACCCTGCCTTCATCGGATCCACCCCATCGCCATCGCCACGCCGACCCACACCAGGTTGAGGGTCGCGAGCGGGAGCAGCCCCTTCCAGCCGAGTCGCATGAGCTGGTCGTACCGGAAGCGCGGCAACGACCAGCGCACCCAGACGAAGAGCCAGAGGAAGAACGCGAGCTTGATCCCGAACGCGACCAGCGAGAGCGTCAGCAACGGCCACCCCGAGAAGCCGCCCATGCCGGGGAACGTCCAGCCGCCGAAGAACAGTGTCACCACCAGGGCAGAGGCGGTCACCATGTTCATGTACTCGCTCATGAGGAACGCCGCGAACTTCATCGAGGAGTACTCGACGTGGTAACCGGCGACGAGCTCGGTCTCCGCCTCGGCGAGATCGAACGGCAGGCGGTTGGTCTCGGCGAACACCGCGACGACGAACACGATGCAGCCGAGGATCTGCGGGACGACGTTCCACTGGGGGATGACGCCGAGCCAGAACTGCCCGCCCTGACGCGCGACCACGGCATCCAGGCGCAGGGAGCCCGTGGCGAGGAGCACGCCCAGCACCGCGAGCGTCATCGACAGCTCGTAGGAGATGAGCTGCGCGGAGGAGCGCAAGCCCCCCAGCAGCGAGTACTTGTTGTTGGAGGACCAGCCCGCGAGCACGATGCCGTACACACCGAGCGAGCCGATGGCCAGGAGGAACAGCACGCCGACCCCGAGGTCAGGGGCGACCTCGATGCCTCCCAGCGGCACGCCGAATACGGTGACGTCCTTGCCGGCGCCGAACGGGATCACGATGAACGTCAGCAGGGCGACGGACACCGAGATCATCGGCGCCAGCAGGTACAGCCCACGGTTGACGTTGGCGGGCGTTAGGTCCTCCTTGAAGAGGAGCTTGACCGCATCCACGATCGGCTGGAAGAGCCCGAGCGGGCCGACACGGTTGGGGCCGAGGCGGTCCTGGATGAACGCGGCGCCCCGGCGTTCCACCCACTCCATGACCGCGACCAGGGTCAGGACGGTGCCGGCGATGACGGCGACCTTCGCGGCGCTGACGGCGATCTCAGCCCACATGCTGGCGCTCCCGGAACGACTCGTGCTGCTGCAGGCCACCGAGCGTCTCCCAGGCGAGGCCCGCGAACGCCTTGTCTTTGCGGGCCATGAGGGCGAAGACGTCGGCAGGCGAGGCGAGATCGAGGGGGGGGACCCCAAGCTCGCGGGCCAGCGCGGTGAGCGTGAGCCAGAGCGGCCGCGCCTCCCCCGGTGGTCCCCACGGCACGGCGATCGTCGGGCAAGAGGGCGACATGGCGCCGGTCGCGGTGCGGTGCACCGTACCGGGCGCGGCGAACGCCTGGGCGAAGCGCTGCACGGCGCCGGCGGACGAGGTGAACGTTCCCTCATTGCCGGCGAGCGACGGCGTCGGCAGGAGCCAGGTGGCGGCGTGTGCGGCCGGGTGCTCGCGGCGCGCCCACACCACGGTGGTCCCGACCCGCAGGAGTTGGAGCGCCTCCGGGCTCGCGAGGAACGGGTGCGCCCCGGGGTCGAGGATGAGCGTGAGGCCGGCGCCGCCGTAGAGGAAGCGCGAGAGGCCCTCGCCGTCCACGAGGTCGAGACCCAGGCGGCGCGCGCCCGCCGAGTTGGCGTGCGGGTCGGTCGCGTGCAGCCACTCACCCTTGCCGTTGCGCATCTTGCGCGGCTCGCCGGGCGCCACCGGGACCGCGATCTCGCCCTTGAGGTGGCGCCCGAACAGCTCCCGCGCAAGGAAGAGTTCCTCGTTCGAGAGGTTCGCCGAGGCGACCACTCGCAACCCCGAGGCGTCCTTGAGCTCCGCGGCGATTCCGGCCAGCGCCTCGCCCCAGCCGACGCGGATGGTTTGGCCGCCGGTCCTGTGCTGCGGGTCGAGGTACGCCTGCTCGTTGAGCGGCTCGGCGAGGAAGCGGCCGTGGTCGCACAGCCAGGTGGCGTTGATCGCGGGGTTCTCGCGCGGCGTGAAGCGGTAGACGACGCGCTCGTGGTGGTCGATGAAGATGTTGCAGCCGATCGAGCACCCCGGGCACACCGACGGCGTCGAGAGCAGCTTCCACGAACGCTTGCGGAAGCGGAACTCGCGCACCGTGAGCGCCCCGACCGGGCAGACGTCCGCGGCGCACGCGGACATCGGGTCGTCGAACGCGGAGCCGTCGAACGTGTCGATGAACGTGGAGTTGCCGCGGGACTTGTAGGTCAGGGCGGCGGTCCCGGAGATCTCGCGCGTGAAGCGGATGCAGCGCGAGCAGTGGATGCACCGGTTCTGGTTCTGCACCACGTGCGGCCCGATCAGGCGGCGCTCGTAGCCGGGGAACGTCCGCCGGGTCTCGGTCATGTGGGTGGCGAACTCGGAGCCCTGCTCCCGCATCGAGTGGTCCTGCAGCAGGCACTCGCCGGCCTGGTCGCACACCGGGCAGTCGAGGGGGTGGTTGGCGAGGAGGAACTCCATCACCGCCTCACGGGCTTCCCGGGCGCGCTCCGAGGTTTCGACCTTGACCACCATCCCGTCGGCGGCCGGGGTGGAGCAGCCCAGGGCGAGGCGGGGCTGGCCGGCGATCTCCACCATGCAGATGCGGCACTGGCCGACCACCGTCAGGTACGGGTGGTAGCAGAAGTAGGGAATGGCGACGCCGGCGGCGCGCGCGGCCTCGATCAGGTTGGTCCCCGCGGCGACCTCGACCTCGTGCCCGTCGATCGTGAGTTTCGGCATGACCCGCATCCCTCCTAGATCCCGAAGCCGGGACAGGGCCCGGCCCACGGCAGCACCGGCTGCTTCTTCTGCGGGAGGGGCGTGGCGGACGCGATGCGGCGCTCGAACTCGGACCTGTACTTGTTCACGATGCTGGAGATCGGGAGGGCGAACGCGTCTCCCAGCGGGCAGATCGTCATCCCGGCCGACGAGAACCGGCAGATGCGCAGGAGCGTGTCGGGATCCGCGGGGCGGCCGTGACCGGCCACGATGCGGTCGAGGATGTCCATGCACCAGTCCGAGCCCTCGCGGCACGGCGTGCACTGCCCGCACGACTCGTGGGCGTAGAAGTGGGCGACGTTGTCGGCGACGTCCACCATGTCCACGGTGTCGTCGAAGACGATGATGCCTCCCGAACCGAGCATGGTGCCGGCCGCCGCGCAGGCGTCGAAGTCGGCCATCGTGTCCACCTCGGCGGCGGTCAGGATCGGGGCCGACGAGCCCCCGGGGAAGAACGCCTTGAGCTGGCGCCCGCCGCGGACGCCGCCGGCGTGCTCCTCGATGATCTCGCGGAACGTCACGCCGAGCGGCAGCTCGAACACCCCGGGCCGGTTGACGTGGCCGGAAACGCAGAACAGCTTCGGGCCGGTGTTCTTGGGGCGCCCGATCGACGCGAACCAGGCGGCGCCACGGACGATGATGTGCGGCACGCACGCCAGCGTTTCGACGTTGTTGATCACCGTGGGCTGGCCGAACACCCCGACCACCGCGGGGAACGGCGGCTTGAGCCGCGGGAAGCCGCGCTTCCCCTCGATCGACTCGAGCAGCGCCGTCTCTTCGCCGCAGATGTAGGCGCCGGCGCCGCGGTGAACCCAGACGTCGAGGTCGAAGCCGCTCCCCATGACGTTCTTGCCGACGAAGCCGCGCTGGCGGGCCTCGGCGATCGCGTCCTCGAGGATCCTCGCCCAACGCACGAACTCGCCGCGGATATAGATGTACGCGGTGTTCGCCTTGATCGCGAACGAGGCGATCGCGACGCCCTCGACGACCTGGTGGGGGTCGTACTCGATGATCTCGCGGTCCTTGAAGGTCCCGGGCTCGGACTCGTCGGCGTTGCAGACGAGGTAGCGCGGCCCCGGGTGGTCCTTGGGGACGAAGCTCCACTTGCGTCCGGTCGGGAATCCGGCGCCGCCGCGGCCGCGCAGCTCGGAGTCGAGGACTTCCTTGGTCACGGCGTCGGGGCCCATGCCGAGGGCCTTCTTCCAGCCCTCGTACCCCCCCGCGGCGAGATACGTGGCGATCGAGCGCGAGTCGGAGACGCCGCGGGCGCGCAGCAGGACCGGTTCCATTCAGCTCCTCCCCGCGAGCTCGTCGAGGATCGCGTCGAGCTTGGCAATGTCGAGGTTCTCGTAGTAATCGTCGTTAATCTGGATCACCGGCGCCTCGCCGCAGGCGCCCAGGCACTGCACGCCGACGAGCTGGAACACGCCGTCCGGCGTCTTCTCGCCAAAGGAGATCCCCAGCCGCTCCTTGAGGTGGGCGACCAGCTCGCGGCCGCCGCACCAGGCGCAGGAGAGGGTGGTGCAGACCTGGAGCACATAGCGGGCGGGCGGGGCGGTCTGGTACATGGTGTAGAAACTCACCACGCCCTCGACGAACGCCGGGCTCTCGCCGAGCCTCGCGGCCACCGCGCGGACGACACCCGGCGAGATCCAGCCGAACCTCTCCTGGCAGAGCCACAGCAGCGGGAGGATCGCGGCGCGACGCGTCGGGTAGCGCGGCAGCAGCTCCGCGATGCGGGCCTCCATCGTGGCGTCGAACGTCACGATCTGCAGGGCCTCCGGCGACGCCGCCACGATCGGCCGGGTGCTCACGACTGGCTCCCGCGGCGCGACCAGTCGAAGGCGCCCTCCCGCCACAGGTAGGCGTAGCCGACGGCGAGCAGGACGAGGAAGACCAAACCGTCCAGCAGCACCGCGGTGTTGCCTTCGGCGAGCAGGCCGCGGACCGAGACCGCCCACGGGAACAGGAACGCGACTTCGACGTCGAACACGATGAACACCATCGCCACCACGAAGAACCTGACCGACACCCGCTTGCGCGAGCCGTCGAGCAGGGGCATGCCGCTTTCGAAGGTGTCCCGAGTGCGCGACCGCCCGAACCGGCCGCGTCCGAGAAGCGCCGACAGGCCGACCATCGCCACCGCGACCATCACGGCGAACGCAAACGCAAGAACGACCGGGATGTATTGGGCGATCATCCCTTCCCCCCTCGTGCCCAAATTCACATGATCCTAACGTTTTTTCAAAGACCAGGTCAAGCGCCGTCCGGCCCGCTTTGCTTCCCGGATCCGAGCGGGTAGACTGCGCCGGCGTGGCCGCGCCACGCGGGGAGGCCGCAATGGCGACGATCGCCCTCGATGCCAGTGACCGGGAGGAGCTGCTCGCGCGGTTCCTGCGCTACGTGCGGGTCGACACCCAGTCGGACGAGAACTCGACCGCCAGCCCTTCGACCGAAAGGCAGAAGGCCCTCGCGGCGATCCTCCGCGACGAACTCGCGGCGCTGGGTTGCGCGGACGCCGTGATGGACGAGTGGGGGTACGTGTTCGCGACCGTGCCGGGCAACGTGCCGCCATCCCATCCCGCCGCCGCGAAGGTGCCGACGATCGGCCTGATCGCCCACATGGACACCTACCACGGCACGATGGGCGCAGGCGTGAAGCCCCAGGTCATCGAGCGCTACGCGGGCGGCGACGTCGCTCTTCCCGGCGCCCCGCGCGAGGTGATTCGCTTCGCCGACAACCCCAACCTCGCCCGGTGCGTCGGGCAGACGCTCGTCACCTCCGACGGCACCACGTTGCTGGGCGCCGACGACAAGGCCGGCATCGCGGAGATCATGACCGTCGTCGCGTGGCTCGCGAAGCACCCCGAGTTCGTCCACCCTCCCGTCCGCGTCGGTTTCACGACCGACGAGGAGGTCGGGCGGGGCACCGAGCACTTCGACGTCGGGGCGTTCGGCGCCACGTACGCCTACACCCTCGACGGCTCGGATATCGCCGAGATCGAGGACGAGACCTTCTGCGCAGACTCGGCGCTCGTGGTGGTCGAGGGGCACGATGTCCACCCCGGCTACGCCAAGGGTAAGCTGGTCAGCGCCCTGCGCGTGGCCGCCGCGATCGTGGAGCGGCTGCCGCGGGAGTTCCTGCCCGAGACGACGGAGCTGCGCCAGCCCTACCTGCACCCGTACGACATCCGCGGCGACATCACCCGGGTGGAGATGAAGTTCCTCGTGCGCGCGTTCACCGAGGAGGAGCTTGCCGCGCGCGAGGACTCGCTGCGGGCGATCGCCCGCGAGGTGGGCGAGGCGTACGCCGGCGCCCGTGTCTCGGTCGAGGTGAAGGAGTCGTACCGCAACATGGCGTACAAGATCGCCGAGGATCCGAAGGTCCTCGATGTCGCCTTCGAAGCGGTGCGGAGGATGGGTCTGGAGCCCGTTCGCCGGGCGATCCGCGGCGGCACCGACGGCGCCAGGCTCTCGTTCATGGGCCTGCTGACGCCGAACATCTGGGCCGGTGGCCAGAACTTCCACTCCGTCCAGGAGTGGGTTTCGCTCGACTGGATGGCGAAGGCGTCCGAGGTGTCGCTGCACCTGCTGCAGGTCTGGGTCGAGCGCGCAGCCACATAGCAATCGGCAGGCCGGGCCGCGGCCCAGGCGCCGCGGGTCAGCGTCCGGCAGCGGCGCGCGACGTCTGCAGGGTGGCGACGAACGCCTGGAACCCCGGATGCCGCACCGGGTCCCACGCCTCGCGCGCCAGGCGGGCGAGCACGAACCCGCCGAGGAGCTGGCAGATCCAGAGCCGTGACAGCTCGGAGGCGGGCGCCGTGGCGACGAGCTGATCGAGCGCGTGCAGCTGCCGGAAATACTCGGTCATTCGCTCCCCGTAGCGCTGCAGGAAGTCGCAGCCGGTGGCCTGGAGTTCCTGCTCGCGGCCGCCGGCGGCGGAGAGCAGCAGCTCGACCAGGAGTCCGTTCTTGAGCGTGAACCGCTGGATGTGGCGCTCGAGCTGGGGCTGAATGGCGTGGCCGTGGCCGACGGCCTCGGGCATGAGCTCGAGCATCATCGTCGCGAACAGCCGGTTGCCCAGATGGCGCAACGTCGCTGCGATGATCGCCCCCTTGCTGGGGAAGTAGCGGTAGAGGGCGGCCTCGGTGAACTCGAGGTTGCGCGCCAGCGCGGCGGTCGTCACCCCCGCGACGCCGCGGTTCTCCGCGAGCTCGAGCGCCGTGGCGATGATCGCTTCTTCTCGGGCGGCGTGATCGCTCATTACGAGAAGACTACGTTACGGTGATTGAAATGGCAATACGTCACCAAAGGGTAATCCAAACTAATCGGGACTTGCGGCCGCCGGGACGGCCCGGCGCTCAGCGGCCTGGGACGTCCGGCCTACCCTCGAGGTCCGCGAGGGCAGCCACGCGGGTTCTTCCGAAGAGTGTGTCGAACGGGCCGACAAGCTCGTCGGGGAGGGTCAGGAACACGAGGTCGGGATCGCCTTCCAGCTGGGCGGAAAGGAATCTCTCGCGCACGCCCTTGACCTGCGCCCGGGCCAGGTCCCGCTGCGTGAAGGCGAGCGCGAGATAGACGCGGGCGAAGGCTCGGGCCTCGGCGGCGGGGAGCGTGAGCTCGACGACCCGAGCGGGAGGGCGTGCCGGCGAGAAACGCTCCGCCAGCAGCTCGTGGGCCTTTCCCTGCACGGCCGGCCACAAGCGCCGGTAGAGGCGGACGCCGGCCTTGGAGACCCGGGTGCGGAACGCCGGGACGAAGAACCTCTGCGCCGTCTCCGGGCGATCGCCGATCTGATCGAACGTCCCGTCGATGCCGTCGGTGAGGTGCGGCAGGTCGGTGATCAAGGCGCCCGCCGAGGTCCGGAGCCGCAACGGGAAACGCCAGAACGGCATCAGCCTCGCGCCGTCCGCCGGTTCCTCGTGCAGGTAGGGGACCGTCCGCCACCGTGGCGGCGGCGTCTCGACAAGGCGGAAGCACGAGCGGCACAGGCACGCCACCGCGTCGGGGGCGAACGGGAGGTCGGCGCCGCACTCGGGGCACCGGCTCGGCGTCAGGACGGGAGGGTCCCCAGGCGGAACGACGAGGGGCGCCGCCGCAAGCTCCTCCGCGGGTGCATCCCCCTCGACCCGACCGGTGCCGCCGTCAACCAACATTGCCAGTGTCTCGCCGTCGAGACCGACCTCGACCACGTGCCACGGCCGGTAGATCAGCGCCATGACCTCGGGCACGAACGTGGCGTGCACCGCGATCGGGACGATCGGCAACTCGGTGGAACGCTGCGAGAGCTTCTGCACGCGGCGGTCGATCTCGTCGGGTCCGCACTGGACCGCGAGCGCCGGGATCGCGGCCTCGGGCGCCCCGGGGAGCGGGCGCAGCGCGCGCAGGTACGAGAGCTTGCCCATCTCGGGGAGCGGCGTGGCGTTGGCGCGCACGGACCCTTCGATGGTCGTCACGGTGAACTCCATGCGCTTGGCGCCGGCGGCGTCGCGGCCGAACGCAGACTGGTAGAGGGTGCCGAAACGGTGCCAGTAGGGGGCGAGGAAGCGCCGCCAGGCCATTATCTTGACCCGGGGCGCGAGGCGGGCCGCCCAGGCGTCGGCGGTGCGCGACACCTCGGCCTCCACCGCGTCGACCACGGGAGCGCTGCCGGTTGCCAGGAGCGCGGGGAACTCGCCGCCCTCGGGGTCGCGGCCGAACGCGTCGTCGCGCACGAGCGGCCGCACGCGCTGGTCGTAGAGCTCGAGGTAGCGGCGGTTGCGGAGGTGTCTGACCACCGACTCCCTGAGCGCCTGCTCGTCGGCGAGGACGTCCGGGATGACCGCCGTCACGGTGTCGGCGCCGCGCACGACCACGTGCTCGCTGGCGCAGAACTCGCAGCGCACCATCCGGTGATAGACCGGCACCGCCAGCGCCGCCCCGCAGGTCGGACAACGCATCTCGAGCGCGAAGCTGGCCGCGCCGGCGTCGCCATCGGGCCGGTCCCGGAGCGTCGGCTGCGGCGGGACCGGGACGAGCGCGCCGGCCGCGGCCGCCGTCGCGGGCCGCAACGTCTGCAGTCCGAGTCCCGCCCCCCACGCCGCCCCCAGCAGTCCGAACGCCACGAACA
>Ga0209385_1000269_pt1 | contig 20619 bp, 22 predicted proteins | sample NGEPerB_FD_184506 | JGI IMG/M metagenome (GOLD analysis project Ga0209385, IMG submission 184506) | Arctic peat soil microbial communities from the Barrow Environmental Observatory site, Barrow, Alaska, USA - NGEE PermafrostAB12-B... | ecosystem: Environmental > Terrestrial > Soil > Wetlands >... | reverse complement strand
TACTTCTACCCCGCCGACGGCACGCCGGGTTGCACGAGAGAAGCGTGCCAGTTCAACGACGAGCTCGCCAACTTCAGGGACCTCGACGTGGACGTGCTCGGCGTGTCGCCCGACGGCGCGAAGGAACACGTCGCCTTTCGAGCGAAGTACGCGCTGTCGTTCGATCTGTTGAGCGACCCGGACAAGAGCGTGATGGCACGTTACGGAGCTCACGGAGAGAAGATGCTCTACGGCAAGAAGGTCGTCGGCGTCATCCGCAGCACCTTCGTCATCGGACCCACGGGGCGCGTCGAACACGCGTGGTATGGCGTCAAGACCGACGGCCACGCCGCGCGGGTTCTCGCTTCGCTCACGGCTTAACTGGCGTTGTGGCGACGCACCGTGCGGACGCGGTGCCAGAAGCCGAAGATCAGGAGCAGCACGATCACGATGATGGTCGGCGTCTGCACGGTGTGAAAGTCCTTGCTGACGTGTTGCCAGTTGGAACCCGCGGCGTACCCGAGACTCGCGAGCAAGCTCACCCAGACAGCCGAACCTATGACGGTGAGGACAATGAAGCGCACGCGCGCCATCTCGGCGATCCCGGCGGGCACCGAGATGACACCGCGAACGACGGGCAGCACTCTTCCGATCAGCACCGAAATCGAACCGTACTTCGCGAACCATCGCTCCGCTGCATCGAGGTCCTTGTGCGTGAGAAGGATCCACTTGCCCCAACGTTCCACGATCGTGCGTCCCGCCGTCCTCCCGACCTCGTAGGCGATAATCGAGCCGACCAACGATCCGGCGGTACCTACGAGGATGACCGCCCATAGCGAGAACTGGGCGTGACCGGTGATCGCGGTCGTGCACAGCGCGCCGGCGAACCCGAAGGTCACCTCTGAGGGGATGGGCACGCAGGCCGACTCGACGATGGACAGCACGATGAGCGCGAAATAGCCGTACGACTGAACAAATGACTGCATACCCACAGTCTCGCCGACGCGTGAGAAGTCCGGCGCCAGTTATGACGAATTCTTATCGTTGGTGCTCGCTGCACCAGTACGTGGTGCGCCCCCCGATGGTGGCCATCAACATCGGCGCCCCGTCGCGAGGGCAGAGCCCCCCTGGAAATCGTGCCTCCATGTGGTCACCCGTATGCGAGCCGCCCCGACGACCCAGCGTGCGCATGGTCTGGTTGAAGGCCCGAAAGAGACGGTCGCGTTCACTGGCGCTCAGCGTGCCCGTCGGGGTGCGCGGATCGATACCCGCGCGAAAGAGGATCTCGTCGCCGAGCAGGTTGCCCACGCCCGCGACGACCTTCTGGTCGAGCAGGCGGGCTTTGATCGGCGGACCTTCGCCACGGGTGATGCGCACGATCTGGTCGAACTGGCGGCGGGTCAACGTCAACGCGTCGGGTCCGAGTTCGTCGAGGTCCGGATCGATCTCGAAACGCGCCAGGCGTCGTGGATCGTGCAGTACGAGTCGCCGTCCGTCATTGAATTCGAGCCCACCGCGGATCCAGTCGTCGCGGTAGGTGTGCGGACCGTAGAAGAGACCGTTGATACCGGCCTCGTCATCGATGAGCAGCACACCGGTCATGCCAAAGCGCATGCCGAGCGTGACGCCGCTCGTCTCGAGCAGTAGGAGCTTTCCGCGCCGCGACGTTCCGGTCACCGTCAGGTCCTTCACGGCGCGTGACCACGCCGCGGGCGACGAGAGCTTCTTGGCGCTGAACGCGTCGGCCCAACCACGGGTGATCGTGGCGCCCACGACGCGATCGGCGAGTTGACGGTACGTTTCGATTTCGAGTACTTCGGGCACGCGGCGCAGCGTACCGCTTCGCACTCTCAGCTGCCCTCACTAAGGTTGAAGCGTGGCGTTGGACAAACCCCAGTGGCGTGAACTCTTCAGCGAGGTGGTGACCTCGGGACTGTGCACTGGCTGTGCCGCGTGCGTGGTGGCCTGTCCCCACCCCGTGCTCGACTACGAGACCGTCAACGGCGTCTACAAGCCCTTCCACCTCGACATCGACGGCGGACCGGAAGACTGCACGCACGGTCAGAAGGGTTGCACGATGTGCACGCGCGCCTGTCCGCGTTTTCGCAACTGGGAGAGCGAAATCGACACGCATCGCTTCGCGCGTGAGCGCACCGACGACGAGGTCTACGGCATCGGCGACGTCCTGCTCGCGCGCGCCAGTGATGCCACACTCGTCGAAGCTGGCCAGGACGGCGGCTTCGTGTCGGCACTGCTGATCTACGCGCTCGAGAATGACGTCATCGACGCCGCCCTCGTCAGTGGACTCGAGGGCGACGGTTCGACCTGGCGCGCCGAGCCGCGCGTGGTGCGCACGCGTGAAGAGGTGATCGCGACCGCCGGGTCGCGCTACACCTACAGCGCCAACCTGCTCGCCTACCCCGAGGCGGCCGAGGGCGGCGCCGAGAGGATCGCGCTCGTCGGTATGGGCTGCATGGCCTCGGCGCCCGGAGCGATGCAGACGCGCAAGGCCGGCAAGATCGCGCGCCGACTCAGTCTGACGATCGGCCTCCTGTGCTCGAAGACCTTCGACGACGCCATCTTCGAAGGGCTGTTCGAGGCGAAGTACGGCATCAAGCGCGCCGACATCAAGAAGATGAACATCAAGGGCGTCTTTCAGATCTGGACCACCGACGGCGTCTTTCACGAGGTTCCCTTGAAGGAGGCGCACGCGTTCACGCGCGAGGGCTGTACGCGCTGTCCGGACTTCGCGGCCGAGCACGCCGACATCTCGACGGGCGGCATCGGCGCCTTCGGTGATTGGACGCTCGTCATCGTTCGCACCGACCAGGGTCGCCAACTCATGGACGCGCTGAAGACGGCAAACCTCATCGAGACCCGACCGGGCGACGACGATCCCGGCGCCGTCGCGCTACTGCACAAGCTCGCCCAGGTGTCACGCAAGCGTTGGCCCGCCGACGCGACGCCCGGTCCGCGTCGCATCCCGCTGACCTCGTCCTAGGCCGGCGTTAGAGTCGTTTTATGGCGTCTCGACCCACTTTCACGACGATTCTCCTCGTGCGTCACGGTGCCACGGCGACGACGGGCACGGTCCTGCCGGGTCGTGCGCCAGGACTACACCTCTCCGATCGCGGACGGGCCCAGGCCGACGCGGTCGCCCTTCGCCTCGCCGAGCTCGCGAAAAGACCGGTCGCGCTGTACGTCTCGCCGCTCGAGCGCACGAGGGAGACCGCCGCGCCGATCGCCAAGGCCTTGGGTCTGCGAACCGTCGCCGATCGGGGACTGCTCGAGTGCGACTTTGGCACGTGGACCGGAAGGAAGCTGAGTCTGCTGTACAAGAAGGCCGAGTGGCGCGCCGTCCAGCACGCGCCGAGCACATTTCGCTTCCCTGAGGGTGAATCGTTCGGCGAGATGCAACAAAGGATCTGGAAGACGCTGGAGAAGCTCGCCGCACGACATCGCAATCGAACGATCGTCGTGGTCAGTCACGCCGATCCGATCAAGGCGGCCGTCACCTACGCGCTGGGCGTGCCACTGGACCTCTTTCAGCGCACGGTCATCTCCACCTGCTCGGTGAGTGCGATCGCCTTCACGAACGCGACGCCGATCGTCCTGAGCGTCAACAACACCGGCACACTGTCCGATCTGATTCCCTCGTGAACTACGTCTTCGACATCCCCGACAAGGTGATGGTCGGCGTGCGCGGCGAGGTGGGCAACCGGCTCTTCCTGCTCCAGGCGCGCCAGGGCCGTCGTCTCGTCATCGTCAAGTGTGAGAAGTTGCAGCTGAGCGCGCTCGCGCAGTGGCTGGCCCAGGTGATCGCCGACCTCGGCCGACCGGATCACCTGCCCGAGGACTTCGCGCTGGAACCCGAGTTCGAGGTGGACTTCGACGCGGGCGACATCGCCGTGGCACTCAACGAGGAGAACGCGACGATCGACGTCACCTTCGAGTCGGTCGACGACGACGACGTACTCGAGCTGACGCTCACCAAGGAGTGGGCCGGCGGCCTCGCCATCGCGATCGCCCGTCTCGTCGAAGCGGGACGTCCCCTCTGCCCGCTCTGTGGTGGACCCCTCGACGCCAAGGGCCACGACTGTCCGCGCACTAACGGACACCGTCCTCCGATCAGGTAGCCATGGACCGAACCGACCAACGCAACCTGCTGTTAAAGGGCGACCTCGAGATCGAGGGGCGCGTGCAGGGCTCGTCCAACCAGGCCCTGCTCGTGACCGTGACGCTCGACGGCGTGTCGGGTCAGGCCTGTTACAAGGCCGAGGCCGGAGAGCGCCCCCTGTGGGACTTTCCCGACGGACTTTGGAAGCGAGAGATCGCCGCCTACGAACTCGACCGGCTGCTCGACACCGACCTCGTGCCCACGACCGTCGCGCGTGACGACGCCCCCTTCGGCAGCGGGTCCCTGCAGTGGTGGGTCGAGGAGGATTTCGAGGAGCACTACTTCACGCTGCGCGAGCGTCCGGAGCTGCACGACTGGTTCGCGGCGCTCGCCGCCTTTGACGTCGTCGCCAACAACGCCGATCGCAAGGCCGGTCACGTCGTCTACGACGGGACGCGCTGTTGGGCGATCGACAACGGCCTCTGTTTTCACGAAGAGGACAAACTGCGCACGGTCATCTGGGAGTACGCCGGACTACCGGTGGCGGCGCACTTGATCGATCGACTCGACGCCTTTGCCAAGGGCGACGGTGGCGAACTCGCGCAGTGGCTCAGCCCGCACGAGTTGGCGCTCGCCCAAATGCGCGCGCACGGTCTGGTCGAGAGCAGTTCGTACCCGACGCCCGACGAGAATCGTGACTGGCCACCGTATCCGTGGCCGTTGATCTAGAGCAGCGGCACGGCGTCGCCCTCGAGTTCGGGCACCCCGGACTCGAGGAGCGCGAACGTGAGAATCGCGCCGACACCGAAGAATCCCGCGGCCCACCAGAAGGCCACGGCGTACCCGTGCAGCGTCGCGTGCGCGCTCCACGACTTCGTCGCGACGCCGACGGGGACCTTTTCAAGGAGCCCGCGCGTGGTGACGGTCACCGCGATGGTGTTGAGCAGCGCCGTGCCGACCGAGCCACCGATCTGTTGTGACGTGTTGACGAGCGCCGACGCCGCACCGGCGTCGCCACGCGCGACGCCCGCGGTGGCACTCGCCGTCGCCGGCGCGAAGATCAGTCCGAGTCCGAGTCCGGTCACGACCAGTCCGGGCAGGACGTTACCGAGGTAGTCCGCCTGCACTGTCAACTTCGTGAAGAGGACCATGCCCAGCATGCCGAGCACCATCCCGACGGGCACCAAGGGCCGGGGACCCACTTTGGCCAGGAGCCGCGCGCTCGCGAGCGAGGCCGAGAACGCGAGCGCGCCGACCAGTGGCAGGAACGCGACGCCGGTTCGCAACGGCGAGTAGCCGAGCGTGTTCTGCAAGTAGTACGCGAGGAAGAGCGTGATGCCAAAGATCCCGATGCTCGTGATGAACAGCGCCACGAGCGATCCAGCGCGGGTTCGGTCGAGCAGGATCCGAAGCGGCAGGAGCGGGTGCGTCGACAACCGTTGCCAGTACACGAACAGAGCTATCAGCATCCCACCGGTGATGAGACTGCCCCAGGTCGCCTCAACGGACCAACTCGAGGTGACGGCGTGGCCCAATCCGTAGACGACGAAGAAGAGCCCCCCGCTCGCGAGCACCGTCCCGAGCACGTCGAGCCGAGTTCGTCGTTCACCCTTGCCCGAAGTGACGAAGAGGGCGACGCCCACGAGTGCCACGCCGGCGAACGGGAGATTGACGTAGAGACACCATCGCCACGACGCCCACTGGGTGAGGGCCCCGCCGAGCAGCAGCCCGAACGCCGCGCCCGACCCCCCGATGGCGCCGTAGATGGCGAAGGCCTTCGCACGTTCCTTGGGATGTTCGAACGTCGTCGTCAGTGCCGCGAGCGCGGCGGGCGCCAGTAGGGCCCCAAAGACACCCTGCAGGGCCCGGGCGGTCACCAGCACTGAGAAGCTGTGCGCGTCGCCACCGAGCGCGCTGGCGAGCGCGAATCCGCAGAGACCGATGTAGAGCGTCACGCGCCGACCCCAGAGGTCGCTCAGCCGACCGCCGACCAACAACAGCGATCCGAAGGCGAGGGCGTAGGCCGTGATCAGCCACTGTCGGTTTCCCGACGAGAAGTGCAAGTCACGCTGGGCACGAGGAAGCGCGATGCTGATCACGGTTGCGTCGAGGGCCACCATCAACTGGGTGATGCTGAGCACCGCGAGCGTCCACCACCGTCGACCGTGCGCCAACGCGAGGGGGCTACTCATCATGGTCTCCACAGCCTAAAGAATCACCGTTTTGCGAGCGTATCGTCGCCCATTTCCCGACCATGCGGTCGGAACGTCGCCCCACGATCGTGGAACTAACCGCGAGACTTCAGGGCCTCGATCAAGGCTGGCAGGACCTTGTGCACGTCGCCCACAATGCCGAAATCGGCGATCTGGAAGATCGGGGCGTCGGCGTCCTTGTTGATCGCGACGATGTTCTTCGAACCCTTCATGCCGACCATGTGCTGGGTCGCGCCCGAGATGCCGCACGCGATGTAGACGGTGGGTTTGACGGTCTTGCCGGTCTGGCCGACCTGGTGGGAGTAGGGAACCCAGCCGGCGTCGACGATGGCCCGACTGGCCCCGGCCGCGCCGCCCAGCAACTTGGCGGCCTCTTCGATCATCGCGTACTTGTCCGCCTCACCGAGTCCGCGCCCGCCCGAGACCACGACCGCGGCCTCTTCGAGCTTGGGGCCCGAACGCTCTTCGACGTGGCTCGTGACGATGGTGGCGCTCCCCGTGGCGCCGGTGTCACCGGCGGGGGCGTCGACGACGCTCGCGGCGAGTCCCTCGGTCGCTTCGACGACGAACGACTTCGCGCGCACCACGATGATGCCAGGACCCTCGCCCGTGAAGCGGGCCCGCACGGTCTGGGTGCCACCGAAGACCGGGTGCTCGGTGACGAGTCCGCCTTCGTCGGAAAGGCCGGTCACGTTGGTGAGGACTGGACGGTCCAGCAGCGCCGAGAGTCGTCCCGCGATGTCGCGCCCGTCGTAACTGTTGGGCACGAGGACTGCGTCGGGAGCGCCGACGCTTCCGATCAGTGCCTCGATCGCCGAGGCGACCGGCGCGCCCGGCAGCGCCCCGTGCAGGTCACCCACGTTGTAGAGCGTCGTGGCGCCGAACTCGCCGGCTTCGCCCGCGAGTGACGCCGCGTTCTCACCCCAGGTGATAGCGGCGACCGTCGCGCCGAAGTTGCGCGCGTGGCTGAGGAGTTCGAGCGACGTGGTCGTGAGCGATCCGCTCGACGGCTCCACGACGACCCAGAGGTTGGACAGTGACATTTCTACTCCTACAGAACTTTGATGGACTCGAGGAACGCGACGATCTTCAGAGCGCCGTCACCCTCGTCGACGTACTTCTCACCGGACTGGCGCGCCTCGGCGGCCACCACGTCGATGATCTCCTGGCGCGCGCCGGCGGGTCCGACCTGGCCCTCGAGACCGAGGTCGGCGACCGAGAGGATCTCGACGGGCTTCGACTTGGCGGCCATGATGCCCTTGAAAGAGGCGTAGCGCGGCTCGACGACGCCGGCCGTGACGGTGACGAGCGCGGGCAGCGGGGCGCTCACCTCGTCGTAGCCGGACTCGGTCTGTCGCTCGACCTTCACGAGCGATCCGTCGACGCCAACGGACTTGGCGAACGTGATCGAGGGCAGACCCAGCAGTTGGGCGAGCTGGACCGGCGTCGTGCCGGTGTAGCCGTCGGACGACTCGGTGGCGCAGAGGATCAGATCGGGCATGTCGCGGCGAATGACGGCGGCGAGTACCTTCGCCGTGCCCAACGCGTCGGTTCCGCGCAGCGTCTCGTCGCTCACGATGACGGCCTTCGCGGCGCCCATCGCGAGCGCGTTACGCAATCCGGCGACGTCACTGGCCGAACCCATCGACACCACGCTCACCTCCCCGCCTCCCGCCTTGTCGACGAGTTGCAGCGCCATCTCGACACCGTAGGTGTCGGCCTCATCGAGGATCAACTTGCCCGAGCGGTTCAAATTGTGCGAGGCGTCCAAGGCCTGTGGCGCCGCTGGGTCGGGAATCTGTTTTACACACACGACAACGTTCATGCTCGCCAATCTAGGGCATCCGAGAGACCCTGCAGGCGGGTCGGTCTCGAGCCGCCTACCCCATCGCGGCGGCGGGGTCGTCGGTGATGATGCTCTTCACTCCCAGGGCGCGCATCGCCTCGATGTCGCCCGGATCGTTCACCGTCCACACGTTGATATCGAGGCCCAACTCGTTCGCCCTCGCCACGACGCCTTCGTCCACCCTTTGGAAACGCGGGTGGACGCCGGTGAGACCGAGGTCCTTCGCGCGGTCCATCGCCCCCGTCATCTCGACACTCCAATTCAGGAGCCACCCGACGCCAATGGACGGGTCCAACGAGCGGATCGTCGCGCACGTCGCCACGTCAAAACACGAGATGAGCGACGACGTCGCCACTTCGAGGCGGTACAGGTCGTCCAGGACGTGCCGGGCGAAGTCCCCGCTCTCGTCGTAGCTGGGTTCGCTGGCGTGGCGGATGTTCTTGATCTCGACGTTGACGCTGATCCCCCGACAGGCCTCCATCGCCTCTTCGAACGTGGGCACGTAGTCCGGCAAATCGAAGTACGCCAGCTCGCTGACCGCCACGCCGTCGATGACCGCGTCGTGATGGACGACGAGGTGCCCGTCCGCGGTGCGACGCACGTCGAGTTCGACGCCGTCGACGCCGAGTTCGACGGCCCCGTGGAAGGCCTCGACCGTGTTTTCACGCTCGCTGACGTGCAGTCCCCGGTGGGCGTAGATGAGAGCCACGAATCGAGTTTGACAGGTCCGGCGACGCAATTCTTAACGTTCTCTCACGATAAAACCCTCGGGGGCCCCTTGTAATTGGTCGGCACGACCGTTAAAATTGGGTCCCCTCCAGCATGAGCCGTTTCGATTTCGACGTGGCAAATGCATCTAAAAGGATTGTCAATGTCGTTAATCTGGAACCGCACCCACGCCTGGGATGACGCTGACTGGCGTGCACAGGCCGCCTGTCGGGACACCGAACCCGAGTTGTTCTTCCCCGTCGGCACCACCGGGATGGCCACCGATCAAATCGAGTCCGCCAAGCGGGTGTGCATCAACTGCGAAGCCCAGAAGAACTGCCTGGAATTCGCCCTGGCGACGAATCAGGAGTCGGGCGTTTGGGGTGGCACGACCGAGGACGAGCGTCGCAAGCTGCGCAAGCAGTGGCTGGCCGCTCGGCGCCGCTCCGCCGCGAACTAGGGCCGCAGCGCCGTCGGCACGACGACGCGCACGTAGGTCCCGCCACCCTCGGCGTAGGGCACGGACTTCATCTCTATCGAGCCGTGCAGTTGCGCGCGTATGAGGTCGCGCACGATTGAGAGCCCGAGACTGGTCGGCACCTCGAGGGAGAAGTCATCACCGAGACCCCGACCGTTGTCGCGGATCTCAGCGACCGCGTCGCCGTCCTCCTGGCGGAGATTCAAGGTCACGACGCCGACGTGCTCGTCGTTCGGTCCCCCGAAGTCCGTGAAGGCGTGCTCGACGGCGTTGGTGAGCAGTTCGGCCAACGCCACCGCGAGCGGCGTCGCCAGGTCCGTCGACAGCGTGCCCAGCTCGCCGTTCACGACGATCTCGACCGGATGGATCGCCAGCACGGTGTCCTCGACCAACAGGACGAGCGAGCGCACGATGTCGTCAAAGACCACCTCCTCACCCGGCTCGCGCGAGAGCACCTCGTGCACGACCGCGATCGAGCGCACGCGGCGTTCGGCTTCGAGCAAAGCGGTTCGGGTCTCCAGTTCGTCGCTACGTCGCGCCTGCAGTCGCAGGAGCGACGAAATCGTCTGCAGATTGTTCTTCACGCGGTGGTGCACCTCACGCACCGCGGCCTCCTTGTTCAGCACGAGGCGGTTCAGTTGTCGCAGGTCCGACACGTCGCGCAGCAACACCGCGACCCCGGTCGTCGCGCCGTAGGCGAGCAATGGGATGCAGTGGAAGACGATCGCCACGTCGTGGCCCTGGTCGATCTCCTCCATGGCCGGCAGTCCGTACTCGAGCGCACGCTCCACGACGCGCACGCGAAGACCGAGTTCAGTGAACGAACGGCCCTCGGCGGGCGCGTAGATGCCGAGCCGATGCAGGGCGTTGGCCGCGTTCGGCGTGGCGAATTCGACGTGGCCCGCACCGTCGATGAGGATGATGCCGTCGCCCACGCGCGGCATGCCCGGTCCGGCGACCTCGTCCTCACGGAAGGGGAACGTGGCGTCGGACACCATGTCGCAGAGTCGTTCGAAGATCGAGAGGTAGGCCTGCTCGTAGAGCGACGCGGGCCCGCGCAGGGGGCCCTGGAGGCGCACGAGCACCGCGACGATCTTCGCGTTGAATCGCACCGGTATGCACCAGACCGGTACCCGATTGTCGACGCCCTCGAGGCGTAACTCGCCCACGACGCGCGTCCCACTGTCGAAGGTCAGGTCGACGAGCGGCCAAACGCCGGGCGACTGCGTCGTGCCGATGAGGTCGTTGTTGATCAGTGTCGAGCGGTTGTTCGGGCGCACTTGGCCGAGCACGATGAAGCCGCGTGCACCCGGGTTGGACTTCTCTTCCACCTTGGCCATCAGCACCATGTCGGAGAACGAGAGGTCCGCCAGCAACGACCACGAGGCCGTGAGGCGAAGCAGGTGATCGATCGCCGGTTCGGCGAGCGCGCTGTGCTGAGCCGCCAGTTCGGCCAGCGTCGCCACTAGTCGGCCCGAAGCGGCACGAGGAGGCGCTCTCGTTGCGAGTAGGCCGCGAGCTGGGTGACGCCGCGTGCTTCGAGCAGGTCGGCGAGGTCGCCGACGCGATCAGCGACGCGATTCAGCCGGTGCGCGTCGCTCGCGGTGGTGAACGTGACGCCCTGGACGACCAGTCGATCGAGGAACCCTAGCGCGGGATACTGCTCGTTGATGGGTTTCGCCCACCCGGCCGACGAACATTCGACCGAGACGTCGGCCGTCGCTGCGGCGTGGGCCATGAGGTCCCAGTAGGTGCTCGGGTCAGAGGCGTAGTAGCCAGCGACCTTGATCAAATCCGGGTGGGCCAGTACGTCAACCGAGTTCGACGCGCAGAGTTCCTCGAGCGCGATCGTGTAATCGGCCCAGCACTGATCAACGTCGCGCACGGTCCATTCGTGCATGTGCGTTTCGTTGTCGACGTCGTCGAAGGTCCAGCTGCCGAGCCAGTGCACTGACCCGATCAACACGTCGAAGGGATACTGGGCGTAGAAGGTCGCCAGCTCGTCCATCCGGTCGCGCACGTAGTCCACTTCCAGGCCAATCTTGACGGGCAGGCCCTCATCCTTGGCGAGTTGGGCCAACGTCACGTAGTCGTCGAGCGAGTTGCGCGTCGTGAAGGCGAAGTAGTCGGCCAGTTCGCGACTCGTCGGCTCGTGCCCGGTCCGCTCCCAGAAGGGGCCGACGATCGACATCACCTCGACGAAGCGGTTCGAGTGCTCGGTCAACGCCAACTCGGTCACGCCGTGCTTGGCCGCCTCGTCGCAGTACGCGGCGATCTGGTCGAGGCGGTACCACACGGACGACTCCTCGTGGGGCCACAGATGAAGGTGGTAGTCGATCACGCCGAAGGAACCCCGCGAACTACGCCGTGCCGAAGCCGACGATTCGTTCGCTCGCCGGCGTGGCGAACTCTACGTAGGCAATGCGCGAGGCGGGCACGCCGACGCGGCGTCCCTTGCGGTCCGTGAGCCACAGCACCTTGTCGCTGCCGAGCACCGCCTCGACCTCTTTCATGATCTTGTCGCGGTTCGCGTCCTCGGGTAGTTCGACGTCGAGTTCTTTCATTGACTGCACTATGCCGATTCGTATGTCCATGACGACTCCTCTGCCCAGCGGGCGACTCCCTCCATGTTACGACCCTGGGGCAAGATGGAGACGTGGGTGAACTGATCTCGGAGAGAAGTCGGCGCTGGGCCGCGACGATGGAGGGCTACGAGGGTGGTGCCAACGACGTGACGGTCGCCCATCAGAACTCGAGCGCGGTCATCGGACTCGTCGACGCCACGGGACAACCCGTCGTGGGAACCCTCGCCCAACGAGAACGTCAGCTCGATACGATGCTCGCGAGCGGCGCGACGCGCGCGCAGGGCGCCGGCCACCGTGCACGTAACGAACTTCCCGACGAGTACCGAACCTGCTTCGAACGCGACCGCGACCGGATCCTGCACTCGAGCGCCTTTCGCCGCCTCGCGGGAAAAACGCAGGTCTTCATCTTTCCTGATGATCACATGCGCACGCGTCTGACCCACGCGCTCGAGGTCGCCCAGGTGGCGACGGGCATCGCTCGTGCGGTGGGCCTCAACGTCGCTCTGACCGAAGCGATCGCCCTCGGACACGACTGCGGACACGGACCGGGCGGTCACGCGAGCGAGGAGGCATTCGACCCGTTCGTCACGGGCGGTTTCGACCACGCTACGTGGGGAGCGAACGTGTCGCTCGCGTCGCTCAACCTCTGTCGCGAAACCTTGGACGGCATCGCAAATCATTCGTGGTCGCGCCCCGCACCGTCGACACCCGAAGGCGAGGTCGTCAGTTGGGCCGACCGTATCGCCTACGTCTGTCACGACTTCGAAGACGCGGTCGCCGCGCGCATCGTAACGAGCGAAGAACTGCCCGCGCTCGTGCGCGAGCGAGGTGGCGAGCGCCGAGGTCCACAACTCGGCTCGTTCATCAACGCAATGATCCGCACGATCACCACGTCGGGCGTCATCGGGATGGACGCGGCGCACGCCGAAGCGCTCGCGGCGTTTCGATCGTTCAACTACGAGACGATCTATCTTCGCGATCCCTCACGCCAGCAGGCCGAAGCAGTCGTGGGGATGTTGCGCGCACTGGTCAAGTACTTCGCCGTCAACCCCACGTTGATACCCGACGTCGCCGAACGCGGCCGCGAGCCCGAGAGCGCGGACCGGTCACTGCACGACGCGGTGCGCTACGTCGCGGGAATGACCGATCGCTTCGCCTGTCGCAGCGCAGTGACGTTGCTCGACTGGCCGATCGACCAACTGCCGAATGGGATCGACCGCTAGGGCTTCGTCGCGGCGCTCAGGTTGATCGTCGGCGGAGGTCCGCCGCGCATCCACTCGAGGCGCTGTTCGGTCATGCGGATCGCCGCGTGCTCGTGCGGCAGGATCCAGAACTTGCCCTCGCGTACGGCGTTCTCGATGGCTAGGGCCACTTCGGACGCGTCGATGCCCGCGTTCACCGCGTCGCGAGCGAAGTCGGCGACCGCCTGCGCGGTCGGATCCTCGCTGTAGCTCTTCAGTTCGTCGGGCATGTTGCGATGCGACTCGTGGATCCGCGTGCGTACGAAGCCGGGACAGAGGACCGACACGTGCACGTCCTTGCCCGTCGCGGCGAGTTCGTGAAACAGGGTCTCAGAGATCGCGACGACGGCGAACTTGCTCGCGCAGTACGCCCCCATGTACGGAACACCGCTCAGTCCGGCGAGTGAACCGGTGCTGATGACGTAGCCCTCGTTCTGCTCGAGGAAGAGCGGGACGAAGGCGTTGACGCCGTTGATCACGCCGTCGACGTTGACGCCCATCACCCAGTCCCAGATCGACTTGGGCGTGCCGATCGCCGGTCCAGCGGCAACGCCGGCGTTGTTGAAGACCAGGTGGGCCGTGCCGAACTCGGCGACCGCCGCGTCGCGCAGTGCCATGACGTCGCCCTCGACACTCACGTCGCCCAGAACGCCGATCACGTGGGCGCCGTTCGCGCGCAGACTCTCGAGCGCCGCCTCCAGCGGCGCCTCTTCGATGTCGCCGAGCACGAGGTTCGCACCCGACGAAGCGAACCGTCGCGCGGTCGCCAGCCCGATCCCACTCGCCCCGCCGGTGATGACGGCCGTCTTTCCTTGCAGTTCCATGTGCCCCCCGTTCGCGCTGTCCTACACCAGCCTGAGTTCTTGACGATAGACCCGCGCGGGACCCTGTCGGGTCACCGTGTCGGCCAGCGCGACGAAGGCGCGCGCGACCTCGCTGTTCGGATGTGACACGACGACGGGTTCTCCGCTGTCACCGCCTTCTCGAAGTCGCGTGTCGAGGGGTACCTGACCGAGGAGGGGAATGCCGAGTTCGCGGGCCAGTTTCGCGCCGCCACCGGAGCCGAAGATCTCGTAGCGGTGCTGGTCGTCGCCGGTGAACCAACTCATGTTCTCGATGACGCCACGAACCGCAAGCTTGAGCTTGCGTGCGGCGTACGCCGAACGCTGGGCGACGCGTTGCGCGGCGGCCTGGGGCGTCGTCACCACGTACATCTCGATGCGCGGCAGCACCTCGGACAACGTCAAGGCCACGTCACCGGTGCCCGGTGGCATGTCGATGAGCAGGTAGTCGGGCTCGTCCCACCACGCTTCGGTCACGAGCTGCTCAATGGCCTTGTGCAGCATCGGACCACGCCAGATCACCGGCTGCTCGTCGGGTACGAAGTAGCCCATGGACACGCAGCGCACCCCGTGCACGAGCGTCGGGATCACCGTGTCGCCCAGCACGATCGGGTCGTTCGCGGCGCCGAGCATCTTAGGCAGCGAAAAGCCGTAGACGTCGGCGTCGAGAACGCCCACCTGGAAACCGGCGCGAGCGAGCGAGATGGCGAGGTTGACCGTGACCGACGACTTGCCGACGCCACCCTTGCCCGACGAGATCCCGAGCACGCGCGTCTTGGAGAGCTTGTCAAGGAACTTGGGCTTCGCGTCGGCGTGCTCGTGCTGTCCCGGTCCAGGATCGCCGGCCATGGCCCCGCGCAGGAAGTTGCGCAGCGCGAGTCGCTCGTCGTCGTCCATGGCGCGAACCACAACTTCGGCACTCGGGGCGCGTTCCTTGATGGCGGCCTCGATGGCGGCCAGATTCGGCCATTGGGTGACCGGCACCACGACCTCGACACGCAGCGAGCCGTCCACCTCCTCGACGGCGCCGAGAAAACCGAGCTCACCCAATGGGCGTACCAATTGGGGCTCGATGATGGCGGCCAGAACACTTCGCAGTTGGGGGTCGAGCGTCACGGGATTCCTTCGGTGGGGGCTTCTTGAGGTTACCGGCGCGGTTGGTCCCTTTGCTCCTAGACTTTTTACGTGGCCACTACGACCAGCGAAAACGAGCTCGACCCGGCCCTCTTCACGGCGACGGTAACGAGCCTCACGCACTCCTTCGGGGACAACACGCGACGAAAGATCTATCTCTACCTGCGCGAGCGCCCCGGCGCCACCGCCACCGAACTGGCGCTGCACTGCGACGTGCACGCCAACGTCGTACGTCACCACCTCGAACGGCTCACCGAGGGCGGCTACGTCACCTTCGACAACGTCCGAAAGACCACCGTCGGCCGTCCCGCCAAGGGTTACCGCGTGGTAGACGACGGTCTCGTGATGGACGGCTCCATGCGGCGCGACGCCCTGTTGGTCGCCCTGTTGGAGATGGCGCTCGAACGTCTCGGGCCCGACGCGGCCGAGACCATGGCCCACGACGTGGGCGTCGAGTACGGGCGAGCGCTGGGTGCCGCCGTGACGCCCACCGACTCGACGCGTTCGGTCAAGACCGCCATGGCCTCGATCGCCGGACTACTCACGGCCCACGGCTTCGCCGCGCGCGTCGAAGAGCATGACGCCGAACAGTCGGTCGTCTCGGACAACTGCCCCTTCGGATCGGCCGCCACGCATCACCCCGTTCTGTGCGCCGTCGACCGGGGACTCATCTCGGGCATGCTCGAGGGACTCGGCGCCGAGCGCACGCTCGTCACGTTGACGTCGCGAGCTCGCGGTGACGACGTCTGTCGCGTGACGGCCTAGGCGTCACTTCTCGCGTCACGTGACCAGTGACCTTAACCCTCCTCGAGTCGCGCTCGCGACCATCGCGCGCGAATGGACACGACTCGGGTGCGTGGGCTTCGGTGGACCACCCGCCCACATCGCGCTGTTGCGTCGGCTTTGCGTTGACCAGCACCACTACCTCGACGCCGCAGAGTTCGAAGACGCGATCGCGGCCACGAGCCTGTTGCCCGGCCCGGCGTCCACGCAACTCGCGATCTACTGCGCGTGGCGCCTGCGCGGCGTTCGCGGCGCGCTGGTCGGAGGCCTCGGCTTCATCCTGCCCGGACTCGCGCTCATCATCGCCCTCGCGGCGCTCTTTCTCGCCCACGACCCGCCGCACTGGGTACTCGGCGCGGCGGCGGGCGCGGGCGCGATGGTGCCGAGCGTCGCGCTGCGTGCGTCGACGCAGTTGATCCCCTCAAGTTGGCGACGAACGGGTGGCGCGCGCGACGCGCGCGTGCGCTGGATTCTCTACGCCCTGCTCGGTGCGCTGAGTGCCGCGGTGCTCGGCGCGTACGTGGTCGTCGTGCTCCTCGCGTGCGGCGCGACCGAGTTGCTCGTTCGAAGCGACCCAGGCGCGCGACGCAGTCACGCCTTCGTACCCGCTCTGGCGGCACCCGTGCTCGGTCTCGGAGGTTTCGCGGCGCTCGCCTGGGTCGCCCTCAAGGTCGGCGCCCTCTCCTACGGCGGCGGCTTCGTGATCATCCCGCTGATGCAGCACGACGTCGTGACCACGTACCACTGGATGAGTGGCGGCCAGTTCTTGAACGCCGTGGCGTTGGGTCAGGTCACGCCCGGTCCGGTCGTCCTGACGATCGCCGTTGTTGGTTACGCGGTGGGCGGCGTGGGTGGCGCGCTGTTGGCGACCCTGGTGGCCTTCGGACCGTCGTTCGTCATGGTCATCGTCGCCGGGCCACGGTTCGAGCAGATCCGCTCGAGTCGTCGCGCGACGTCGTTCCTCGCCGGCGCCGGGCCCTGCGTGCTGGGCGCCATTGCCGGATCGGCGGTTCCCCTCGCCCTGTCGTTGACGCGTGGCTGGCAGGTCGGCGTCCTCGCGGGCGGACTCGTCTGGTTCTTTCTTCTTCGACGCGGCGTCGTGCTCGGACTCGTGCTCGCGGGACTAGTCGGTGTCATCGCCGTCGCCGCGGGCGCCACTGCCTAGGCGCCGGCGAGTCCGAGTTTGCTCAGAAACGGCGTCGCGACGGCCAACTGTCCCTTGGACGGATGCAGCGTCAGGAAGACCTCGAACTCGCTCTTGGCGAGTTTCTGGTTGCCCGGCGTCGCGTCGGCGACGATCGCGTAGTAGAGCCGTGGCGCGGCGAGACGCGGCGCGAGGGTGATCGCCTCGTGCAGATACTTGACGCCGAGGTTCGTGAGCGTCGCGTCGCGCGCCGAGCTGCCAGCAGAAAAATCGAGCCACCCGGTCTGGGTCAACGCCGCAACATTGTTCGCGTCGAGGTCGAGCACCTGCTGATAGGCGACGAGCGCCGTCACGACGTTGCCGTTGGCGATATCGGCCTCGGCCTCGTTGAGCAGTTGGGTGATCTGTTGGGCGTGACCCAGCGTGACCGAGCCGGTGCCCGGAGTGTTGTACTGACGAGGCGAAAGAGCCGACCACAACAGCACGCCGAGGACGAGCACGAAGCAGGTGGCCGCGACGATCAGGTAGCGCGTGCGACGAACGCGTGGGCGTCGCGCCGCGGGGGCGGGCGTCGACGCCATCGCCCCGAGCGCCGCGCGCGCCGAGGCAAGGGCCGCGTTCTCGCGCGCCTCGATGGCGGCAAAGGCCCCACTCGAGAGCTCACCACTCGCCAGTTCGCGACGCGCGTCGTCGAGCGAGGCCTCGCGAAGGGCGATCTCGTCGCGCAGCCGTCCGGACTCGCGCGTCATCGTCGTCTCGCCATACGCAGTGCGATGAAGAGCGCTACCGCGATTCCCGCGACCGGCACGGCCCAGAGCAGCGCCCCGAGTCCCGACGTCGGCGGGCTCAGCAGTATCGAGGTGCCGTAGGCCGCCTCGAGCGAGGTCAGTATCTCGTTGTCCGACTCGCCGGCGGCGACCTTGGCGACGATCTCGTGGCGTACCGCGATCGCCGAGGTGGCGTTGCTCTGGGCGACCGAGATGTCCTCGCACGACGGACAGCGCACGAGCGACTCGAGGTGCGCGACGCGCTGAACACTCGACGACGTCGCCGGGGCGCTCAGCACCGTCACCGCGACGACCGCGACGAGGGCCAGCGCCCACAACCGGAAGGAACCGAGCACCTTCACGAACGGACCCTCGCGACGACCGCTTGGAGTTGGGCGGCACTGATCGGACCGAGCAGGGTCACGGCCACGCGACCGTGACGATCGATGACGAACGTGGTCGGCGGCGACGTGACCCCGAAGCGGTTGGCGATCGCGCCACCCGGGTCGACGATCGACGGGTAGAGCGAGCCGTAGTGGCGAGCGAAGGCGCTCGCCGCGCTCAGCGTGTCGTTGAAGACCACGCCCACGACGTCGACGCCGCGGTGGCGCTCGCGCCACGCGAAGGTCGACAGTTCGGGCGCCTCCTGCACGCACGGGCCGCACCACGACGCCCAGAAGTTCACGACCACCACGTGACCGAGGTGCGTAGAGAGCGAGAACGTCCCGCCTCCGAGTTCGGGTCCCGACACCGCCGGCGCCGAGAGACCGAGGAGCGGACTGGGCGCGCTCGTGGCGTCGCTCACGGGATGGCGCGTGGCGAGAAAGAGCGAGAGCGCCACCACGACCACGAGTACCGCCATCGAAGAAGCGGCGACCGTGCGCTTCACGCAGTCACCTCGTCGACGTGTCGACGGCGCACGAACGACGCGAGACTGCCGAGGCCCACCACCAGCCCGCCGATCCACAGCCACGCGAGCAGCGGTTCGACGGTGACGCCGAGCAGCACCGAGCCGGCCGGAAGGTTGTTCTGGATCTGGGCCCCCGAGGTCGCGCCATTGCCGCCGACCGCGTCGAAGGTGACGTAGACGTCGCGCAGCAGCGACGAGTCGATCGCCGGGGTGCCGACACTCTGGCCGCTGCGACCGTTGAACGTGGTGATCGCCGGTCGAAGCGCGTGGTGATTGACCGTGACCACCAGTTGGGTCGCGGTCTCGAGCGAATCCTTCACCTGATGGAAGCCGCCGAACGACACGTACTGCCCGTCGACGACGGTGCTCTGACCGGTCGCGAGCGTCACCTCGGCGCGCGTCGCGTACGACGTCGAACAGACGATCCCGAGCGCAAGGATAACGATGCCGAGGTGCACGACCATCCCGCCCGTGCTCGGCGCGCGCAGCGCACTGGTCCACGACCCGCGCCGCTTCGCCGCGAGGAACACGACGCGCAACGTTCGCAGCGCCGCGCCGGCGGCGCCCGTCGCGAGGAAGAAGGCGACGAGCACGCTGGGTCGACGCACGCCGGCGGCGACGAGCACGAGCACGACGAGCAACGCTGTCCACGCGGTGACGCGCAGGCGGCCCCACAGGACGCCCGCGTCGACGGTGCGCCAGCTGACGAGTGGGGCCAGGGTCATGAGCGCCAATAACGCCACGCTCATCGGCGCGGCGACCGAGGCGAAGTAGGGCGTGCCGACGGTGACCTGACCACCGTTCACGGCCTCGTAGAGCAGCGGAAAGACCGTGCCGAGCAGCACGACCAGCGCGAAGCCGACGAAGAGCACGTTGTTGGCGACGAAGAGTCCCTCGCGCGAGAGGGCCTGATCGACGCCAACGGGCGAACGGAGTCGATCCCCTCGCCAGGCGAGGAGTCCGATACCGAGCGCCACGTTCACGAAGAAGAACCCGATCAACAACGGCCCGAGCGTGGAGGAGGAGAACGCGTGCACGCTCTGCAAGACGCCCGACCGCGTGAAGAACGTGCCGAGCACCGTGAGCGCGAAGGTGGCGATCGCCAGTGAGAGGTTCCACACGCGAAACAGTCCGCGCCGGTCCTGGACGATGACCGAATGGATGTACGCGGTCGCGGTCAGCCAGGGCAACAGCGCGGCGTTCTCGACCGGGTCCCATCCCCAAAAGCCGCCCCAGCCGAGCACCTGGTAACTCCACCAGGCCCCGAGCACGATGCCGACCGACAGGGCGCCCCAGGCGAGCACCGTCCAACGACGCTGCTCAAGGGGCCAGCGGTCCTGGACCCGACCGGTGATGAGCATGGCGATGGCGAAGGCGAAGGGTACCGTGAAACCCACGAATCCGGCGTAGAGCAACGGCGGATGCATGGCGACGAGTGGATTGTCCTGGAGCAGCGCGTTGGGCCCCGCACCCTGGAGAACCCGCGCCGTGTTGTGCACGAAGGGGTCCGCCGGTCCCATCATCAAGAAGGTGAAGAAGGCGCCGACGAAGAACATCACGGTGATCGCCCAGCCCACGACCGCGTCGGCGCCGTCGCGCCGGTAGTAGAGGACGACCCCGAGGGTCACGCCCGCGAGCAACAGCGCCCAGAGCAACAGCGATCCCTCGAGGGCCGACCACATGCCCGTGATCGAATAGAGCAGCGGCGTGAAGGTCGCGTTGTTCTGCGCCACGTAGGCGAGCGAGAAGTTGTGGGTGATCAAGGCGAACTGCATGACGCCGATCGCGCCGAGAACGCCGAGCAGCGCCAGTCCCGCCCACCAACGAGCGTGCGACGAACGGTGCCGTCGCAGGGCGACCAACTGATCAACG
>Ga0209385_1000268_pt1 | contig 20680 bp, 20 predicted proteins | sample NGEPerB_FD_184506 | JGI IMG/M metagenome (GOLD analysis project Ga0209385, IMG submission 184506) | Arctic peat soil microbial communities from the Barrow Environmental Observatory site, Barrow, Alaska, USA - NGEE PermafrostAB12-B... | ecosystem: Environmental > Terrestrial > Soil > Wetlands >... | reverse complement strand
CAGCGCTTGCTGCACGCCCTCACCGGACACGTCACGCGTGATCGACGGGTTGTCGGACTTCCGCGCCACCTTGTCGATCTCGTCGATGTAGATGATGCCCGTCTCGGCCTTCTTCACATCGAAGTCAGCGGACTGGATCAGCTTGAGGAGGATGTTCTCCACATCCTCGCCCACGTAGCCGGCCTCGGTCAGCGCCGTGGCGTCGGCCATGGCGAACGGCACGTTGAGCATCTTCGCGAGCGTCTGGGCAAGGTAGGTCTTGCCGCAACCCGTGGGGCCGATGAGGAGGATGTTCGACTTGCCGAGCTCGACCGGGTCTTCGTCTGCGGCCCGGCGAGGCTGGATCGAGGAGCGGGCCTGGACGCGCTTGTAGTGGTTGTAGACCGCGACCGCGAGCGTCTTCTTCGCGCGGTCCTGGCCGATCACGTACTCGTCGAGGAAGGCCCGGATGTCGCGAGGCTTGGGAAGCTCCTCGATCAGTCCGAGGTCTGGCCCTTCGGCGAACTCGTCCTCGATGATCTCGTTGCACAGCTCGATGCACTCGTCGCAGATGTAGATCGCGGGACCCGCGATCAACTTCTTGACCTGCTTCTGGCTCTTCCCGCAGAAGGAACACTTCAGCAGATCGCTCGTCTCGCCGATGCGAGCCATGCTGTCCTCCTTCTGCCGCCCCACCACTGGTGCGGACCTTCACGATAACCCGTCCCCGCTCCGAGGAGCGGGGACTTCCAGGGGTGTGTCAGGCTTCCTTGAGAGATGCGAGGATCTCGTCGACGATTCCGTACTTCACTGCCTCGTCAGCCGTGAGGTACTTGTCGCGCTCGATGTCCTTCGAGATCGTCTCGACCGGCTGACCAGTGTCGCTGGCGAGCATCTGCTCCATGAGGGACCGGATGCGCAGGATCTCCCTCGCCTGGATCTCGAGGTCGGACGACTGCCCGTAGCCACCCTCGGTTGCCGGCTGGTGGATGAGGATGCGGCTGTTCGGCAGCGCCAGACGCTTGCCCTTGGTGCCGGCGGCGAGCAGTACGGCTGCCGCGGACGCCGCCTGACCCAGGCAGACCGTCTGGATGTCGGGCTTGATGAAGCGCATCGTGTCGTAGATCGCCGTCAGCGCGGTGAACGAGCCACCGGGCGAGTTGATGTAGATGCTGATCTGGCGCTCGGCGTCCATCGACTGGAGGCACAGCAGCTGCGCCATCACCGCGTTGGCGATGTCGTCGGTGATCGGCGTGCCGAGGAAGATGATCCGGTCCTCGAAGAGCTTCGTGTACGGATCGACGCGGCGCACGCCGTAGCTCGTGCGCTCCTCCCACTGCGGGATGTAGTAGTCGGCGCGGGGGCCGGACGGGGCGAGGCCGCCGGGCAACATGGGCATGTCAGAAGAAGTCGTCATGTTGTGGGCAATCCTCACTTGTTCGGTGCAGCGGTCGGGATCTGGGCGGCGCGTTCGAAGACGTGGTCGATGAACCCGTACGCGAGCGCCTGATCGGCCGTGAACCAACGGTCACGGTCGGAGTCGGCCTCGATCTGCTCGACGGTCTGGCCGGTGTGCTGGGCGATGAGCCCGGCCATCGTCCTCTTGATGTGGAGCGACTGCTCGGCCTGGATGCGGATGTCGGAGGCCGTGCCGCCGAGGCCGCCCGACGGCTGGTGCATCATGATCCGGCTGTGCGGCAGCGCGAATCGCTTGCCCTTCGTGCCGGCGCTCAGGAGGAACTGGCCCATCGAGGCTGCCAGGCCCATCGCGACCGTCGCGACGTCGTTCGAGATCCACTGCATGGTGTCGAAGATCGCCATGCCAGAGTCGACGGAGCCGCCGGGAGAGTTGATGTAGAGGTAGATGTCCTTGTGGGCATCTTCTGCGTTGAGCAGCAGCATCTGCGCGCAGATCGCATTCGCGTTCTCCTCCTTCACTTCCGAACCGAGGAAGATGATCCGGTTCGAGAGCAGGGACTGGTACACGGAATCACTCATGCTGCCTACGCCGGGCATTGCCGCCATGCGGGGAGTTTCGTCGTTCGTGGTCACGCATAAGAACCTACCGGCTCGTACCGACAGAACTGAGGATCATGAGGCTCTGTTCGCTGACGGCGCAGTGTCACAGATGCGCTTCAGCGACGTCCCGTACCCCCAACATGACGAAGTCCCCGGACCTAGCGAAGGGTCCGGGGACTTCAGTGACTGAGGTGGTTTACGCCTCGTCGTCCGACGTGGCGAGCTTCGCCTTGGTGGCGGCGGCGGCCTCGTCGAAGGTCGGCGCCGGAGCCCTCTTGCGCTTCGGCTTCTCCTCGGCGGCTTCCTCAGAAGCGGGCGCCTCGGTCGGCGCCTCCTCCTCGTTCAGCGTGCCGTCCGCATTGAGACGGGACAGGTCGACAGCCTTGCCGTCGGCATCGGTGATGGTCGCGCCCGCGACGATCAGGCCCAGGGCCTTGCCGCGGCGGATCTCGCCGACCCACTCGCCCATGTGGTCGTGCTCCTGCATGTGCGAGAGCTCCTGCTCGGGCGTCGTGCCGTTCTCCTGCGCCTTGCGGTAGATCAGCATCGTGAGCTCTTGGTTGTCGACGCTGATCTCGCGCTCGTCGGCGACCTTGTCCAGGAGCACCTGAGCCTTGAGCGACTTCTCGGACGACGTGTCGGCGTTCGTCCAGAACTCCTCCGGAGACTGAGCCGGCTCCGAATCGTTGCCGTCGAGGTACGACTCGATCGTCAGCCCCGCCTGGCGGAGCTGGTTGTCGATCTGAGCCCGACGGGCCTGCTTCTCGGCCTCGATCAGGCGCTCGGGAAGCTCGAAGGTCGTCAGCTCCAGAACGGCCTCGAGGACCTTGTCGCGAGCGCTGCCGGCCTGCTCAAGGCGGGCCTGGCGTACCGCGGAGTCCGCGAGGTCTGCCTTCATCTCGTCCAGCGTGTCGAACTCGCTGACGAGCTGCGCGAAGTCGTCGTTCAGCTCGGGGAGCTCACGCGAGGAGACCTTGGAGACGTTCACCTTGACGTCGGCCTCCTGGCCGCGGAGCGCACCACCGACGAGGGTGGACGTGAACGTCGTGGTGTCACCGGCCTTGAGCCCGGCGATCGCCTCGTCGAGACCGTCGAGCATGCCGCCGGACCCGAGGATGTACGAGATGCCCTGCGCGCTGGCCTCTTCGAGCGGCGCGCCGTCGGTGGAGCCGTCGAGGTCGAGGACCACGAGGTCGCCGTTCTCAGCCGCGCGCTCGACCTCGGTGGTCGTGGCGAAGCGCTGGCGCAGCATGTCAGTGCGCTCTTCGATGATCGGGGCGGTGTCCGGTGCGTTGTCGACCGCGACCTTGACGACTGTGAAGTCAGGAAGGTCGAACTCCGGGCGTACGTCCACCTCGGCAACCAGTTCGACGCGGTCGTTGTCCTCGAGCTTGGTGATGTCGATCTCCGGCTGCGCGAGCGGCGTGAGCTTGTGCTCGGCGACCGCGGCGGCGTACGCCTGCGGGATCGTCTCGTTGATCGCGTCCTGCAGTACGGTGCCGCGGCCGACGCGTTGGTTGATGACTGCGGTCGGCACCTTGCCCTTGCGGAAGCCCGGAACCGTGATCTGCGAACCGATCTGGTTGTAGGCCTTGTCGATGGCAGGCTTGAGATCTGCGAAGGGGATCTCGATGATGAGCTTCACCCGGGTGGGGCTCAGCTGCTCGACGGTGCTGGGCAAGAGACACTCCTGACGGACGTACGGGTTTGGTGCACGGCAACGTGGATCGCCGCCCTGACGCGCCAGCCATGCTATCCCGTCGGTTCGTGGCCGACGAATCCCGCTCCCCCGCCGTGCCGTTGCGCTCCGGGGGCGACAGTCCCCGCCGAGCCAGGGTAGGCTGGCGAAGCCCGCGGTACGCCGCGAGCGGGGCGTAGCGTAGTGGCTAGCGCGCCTGCTTTGGGAGCAGGAGACCGCAGGTTCGAGTCCTGTCGCCCCGACAACAGCATAACCCCTTGTCAGACCGCAAATGGAGTGGTCCTGGCAGGGGGTTTTGTTCGTTTCCAGAGTCCACGTCACGCGCGTAGGATGCACCTGAGATTGCTCCGAACTCCCAAAGTTACTCCCAAATCGAGAGAGGCAGGTTAGAAACCTGTGGTCCGCCGCAAGTTCGGACAGGTCGAGAGACGACCCTCCACCATCCCCGGCAAGCCGGTCCGCTACCGCGCCCGCTACGTCGGCCCTGACGGACAGCTGCACCGTGCCGTGGGGACGTTCCCCACCCTGGGCGCGGCCGAGGCGTGGCTGGAGTCGAACCTGCGAAAGATCACCCTGGGTATCTGGGATCCCGACGACGACGACCCGGCCGCCGACCCCGCCGCGAGATACACCCTTGCCACCTACGCCGAGGCAGTGATCACAGCCCGCGAGAACCGCCCCATCCGCCCGTTGAAGGCATCGACCGCCCACCTCTACCGCACCCTCGTCGACAGCGAGCTCCAGCCGCTGAAGGACAAGGACCTCCGCACGATCACGGAGCGACACGTCCGAGACTGGCACCGCGCATCCAGCGCGCACAAACACCCGACTCAAACAGCCAACGCCTATAACCTGCTGCGATCCGTCATGTCGGAGGCTGTGAGCGAGCGGCTCATCGAGGCGAACCCCTGCACCGTCAGGGGCGCCGCCGGCAAGCCCGCCCCCGTGCACAGGGCCGAGGCGCTCTCCATGCCGGAGCTACGCGCCTACTACGACGCGCTCGACGAGGACCATCGGCTGCCGCTGATGCTGGCCGCCCTGTGCGGGCTGCGCTCCGGCGAGGTGCGCGCACTCAGGCTCAAAGACGTGAACCCGGTCACCGGCGCGATCACCGTCCGGCAGGGGATCTACCGAGTCGCCGGGAAGTCGATCATCTCCGACCCGAAGACCGCCGCCGGCATCCGGACCGTCTACGCACCGGCGAGCCTGCGACCTGATCTCGCGAACGCGAGGAAGGGCCGCTCCGCAGACGAGCTGTTGTTCGTCGCGCGAGACGGGCACGCCCCGCTGCACGACTCCTTCCTGCGCAAGGCGCACCTCAAGGCACGCGCCGCGATCAGCCGGCCCACCTTGCGCATCCACGACCTGCGCAAGACAGCCGCGACGCTCGCCGCCCAGCAAGGCGCCACTGTGCGAGAGCTGATGGAGATGTTGGGTCACACGACTCCAACGGTGGCGATGATCTACCAAGCTGCCGGTGCCGAGCGCATGCAGGCCATCGCCAACCGCCTCGACGACCAGTGGGGCCAGGTCTCACCCCCGGCAGCTCCCGACCAGGAGCCCTCGACGGCCTAACCGGCCCATCGGACAGGCGACCCTGCCTGCGACAAGCCGCATGTGAGGAATGGCAGCCCGGCGCCCGGAATTTCTTTCGACGTGTTTTCTGCTCGTTTATCGGCTCTTCACAATCGAGGGTGTACCGGTAGCGACGGACCGTGACCAGCAATGTCGTGGGACGCCACCCGAACGGCTCGTGCGCCAACCGACGTGTCAGGGTGTCCCTCGCGACGCCCTGACACCCACACCACCGGCACCAGTCATCGGGTTCGCTCACCCGACACGCCACCACCGCACGATCCGGCTCCAGTCGCTGTCCGACAGCGACCAGACCGAGCTCCTCCAAGCCGCAGAACGTCGTGAGATCAGGACAGGTGAAGGTAGCGTCAGACATGTCGAGGTCTTTCGGATGGGCTGTGTGAGAACTCCCATCATCGGAAGACCTCGACCCCTACCCAGCGACCGACACGCAACCCCGGACTACACCCTCAACTGCGATGAGCCACCAATGGTGAGGCGCAGCACCAGGCTGAGCACCATGACATCCGCGGTCAGCAGCCAGTCGACGCCGAGATAGGCAACGAAGAAAGCGAGGCCGAGCAGACCGCGCCGGAACAGGAACAGACTGCGTTCGGCCGCGGTATCGGCCTCGAACTGGCGTTTTTGGGCATGCGTGAAGGGCGGCGGATTGCCGCTCGCCAGTCCGCTTCGCGCATAGCTGTCCTCTGCACCGGGTGGCACGACGTGCTTCTCCCTTGTTACGGTGGCCCCCGATCCTGGCATTGGACCGATTAAGGAACCGCTTCAAAGTAGGGCGAGTGGCCGGAAAACGCGGCTGGAAGGGGAAAAGATGGCCGATATGGCGCTGTTGACCACGCTGGGGCCGCTGCGCAGGCAGGACCTGGGAATGATCCTGCCGCATGAGCATGTGTTCGTCGACCTGCGGACGCCCGATCAGCCCGGCTATGCTGGCGGCGAAGCCGAGGACGTCGTCCGCCTGATGGCGCCTGAGATCGAGCGCATCAAGGCGCTCGGCGTCACGGCGCTGGTCGAATGTGCCACCGGGGGCGTCGGGCGGCGGACCGATCTGGACCTCGCGGTGTCGCGGGCAACGCAGTTTCCGATCGTCGTGGCCACCGGCAATTACCGCGAGCCATGGATTCCAGAGTGGGTGGGCACGGCCAGCGAAGCCGATCTCGAAGCCTGGATGCTGCGCGAGCTCACCGAACGTTTCGACGAGGCCGACTACAAGGCGGGCTGGATCAAGCTCAGTGCCGGGGATGACGGCATCACGCCGCTCGAGGCGAAGATCCTGCGGGCGGCCACACGGGCATCGCGCGCGACGGGCGCGGTGATCGGCAGCCACACGATCAAGGGCCGGGTGGTGATGGACCAGCTCGACATCATCGAGGCCGAGGGCGGGCGGGCCGACCGCTTCATTTCGATCCACACTCAGGAGGAGCGCGATTTCGGGCTCAACCTCGCGGTCGCCGAACGCGGCGCCTGGATCGAATACGACCATGTGGGGCGGGCCGAAGATGCCGGGATCATCGCGCTGATCGAAAACGTGCTGGCGGCGGGGCGCGGCAGCCAATTGCTGATCAGTCACGATCTCGGCTGGTTCGATCCGGCGCAGCCGGGCGGCGGCGTGCCGCGACCCTATACGCATCTGAGCGAGGTGTTGCTGCCCAAGCTCAGGGAGAGGGGCATCGACGAGACGACGCTGACGGGGCTGACGCATGACAACCCGTTCAACGCCTTTGCGCGACCGCTCTAGCCGACAATCCGGGCCGCCGTAGGGACCGCTCGCGCACCCAGGGCTATTGGTTGGGGCTCAGTCGGTCAACTTCGCTGCTCGCTCCAGACGGTGGAGGGCTTCGGCGGCGTTCTCCACAGACATCGCGGAGATGTCCCTCCGGCAGTAGGTGAGCATCTTGCGCAGCCGTGCGCGGTCCTTCTTCTCCAGTGCAGTCTCGCGGAAGTCGCGGGCCGAGATGAGGCTCGCGAGGACCACGAAGTCGGTGCAGTGGCGAGTGCTGGCCGGGTCTGAGGGGATCTCGGTTCGGGCCGCGGCCTTGGCGACGAGTGCTCCGACGAGGTTCGGGCGCAGGACGGTACCGGTGCGACCCTCGACCATCACCATCACGGGCTCGCTTCGCTTGAGCGCTTGGGTGGTACCGGGCGCACGGATGGTCGGGGCTCCTCCGGCGCCGGTGAGAGCTGCCGCGCGTTCGCCTACCCCTTCGGGGATCAGGACGTCGATCTGCGCCTTGTCGCGGCGCCAACGGTGCTGGATTCCTTCAGCGGATGTTTCCGGGGTGAAGCCCATGTCCTTCAGCACCCCGGTGAAGGTCGCCAGCATCATCTGGGAGCCCCGGATGTCGACGACCGTGTCGATGTCGTTGGTCGGACGCGTCGGAGAGGCGCCGCGTTCGGCGCAGTGCAGATGCACGAGCTGGCCGCCGATGAGTGTCCAGCCGGAGTTGACGCGCTCGTAGAGATCCATGAGGGCGTGCCAGGACTGCCTCTGGGCCTCGCCCATGGCGGGCAGTCCCACCGGGTCAGCCACGTTCCGCTCCCGCAGTGCGGGCGTCGCCTGCGATGAGCCTGGCGTGAAGGTCTGCGACAGATCGGATCGCCTCGCTCTTCTCGCGGACGCCGTCGTGCTCCGCAAGGTCAGCGGCGAGCGCGAGCGGGGAGCGGGCTATGTCGTCAAGGGCGGCGATTGCCGGGTTCTCGGTGCCGGAGGTGACGACGTGGAGGATGACGTTGGCGCGGGAGCGGGGAGCGGGAGAAAGGAGGTAGTCGCCGACCAGGGCGTCGAGGTCGTCGGAAGAGACGTAGCCCTCGGCGACGGCCCCCACGGACACGTTGGACTCGGGTAATGAGACACCGGACAGGTGGACGCGCTCGTCGTCGCGGACGTCCGGCAGGTCGCGCGGGGACGCGACGAACAATGCGCGCACGGCCCGGTTGCGCAGAGCGTGCGCCAGTTGGGCTGCGGCGTCGTCGAGTGGGGCGGAGGACGCGTGGATGAGCAGGTTCCGCAGCCGCGACCGGGCGCGGGATCGGGCCGAAGGGCTGAGCTCAGATGCGGCCTGGTCACTGGCAGCGACGGCGAGCAGGTCCCACGCAGACTTCGACGACAAGGGACGCCCAGGCCCGGTGTGGTTCATGATGCGGCGCAGGTCGTCCCTCTCGACGGCCCACTGGTGCCCGACCTTCTCTGCGGGTAGGGAGCCTTCCCGGATGCGCTCGTGGACGCGCTGCGGATGGACGCCGAGCATCGCGGCCGCTTCGGTCACGCTCACGAGCACACCGGACATGTTGCCACTTCCCTATAGGTCTTTAGAGGTTTGCAGTAATCCTATAAGAGTCTATGGATTTCCTGCAAGCACGCATGGTCAGGGGGTCGACACTGCGTGGGATTGTCTCGGATGCTGTCAACAGGCCGCCCGTCGTTGACCGATCATGTTCGCAGTACTGCCCATACAAGTGGGCCTCGACCGCCTCACCCCAGCTCCACGCTCACCCCGCCGCGTTGCCCACACTGGCGTCCAGAAAGAGCATTGCTTGGTGAGTCGAGGGGCGCTGACCGCCGAGCGGAAGACGAGTTGAACCGTTCGGGTCGGCTACTTCGGTGCGGAGAGTATGTGGCAGATGTCGGCGTCGGCGCAGTCCGCGGGATCCAGCAGGTGGCCGCGTTCGACGAGCGCTTCGAGCTCTGTCTGCAGGGCGGCGAGGTGTCTGATCCGTTCCCGGACGTCGGTGAGCTTGTTGTCGATCAGCGCCGCAACGTGTGTACAGGGCACCGTCCCGTCGTCGCGAAGGACGATGATGCTGCGGATCTCGGCGAGTGTGAGTCCCGCGGCCTGCGCCATCTTGATGAAATGCAGCCGGGTCAGCGTGGACTCGTCGTAGACCCGGTACCCGTTGGCGCCACGCCAGGGTTGGGGCAGGAGACCCTCGCGCTCGTAGAACCGAAGGGTCTGGCTGGGCACCCCGACCGCGTCGGCAAGCTCTCCGATCAGCATGGTTCCATCCTAATCCTTGACCTTGTACCGCGGATCAAGGTTTACCGTCGCAGACATGGACATCACGTTGTTGTACTTCGACGGCTGCCCCAACTGGCAGGTTGCCGACCAGCGTCTTGCGGCGATCGCCGCGGGACGGGCCGACGTCATGGTGACGCGTCACCGCGTCGAAACGCTCGAGGAAGCCGAGCGGGTGGGCTTCCACGGATCGCCGAGCATCCTGGTCGATGGCGTCGACCTCTTCGCCGAGCCGGGCGCCGGGGTCGGGCTGTCGTGTCGGGTCTACCGCACGCCCGATGGCCTGTCGGGCGCCCCCACGGTGGAGCAGCTACGGGCGGCACTCGGCGTGGTGGACGAGGATGAGCGATGACGCATGGCTACGACTTGATCGTGATCGGGGCGGGCATGGCCGGTGTAGCTGGGGCTTGAGGGCAAATCATGGGAGGAGGCGGCGGAGCGCCGACGCGGCCTGGCGGAGGCGACCGCGCGCGCAGCGAACACTGCCAAGCAACGTGGCTTCTACGTGGACCGAGGATGGCATCATCCTCTCCCCGATCGAGAGGGCGCTCGGGCCGAACAGCGCGGCGTTGACACCGCAACAACTTGTCGTCTTCGGCGAGAACTTCGCCTCCCGTGAGACTCGGTGGTCTCGATTGGGTAACGACTCTTGGATGGCGGTTTCCCTGGCGTACGATGCCGCACGAGCCTTGGCCTTGAGGCTGGGGACTCGGGCGAGTTCGTCGCCAGGGAGGAACCACATCCATGATCAACCGTCGTCAGCTCCTCACCGCCGCTGGCATCGCAGGTGTTGGGGTCACCGCCGCTGCCTGCTCGGCCGGTGGCGGCAAGCCCGCCGCGACTGCCGGGGCCGCGAAGCCCACGGCCACCGGTGAGCTCAAGGCCACCCTCAACCTCATCACCCCTGAGTTCGCGGGCACCGTGGGCAAGGCCGACCTCGAGGACGGCATCCTCAAGAAGTTCACCCAGAAGAACCCGGGCGTCACCTTCCAGGTCGACTACGTGCCGTGGGACAAGCTCAACGAGAAGCTCGCGACCCAGATCGCCGGTGGCACCCCTTCCGACCTGATGATGATGGGCATGGGCTGGACCGTGCCGTTCGCGCAGAAGAAGGTGTTCGCGCCTCTCGACGAGTCCGTGCTCGGCGAGGCCAAGGTGCCCAAGCTGCTGCTCGACAATGCCAGGTACAACGGCAAGTTGTATGCGGTGCCGCTGCTGCTGGAGTCGCGCCCGTTCATCTACCGCAAGGACCTGCTGGCCAAGATCGGCATCGCAGACCCCAACCGCAAGACGCTCGACGAGTTCACCCAGATGCTCAGGGAGATCAAGTCCAAGACCGGCAAGGTGCCCCTGGACATGCTGTCGTCCAGCCTGCGCCAGGCCTGGGGGCAGATGACCTTCGCCTTCGGTGGCACCCAGTTCAGCGAGGACGGCATGAAGTCCTACTTCAACTCCGACCAGGCCGTGAAGGCGTTGGAGTGGATGGTCATGGCTCAGAAGGAGGGGCTCTCGGACATCAACCAGCGGGTGGCGACCGGACAGCCGGGTTCGTACCAGAAGGGCGAGAACCTGCTCGGCTGGCAGAGTTCCGCGGTGTGGCCGACGTTCAGCCTGCAGAGCCCGGAGCTCGTCAAGGACGAGAACCTCGGCATGGTGCTGTGCCCGACCGCCGACGGTAGCAAGCAGATCCTCTACCAGGGAGGCACGCTGATCGGCCTGTCGACCCGGAGCAAGTCTCCGGATGCCGCCCTCGCGGTGATGCAGTACATGCTGACCGACGATGCCCTGGCAGCGGCCAGCAAGAGCACCGGCAAGGTGCCGGCGAACTCCAACATCGCCAAGGGGAGCGACCTGGGTGGCAACAAGATCATCGACTTCTGCCTGCAGAACCTCGAGGCGTCCATCACCGACGGTGGCACGCCTGCGTGGATGGAGATCCGCGGCAAGATGGACCCCATCCTCGAAGGTGCCGTCCTGGGCACGAAGACGGTCACGCAGGCCATCGACGAGCTGCAGAAGATGGCAGAGGAATCGATCGCCCGCGTGAAGTGAGCCGGACGCCTGACACCAGACCCGATGTACCCCGAGGTGCGGTGTCAGGCATCCTGACCGGCACGCCACGACAGTCGGCCGCGGCTGCACAAGCCCCAGCCCGTACCGACGTATGGTAGTTTCACACCTGTTTTGACCCGATCCTCCACCGCGACGCCGCGGTTGATCACAGGGAGGGAGATATCTTGAACCACCGCATGCCCCACTGGATCGCTCCGCCCGGCTCCGACGGTGGACGCAGTGCCGAGAGCGGAGCACATCGATGAGCGTGGCGCGGCCCCCTGAGCCGCAGTTCCTCATTGAAGAGCTGGCTGACGTGTCGACCACGACGCCCACCACGCGGCGGAGGCGCTCGTCGTTGCGCTCAGAGAAACTGTGGGGTTGGCTGCTCACCCTACCGGCCCTGGTGCACACCTTGGTCTGGATCGGTGGACCGGTCATCGTGGCCATCATGATGAGCTTCACCAACTACGACATCGTGAACCCGCCCGAGTTCAACGCGGGCGCCAACTACGCCGAGCTGGCCGGCGACTCGGTGTTCTGGACGGCCCTGTGGCACAACCTCGTCATGGTGGTCTTCGTGGTGCCGATCTCGATATTCATCGCTCTGGTCCTCGCCGTCGCCCTGAACGAGGGACTGCGTGGCCAGTCGTGGTTCCGCACCATGATCTTCATGCCCCACGTCACCGCGACCGTGGCGATCGCGATGATCTGGCTGTGGATCTACGCGCCGGGCTCCACCGGCCTGGCCAACCGTATCCTCGGGTTCGTCGGCATATCGCCCAACAACTGGCTGACCAACACCTCGCTGGCACTTCCCGCGGTCATCGTGGTCGGCATCTGGCAGGGCATCGGCCTCAAGATGCTGATCTACCTCGCCGCGCTCCAGGGAGTCTCGCCCGAGCTCTACGAGGCCGCCGACGTCGACGGGGCGGGCACGATCCAGAAGTTCTGGAACATCACGGTACCCATGCTGCGGCCGGCGACGTTCTTCGTGCTGGCCACCTCGGTCATCGCCAACTTCCAGACCTTCGACCTGATCTTCGTCCTGACGAACGGCGGACCGGCCAACGCGACCACCGTGATCACGTACCAGATCTACGTCGCGGCCTTCCAGCAGTACCGTATGGGCTACGCCACCGCCATGTCCGTGGTGCTGCTTGTCGTCCTGGTCTTCGTGACATACATCTCGCGCAGGCTTGTGGGGAGCACCGATGGCGACTGAGAATCTTGAGGTTCCGGTTCCCGGGAACATCGCCGACAACACGGTCCAGGAGATCCCCTCGGCCCCTCTCCGCGGCCGCTCGCAGAAGCGGCAGCGGCTGGTCAGCCGCGCCGTGCTGTGGCTCCTGCTGGCGGCAGTCTCCCTGGTCATGGTGATCCCGTTCGCCTGGATGGTGTTCACCGCACTCCGCTCTCCGGCGGAACTCGGTGAGGTCAACCCGCCGTTCATCCCTCGTACGTGGCACTTCGAGAACTTCCTGCGAGCGCTCAAGGCCGCACCGTTCCACATCTACGCCCGCAACAGCTTCATCATCGGTGCGAGCCAGGTGATCACCACGCTGCTGTTCGGCGCCTCGGCCGGCTACGCCTTGGCCAAGCTGCGGTTCAGGGCGGCGCCGTGGATCTTCGGCTGGTTCCTGGCCACGATGATGATCCCGTTCTACGCGATCGTGATCCCCGACTTCCTGCTGGCGCGGTTCATGCCCCTTTTCGGCGGGAACGACATCTTCGGCCAGGGAGGTCAGGGCTGGATCGACTCCTGGTGGGCGCTTCTGGTGCCCGGCATGGTCTCGGCATTCTCGATCTTCCTGCTGCGTCAGTTCTATGTGACGACTCCGACCGAGCTGATCGAGGCGGCGCGGATCGACGGGCTGTCGGAGCCGAGGATCTGGGCTCAGATCATCACCCCGCAGATCAAGCCGGGACTGCTCACCGTGGCGTTGCTCGCGTTCGAGGGCGGCTGGAACAACTTCCTGTGGCCCCTGCTGGTGACCACCAGCGACAACCTTCGGGTCATCCAGGTCGGCCTGTCGGTGTTCCGGCAGGAGTCGAACACCCAGTGGGACCTGCTGATGGCCGGGACGACGCTGTCGGCGCTGCCGATGATCGTGCTGTTCATCATCTTCCAGCGGTACTTCGTCAACGGCTTTGTCAACGCCGGCATCAAGTAGGACGTCCCGGCTGCTGCATGCGCTGCGCAAGCCCGCCGCCTTCTTCGCCTCGGACTGGGCAGCGCTCGTGGCGGTTGCCACGATCCTCGGGGTGGTGCCGGGGCTGGCCGGCGTGATGCGGGTGGTGACCGACCTCGACCGGTATGAGGACGAGCCGTTCATGACGCCGCTGCGACAGCTGCGAGCGACCTGGCGTCGGGACCTTCCCGTGAGCCTGCTGCTGTGGGTGGTGCTGGTGCTCGGTGCGTTGGACACCTACGCGGTCACACAGGTCGAGGTCGGCATGCGGGTCGCGGTTGTCGGCTTCCTCGTGCCGGTGGTCTGGGCGGCGTGCGTCTTCGTCGCCGCGTACGTGGCGGCTGCGTCCGCCGAACCGCTCGACGCCAGCCGCCACGACGTGCTCGGCCTGACGGCCGTGCTGGTACAGCGGCGACCGGTCCGCAGCCTGCTCACCCCGCTGCTGCTGGTCGCTCTGACCCCGGTCGTCCTGCTGCCACCCCTGACGGTCGCCGTGGGGCTCAGCCTGCCGGCCTGGTTCATGGGGGAGTGGTTCGGCGTAGCCGCCTGGCGTCGTCAGCTGGACCCGGACCCGGAGGGCTCTCCGGGCCCCGCCTGAGTACCACCTGAGCGTCCCGGCAGCTCTGACACCGGGAGTTGCCCGTACATCCGAGAGGGTGGTTCCCATCCGCGGGCATAGGAGGTCGGTGGATTGAGTCGGGCGATATCGGCGAGATCGTGGCTGCGCATGCGACGGTTTTCTGGCACCGCGCCGCGCAATATTACCGCGACCGGCCTTGGCGCGGCACGTGGATTGGCGTGGGTGGCGGGCTGCTAATGAACCAGGCCATTCACACCCTGGATCTGCTGCAGTGGCTTGTCGGCGACGTCGAGTCGGTGGCCGGCTCGGTATCCACGCGCTCCCTGGCCGACGTGATCGAGGTTGAGGACACCGCCGAGATCACGCTAAATCATGCAAGCGGAGTGAGAAGCCGTTTTACGCGACTCTCGCGAACGGCGTGAATTCCCCGGTGACGATCGACATCGTGACGGAGCGAGCGACCCTGCAGTTGCGTGGCGACCTCACTATTACCCACGCGAACGGCAGCGTTGAGACTGTTGCCGAATTGCCAGCCAGGCTGGGGGAGCGTTCGTACTGGGGGATCTCGCACCAAGTGCTCATCCGTGACTTCTATGACCATCTCGGTGACGGTGCACCATTCTGGATTAACCCACGAGAGGCGTCTAAGTCGCTGCGCATCATCAAGAATGTCTATGCTCAGTCTCTCGTAGGTTCCTGAATTTACCTGAAGGTGGGGTAACTACTCAGCTGGTTTGTTAGCCGGGTTCAGTTTGGGTTGGTGTCCAGGGGGTGCCGTCGTGGAGCACGCGCAGGGCCTGGTAGGCGGATTGGTGGTTCTTGCGGGGTAACTGTTCAGCAGTTGCTTGGGTCGTGATCGGCGTGGCGGCTTGATCAGGGCGGCGTGATCGTCACGGTGGTGGGGTGTCGGCGTCGTTCCTGGTGTCGATGACCGCGTCTTCCCCCCTTTGGCGGTCTGGCATGGCTGAGTGTTCTGTTGCTGAGCGCGCGTTGCACGCCGAGTTGGGTGAGTTGCGCGCGTTGAACGCGGAGGTGGCCTTGCGGTGTGAGTTGTATGCCGAGCAGGTGACGGCGCTGCGTGCGTTGGAGCGTGACTCGGCCGACCTTGGAGCGTAGGTCGGCCGACCTGGAGCTGGTCTCGGTTGCCCGGGAGGCGGCGCAGCGAGCCCATTCTCTATTCGATGGCCATCACCGGCGCACTCGTTGCGATCATTCCGGTGATAGCCTTTGTGCTCGTCCTGCAGCCGTTTTGGAGACTCGATCTCATTTCGGCAGCCTCAAAGTAGCATCACCCAATCAAGGAGTTCCACATGTACCAGTACGGAGTTATTGTTCCCAGTGCCCAGTCCGCGGCGGTCGTGCTGGGCGGAGCCGACTACGTGGAACCGACCATCGTGGGCAACCTCGTGCAGGAAGACGGCTTGGGCGGGTGGGTACGCAATCCCGGTTATGACGCTCCCGACCAGTGCCCGTCATTCGCGATCCTGTTTCCGGGCCAGTTGAAGCTCTCCGACCCTGCCTTCCCTGCGAAAACAGTGACGGACTACCTCGAGGCGGTGTTTCCCATCATCGCTGCCGCGGGGTCAGCATGCGCGAAAGTCGTCTTCGGCAGCGGCGCAGCCCGAACCATCCCCGCCAGCGTCGACCGCGTGGCGGCCGAGGCCCGCTTCGCGGCCGTCCTGCTAGAAACCAGGGACGTCGCGGCCCGCCATGGCATCGTCGTGCTTCTCGAACCGCTCAATGCGGGTGAGACTAACCTGCTTCACACGATTGAGGAGTGTGCACAGTTCTTGGACTCGAACGGTATCGAAGGCGTGCCCATCGTGGCCGATCTGTACCACATCATGCTTGAGGGCGAGCCGCTCGCCACCGTAACGGCACTCGGGGCACGAATCGGTCACGCACACATTGCGGATACGGGACGGACGCCTCCCGGGCAAGGTGACTGGCCGCTGTCTGATTTCCTCCGAGCGCTGACCGCAGGAGGCTACACCGGCAACGTTTCGATCGAGTGCACCTGGTCGGACATTGCCACTGAACTCGCGCCCGCACTCGAACATCTGAGAAAACTAGGCTGACCGCGGTCTACCCCCTGGCCAGGCACACCATCGTGCTCGCGTCCCCGTCGCCCCGTCGGCAGTGCGAGGGCCATCGGATTGAGCCGGTAGCTCAGCGCCGTCGCGGCGGCGTGAATGCGCTCCTCGGGTCTTGAGCTGCCACGGCCCGGCTTGTTAAGGTCGCGAGAAACGGTCGAAGGATTGACACCGGCGACGCGGGCAATGTCGTACATCGCCGCCGCCGAACCGACGGGTTGCATCCCCGCCTCAGATCTTTGCAAAACTGAGGGCGCGCTTCGCCCAGTCATAGGACATCCGGTGGGACTCGAAGACGGATGCGACGCTCGGCTTGTCGACCTCGATCATGTAGTCCCCGTCGTAGTCCTCCGGCATCGCGGCGACGACCGCGTCGAAGTCGATGACGCCGAGGCCCGGCTCCGCCCACACCCGCTGGGTGTCCGCCATCTTGCGGTAGCCCATGCCCTCTCGACTGGCGGGGTCGAGGTAGTCGGGGAAGACATCCTTGATATGGATGCCGCCGATCCTGTCCGCATATCGGCGGATGATCGCGGGCACGTCTATTCCTGCCCAGCGCATGTGGCCCGTGTCCGGCCCGAACCCGAGAACACTGGCGCCCAGCGTGTCGAGCAGTCTGGTGATCTCCTCCTCGGTCTCGATCGCCCCGCCGATGTGCGAGTGCAGGAGGGGGCGCAGCCCCTCCGCCTGCAAGGCCTCGCTGACCCGGCCGACGTTGTCGACGACGAGCTGGAACCGGTCCTCGTCGAAGCCGGCACCGAGGGCCGGCCTCGCCATGCGCGCAGGCAGCGACATCGACGAGATCATGGTGCGGTCGAGGCCGAGCTGCACTTGTGTTGCCGCGAACGCCTTCGCCCGCTCGATCTCGTCCTCGATGTTCACGGTCTCGTCGAACGGTGAACTGAACAGGCTCAGCGACGGCGAGAGTCCGTAGCCCTCGATCCAGCCGAGGTATTCGCTCGCGCTCATTCCCTCCGGCACATCGGCCTTGACCGCGGTGAAGCCGATCTGCTGGTAGTCGGCGAAGGCCCGGTCGAACACCTCGCGCGTCTTTCCCGCCGTCGCCCAGTACGGGATCGGGTTCGCCGCGACGCGCGGCACGTGCCGCTCAGGGGCAGTGTTCGTCATACCAATTCCTCCATTTTTGCGGTGTCGCTGCCGGTGACGACCGGCAGATCGTCATAGACCCCGTCCATGACGTCGGCGAACGACACGGGGCCGCCGGTGCTCTGCGAGAGGTAGACGCTGCGCACCAGGGCAAGCGCCTTCGTCGCATCCGCCACTCCGACGCCGGGCTCGCCGCCCGTCGAGATCGCCCGCACGATGTCGTCATACTGCCGGTAGTGGCCGGCGAAGAGCTCCGGGGTTGGCCGGCCTTGGCTCAGGTCGTCGTCGCCGACCTCCCTGGATGCCTGGTTGCCGGCCTGCCCGCTCGCCGACGTACCCTCCGGATGCGCGTCAGCGGCATGAAAGTACGCCAGCTGGTCTCGCTCGACGACAGCCGAGCCCTGTGAGCCGTGCACCTCGATGCGGGTGGACATGCCGGGGAAGGCGTTCGTTGTGGCCAGCAGTGTGGCGATGGCTCCGCTCTCGAACGTCACGAGCGCACCGGCGACGTCCTCGACCTCGATGCCGGTGTGGCCGAGCAGCGCGGTGTGTGCGAACACCTGCACGGGTGTCCCCATGAAGTGCAGCAGCAGATCGACGGTGTGCACACCCTGGTTCATCAGCGCTCCACCGCCGTCCAGTTCCCAGGTGCCGCGCCAGTCGCCGGAGTCGTAGTACTCCTGGCTGCGGTACCAGGACACGTTGGCGGTCGCGGAGGTGAGGCGTCCGAACCGGCCGTTCCGGATGGCGCCAGCGACGGCGGCGTTGGCCGGGTCGAATCGGTGCTGGCTGATCACGGAGACGACGAGACCGCGACGACGGGCATCCGCGGCGGCGTCGCCGAGGCGATGGGCACGCTGCATGCTCACGTCAAGCGGTTTCTCGATGACCACGTGCTTGCCGGCCAGCACGGCATCCTCGGCCAGCTCGCCGTGCGTTCCGCTTGGAGTGCCGATCACGACAACGTCGATGTCCTGGTCGGCGAGGGCGTCGGCCAGCGACGAGTAGACGGCGGGCCGGTCCGCGCCGAGCTGTCGCTCGACGTAATCCGCCGCGCCGGCGCGCTGGCTCTCGACGGGATCGACGAGCGCGACCAGCCGAAGCCGGGGGTGCGCGACGCTCACCCTGGCGTGCACGCGGCCGATGATTCCTGTGCCGACGACGGCGACGTTGAAGTTCTGCTCTGTCATGACCCTCTTGCCCTCCTCAAATTCCAATTCCACATTCGATCCGCCGCTTTCGTTAAGCCGTTAGGAATCCATTGTGTGGCGGCGTCTACACCATGGATTCCTAACGGTTCGACGGAGGGAGGGCCGCCGCGCGCTCCACAAGGTAGATCGCGACGCCATCCGGGTCACGGATGACGCCGGCCCGCTCCTCGCCCTCCCCGCCCACCATATCGCCGTCGACCCCGGACGACGCGAGGGCATCGAGCGCCGAACGGATGCCGTCCACGCGAAGCGCAAAATGGCTGAACGTCGGGTCCTCCTCACGTCCCGCGGTACGCGGCCGAAGTTCCAGAACCTGCCCGGCCAGCTCAAGGTAGGCGGCGTCGGAAACGCCACTGCCGGCATCCGCGGGACGCATGTCGAGGAGTCCCGCGTAGAAGGCGTGCGAGGCGGCGGGGTCGGCCACGGTGAGCGAGTAGTGGTCGAAGCCCGCGACGATCGGATGCTCGACCGCCTCGCCTCGCATCAGGAGATCCCGCTGCAGGAGTTCTACCCGGATGCCGTTGGGGTCCCGTACGAAGGCCAGCCTGCCGACACCGGTCGCCGTTGTCTTCGGTTCGGAAATGCTCTCGACGCCGGCCTGGATCAACGCCGTGTAGTCGCCGTCCAGGTCGTCGGTCATGAAGGCGATGTGCGTGATGCCGGTGTCGGCGTCCTCCGCCGGCTGCAGCGGATACAGCAGCTCGATGTGGCCGTCCCCCAGCTGAAGGTAGAGCACATGCGTCTGTGTCGAGTCCACGAACCGCCGGAAGACGGTCTTGGCGCCGAGGACGCCCTCGTAGAAGGCGAGCGACGCGTCCAGGTCTCGAACGACGATGCCGAAGTGGTTCAGTTCATAGAGCATGTGCGGTTCTCCTTCGTGCCGTTGATGGGCAGGTTCACAGCCAGGGCAGGGTGCGGGCGGGCTCGGGCCGGTGCACCCCCGCGCGGACGGTAGCCGAGGGCGTCGGACTCCCCGAGGAGGTCCGCGAGGTACCAGATGATGGCGAGCCACATCTCGGTTCCCTGCAGACCGGCGTCGTCGGGGTTCTGCTCCGCGCCGAGGCTGAACGACATGCCGGCCCCGTGCTGCCACTTCGTCAGGGCGTAGTCCAGCTGCTCACGCGCCCACGCCTGCACCTCGGTCGCCCTGTGCGGCCTTTGCCGGCCGGCGAGCCAGAGCGGGTGCGCCACGTCGAGAACGTTGCAGGCGTTCTGCCGGCCGGGAGCGAAGTACCGCGGGTCGGCGCCGTGCTTCAGCACCGCGTCGATCAACTGTTCCGGGTAGGGCACCGGAACGGCGAATTGCGCGAAGGACCCGCGGGTCAGCCGGTAGTAACCGTTGATCACCTGCAGCGCGGCCTGGCCGGAGGTCGACTCGCCCCACGTTCCGAAGGCGGGGTTCGCCCGGGTCAGCAACCAGCCGAACAGCGCCTCGAGCGCACCCGGCTCCATCGCTGCGGCCTGGCCCAGGTTCCAGTGCGCGGCCGTGGCCCACGCGTCGACCCACGCGCCGGCGCCCCAGCCTTCGCTGTGCCACGGCAGCGATTCGAGGTCGGAGACGATCCCCTCGGCCGTCATGCTCCGCACGGCCTCCACCGGCCAGGGGAAGCGGGAGCCCATCAGGTCGAGGGCGTAGCCGACGCACAGCACGTGATACGTCGCCTCCCCGACGCCGAACTCGAGCGGCTGCCGGCCCTCGCGCACGGTCACCGTCGCGCCAGGCCTGTCGAGATGGCGGCCGTCAGGCACCGTCTCATCCCAGGAGCGCTGCCGCACGTCACCGGCCTGCGCGCGCGCGGTATCGGCGAACTCCCGCAGTCGCTCCCCGACGCCGGTCGACGGCACAGTGCCACGACGGTCACGGATGCGTCTGGCCGGGTTGCCTGCGACGACCGACCACGGCGCAACATCCTTCGTGACCACCGCGCCGGCGCCGACGACGCTGTGCTCGCCGATCGAGACGCCGTCGAGCACGACCGCGTTCGAGCCGATCCAGACGTCATCACCGATGATGATCCCCGTGGCTGACAGCGGCTGCTGGAAGACCGGCAGGTCGGGTGCGATGGAATGGTTGAACCCGAGGATCGACGTGTGGGCGCCGATTCGCACGCCGTCTCCCATGCTCACCGTGCCCCGCAC
>Ga0209385_1000265_pt1 | contig 20827 bp, 15 predicted proteins | sample NGEPerB_FD_184506 | JGI IMG/M metagenome (GOLD analysis project Ga0209385, IMG submission 184506) | Arctic peat soil microbial communities from the Barrow Environmental Observatory site, Barrow, Alaska, USA - NGEE PermafrostAB12-B... | ecosystem: Environmental > Terrestrial > Soil > Wetlands >... | reverse complement strand
ACCGCCGCGCGCTTCCAGCCGTCGCCGTCGCGCGGGCCGAGACCGGCGAACAAACCGCCGACGGCGCGAACGCGCTCCTCGATCTCGGCACACGACAGCCCGCGGACCCAGCCGCTCACTTCGCGGCCGGTGACCGCCACCGCGAAGCCGAAACGAGCCAGCACGCCGGCGGCCAACTCGCCACGGACGCCTCGCCGGTCGCCGGCGCCGCGCGGCGCGAAGCGACAGTAGATCGTGTTGGTGCCGCTGGCGGCGTCTGCCGTGGCGTCGAGCATGTCGAAGCCGCCCGGGAAGGTCGCCGCGGCCACGATGTGCTCGCCTCTCACGGCGGCATGAAGCGCGGTCGGCGGCGATGAAGAGATGTCCTCCCAGCCGGGCGCGCGGGGCCTGCCGAGACCGTCAAGGAGGGCGCCAAGCGGGCCCGACCGAGGCCGCAACGGCGTGGTGCTGCGATCTTGGCCACGACCTGCCGAACCGTCCAGGCCGCTCACGAAGACCTCGGACGAGGGTCCGGCCGCAACGCCTTCGATGACGTTCGCGCGGCCGCACAGCGATCCCAACACCGCGGCGAGCGCATCGCCGGCAAGGCTGTGGGCCAGGTGCACGACGTCGCGGAGAGTGCGGCAATCCGTCACGGCGGGCTCGGTCAGGGCGGCGGGAAGGGTCAACGGGAACGCCGCCCGCCGCACCATCCGCAGCAGGCGATACTCCGGCTCCTCTTCCGCTGCGAGCCGTTCCGAGCGGTAGTACTCGACGAGCTCGGCGACGCGGCCCAGGTACACGACGTTGTCATCCGCGTCCACCGTCACCTCGGTGCCGGTGGCGAGACGCGAGGTGGCGGTGTGCAGGCCCACGATGGTCGGGATGCGCAGTTCGCGCGCCAGTCGCGCGGCCGCGCCGGTGACGGCGCCCCGGTCGAGAAGGATGGCGCCGGCCCGTTTGATGGCGGCCGGATCACCGTCCCCGACGGCGAGGTCTGTCGCCACCAGCACGCTCCCCGGAGCAACGGAACCCGGCGCCGGGAGGTCCTCGAGGTTGCACACCGGTCCGGTTGCCACGCCGCGGTGCGCCACCTGCCCGCACTCGCTGAAGAGCACCTCGGCGCGGGCCAGCGCCGCTGCCAGCACCGCGGGGCTGATCACCGGCGTCGCACCGACGCCGGGGTCGTTCCTCTCGCTCCGCGCCTCCGGTCCCGACCCCGGTTCCTGCTCGAGGACCCCTCGGAGCTCCGACCTCATGCGGTCCACGGCTTCGTAAAAGGCCAGGTTCTGCTGCGACGTCACCACGTTGAGGTCGAAGACGACGGCGTCCGCGAGCTCCGCGACCTGCTCGGCCAGGGCGACCACGTACTGCCGGTCGAGGACGAAACCCCCGCCCTGCTTCTCGGCTGCGTCCTCGAGGAGCTCGAGCATGCTCCCGTAGCTCCGCAGGAGTTGCCGGAAACGCGTGGTGCGCAGTTTGAGGACCGTGACGGCATCGCCGCCGGTCCTCTTGCGAAAAATGTCGCTCAGCCACGACACCTGAAGGTCTCCCAGGTAGGATGAGGTCTCTTGCCCCCGGCCGCGTTCTACTGGAGTCTACAGCACGTATGACCGTGCCGCCCGAGGTGGGTCTGCCGAGGGACCGCCCCGTCGCGCCCCGCTGTTACCCCTGGGTTACGGCCGCCGGTGCGCGCGCCCACGCCCCCGAGCAATGGGTCCTTCAGTCCCCGCCTAACCGACTCATTTGCCATTACCTTATCGAGACCAGCAAGTGCTGGCAGGATCCTTGCACAGCATCGCGCGAGTACTTGAGGAGTCTCTTGCCTGTCGCCCTGATTTCCCGCGGCACCATGTCAGGCGGCGAGACCCTGGCTCGCTGTCTCGCCGGGCGCCTGTCCCTCCGGCACATTTGCCGCGAGGACCTCATCGCCGTGTTGGACTCCCGCGGCGAGCATGCCAAGAGGGTCAGAGCGAGCTTGGACCGCGCAACCCGGGCGTACGACCAGTTCAGCCAACTCCGGCGCCCGTACCTCATTCTCATGAGGTTTGCCCTGCTCGGTTTCATCCGTGAGGGCAATGTGGTCTACAGCGGGTACGCTGGCCACCTGCTGGTGCCGAAGACGCCATGTTGCATGCGGGTCCGCATCAGCGCCCCGATGCCCATGCGGATCAAGAAGGCCATGGAACGGCTGGGCCTCCCCGAGGAGGAGGCACGCGAACTGGTCCGCCGCGAGGACGACGACCGCGTGCGCTGGGCCCGGTTCATGTACGGGCGCGACATCCGCGACCCGCACCTCTACGACATCTGGGTCTCACTCGACGAGATGTCGGTGGAGACGATCTCCGCCATGATCGTGGCGGGCTTGGCGGAGAAACAGTACCAGCTGGCGCCCGCGGCCGAACGGGTGCTCAACGACCTGTATCTCGGCACCGGCGTCGAGGCGGCGCTGGTGAGCGACGCCCGAACGCTCTCCCTGGAGATCGCAGCACGCTCGCAGGACGGCAACGTCCTGATCGAAGGGCCGTTCCTCGAAGACCAGCAGCTCGCGGACGTCCTCGAAGTGGCCAGGTCCGTCGACGGCGTCCGCAGCGTGGAGTACCAACCCGGGTGCGTGTCGAGCTTCGAGTTGGCGCTCTGACCCCCAACCGCCGAGCAGGAGTCCGACAATGGCCAACGCAGAGAACCGCACCCCTCCAGAGGCGCCACTCGACACGATCCAGAAGCTGCTCACGCGGTCGGCTGCCGCTGAGGAGGCGCTGGTCGACTTGACGGCTTCCCAGAACGGCCTGCTCCAAGAATCGGCCCGGACCGGCGAAAACCTGCTCGAGTTCACCTCCAGCACGGCGCACAACACGGAACGCCAGACCCTCATGGCCCAGGAGCGGACGGCCTTGACGCGGGAACAGACCCGCCTCTCCACCCGCAGTACGGAGCTGGCAAACATCCGGACCGACCTCGCCCATGAGCGCACCACCCTCGCCGGCCAGCGGACTGACCTGGCGGTGGGCCGCACCGAGTTGGCGCGCCGGCGCACCTCGCTCGCCGAGGGACGCACGGGCATGGCGCAGATGCGGACGCGCCTGGCCGAGGACCGCACCGGGTTCGCGAAGAAGCGCACCGACATGGCGGGGGAGCGCACCACGCTGGCCTCAACCCGCACCGACCTGTCCCGGGAGCGCAGCCAACTTGCCCACGAGCGGACCGGCTACTCGGTGCGGCGGACAGAGCTGGCGGAGGACAGGAACACTCTCGCGACGGTGCGCACCCTCCGGGCACAGGCCAGAACCCGGTTGTCGTGGCAACGGACCGAGCTGGCGCGGGAGCGAACGCACCTTGCCTTCGTGCGCACCGGGCTCGCGCTGCTCACCTTCGGCGTCGTCCTGTTCCGCTATTTCGGAGTCTCGTGGTGGAGCATCTTTGACGCGTTTCTCGTGCTCGGCAGCTCCGTGCTCGTCGCCGCGGGAACCTCGGGCTACTTCAAGGCCCACCGCCGCGTGCGGACGCTCGAAGGCCTGCTGACGACGGACGAAGGGATGCGGGACCTTGGGCCCACGAGGACATCCTGACCGGCGCAGGATCGCTCGTGCGCCCGAACTTTTCGAAAGAGGATTCACGCCGCGGATCGCGAAAGGTCGCCGCCACGATGGACGTCACGATGCAGCCCGCCGCCGGCCAGTCGTCCGATGCACCGGCCGCCAGCCCTGGCGCCCCGCACGACCGCGAGGCCCTCAACCCAGCCGACCGGCTCCAGCGCGCGCAGCACGCCCTGCTCTCGCGCCGTCGCCTGAGCATCCGCCTGCGGCTGGTGGCCAGCCTCCTGTTGTGCTTCTGCCTGTGCTGCGCCTTTGCGGTCGCGGCGAAAGACCTCCTCGGCAGGGCGAGGGGCAAACTCAACCTGCTGCAGACGATCGAGAGGCTGGACGACCGCATCCTGCGGGTTCGCGCGTTCGAGGACGAAGGCATCCTCTCCGCTGGCGACATCGACAAGGTGCTCGAGGGGACGCGCGACGCCGAGGACCTCTTCCGCAAGGAGGCGCCGGCCCTGCAAGCCGCGGACCGCGAGGTCCTCCCCGCCCTGCTCGTCCACCTGGGGACGTGCCGCCGCCTCCTGACCGCCGTCACGGCGCAGGGCCGGGAGCGCGGCGGGTTCGGCGTCTTGACGCCAACCCAGGCCGGGGAGCTGCGCCACGCCGAGGCCGAAGCCAATCGGCTGCTGGAGGCGATGATCAGGCGCGAGCGCGTCTCGCTCAGCGTCATCTTCCGGTTCGCCGAGACGGGACCCCTGGTTCTGGTCGGCATCCTCCTCCTGTTGTTCGCGGCGATCACGTACTGCTTCGCCAAGGCGCTGGTGAATCCCATCCGCAGGTTCGAGGGGTACACGTCCAGGATCGCGGTCGGCGACTTTTCTCTCATCGGGCCGGCCCGGAGGTATCGCGACGAGTTCTCCGACCTCGCCGTGGCGGTCAACCAGATGCTCGCGGCGCTGCAGGAGCAGCAGAACCGCCTGGTGAAGGGCGCACGGCTCGCCGTCGTGGGGACGATGACGTCAGGGATCGCCCACGAGCTCAACAACCCTCTCAACAACATCTCCATCACCGCGGAAACGCTGATGGAAGAGTCGACGACGTTGACCGACGAGGACAGGTGGCGCTTGCTCCAGGACATCTACTTCGAGACCGAACGGGCGAGCGAGATCGTCAAGAGCCTGCTCGATTTCACGCGCCAGGAGAAACGAGAGATGGTCCCGCTCGAGCTCGGCGAGATCATCCTCTCGACCCTGCGGCTGTCGCAGAACGAGATGAACATCAACAACGTCACCGTCGCCTACGATGTGCCTCCCGACCTGCCGCGAATCCAGGGCGCCGCCAACCAGCTGCGGCAGGTCTTCCTGAACCTGTTCCTCAACGCCATCCAGGCGATGCCGAGCGGCGGGGTCCTCGGGGTGAGCGCGGCGGTCCGCGACGACAAGGGCGTCTGTGTCGAGGTCCGCGACGAAGGGGCAGGCATCCCCGCGGAGATCCTGCCCCGCATCTTCGATCCGTTCTTCACGACCAAGGAGCCGGGCAAGGGCACGGGCCTTGGCCTGTCCGTGAGTTCCAGCATCATCAAGAAGCTCGGCGGCGACATCCAGGTTGCCAGCGAGCTCGGCAAGGGCACGACGGTCCACGTTTGCTTGCCCAGAGCGGAAGAGCAATAATCCGCGAGGCCGTTCGGCCGCGGTTCGAGGGGGGACGATGCCGGATAATACGAGCGTCATGGTGCTGGACGACGAGCCGATCGTCGGAGACCGTCTGCGCCCCGCGTTGGCCAAGGGTGGCTTCGACGTCGAGATCTTCACCGACAGCGCCGCAGCGATCGAGAGGCTCAAGCAGAAGGCCTTCGGCGTCCTGGTGACCGACATGAAGATGCGCGGTCCGAGCGGAATGGACGTGCTCCGCTTCGTCCGGGAGCACGCCCCGAACACTCAAGTCATCGTCATCACCGGGTACGCCACCATCGAGACGAGCCATGAGGCCAACGCCCTCGGGGCCTACCAGTTCGTGGCAAAACCATTCAAGATGAAGGAACTGGTCAAGCTGGTCGAGAAGGCTTCGAAGCTGGCGGCCTCGTAGCCGGAGCATCGCTTTCGGTCAGGCCGGGCACCATCGCGGCAGGAAGCAGTACCGTGAACGTCGACCCCCTGCCCGGTGCGCTCTCGACGCGAATGTCGCCGCCGTGCTGCCGCACGATCCCAAGGCTCACGGAAAGCCCGAGCCCGGTTCCCTTCCCCCGCGACTTCGTCGTGAAGAAGGGATCGAAGACCTTCGGCAGGACGTGGGCGGGAATGCCGCACCCGTCATCCGAGATGACGACCTGCACGTACCCAGGCTCCCTGGACGTACCCGCCGCGATCGAAACGTGACCACCCTTGCCGACGGCGTCGAGAGCGTTCAGCAGGAGGTTGACGAAGACCTGGCTCAGCGACTGCCTGTCGCCGTGGATCGCGGGCAAGTTCGGGGGGACGTCGATCGCGATCTTGGCGCCGGACAGCTTGATCTGGTTTGCGGCGAGGCTCGCCGCTCCGCGCAGGACCTTGGCCAAATCCAGCCTCTCGGTGGTGATCTCGCCCTCGCGCGCGAAATCGAGGAGGTTGCGAACGATCTTCTGCGCCCGCGCGCCCTGGACCACGAGGTCGTTCACCATGTCGAGGCGCTCCTCGTCCGCAAGGCTGCCGTAGTCCTCCTTCAGCATTTCGGCGGTCAGCGTGATGTTGTTGATCGGGTTGTTCAGCTCGTGGGCCACCCCCGACGTGAGCGTCCCGATCGCCGAAAGCTTGTGCGACTGGACGAGCACCTCCTGGCGATGTGCGAGCTCCCGCATCATGGTGTTGAGGGCCACCGAGAACGTGGAGAACTCGTCCCGGTACCAGCGCAAGGGCGTCAGGGGCGTGAAGTCGCCCCCGGCGATGCGCTGCGTCGTGGCCATGAGGCGACTCAGCGGCCCCACGATCTGACGAGCGAGGAAATTGGCCACGACCACCGAGAACACCAGGAGGAACGCCAGGAACGCGACCGGCAGGCGCTTGAACAGCGCCAGCGTGGCGTTGACGCTGGCGCGCTCCTTCTCGGCGAGTTCGAGAGCGAACGCCACCATCTGCGAACCGTGGTCCCGCAGTTCCGCTTCGATCGCCGGCCGCTCGGCGCCGTCCGCGGGGGCGTGCGCGCCATCCCGTGCCACCAGTCGGGCGATCAGGGTCTCGTAGCGGCCGAGGTGATCCCGCATCCTGCCTAGTTCAGCGGAGGCCACCACTTCGGCTGCGTCGGGCGCAACGGCGATGAGCAGGCGGCGCGCGTTGGCGATGTGGTCTTGCACATCCTGGAGGTTGCCGCCGTAGAGAAAGTAGTTCTTCTCGAAGCGTCTCGCCTGCTGGATTTCCATCGTGTAGCGGTCCGCGACCTCGAGGAACCGCAGCCTTCTCTCCAGGCGGGAAAGCATGATCCAGGCACCCACGGTCACGGCGATCGCAAAGACGATGAACGACAGGAACCCCAGCGCGAGGCGGGCGCGGATACCGAAGCTCGGCCGCTTGAGAAAGGCGCGCTCGACACTCGAGGCGTCCGGAGCCTCCGGCGCCGCATCGGGGAACGCCGCTGGATGGTCGGCCACGGCAGGCCCCTAGACCGAGTCGTCCGCAGCCGCGCGGTCGACCCCCGCAAACCCGAGGGCCTCGGCCGCTCGTGCAATTACGTCGCGGAGCTCCTGCGGTTTGAAAGGTTTGGCGATGAAGTCGAATGCTCCCTTTGCAATTGCTTCGCGTGCCACCTCGACCGTGGCGTAGCCGGTGATCATGATCACCTTGGTCTTGGGCCACCGTTCGAGCACGTTCTCGAGGACCTCGATGCCGTCGATGTCCTCCATGCGGATATCCGTCACCACGATGTCGAACCGCTTTTCCCCGACGCGCTGCAGCGCCTGGCCGGGGGCGTCGAAGACCTCGACGTCACAACCTACCTTGGCGAGGGCGGGCTGAAGCCTCTTGCCCACGATCGGTTCGTCGTCGAGGACGAGAACCTGCAAACGGTCTTGCATCGCGCCTCCCTTCTCAGCTGTCGAGCCCAGGGTCGCTCACCTGGAGAGTGCTGTGGATCCGCAGCTGGGCGATATGGGCCCTCACCACGAGGATCAGGATGAGCCCCGTGCCGCCGATGCCGGCGGCGAAGAGCATCACGGTGCTCCCGACGTTGAACCAGGCATCGAGGTACGGGGCGAACCGGACGACACCCATTTGCCGCAGGTAGACGGGGAGGGCGAGCGCACGGCTCAGCACGCAGAGGAGGATCACGCTCCCCATGACCAGCCGGATGAGCACCTCCTTGACCACCTTGGTGCCGTACGTCCCGACATAGACCCCCACGATCGAACCCAGGAGCAGGAGAAACGTGAGCCGGAGATCCACGAGCCCCTGGTAGGCATAGCTGAGCGCCGCGAGCCCGCCGCCGAACATGGCGAGGAACAGCTCCGTTCCCGGCGCCACCGACGTCGGGACCCCGAAGAGATAGATCATCGCCGGCACCCCCACGAAGCCGCCGATGGCGACCGTACCGTCCAGGTAACCCACGACCAGGCCCACGAGCACGACAAGCCACAACGAAACCCGGACGTCGGCGACCGGAAACGTGACGTAGGGCGGCAGGTGCAGACCGGCCACGAAGTTGACCACCCGCATCGACGGACCCTCGGCTTCCTTGGCGTCCCTGGAGCGCAGCGCGTCCCGTAGGATGAAGATCCCCACGGCCGTCAGCACGGCGACGAAGACGAGACTGATGTAAAGGTTGGACACGGCGCCCTCGCCTCCGCCCTCGTGACCGCTGCTGACGTGAAGCAGGCGGCCGTTGATCCAGACGGCCACCCGGACCGCGATGAGGGCCGGGACGACGAGGAAGATCGCCAGTTTCTTGTCCACGTTGCCGAGCTTGGCGTGCTTGAGGGAACCCATCAAGTTGTTGCCGAGCCGGTGCGCCACGTTGCTGCCGACGGCCACGACCCCGGTAACGCCGAGGTTCATCATGCCCGGCGTCATGAAGAAGGCCCCACCGCTGCCCGTGAACCCGCTGAGAACCCCTCCGACAAAGCCGAGGAAGACCACGATTATGGCGTTGACCCACGTCAAGGCCATGAAGCCACCGCCGAAAAGTCCACCCATCGTTCCCCCTCGTCTCCTGCCGGAGTGGAGTCCCGGAAAAACTAGTCGAGTTTCATCAGCCTCAACACCGATGACGTCACGACGGCGTTCAGACCGGCCGCCAGAGGAGCCAGCACGGCAACCAGCGCCACTGCACCCCAGGGATGCGCATTGTGAAACGGTCCGGCCAGCACGTTCAGGACGGTCTCCTGGTGTGAGAACACCAGCGCATAGAGCGCCACCATGAGAACCGCGCTGGCGGCCAGCCGGGCGATCTGGGCCGGGCCGAACCGGAGCCTCGCCGCAAGCTCGGCGATGGGAATGACCGGGGCCTTGATGTGGTCCGCCAGGAAGTTCGTCAGTTCGCGCGTCATCCGGGTCCGAACGGCGCTTCCCTTCTTCAGGAAGAGGTCTCCGACCACGACGAGGCTGTATGGGATGTTGGGGTTGATCGCCGATACGAGGCGCTCCCGGTTGCCCGCCACGCTCTGTCCGCCGCCCGACCGGCCCGAGTGCACCAGCAGCGCCAGAGCGTCCTGAAAGGCGCGGTCGGAGTCGGAAACCGTCTCCGGAACGTCGTCCTCCACCCCGCCGGCGGCCCCCGGCTTCGTGCCGCTCGTTGCCGGCTCGGGCGGCGGGGCGCCGTCGACCTCATCCACCTCATCGGGCCGGTAGCGCAACAGCTCCACGGCGGCCCCCCACCGCCGGGCCAGTTCGATCAGCTGCCCCGGCGTCGCGGCGCCGGAGCGGAACTCCTCCTGGATCCAGAGGATGTTGGTGCTGGCGACGGTGCAACGGAGCTCCTGACACCCGGGAAGATCGTGCAGGACCTGGGGGACGACCGATGCGAGCGCGGCCTGGCGGGGCATGTACGTGATCGTGACCACGCCATCGTTCGAACGGACGGTCAGATCGGCATCGGCCGACCGCTCGTCCAGCGCCAGCTTGATGCGCGCGCGCGCTTGGAGGAGGCGTTCCTCCATCGCCTTCCGGCTCGCCGGGGTCGGCCGGAAATCGGGCAGGTCGGCGATGCCGCAAACCGCCATCGCGGCGTTTTCGATGCTCAGGTGCTCGAGGTTGATGACGAGGTCGTAGCGGTGGAAATCGTCCATGTCCACGCCGTGCACGAACTGCACCCACGACCGGATGTCGGCGTCGATGTCGCACAGCAGGGTCTCGGCCTTCCCGCGTGACAGCTTGGTGCGCTGCATCACGGTATCCAGCCGCTGGGTGTGCTCAGGGATCACGCGGACGCGAAGCACGTGCGACACGCCCGGAAGCAGGAAATGGCCGGCTCGCCCGTAATAGACGAGGTTGCCTTCAGCCGCCTTCTCGCAGATCGTCGCCGTCGCCACCGCCAGGTACCGCTCCTTGAGGCGGGCGAGGCGCTCCCGCACCGCCGGCTTCTTGACCGTCGCGACTTCAAGCTTCCCGACCGGGATCCCGCACTCGTTCGCCTTCCCCACGACGTCGTCGCGGCTCAGGAAGGCATAGCCGAGCTTCTCGGCGAGGATGCGGGCCAGCCGCTCGCCGCCGCCAAAGGGAACGCTGCAGACAAAGATGATCGGCATTCGCCCTCGCCTAACCTTTGCGCCGGTTGCGCCCCGCCCCCGTGTCCTTCCCGGGACCGCCGGCGAACGTTCCCTGGGGCGTCATCTCAATGTCCCCCGCGCTTGAACAGGGTGCCCGCCAGCCAGCCGGCCGCCACCGCGATGAGGACGGTCAGGGCGCCGTAGGCGCCCGGTCGGCGGGCCGCCAGCCGGGAGAGCGACTCCACCATCCCCGTCTTGCGCACGAACACGTCGTTGCTCTCCACCCCCAGCAGCCGGTCGTCGCCGAGGAAGTAGGTGGTGACTCGGTACCTGCCGTCGGGCGCGCTCGCCGGGAGACTGAAGGTGTGGTAGAAGGCCCCCTGGCCGTTCAGCCGGATGGCGTTGGTGCGCAGACCGTACAGGTTGCGCGCCTTCTGCAGCGCCCAGAAGCCCTGCACGACGCGCTCCTCCTCCCCTGGCCGGAGAGGCCCCGAAAGACTCGAGACGCGGGCCCGGGCGGCGATCCCGTCGGGACCGACGACGACCCTGTGGGGCAGCAGCAGCCGATTGCAGTCTTCGAGCACACCCGCGTGGCGGCATGCCGCGAGGCCTTTGCATAACGGGCAACTCACGTTGACCAGATAGACCCCCGGCACCCCGCTCAGCCGGTACTGCCGGACGCCCAGCCAGAACAGCGCCACCCGTCCCTTCTCCAGGAGGCGCACCGAGTCGATCGGGGGACCCTCCATCACCGCCAGGACGCAGCGCGTGCCGGCTTCGGCCTGTCCGTAGAGGAAGAGGTCGCGCCCCAGGAAGGTGGGCGAGATCTCCACGCGGCGAGGATCGACCTCGGCGCGGGGTGGCGGGGGCGCTGCGGCCGGCAATGCCCCCAGCGCGGCGAGGGCGAGCAGGACCCACACGCTAGTGCCCTCCGCCGCCGCTGGCGAAGTCGATGAGTTGCGTCGGCGGCGTGAGGAGTTGCACGAGCAGAATGGCCATAACGACGAGAACGATCAGGGCGAGGAAGACGCGGATCTGCTCGCCCCGCAGGCGGCGACTGGCCATCACCCCGAACTGCGCGCCGATGACGGACCCGACGAAAAGCGCCACGGCCAGCATGACGTCGACCGTGTGGTTGGTGACGGCTTGCTGCCACGTGATGTTCGCCGACGTCAGAACGATCTGGAACAGGTCGGTCCCGACCGCCACCCGGGTGGGGATGCCGATGATGTAGATCATGGTCGGGAGCATGATGAAGCCGCCACCGACCCCCAGGAACGCGGCGAGCACCCCGACGAGGAAGCCGGCGGCAACGGGAAGGATGGCGGATGTCTTCAGTCCCGACCTCGGGAAGCTCACCTGCAGCGGCAGGCGGGCGAACAGGACCGTCAGGGCGCCGCGGGACGGCTCCCCGGTCTGCGCCCTGCTGCGCCAGGTCCGCATCCCCTCGCGGAGCATCGTGAGGCCGATCAGCCCGAGCACGAGGACGTACGTCAGCTTGAGAAAGAAGTCGAAGTTGCCGAGGCTGCGAAGCACGCGGACGAGTTGGACGCCGGCGAACCCGCCCGTCCAACCCCCACCGACGATGAACAACCCCATCTTGAAGTCCACGTTGCCGATCCGCGAGTGCGAGAGGGCGCCGGAGGTGGCGCCTGCCGTGATCTGGGCCGCATCGGTCGCCGCCGCCACGGCCGCGGGGATGCCCGAGAAGATGAGCAGGGGCGTCATGAGAAAACCGCCCCCGACGCCGAACAGGCCGGAGAGGAACCCCACCAGCGCCCCCATCCCCGCGATGAGGAGGGGGTTTGCGGCCACTTGAGCTACCGGGAAGTAGACCCGGAACCGGTCGAGGAGAGTCCTGGTCTGAAGACGACCCTCCTGGTGCCGCACCTTCGCGACCATGGCTGCCGTTACCTCCAGGTGGCAGGCGTGACAGGTGTGCTCCAGGTTGGCCGAGCTGAGGGTCGAACGCGGGTCCTTGGCGGGGAGGATCTGGTGTGCGCCGTGGCATGCCGGACAGCCCGCGACATCCGACATGCCGTGGAAGCGTGCAATGCCATGGAACGTCGCTTCGAACCCTTCCACCGCCGCCGAGGGCAGGGTGGTGTGACGGAGCAGCTCGGGGTCGTCGTGGCAACGCGCGCAGGTCAACGAAATGCGGCTTGCGAAGTTGCTGTCGACATCCGGGCCGACCGGCAGCACCGCGTGGCTGCCGTGGCACGACACGCAGGTCGGGGCGAGGCCGTCCCCGGCGGCCGCGCCACGGCCGTGTGAGCTCGCCTGATACGCCGCGAGCTGGGCCTGGTGACAGCGGCCGCAGGAGGTTGGCACGTCCTTAGCGCTCACCGGCGAGACACGGTCATCGGGGTCGGGGCGCGAACCGGAGCGATGGCATTCGCCGCACGCCAGGCCGGCGTGGACTCCTTGCAGTGGCGTCATGGCGCGCCCGGGGGGCGCCTCGGCGGAAACGCCGGCCGCAGCCGCCAGGGCGAGGACAACCGCAGCTGCGAGCGCGAGCGAGCGCCGGCGCGCGACAACCGGGCGCCCACCCGTGTGGCCGTCCGTGCGCGGGAGGTTTGCGTGTACCGCATGCCTCCAGCAGCTTTTCATGCGGACAGAGGAAGCAAGTCTTGCGCCTTGATCGTAACATGCTGCAACTAATCACTTTTTATTCAACAGGACGGATGCGGGACCGGCGCTCGTTACCAATTCTTCCCATCGGGGTGGGCACCGCCCCACGGCACGGTCGTATCGTCTTCATTTTTAGAAGCTTACGGCTATTCCGCAAGTGTTACTGAGAAGAAATACCGCGGTAACCCGAAGCGATGGAAGAGTTGAGATCATGACGCTCCGAACGGTATGCGAAGAGAAGAAAAACCCCGCCGGCAACCGGCGGGGTCGTTGTTTTGCAGCGTGCTCCGGGTTCAAATGAACAGCGGAGCGAGCACCAGGGTGATCGTGGACAGCAGCTTGATCAGCACGTGCAGCGAGGGGCCGGCGGTGTCCTTGAACGGGTCGCCGACGGTGTCGCCCACGACCGCCGCGCCGTGCGTCGGGTTCTTCATCTTCTTGCCGTCCGGCCCGGTGAGGTACTTGCCGCCGTGGGCGCCGCTTTCGATGTACTTCTTCGCGTTGTCCCACGCCCCGCCGCCGTTGTTGAGGAACAGCGCCATCAGGATGCCGACGATCGTGCCGACCATCAGCAGACCGGCCACGGCCTCGGCCGAGATCAGCGTGTCCTGCGGCGTGATGAAGACCTTGAACGTGACGCCGACGACGATCGGGGTGAGGACGACGAGCAAGCCGGGCGCCACCATCTTGCGCAGCGCCGAGCGCGTGACGATGTCCACGCAGGTGCCGTAGTCCGGCTTGAAGTCCGCCGGGAACTGGATGATGTCGTTGACGCGCGGCAGCTTGGCGTACTGCCTCCGGACTTCCTCGATGATCGCCTGCGCCGCCTTGCCCACCGCCCGGATCGCCATCGACGAGAACAAAAACACCAGCGCCGCGCCCAGCAGCCCGCCGACGAACACGACCGGGTTGGCGAGATTGACCGTGTGCATCGGGTGGCCCGCGTACTGCGCCACCTCGTCCATGTACGCCTGGAACAGCAAAAACGCCGCCAGCGCCGCCGACCCCACCGCGTACCCCTTGGTCAGCGCCTTGGTGGTGTTACCCACCGCGTCCAGCCGGTCGGTCTTGCGCCGCACCTCTTCCGGCTGCTCCGACATCTCGACGATGCCGCCCGCGTTGTCCGTGATCGGCCCGAAGGTGTCCATCGCCAGGATGTACGCCGCCGTCGCGAGCATGCCCATGGTCGCCACCGCGGTGCCGAACAAGCCGCCGTTCATGCCCGAGGCGGCCGGAAACGCCGACTTGCCGAGGAAGTACGAGATGAGCAGCGCCGCGCCCATGACCAGCGCCGGCATCCACACGCACTCGAGACCGACGCCGACGCCCGCGATGATGTTGGTCGCAGGCCCCGTCTTGGACGCCTCGGCGATCGATTGCACCGGCCGGTACTTGTACTCCGTGTAGTACTGGGTGATGTAGACGAACGCGACCGAGGTGAGCACGCCGACGATGCCGCACAGGAAGAAGTGCCACCACGCGTCCGGCGCGGCCGGCGAGTTGAGCAGCCAGTAGGTCGCCCCGCCGAACGCCGCCATCGCCAGCACGACGGCGAAGTAGTACCCCCGGTTGAGCGCCTGCATCGGGTCGAGCTTCTCCTCCTTGTCCATGTGGACCATCATGATGCCGACGATCGAGGCGACGATGCCGAAGGCGCGCGCGATGAGCGGGAACATCATGACGCCGATGATGCCGGCCGAGAAGCCGAAGTTCGCCTTCTCCGCCGCGGCCGCCAGGGACGCGCCCAGGATCATGGCGCCGATGTTCTCCGCCGCCGTCGACTCGAACAGGTCCGCGCCGCGCCCCGCGCAGTCGCCGACGTTGTCGCCCACGAGGTCCGCGATGACGGCCGGGTTGCGCGGGTCGTCCTCGGGAATGCCCGCCTCGACCTTGCCCACCAGGTCGGCGCCGACGTCCGCCGCCTTGGTGTAGATGCCGCCGCCCAGCTGCGCGAACAGGGCGACGAAGGAGGCGCCGAAGCCGTAGCCGACGATGAGCAGTGGGATCTTGGTCGGCTCGACGTTGCCGAACGCGTTGACGGCGGCAAACAAGCCGCTGACCCCGAGCAGGCTCATCGCCACGACGAACAAGCCCGATACGGCCCCGCCGCGCAACGCGATGCGCAGCGCGTCGTTGAGGCTCGTCAACGCCGCCGTCGCCGTGCGGATGTTGCTCCGAATCGACACCCACATGCCGACGTACCCGGCAAACACCGAACAGAGCGCGCCGAGCACGAACGAAAGGGTGATCCACGACGCCAGCTGCAGCGAACTCCCCACCGGGTCGAACTCCCGGTGGCTGCGCACGACGCCGTACCCCAGGAACAATACCGCCGCAAATACCACCGCCAGCAGCAGGATCGTACGGTTCTGCCGGCGCAGGAACGCCTCCGCCCCCTCCTTGATGGCGTCCGAGATCCGCCGCATCGCCGGGCTGCCGGTCGAGAACCGCAGCACCCACCGCGCCAGGTAAACCGCAAACAACAACCCGAACACCGACAACCCAATGACCAGAAGAATCAGCTGTGCCGTGCTGTGCATGAGCGCTCCCCCCTCCTTCGAGAACCTCGACCGCGAAACCGCAAGTTGGCGGAGATGATACACGAAGGGCCGGCAGGCTCAACCCCCGCCGGCCGCCCGCGGGAAGCCCTCTTCACCACCCCAGACCGCCGACGCGGCGGCAGTCGGTCATGACCGACGAGATCACTTCGCGAGCCCGCTCGCGGCCGTCGCGCAGCACGCCCTCGACGTAGCCCCGGTCGGTATCGAGCCGGTCGCGGCGCGCGCGTGCGTCGCGGAAGGTGTCGAGGATCAGGCCCAGGAGCCGTTTCTTCAGCTCACCGTAGCCGGTGCCCCCCTCGACGAACAGCCGCTTGGTCTCGGGCCAGGCATCCTCGGGGGTGAAGACCTTGAGCATCGCGTAGAGGGTGTTCCCGCGCGTCGGTTTGGGGTCGGCCACTGGCGTTGAGTCGGTGACGATCGACATCACGCGCTTCTTGAGCTCCGCCTCGGGGGCGAAGATCTCGAGGGTGTTGCCGTACGACTTGGACATCTTCTGCCCGTCGACCCCGGGCACCACCGCAACCTCCGTCAGGATCAGCTCCTCGGGGACGCGCAGCACGTCGGCTCCGTACGTCTGGTTGAACGCCGCCGCGATGTCGCGCGTCATCTCGAGGTGCTGCTTCTGGTCCCTCCCGACCGGCACGCGGTCGGCGCGCACGATCAGGATGTCGGCCGCCATCAACACCGGATAGGCGAAGAGCCCATGGTTCGGGGTGATCCCCTTGGCCACCTTGTCCTTGTAGGAGTGACCGCGTTGCAGCAGGCCCATCGGCGTCACCGTCGAGAGCATCCAGGCAAGCTCGGCGACCTCGGGCACGTCGGACTGGCGGTAGAGCACGGAGCGCTCGGGGTCGAGCCCGAGCGCGATGAAGTCGGCGACGACGCGGAACGCGTTGGCGCGCAGCTCGGCGCCGTCCTTGATCGTGTTCATCGCGTGCAGGTCGGCAACGAAGTAGAAACACTCGTTCGCCGCGTCCGCCTGCAGTTGCACGAACTGGCGGATTGCCCCGAAGTAGTTACCGATGTGAAGCTTGCCCGAAGGCTGTACGCCCGACAGGATGCGCATGGAACCTCCCGGGCCGGAATACTACCAGTTGACGGCGATCGGCCGCCCTGCTTTCACCGCAAACCGAGGGGCCGGAGGACCGCCGCCTCCCCGGGCCGATGGACGTTGGCGATCAACGGCAGACCGTCCTCGGCGGAGAGTTCGACGGGCAGCCCGCGGCGCGACGGCCTGCCGAAACCGCCCGTCAACGTCGGCAGGTTTGCGTCGCCGCGGTACGCCATCAGGATCGCCTTCACGTAGTTCTGCGTCTCGTCGTACGGGGGAACGCCACCGCTCCTCTCGACCGCCGCCGGGCCGGCGTTGTACGCCGCGAGGGCGAGCGCGATGTTGGAGTTGAAGCGCTGCAACAGGTCCTTCAGGTAGTGCACGCCGGCGCGGATGTTCTGAAGCGGGTCGAAGGCGTTGCCAACGTTGTACAGGCTCGCCGTTTGCGGCATCAGCTGCATGATGCCGCGCGCGCCCTTCGGGCTCACCGCGCGCGGGTTGTATCCGGACTCCATGCGGATGACGAGGTCCACGAGCCGGGGGTCGATGCCGTGGCTGCGGGCGGCTTCTTCCACCGTTGGCCACAGTTCGGTCCGGCGCGCCGTCGCGCCCTGGGGGATCGTGATCGTGCCGGCGCCGTGAGCCGGAATGTTGACGATGCGGCGGGTGCCATCCGGGGCGGTGAAGATGAACACGCCGGCAGAACGCTCGGCGGCAGCAGACCCCGCCGCCAGCACCGCGATCGCAACGATCATGGCCAACCGCTTCATCCCAGCAACTCCTCCACCACCGCGGGCGCGAGCTGCAGCGCCTGGCCCAGCTTCGCAGGCGATTTACCCCCGGCCTGCGCGAGCGACGGCTTGCCGCCGCCGCGCCCATCCACCACCGGCGCCAACCGCTTGACGATCTCCCCGGCCGAGATCCGGCCGGTGAGATCCTCCGTGACCGCCACGAGCAGGGTCGCCGCGTCCCCGCTCGCCATGCCCAGAACCACAATGCCGGTCTTGAGTTTACCACGCAAGGCGTCGGCCAGCGTGCGGAGCTCCGGAGCAGCCATCTCGGGGGCCTCCCGGACCAGCAGCTTGACGCCCTTGACCTCCAGCGCCTCGGCTTCGCCGCCGCCCCCGCCCGCCGCCAGCTTGAGGCGCAGGCCCTTCACTTCCTGCTCCAGCTCCCGCACCTTCCTCTCATGAGCTTCGAGGGCGGCGGGCAGCTCGGCGAACGGGACGTTGGCGCGCGCCGACGCCAGCCGCAACGTCCGGTGGTACTCCTGGAACAGCTCGACCGCGGCGCGTCCGGTGACCGCCTCGATCCGGCGCACCCCGGCCGCGATGCCGCGCTCGGCGGTGACCTTGAAGGCGCCGATGTCGCCGGTGCGGCGCACGTGGCAGCCCCCGCACAGCTCGCGCGACACCGTTCCGTCGGCCACGGCGACGACGCGGACAACCTCGCCGTACTTCTCCCCGAACAGCGCCATGGCGCCCGCCGCGCGCGCGTCCTCGAGCGGCATCTGTCGCGTCGAGACCTCGTAGTTGGCGCGCACGTTCTGGTTGACGAGCGTCTCGATCGCCTCGATCTGCTCGGCGAGCAGCGGCTGGGCCCAGGAGAAGTCGAAGCGCAGCCGCTCGGGGTCCACGAGCGAGCCGGCCTGTTGCGCCGACGGGCCCAGCACCCGGTGCAACGCGGCGTGCAGCAGGTGGGTGCCGGTGTGGTTGGCCTGGGTGTCGTGGCGGCGCCCGCGGTGCACCTCGGCGCGAACCGACGCGCCGCGCCGCAAGGTCCCCTCCTCCACGGTCACGTGGTGGACGGTGAGGCCGGGCGCCGGCCGCGTGGTGTCGCGGACCACGGCGCGGCCGCCTGTCCACACCAGGACACCCTGGTCGCCGATCTGTCCGCCCGATTCGGCGTAGAACGGCGTCCGGTCGAGCACCACCTCGCCCTCGCCCGAGAGCGAGTCGACCTCGGCGCCGGGCCCGAGCAGCGCCAGGACCTTGGCGCCGTCGAGCGCCAGCTCGTGGTAACCGACGAACTCGGTCGCGACCCCCCGTCCGGCGAGCTGCTCGTACTCCTCGCGGAAGCGCGCCACGAGGCCGCCCTTCCAGCCCTCCTGGCCACGTTGGCGGGCCGACTCGAGCCTCGCCTCGAAGCCGGGTCGGTCGACGGTGAGGCCTTCTTCCTGGGCGAACTCCTCGATGATGTCGATCGGGATGCCGTGCGTCTCGTAGAAGTGGAACGCCGTCTCGCCGGGGAGCTGGGCGCCGCCGCCCCGCTTGATGCGGTCGAGCTCGCGGCCGACGAGGTCGGTCCCGACGTTGAGGGTGCGCGAGAACTTCTCCTCCTCGGCGCGCAGCAGCGGCTCGATGACCGGCCAGCGCGCCCCGAGCTCCGGGTAGACGTCGCCCATCGCGTCGATGACGGCCGGGGCCACGTCTACGAGGAACACCCCGTCGAAGCCGAGCTGCCGGCCGTAGCGCAGCGCGCGGCGCACGATGCGGCGCAGCACGTAGCCGCGCCCCTCGTTCGACGGCACGACGCCGTCGGCGAGCAGGAAGGTGGCGGCTCGCGCATGGTCGGCGATCACGCGGAACGCGGGGCCGAGCTCGCTCGCGGGGTCGTACGGCCGCTGCGCCATTTCGACGATGCGCGCCAGGATCGGGGCAAAGATGTCGGTGTCGAAGTTGCTGGGGACGCCCTGCAGCACCGCGGCCAGGCGCTCGAGGCCGGCGCCGGTGTCCACGCACGGCCGCGGTAGCGGGTGCAGGTGGCCGGCCGCGTCACGTTCGTACTGCATGAACACCAGGTTCCAGATCTCGACCGTGTCGCCGCCGGGACCGTTCACGAGCTCGGGCCGGTTCTTCTTGAGGTTCTTCCCCTGGTAGTAGTGGATCTCGCTGCACGGGCCGCACGGCCCGGTCTCCCCCATCGCCCAGAAGTTCTCCTTCTCGCCGAAACGGAGGATGCGGTTGGCGGGCGCGCCGGCCTGCTCCCACAGCTGCGCCGCCTCGTCGTCGTCGGTGTACACCGTGAACCAGAGCCGCTCGACCGGCAACTTGTACACGGAGGTGAGCAGCTCCCATGCGAAGGCGATCGCCTCGGCCTTGAAGTAATCGCCGAAGGAGAAGTTGCCGAGCATCTCGAAGAAGGTGTGGTGGCGCGCGGTGTAGCCCACGTTGTCGAGGTCGTTGTGCTTGCCGCCGGCGCGCACGCACTTCTGGCACGAGGTCGCGCGCGTGTAGTCGCGCTGCTCGCGTCCGATGAAGACGTCCTTGAACTGGTTCATCCCGGCGTTGGCGAACAGCAGCGTAGCGTCGCCGGCGGGGATCAGCGACGACGAGGGCACCACCCGGTGCCCGCGGCCGGCGAAGTACTCAAGGAAGGTCGAGCGGATCTCCCGCGTCGTCGGTTTGGTCGCCATGCGGCTCGTCTCTCCCGTTCTCGCGCAGGGCACGGTTCACCAGGTCCAGGCTGAATCCGCGCGCGAGCAGATACCGTACCACTTTCCGCCGCTGCTCCGGAAGCCGCCGCCAGAAGCGGTGCTTCGCCGTCACCTTGGCGAACGCGGCCGCGAGCGCGGCGGTTTCGCCCTCCCCGGCGGCAAGCTCGGCGAGCGCCGCGTCGGCCGCGCCCTTCGCCACCTTCCGCCGCTTGAGCGCGGCGATCACGGCGCGCCGGCCGCGCCCCGCTCGGAGCTGCGCCCGGCAGACGCCGCGGGCGAGGGCGATCTCGTCGAGCAGGCCGGCACGCTCGAGCCTCGCGAGCTCGGCGGTCACCGCCGGCGCCTCGCCCCCCCGGCGCGCGAGCTTATCGGCGATCTCGGCGTGCGACAGCGCTCGCCGCGCGAGCATCGCGAGTGCCGTTTCGTGGAGCGACTCCGCGCTCGGAGGAGTCGCGTTGTCTCGCGCACGATAAGCGGGGCGCATGCGGGAATTCTAAGGCGTCACCGGCCCGGGGTCTCCTTGTTGCCGAACTCGAACGGGCTGTTGCCGACGAACGCTTCGGCGCCCGGGCTCCCCTCGAGCGTGCTCTCCATCTCCTCGCGCGAGACGTCGGACGTGGACTGGATCCCCTGGATGCGGAGCCTGAACTCGTCGGGGTTGGAGGCCCGTCGGATCGCCTCGTCCAGCGTGATCAGGCCGGACTTGTACAGGCTGTACAGGGACTGGTCGAACGTTTGCATCCCGTACTGCGAGGTGCCCGCGGCGATCGCGTCCCGGATCAGCTTGGTCTTCTCCTTCTGCTCAATGCACTCGCGGATGTAGGCGGTCGAGATCAGGACCTCCACCGCCGGCACGCGGCCCAGCCCGTCGGCGCGGGGCAGCAGGCGCATCGATATGATCGCCCGGAGCACCACGGCGAGCTGGATCCTGATCTGCTTCTGCTGGTGCGGCGGGAACACCGAGATGATGCG
>Ga0209385_1000263_pt1 | contig 21025 bp, 16 predicted proteins | sample NGEPerB_FD_184506 | JGI IMG/M metagenome (GOLD analysis project Ga0209385, IMG submission 184506) | Arctic peat soil microbial communities from the Barrow Environmental Observatory site, Barrow, Alaska, USA - NGEE PermafrostAB12-B... | ecosystem: Environmental > Terrestrial > Soil > Wetlands >... | reverse complement strand
GCTCCCTTCTCCCAGACCACCGTTGAAATCAATCTCGCGATGTTCACTTTGACGAACCAAGAACTGCGCGGCACGATCTTCGGATCAGTGGCGCCTCGGGTGCAGATTCCACGATTGTTGAGGATGCACCACGAAGGCAATCTGATCATCGACGAACTCATCACCCAGGAGTACTCGATTGACGAGGTCAATCAGGGGTACCTGGATCTCGAAGCCGGAAAGAACGTTCGCGGCGTCGTTCGTTTCTAGTCGCGAGGGCGTGACTCGACCGCATTGCTCGACGAGAGGCCGAGGACGTCACGCAGTCCGATTGACGATTTGGTGATGTGGGGTGTCAACGCGCGAAGCGACCGCGTGCGCCACGCCCCGCGCCACACGCCGACGCCGTACGCGAGGTCGTCGGCGATGGCGAGCGGGACGTCGGCGACGTGGACGCGGTTTCGCCGCCAACGCCACGCCGTACCAATCACGAACAGTACGAGGGCGCGTCGGCGCAGTTTCGGGTGCAACGTGGCGATGAGCACCAACGGCCCGTAGGTGCGAACGACGGACCGCGCCAATGGTCCTCCGGAGCGCGACATGCCACGACCCACCACCGCACGCGCCACCTGACCCGGGTCCTCGCTCGACGGTGCGAGACGGTCACGCAGATGGTTTCGGGCGATCCGGACGATGCGACCCCCGATCGCGGGCTTGCCGGCGAGGGCGCTCGCCCAGGCGACGAGCGTCCACGCGTCGCTGCGAAGAGGCGCGAGTCGAGCGCCGTGACGGAGCGCGAGCTCGCTCGAGGACTCACCGTATTTGACACGTTGGCTCCACCACTGGCGCCAGTTGCCGCGCGCGCGGTGGGTGACGACGACCTCGGCGACGTAGCGCACGAGCCAGCCCTGGTCGTGGAGTCGCCAGACCAGGTCGACGTCCTCGCCGTAGCGCAGCGACTGATCAAATCCGTCTCCCAGGGCACGTCGACGAACGAGCAAGCAGGCGCTCGGTACGTACGCGACCGTGGCACCGGGCAACGCGATTCCACTGAGCGGTCCCATGTCGAGCGGACCGAACTGTCGTTCGAAGCGGTCACGAAGGGACTCTCCCACTCCTCCTCGAACTCGTGGTGCCACCGCGCCCACGAGTGGATCATTGAACTGTCTCGCCAGTCGATCCAACACGCCGACGGCACTGTCCACAACCACGTCGACGTCGACGAACCACACGAGCGGTCGCTCGGTGGCGTGGGCACCGGCGTTGCGGGCGCCGCCCGGTCCCAGATTCTCCTCGAGACGAACTAGGTCAACGCCGAAGTGGGCAACACACTCGTTCAACGTCATCGGGTCGAGCGACGCGTCGTCGACCACCGTGACGTGAAAGCCGACGAACTGCTCGAGGACCGAACGGAGCAACGCCACGTCGTCGCGTACCGGAATCACGACGTCGACGTCGTTGACGGAGATGGTCGACTCATGCAATGGATGCAGAAGGCCTTGCTGGACGAGGGTGCGAGCGAATCGCTCTTCGCCCGCCCGCACGACACCGCCGCCCTGCCAGCGTTCGGCGACCTGGCGCGAGCTGTCCGAGAGACGAAGCAGCCGCCACGGTGATCCCCCGGCGATGAACTGACGGTCGTAGAAGGTGGCACCGGGGTCCAAGAAGACCGTGGTGCCTTCGGTCACCGGTGCTTCCACCGCTGAGGGCGCGATTGGTGACAGGTCACGCATGGACGAAGTTTGTCACGATTCACTGCGGCGGCCGCCGAACACGCCAGAATAGAGAGGTTCGAGGAGGAACCGTGTCGATCGAGACGTTGTCAGTTGATGAAGTGGAAGCAGAGGTCGCAGAGGTCGAAGAGCTGCTCGTCGAGGAAGTGTCGATCGACGGACTCTGCGGCGTCTACTAAGCCGTGTCACTCTCGACGGTTCGCGCCTTTGACGCGTCCGCGCCCTGGCGCGTCAGCCCCCAGGTCTCACTGCGCGACGAGTCGTTCGGCGCTTTGGCGTACAACCACGACAATCGCCGTCTGGTCTTCTTGAAGTCAACGGAATTGGTGGCCCTCGTTCGTCAGTTGGAACAGTACGAGAGCGCCGCCGACGCTCTCGACGCGCTGGTACCTACGGACCAACGCGAGCGCTACGAGAAAGCGCTCGCGTCCCTCGCGACGTCGGAGATCCTCTGTGGGCGCTGACACCTCGCTACGCAATCGATTCGAACGCGGTCTGGCGGCACCGATCTGTCTGACGTGGGAGTTGACCTACGCGTGCAACCTCGCGTGCACGCACTGCCTCTCCTCTTCGGGACGGCGCGACCCCAACGAACTCACGACGACCGAAGCCAAGCTGCTGATCGACGAGATCGCGGCGATGCAGATCTTCTACGTCAACATCGGTGGCGGCGAGCCGATGATGCGTCGGGACTTCTTCGAACTGGTCGAGCACGCGGTCACCCAGCACGTGGGCGTGAAGTTCTCGACCAACGGCACGCGTATCGACGCCGCGGCGGCGCGGCGCCTCGCCGCGATTGACTATCTCGATATCCAGGTGTCCATCGACGGCGCCGACGCCTCGACGAGCGACCGCATTCGTGGTGCGGGAAGCTACGAGGCAGCGCGACGAGCCATGGATCACCTCGCCGACGCCAACTTCGGCCCGTTCAAGATCTCGGTCGTGATGACCCGTGACAACGTGGTCCAACTCGGCGCCTTCGAGCAACTGGCCGCTCACTACGGCGCGCAGTTGCGCTTGACTCGACTACGCCCTTCGGGTCGCGGCGTCGACGTGTGGGAGACATTGCATCCGACCTCGGCGCAGAACCGCGAGCTGTACCATTGGCTGCTCGATCGGCCCAACGTCTTGACCGGCGATTCGTTCTTTCACCTCTCGGCACTGGGCGATCCGCTCGACGGACTCAATCTCTGCGGCGCCGGCCGTGTCGTCTGTCTCATCGATCCCGTCGGCGAGGTCTACGCCTGTCCCTTCGTCATCCACGACGAGTTCCGAGCGGGTAACGTGCGCGACCAAGGATTCGGCGTCGTGTGGCGCGAGAGCGAGCTCTTCCGGTCGCTACGCGAGCCCGGCAGTGCCGGCGCCTGTTCGTCGTGTGGCTCCTTTGACGCCTGCCGCGGAGGGTGCATGGCGGCCAAGTTCTTCACCGGTCTCGAACTCACCGATCCTGACCCCGAGTGCGTCTTTGGACACGGCGAGACCGCGCTCGCCCAGAGGCGTGTGGCGCGTCGTCCCGTACCGTCACCGGATCACTCGCGACGCGTGGCGGTCGCGATCTCGTCGCGCTGAGTCACGAGAGGAGCGGCGAAACCCTCGGGTAGTCTCCTCATGAGACTCAGGGGGATCGATGGCGAGCAAGTGGTTCGAGACGGTGGCCGTCGCCCAGCGTCGCGCCCAGCAGCGCCTGCCCAAGTCCGTCTACGGCGCGTTGATCGCCGGATCGGAGAAGGGCCTCTCCGCGAAGGACAACCTCGACTCCTTCGACCAGCTGGGCTTCGCGCCTCACATCGCGGGACTGACCAAAGAGCGTGACCTTTCCACCACCGTGATGGGCCAGTCGGTCTCGATGCCGGTGATCCTGTCGCCCACTGGCGTTCAGGCCGTGCACCCCGACGGCGAGGTCGCCGTCGCCAGGGCGGCCGCGAACCGCGGGGTCGCGATGGGCCTCAGTTCGTTCGCGAGCCGCTCGATCGAGGACGTGGCGGCCGTCAACCAACAGGTCTTCTTCCAGATGTACTGGTCCGGCGATCGCGACACCATGGTCGGTCGTCTCCAGCGTGCGGAGGCGGCCGGGGCCAAGGGCATCATCCTCACGCTCGACTGGACGTTCTCCAACGGCCGCGACTGGGGCAGCCCCTGGATCCCGGAGAAGATCGATCTCAAAGCCGTCGTGAAACTCGCACCCGAGGTCCTCGCGCGACCCCAGTGGCTCTGGACCTTCGCCAAGTCCGGTCACTTCCCCGATCTCACGACACCCAACATGGCACCGGTCGGATCGAAACCGCCGACGTTCTTTGGCGCGTACTACGAGTGGATGCAGAGCACGCTTCCCAGTTGGGACGACGTGGCGTGGCTTCGAGCGCAGTGGCCCGGTCCGTTCATGGTAAAAGGGGTCAGTCGCGTCGACGACGCGCGCCGCGTGGTCGACCTCGGCGCGAGCGCGCTCTCGGTCTCCAATCACGGTGGCAACAACCTCGACGGCACCCCGGCACCGATTCGATCGCTCCCCGCGATCGTTGACGCTGTTGGTGATCAGGTCGAGGTGCTGCTCGACGGGGGCGTTCGTCGGGGCAGCGACGTCGTCAAGGCCCTGGCGCTCGGCGCGCGCGCCGTGATGATCGGGCGGGCCTACCTGTGGGGCCTCGCCGCCAACGGGCAGGCCGGGGTCGAGAATGTGCTCGACGTGCTGCGTAGTGGCATGGAGTCGACGATGTTGGGACTTGGACGCAGCAGCATCGGCGACCTGCGTCGTGACGACGTCGTCGCGCCGGCGGACTTCTATCGATCGATGGGATCGTGAGCCGGGTCGCCATCGTGACCGGTGCCGCGCGCGGCATCGGTGCCGCCACGACCGACGCCCTCGTGAACGACGGTTACCGCGTCGTCGCGGTCGATCGTTGTCGCGACATCCCCGACATTCCCTACGCCATGGCGACACCCGCCGATTTGGACGACGTCGTCGATCGCCACGGTGACGCGGTCCTCGGCCTCGTGGGCGACGTGCGCAGCGCGACGGATATGCAACTGGCGGTCGAGACCGCGACACGCCATTTCGGACGACTCGACGCGGTCGTCGCGTGTGCGGGCGTGATTGGTGCCGGTGGACCCCTGTGGGAGATAAGTGACGAAGCCTGGAACGCGGTCTGGTCGGTCAACGTGCTCGGAACCCGACGACTGGTCGAGGCCGCCGCGCCGAAGCTGATCGCGAACGGGACGCAGGCGAACGGACGCGTGGTCGCCGTGGCGTCGGCCGCCGGATCGATGGGTCTGCGCCATCTCGCGGCGTACTCCGCGGCCAAGCACGCCGTCGTGGGGCTCATTCGAGGCGTGGCGATGGACCTCGCCGACTACGGCGTGACGGCGAACGTCGTGAGCCCGGGCTCGACCCGGACGGCGATCCTCGAGGCGTCGGCCAAGGTGTACGGCCTCGAGAGTGGCGAAGCGTTCGCGTCGCAGCAGCCGATCGGGAGGCTCATCGACCCAATCGAGATCGCCGCCGCGATCACGTGGCTCTGTTCGCCGGCGTCGTCCGCGATCACGGGCGCCGACATCGCCGTCGACGGCGGCATGACCGTCTCGTAGTTCGCTCACCCGTCGATGACGGCGTGACGGTGGACCGACGCGACCAGCGGAGCGATGAGCGATTGGCGATAAGGTCGATGAGGGCGAATTGCCGATACTCCAACAGTCAGAGGTCCTAATTGAGCGAATTCCACATGCCAGGTCGTGTTCTCATACTCGGGTGCGGTTCGGTGGCCCAGTGCCTGCTACCACTCCTGCTCGAACACTTCGACTTTGAGCCTTCTTCGGTCACTGTCCTCGAGAGTCGAGACAATCGAGAACGCGTTGCGTCATCACTGGCTCGTGGGGTTCACTACCAACAGTTCGAGATCACCACGGCGAACCTCGTCGAGACGCTGGAGAACCACCTCGGTAACGGCGACCTGTTGATCGATCTGGCGTGGAACATCGGCCTGGCCGAGCTGCTCGACTGGTGTCGCACCAAGAACGTGCGCTATCTCAACACCTCGGTCGAAGTGTGGGACCCCTACGATGACCCCGGTTCGCTCACACCCCAAGAACGGACGCTCTACTTTCGCCACATGGCGTTGCGACGCCAGATCGCCATCTGGGGATCGAACGACGGCCCCTCGGCCGTGGTCGAACACGGCGCCAATCCCGGTCTCGTCAGCCATTTCACCAAGCAGGCGCTGAGCGAGATCGCCGCCGCGGTTCTCGCCGACGGTCTCCTCGCTGAGCGACACGACGCCATCCGTGACGCTCTCTCGAACGCGCACTACAACGTGCTCGCCCAGTCGCTCGACGTCAAGTCGATCCACATCGCTGAGCGTGACACGCAGATCTCCGACCAACCAAAGCAAGTGGGCGAGTTCGTCAACACCTGGAGCATCGACGGCTTCTACGAAGAGGGCGTCGCGCCGGCCGAAGTTGGTTGGGGCACGCACGAGAAGACACTGCCGCGCCTGGGCCTTACCCACACGGGGGAAGGGCCCCTCAATCAGATCTGCTTCGCCCAGATGGCGCACAAGACGATCGTTCGTTCGCGCGTCCCTTCCGGTCCGATCGTGGGCATGGTGATCCGTCACGGTGAGGCCTTCACGATCTGTGACCACCTGACGGTTTGGGATGGTGACGTGGCGCTCTACCGGCCGACGGTGCATTACGCCTACTGCCCGAGCGACGCGGCGTGGGCCAGTTTCGTCGAGCTCGAGGGCAACGAGTACGCGTACCCGGAACGTCAGCGCATCATGAACAACGAGATCATCTCCGGGCGCGACGAGCTCGGCGTCCTGCTGATGGGCCATCCCTACAAGTCGTGGTGGACCGGGATGCAGACGACGATCGAAGAAGCACGACGGGTGGCGCCGAACCAGAACGCGACCACGATCCAAGTCGCCGCGTCGATCCTCGGCGCGGTCGACTGGATGCTGAAGGCGCCGACGCAGGGCGTGCACGTGCCCGACGAGCTACCGTGGCGCGACGTGTTGGACGTTGCGATGCCTTACGTCGGCACCACCTGGTCAGGTCCCCTTGACTGGGATCCGGTCTCGACCCACGTCGACTGGTTCGACCAATGGTCCGGGCGCACGTTGGACGTCGAGGATCCCTGGCAGTTCTCGAATTTCCTCGTCGAATAGTCGGGTTCGCCGACTCCGCGCCACGTCGTTTCGCCTCGCCTCGTCCTAATGTGGACGAAAGGAACGTGAAACTGATCGGAGACGTCAATGAAGCCCTCTCCTCACACGGGAGCCACGGTGCTCGACGCCATTGGATCGACCCCACTCATCGAGGTTGACGGCGTATGGCTGAAACTCGAGTACCTGAATCCGTCGGGATCGATCAAGGCGCGCATGGCGCGCTACATCATCGAGCGCGCGGAGCGCGAGGGACTGCTTCGACCGGGCGACACCATCGTCGAGGCCTCGAGCGGTAACACCGGCAATGCCATGAGCATGGTGGCCGCAGTGAAGGGCTACAAGATGCTGGTCGTGATGCCCGAGGGACTCAGTCCGGAGCGAACGGCCATCTCGGTGGCCTTTGGCGCAGAGGTGTATTCCGTCGGTAATTTCCACGTGAACGAGGCACTCGAGGAGGCCAGTCGGTTGGGCGACCTGCCGGGCTACTTCGCGCCCGAACAGTTCGAATCCGAGTGGAACGTCGAGGAGAACCGTACGTGGCTGGGTCCAGAGATCCTGGCGCAACTCCCGGCGGGAACACTTCCCGACGCATTCGTCATGGGCGTCGGCACCGGAGGAACTCTCATTGGTGTCGGTCAAGCCATGCGCGCGCTGAACCCGAACGTGCTCATCGTGGCCCTGGAGCCGAGCGAGTCGTGCACGATCCTGTGCGGTGACACGGGACTGCACCGCATCGAAGGCATCTCGGACGGCTTCGTGCCGGCTATCTACGAGCGCAACCAGTCAATCGTCGACCGCGTGGTGGAGGTGCACAGTGACGACGCGGTCGCCGAGATGCGCCGGCTGGCCCGCGAGCACGGTCTGCTGGTGGGACCCAGTTCGGGCGCGAACATGATCGCGGCCGAGCGCCTGCGCGAGGAGCTGCCCGCGTCGGCGACCATCGTGACGATCTGTTGCGACGAGGGAGAGAAGTACCTGAGTGACTACTTCATTCCGTCGCCCGAAAGCGTGACGAACAACTCGTAAGGCTGGTCGTCGGTGTCCGGTCGCGACCGGTGTCCACCGCCTAGAGCGGCGTGACGTACGCCCCGTGAATCCCGCCGTCGACGAGGAAGGTCGACGCGGTGATGAACGAGGAGTCGTCGCTGGCGAGGAAGACGACGGCCTTGGCGATCTCGTCGGGTTCGGCGAATCGCCCCATCGGCACGTGCACGAGGCGTCGGGCCGCGCGCTCGGGGTCCTTCGCGAACAGCTCTCGCAGCAACGGGGTGTTGACCGGTCCGGGGCACAGGGCGTTCACGCGAATCCCCTGGCGAGCGAACTGCACGCCGAGTTCGCGACTCATGGCCAGTACGCCGCCCTTGGACGCCGTGTAGGAGATCTGGGACGTCGCCGAACCGAGCACCGCGACGAAGGACGCGGTGTTGATGATCGAACCGCCGCCGCGCTCGAGCAGGTGCGGGATGCCGTACTTGCAGCAGAGGTAGACCGAGGTGAGGTTCACGTCCTGCACGCGGCGCCACGCGTCGAGACCGGTCGTGAGGATCGAGTCGTCGTCGGCGGGCGAGATCCCGGCGTTGTTGAAGAGCACGTCGATGCCGCCGTAGACGCTGATGACTTTCGCGTACATGGCCTGCACGCTCGCCTCGTCGGCGACGTTCACGTTGACGTACGTACCGTCGAGCTCGTCGGCGAGCGCACTGCCTTCGGTTTCGGCGAGGTCGGCGACCACAACTTTGGCTCCCTCACGCGCAAAGCGACGCGCGGTCGCGAGACCTATGCCGCTGGCGGCTCCGGTGATGATCGTGACCTTATTGTCTAGACGTCCCATTATTCCTCCGTTGAAATGAATACATTCTTCTCTTCACTGAATCCCAACAAGGCGTCGGGACCCAGTTCTCGACCAATACCCGACTGCTTGAATCCACCGAACGGCGTCGAGTAACGGACCGAGGAGTTCGAGTTGACCGAGAGGGCCCCGGTCTCGACCCCGCGCGCGACGCGAAGGGCGCGGCCGACGTCGCGCGACCAGATCGAGCCAGAGAGCCCGTAGGGACTCTCATTCGCAATCGCGACGGCGTCATCTTCATCCTTGAATCGAACGACCGAGACCACCGGCCCGAAGATCTCCTCGCGATACGCGCGGCCCGTGCGGTCCGGCGCCTCGAGCACCGTAGGAGCCATCCAGTAGCCGGGCCCCTCGGGAGCGCTACCGCGAAAGGCGACGTCTGATTCGTCGACGTAGGAACGAACGCTTTCGCGCTGGGCCGCGGTGATCAACGGCCCCATCTCGCTCGCCTCGTTCGCGGGGTCGAGCACCTGCACGGCCTTGACCGCGGGTTCGAACAGTTCCATGAACCGCTCATAGGCCGACTCTTGGACGAGCAGACGCGACCGGGCGCAGCAGTCCTGGCCGGCGTTGTCAAAGACGGCGTAGGGGGCGCTCTTGGCGGCCCTCTCGAGGTCGGCGTCGGCGAAGATGATGTTGGCGCTCTTGCCACCGAGTTCCAAGGTGACGCGCTTCACTTGTGCGGCGCATCCCTCCATGATCTTTCGACCCGCCGCGTTCGAGCCGGTGAAGCAGACCTTGCGCACCGCCTCGTTGGTGACGAAACGCTGGCCGATCGTCGCGCCGTCGCCGGGCACCACCTGGAAGACCCCGTCGGGAAGTCCCGCCTCGAGACCAAGCTCCGCCAGGCGGATCGCCGTCAGCGGCGTCAGCGACGCGGGCTTCAAGACAACCGTGTTGCCCGCGGCGAGTGCCGGGCCCAGACCCCAACCGGCGATCGGCATCGGGAAGTTCCAGGGAACGATGATGCCCACGACGCCGAGCGGCTCGTAGAACGTGAGGTCGACGCCGCCCGCGACGGGGATCTGGCGCCCCGAGTGACGTTCGGGTGCGCCCGAGTAGTAGGCCAGAACGTCGCGGACGTTGCCTGCTTCCCATCGCGCGTTGGAGATCGTGTGACCCGAGTTGGCGACCTCGAGTTGGGCTAGTTCCTCGACGTGCGCGTCAACGACGTCGGCGAATCGACGCAGGAGCCGTGCCCGGTCAGCCGGCGTGACACGACGCCACGACGTGGTCGCGCTCGCCGCCCGTTCGATCGCGCGGTCGACCTCTTCGACGTCGTGCATGGCAACCGAGGCAACCTGCTGTTCGGTCGCCGGATTGATGATGCCGATCTGCGTGGTCATAGTCGTTCGAACCCCCGGTAGCGCTCCCAGTCGGTCACCGCGGCGTCGAACGCCGCGACCTCGACGCGAGCGGCGTGCACGTAGTGGTCGATGACCTCGTCGGAGAAGGCCGCGCGCGCCATCGCGCTCTGGTCCATCAGTTCGAGCGCCTCGTGCAGGGTCGTCGGCACTCGGGCCGACGCTCCCTCGTAGGCGTTGCCCTCGAAGGCGGGCGGCAAGGGGAGTGACTCCTCGACGCCGCGTAGTCCCGCGGCCACGAGTGCGGCGACGGCGAGGTAGGGGTTCACGTCGCCACCGGGGATGCGGCATTCGAATCGAATCGACGACCCGTGACCCACGACGCGAAAGGCGCACGTTCGGTTGTCGAGACCCCAGAGCAGCGCCGTCGGCGCGAAGGACCCGGCGACGAAGCGTTTGTAGCTGTTGATGTTGGGCGCGAGGAACAGTGACAGTTCGCGCGAGTACGCCAGCTGGCCCGCGAGGAAGTGCTCGAACACCGTCGAGAATCCGTTCGCCTCGTTGCCGGCGAAGATCGGCACACCGTCACTGTCGCGTAGTGAGAGGTGGATATGGCACGAATTCCCTTCGCGCTCGTTGTACTTCGCCATGAAGGTGAGGCTGCAGCCCTCCTGTGACGCGATTTCCTTGGCCCCCAACTTGAAGAGCCCGTGCTCGTCGCACTTGTCGACCAATTCGGCGAACTTGAAGGCGATTTCGTGCTGGCCGAAGTTGCACTCTCCCTTGACCGATTCGACCATCATGCCGGAACCGCGCATCGAACGGCGGATGTGGCCTAGTAGGGGCTCGATCCTTGACGTGCCCTGCAGCGAGTAGTCGACGTTGTAAAGGTTCGCGGGTGACATGTCGCGATAGCCCGCCGACCACGCCTCTTCGTAGGTGTCGTTAAAGACGATGAACTCGAGCTCGGTGCCCGCGAGGCCGATCCATCCGCGCTCGGCGAGCCTGTCGACCTGTCGCTGGAGGATCTGACGCGGTGAGGGAGCGACCGGTTCACCATGAACGGTCTCGACGTCAGCGAAGACGATGACGGTCTTTTCGTGCCACGGGACGTGACGCACCGAGGAGAAGTCCGCGACGAACGCGAGGTCCCCGTAGCCGTGCTCCCATGACGTGAGGGCGAAGCCGTCGACGGTTCGCATGTCGACGTCCGAAGCCAAGATATAGCTACAGCCCTCCACGGCGCCAAATCGGAGGTCGTCAGAAAAGAACCGCGCGTCCAGTCGCTTGCCCTGAAGGCGGCCCTGCATGTCGGTGATCGCGATGATGACGGTGTCAATCTCACCGCCGTCGATCAACTCGAGCAGTTCTTCACGAGTAGGCCTTCCCGGGTTCGAAGTACTCATCTCGTCTCCTTATGACTGAAGTTGCCGCAATGGCAACCGCCGAATAATACGATACCGAAGTTGCTACGAGCGTCCGTTCGAAGCGTCCCACGCGAAGGACGAGGCGTTCTTGAACTGACGAGGCCGCCGAACTTCGCACTGACGAGAGGGCGGGTGCGGCTGGCCGTGCGTGAACAGCTTCGACGCCGTGCGTGAAGTACGCCAACGGGCGCGCCGATCGCTTCGCGAGGGGACCGACGTGCCATTACTCCCACCTCGCACTGAGAAAGCGTCATTTCGCCGAGAACGGCTGCCGCTCACGCAGCAAAGTGATACCCTACGGGGTATACAAAGAGCTGCGAAAGGCTTGCGATGGCATCGACAGACGTTGCACACGTCCTCCAGGACGAGGAACAGATTCAGGCAATCACGAAACGGTTGAAGCGAGCCCACGGCCAGATGGGTGCCGTCGTTCGCATGCTCGAAGAAGGTCGATCGTGCGAGGACGTCGTCACGCAAATGGCGGCCGTCGGAAAAGCCATCAACACCGCCGCGTTCACGTTGATCTCTGCGAGTCTGAAGGAATGCATCGCTGACCCCGAGATCGACAGTGATCTCGTCACCGAGAAACTCCAGAAGCTCTTCTTGAGTCTGGCGTAAGGAGAGTCATGAAAATCGTCATCATCGGAGGGGTCGCCGGCGGCATGTCGGCCGCGACGCGGCTCCGTCGCTTGGACAACAATGCCGACATCGTGGTCATCGAGAGAAGTAGCCACGTCTCGTACGCCAACTGTGGCCTCGCCTATTTCATGGGTGGCGTCATTGAAGATGAGTCGTCGCTGCTGCTCCAAACGCCGACGTCGCTGCACGATCGCTTTCGCCTCGACGTTCGCGTCGACAGCGAGGCGATCGCCATCGACCCCACCCTCAAGACCGTGACGGTGCGCAACCTGTCGGCGGGCGAGACGTACCAACTCTCGTACGACTACGTCGTGCTCAGTCCCGGAGCGTCACCGATCATCCCGCCGGTCTCTGGCATCGAGCGGGCGCTACCGCTTCGCACCGTCGAGGACGTCGAGCGGATGGTCGAGGCGGTCGAGCGGACACCGTCGAGTGCTGTCGTCATCGGTGGCGGATTCATCGGCGTGGAGATCGCCGAGAATCTTCTGCGTCGTGGCATCGCCACCACGATCGTGGAGGCGGCGCCGCAGCTCCTCGCGCCACTCGATCCCGAGATGGCCCAGCGAGTTGTTGAAGAGGTACGCGGCCACGGTGTTGGCGTCCGCCTTGGCGACTCCGTCTCGTCGCTGACGGCGAACACCGTGGCGCTCGCGTCGGGTGAGGTACTAGACGCCGAACTCGTGGTCGTCGCCATTGGTATGCGACCGGAGACGACATTGGCGCGAGCCGCGGGTCTCGGCATTGGCGATCGCGGCGGCATTGCGGTCGACGAGTTCAATCGGACCAGTGACGAGGCAATCTACGCGGTGGGTGACGCCGCGGAGAAGGTTGATTCGCTCGACCGAACGGCCACGCTGGTGCCGCTCGCGAATCTGGCGAACCGACACGGCCGGGTCGTGGCCGATCACATCGCCGGGCGCAGCGTTCGAACCTCGAACGCGATCGGCACCGTGATCGTGAAGGTCTTTGACCTGACCGTGGCGACCACGGGTTGGAACGAGAAGCGACTCATCGCCGAAGGCCGCGACGTGCTGGCCATTCATACCCACCCCTTGTCGCACGCTGAGTACTACCCCGGGTCGAGTCCGATGTCGCTCAAATTGCTCGTCGATCCGGCGACCGGATCGATCCTCGGTGCTCAGGGCGTCGGGGGCGAGGGCGTGGACAAACGGATCGACGTGATCGCGACCGCCATTCACAGTGGACTGACCGCCCCCGAACTTGCCGACCTCGAACTTGCGTACGCGCCACAGTTCGGCTCGGCGAAAGACCCGGTGAACATGCTCGGCTACATCGCGGAGAACCGACTATCGGGCCTCAGCGCCACTGTGCAGTGGAGCGAGGTTGACGGTTACCGAGACCATGGAGCGCAGTTCGTGGACGTTCGCAATCGCGACGAATTTGCGTCTGGATCGCTGCCCGGGGCAGTCAACATCCCGCTCGACGAGCTACGTGAGCGATTCCGTGAGCTGAAGACAGTCGAGACGATCGTTAATTGCCAGGTCGGTCAACGCGGTCACACCGCCGCCCTGTTGCTGAACGAACTTGGCATTGAAACGAAGAACCTCGACGGGGGATACGCAACGTGGCGATCGTCACCAGCTTTCGTCGAACCAGTGCTCGTCGCCTAACGCGTCGTCAGATCAACAAGAGAGGCATTGAAGATGTGTAGCAAAACAAGATGCAAGCGATGCGGCAAAGCGACGTGGCGAGGATGTGGCAATCACGTCGAGCAGGCGCTAGCCGGAATTCCGACGAGCGAGCGATGTACTTGTGATCAGAATGCCGCAGCGTCGTCGACGAAGCGGAAAGCAAGCCTTTTCGCTCGTCTTCGTGAGCGCTAGAGGGAGAACTCGCGACATTGTCAGGGGCGTCATTCTTAGGCGATTGATTTGCCTAGTCCGCCAACTAGGGGTCGGTCGTCGGTGCGATGACTGTCGGCTTTTCGTGAACGTACTATAGGCAATCGCGAGTCCCCATTTTGAGCGGCGACGTCGAACGATCACCCGCGGACTTCATGATTGATTGCTCGACTTGAATATTTGCCCGCATTGAGACGTCACGTTCTCGGGTCAGAAAGTGACGAACGTCCCGGGATTTCAGGAAAGTGGTCTTTTTCGAAAATTTAGTATTTCGGCATGGGCACGTTCATCGCAGGAATCTCGTCACTTTCGCTCGCACGATGGCAGTTTGGCATCACGACCGTTTTCCATTTCCTCTTCGTGCCGTTGACGATAGGACTCGGCCTTCTTGTGGCCGTGCTGCAGACCGCTTCCTACCGCACCGGAGACGCCGCCTACGAGCGAATGACGAGATTCTTCGGCAGCCTCTTTCTTGTCAACTTCGCGATCGGCGTGGTCACCGGAATCGTTCAGGAGTTCCAGTTCGGAATGGACTGGTCCCGCTATTCAGTTTTCGTCGGCAACATCTTCGGTGCTCCACTGGCCATAGAGGGCCTGTTGGCTTTCTTCTTGGAGTCGACGTTTCTGGGAATTTGGATCTTCGGACGAGGTCGGGTGAGTCCTCGAATTCACTTGGCCTCGATTTGGCTCGCCAGCATGGGCACGATACTCTCGGCGGCCTTCATCGTGGCAGCAAATTCTTGGATGCAACACCCTGTTGGTTACACGATCGATCCAGTCACGCACCAGGCGGTCATGACCAACTTCTGGGCGGTCATGACCAACTCGACGTTTCTTGCGGCCTACGGACACGTCCTCTTCAGCGCCTTCCTCACCGGCGCCGTCTTCTTGCTGGCGATTTCGGCCTGGCATCTTCGAAAGGGGCACGACCTGGCCGCGTTTGGTAAGGCCGCGCGCGTTGGAATTGTGGTGACGGTCATCGCGGCGCTGGGCACGATGTTCTTGGGCGACAGCCAGGCCAAGCAGATGGAAACGCAGCAACCCATGAAGATGGCGGCGGCTGAAGCGCTCTACAACACGACGAATGGCGCCAGTTTTTCGCTGTTGACGATTGGTGATCTCTCGGGCAATCCGATCTTCCAAGTTCGGGTGCCGCACATCTTGAGCGTTCTTGCGACCAACACCTGGAACGGCAAGGTCAAGGGAATCAATCAGTTGCAGAAGGAAGCCACCAAGAAGTACGGCGCGGGCAGTTACGTTCCGGTGATCTGGGTGCTGTACTGGTCATTTCGGATCATGGTCGGTCTCGGGATCCTCCTGTTCCTGCTGGGTGGGGTTGGCCTGTGGCTGATGCGGCGGCGCCGACTGGAGAGGTCGCCGCGGTTCCTTCGATTCGCGACGTGGATGCTGGTGGCACCGTTTCTCGCTAACAGTGTCGGCTGGATCTTTACTGAGATTGGTCGTCAACCGTGGGTCGTGTACGGCCTGCTGAAGACGTCAAAGGCGGTCACGCTCATCGCACCCGGCTACGTCGCGACGAGTTTGGTCGGATTCACCGCTATCTACACCTTCTTGGCGATTGTGGAGATCGGACTCATGATCCGACTCGCCAAGGTGCCACCCGTTGTGTTCGCACCGGCCGAAGCCGAGCGAGTACCTGAGCTCATCTACTAGGAGATTCCATCGTGCTTGCACTTCTCACAATTTCGCCGAGCGGACTCGAGCAGCTCTGGTTCGCACTGATCGGTGTCCTTTGGCTGGGCTACTTCTTTCTCGAGGGATTCGACTTCGGTGTTGGAATACTCCTTCCCTTCGTAAGCCGCGACGATACCGACCGGCGCGTCGTGGTGAACACCATCGGTCCGGTCTGGGATGGAAACGAGGTCTGGTTGCTCACCGCCGGAGGCGCAACATTCGCGGCGTTCCCTCTCTGGTACGCAACGGTCTTCAGTGGCTTCTACCTAGCGTTGTTCGTCGTGCTCGCGGCGCTCATTTTTCGCGGCATGGCGTTTGAGCTTCGTCACCGCAGAAGCGACGAGCGGTGGGTGCGATGGTGGGACCGCGCTATCTTCTGGGGCTCGGCGCTACCTGCGCTGCTCTGGGGAGTTGCTTTCGCGGATTTCGTACACGGGGTTCCGATCATCGCCAACGGCGCCTGGAGCGGGAACTTCTTCGAACTGGTGAAGCCCTACGCGCTGCTCGGCGGACTCAGCACGCTGTCGCTCTTCACCTTGCACGGTGCCACGTACCTCGGACTGAAGGCCGAGGGCGACGTCCGCGAACGAGCCCATGACGTGGCTCGGCGCGTTGCCCCCGTCACGTTTGTGGTCGTCACGGCGTTTCTGGGCTGGACGTATCTCAGCGCACGATCAACGCACCACGCTGGACTCGTGCCACCGTTCCTGCCGGTCGTCGGTGTCTGCGTATTGGCGTCCGTTGGATGGATGGTGCGTGATCGGCTTGAAGGCTGGGCGTTCATCGCGACTGCGCTGAGCATTGTCGCGTTCTTTACGACGTTGTTGCTCAATCTGTACCCGAACGTCCTCGTCTCGTCCATTAACTCCGCATTCAATCTCACCATCGTGCAAAGTGCGTCGCACCCGTACACGCTCAAGGTCATGAGTTGGGTGGCGCTGATCTTCACGCCGGTCGTCCTTCTGTACCAGAGTTGGACGTACTGGATCTTCAGGAAGCGCGTTCGTCGACCGGGCTCTGCCGAAGCGTCGACGCAAACCACGTCAAACGTGTAAGCAAATGACTGCTGCCGAAAGGCCATCGGCGTTGCTCGCACGATTGCGTCACACTTCGCCGCTGGTCCAGCGGGCGCTGCTCGTGGCAGTCGGATTGGGTCTCGTGTCGACGTCGGCGGTGATCGTCCAAGCAGTGACGCTGGCGACACTGCTTGGATATCTCTTTGAAGGTCATCGGACAGGTCTTGGCAAGATGCTCGTCCTCTTCGCGGTCGCTACCGTTGTTCGCGCGCTCGCCGGTGGGCTCGCCGTACCGGTGACCGCGCGCATTGCGGCACCGCTTCGACGCGACTTGCGTCGTCGCGCGATGCACCAGGTCCTTCGAAAAGGTGCGTACGGCTCGGTCGACGGCACCGTGCAGCTCTGTACTCGGGGCATTGAAGCCATCGAGTCGTATGTTGCGAATTATGTGCCCGCCGTCGTGCTGGCGACGCTGGCGCCGGCCGTCCTCCTCGCTTGGGTGGGATACCGCGATCTCTTGAGCGGCGCGATACTCCTCATCGCTGTGATGTTGCTGCCGCTCTTTATGGTCCTGCTAGGTCTCGAAGCCAAGGACAAGATGCACGACCGATGGCGCGAGCAACAATCCCTCGCGAGCTATTTCGGTGACGTCGTGCGAGGAATGACGGTGTTGAAGTCGTTCAATCGATCACGTGACGCCGTTGACCGATTGGACGAGGTGGGCGTTGCCCTGCTTCAGAGCACGATGGCGACGCTGAAGGTCGCATTCCTGTCGAGTTTCGCGCTCGAACTGCTGTCGTCGCTCGCTACCGCACTGGTCGCGCTTGTGTTGGGAGTTCGACTCTTGAACGGTTCACTCTCTCTGAGCGTGGCGCTCGCCGTGCTGCTGCTGACGCCCGAGGTCTTCTTGCCTCTCCGTCGTTCCTCAGCGCGTTACCACGCCTCATCGGTCGGGATTGCCGCCGCGTCCGACCTCCTCGACCTTCTCGATGCGGAGCGGGGAACTGGGGTTCAACGACCGCGGTCAACGCCACCGTCGCTTGAACTGGTCGACGTCACGCTGACCCACGACGGGCGCCATCCTCTCGTCGAGGCACCACTCGACGCGACGATTGGAAAGGGAACGCTCGTCGCGGTGAGGGGGCGGTCCGGCGCAGGCAAGACCACCCTCTTGAGAATTCTTTGCGGGTTGGACAAGCCGCGCACCGGGGCGGTGCTCGTTGACGGCGTCGAACTGACCTCGCTTGATCTCGACGCCTGGCAGGCGATCATCGCGTGGTTGCCCCAGGATCCCAAGTTGCCCGGTGCGACGGTCCGCGAGGTCGTGCGCATGGGGGACGACGCCATCGATGATTCATTGATTCAATCGACATTGACGGAGTTGGGACTTGATCTTGATCTGGATCGATCTCTCGGTGAGGGGGCGAACCAGCTCTCGGCCGGTCAGCGGTGTCGACTCGCCCTCGCGCGATGTCTTGTTCGACGACCGCTGCTGTTGGTGCTGGACGAGCCCACTGCTCACCTCGATCCGGAAAGTGCCGAACTTGTCATGTCGGTCATCGCAAGATTGTCGATGACCCGTGTGGTTGCGACCCACCAATTGATGCAGGCTGACCAGATCATTCACCTCGACTCATCGGGGGTCGTTCGTGTCCACTAGTTCACACCCCGTTTTGCGCGACGCGTTGGTCCGCGAGCGTGTCGCTTTGTGGCGAGCACTCGCCGCCGGCTCTCTCGTTTCATTGTCGAGCGTCGGCCTGGCTGGCACGTCGGCATGGCTGATCGTTCGAGCGGCGCAGCGCCCCGCCATTCTGTCCCTGACGGTTCCGATGGGACTCGTGCAGCTTTTCGCTCTGTCCAAGGCCGCGGGTCGCTACGTCGAGCGCGTCCAGACGCATCGAGCGGTACTGGGTGTCATGGGCCACCTTCGCGAGCGCGTCGCCTGCCTGCTTGAGCCATTGATTCCCGCTGGACTTGGACCTCGAAGTGCCGACGTCGTCGACGTCGTGTTACGCGACGTCGAGCGCGTGCAAGATCTTCTCACCGTCGTCGCCGGACCGCTTCTGACGAGCGTGATCGCCGGACTGGTGACCGTGATGATCACTGGTTTCGTCGCGCCCTGGACGGCGCTGAGCTTGACCGCTGCGCTGCTCATCGGCGTGGTGCTGTTGCCGGGCGTGGCGCAACGGCTCGGCGCGAATTGCGAAAGCACGATGGATCGAGTGCGGTCTCAAATGGTCACGTTCTTTGACGACGTAGCCCAGAGCGGCGAAGAGTTCATTATGACGGGTGCCTCACTCGGACTTGATCGTCGCCTGGAGGCGTTGGAGAGGGAGTTCGATCAGGCTCAGAATCGTCGTCACGCGATCACTGGCTTGGTCGACGGATTGAACACGCTGATCGCCGGGGGAGCGGTGATGGCGGCCTTCGGATTCACGGTGCTGGCCGTTCACCGAGGAAACGTGAGCCAGGCTCTCATCGCCGTTCCGGTACTGCTCAGCGTGGCGGCGCTGGAACTGGTCGGGGGCGTCACCCCCGCCCTGGTCGGACTCGGCGGCGACCGGGCTGCACTCTCTCGCATCGAGTCGCTGCGAGAGAGTTCGTTACCCGTGAGCGAGCCAGAGATAGCTGGTCGGACGATCGACTCGAACTCGAGCGTGACCTTGCACGACGTGTCGCACAAGTTCGATGATCTCAGAGTGTTGCGCGACGTCGCTTTTCGGCTCTCACCAGGTGACGTCGTCGTCCTTTCGGGTCGAAGCGGCGGTGGCAAGACGACACTTGCGCGCCTCCTCGCAAGATTCCTCGATCCCTCGCAAGGTTCAATCGACCTTGACGACACCGCGTACCGATCACTCTTGTCCAGTCAAGTGCGCAGCCACGTTGGCTTCGTAGATGACGCTCCGCACGTCTTTTCGACGACCCTCGAGGCGAATTTGAGAATTGCCAAGCCAAGCGCGACGCAAGAGGAACTTCTCGAGGCGTGTCGAGGTGCCGGATTGCGTTCGTTGCTCGAATCGCTTCCCGAGGGGTTGGCGACCGTACTGGGCGGCCCGACGACGGGTCTTTCGGGGGGTGAGCGACGCCGCCTCGGCATTGCGCGCGAACTTCTGGTCAACCATCCCATCGTGGTTTTTGACGAACCGACCGAAGGGCTCGACGAGGATTCGGCGGAGTTTGTCCTGGGTCGGATTCGAGACCGGTACCACCTCGGGGTCGTGCTCATCATTTCGCATCGGATTCCCAATGGTCTCTGCGCGACTCGACGCTTGGAGCTGGACGAGGGATCAGTGACGGAAGAGGATCTCGAAACTCTCGCGAACTAGGCGATTCGCCGTTGGCTGTTCGCAACCCATGATGACAAGATCTGTATCGATTTCGTGCCGATGCAGTCGGTGAGATAAGGTCACGAGTGCCTCGCGGCAGCGAAGTCGGCGAAATTCCGACGCTGTCCCGCAACTGTAAGTGGCCTTCGTGAGAAGCCCATAAGCCAGGTCGCCTGCGGCGAGGAGATGTGAAAGACAGCTCTCGAGGTAAGGAGCGGTCGTTCGGATATCCATCCGTCGTCCACACCAGCTTCGACGGAAAGGAGATATCCATGTTCAAACCACTCCGGTTCGTCGTCGCACTCTTTGTGAGTGCGCTGGCGTTTCCACTACTCAGCGCGTCACTTGGCGCCGCCAGCGTCTTGACGCCCCACTGCATTGTCTCGCTCTCACCGACGGCGACCGAGACCCTGTTCGCCATCGGCGCGGGACACCAAGTGCAGGCCGTCGACCAGGACGCGAACTTCCCGACGAAGGGGTTGCCGAAGAAGCGCATCAACGCTCTCAATCCGAGCGTCGAGTCGGTCATCGGTATTTGCGCGAAGTCCGCGTCGCACACGTCGACCAAGCCTGACCTCGTGATCATCTCCTATGACGCCAATTCCATCAAGGAGAAGTTGCGCGGCATCGGGATCAAGGTTGTCGAGCAGGACGCGGCGACGTCGGTCGGTAGCGCGCTCAGCCAAATCAAGCAATTGGGCGCATTGACCGGTCACCTCACGAGGGCCCGCTCGTTGGCCTCCTCCATCGCGGCGACCATAAAGGCGGACATCGCTTCCATACCGGCGCATCCCGGCAAGGTGATCAATGTGTACTACGAGCTCGACCCGACGTTCTACTCACTGACGAGCGGCACGTTCGTTGGTTCGCTCATGAAATCGCTCGGTCTGGTGAACATCGCCGATGCCCAGTCGACATCCGCGGACGCCGGTTACCCGCAACTCAGTGCCGAGTACGTCGTCAGTGCCAACCCGCAATTGATCTTCCTGGCCGACACGAAGTGCTGCGCGGTCACGCCCACGACTATGGCGGGTCG
>Ga0209385_1000262_pt1 | contig 21043 bp, 22 predicted proteins | sample NGEPerB_FD_184506 | JGI IMG/M metagenome (GOLD analysis project Ga0209385, IMG submission 184506) | Arctic peat soil microbial communities from the Barrow Environmental Observatory site, Barrow, Alaska, USA - NGEE PermafrostAB12-B... | ecosystem: Environmental > Terrestrial > Soil > Wetlands >... | reverse complement strand
GGCATAGGGCTGGAGGCCCCGGCCGAGAACAACGCCGGGCTGGTCAAACCCGCCTGGAGTATGAGCGAACGGCGAGTGGAATGAAGATTGCGGCGACCGTGGCGCATCCGAGTAGCGCCCATCCGACCTGGGCAGTCAAGGCACCGTCGTTCATCAGGTCACGCAATGCCGAGACGACATGAGAGACAGGATTGACCCGCGTCACGGCCTGAAGCCATCCCGGAAGGGTGTTAACGGGCACGAACGCGTTGGATAGGAAGGCCAGAGGGAACATGACCATCATGGACATTCCCTGGACGGCGCCCACGCTCCTGGCTCTGGTGCCGATCCACAGGAAGATCCAGGCGAGGGACCAGCCGGTGATGACGGCGAGCACCATTCCGGCGGCCACGCCGAGAACGCCGCCGGCGGGGCGGTAGCCCATGAGTACGCCCACGGTGAGGGTGACGCTGGCCGCAATGGCGTAGCGGGCGAGGTCGGCCAGCATCGGCCCGGCGAGGGGGGCGTACCGGGCGATGGGCAGCGACCTGAAGCGGTCGAACACGCCTTTGTCCATATCCTCGCGGAGTTGGCCGCCGGCGGCTACGCACGCGGTGATGGTGGTCATGGCGATGATGCCCGGGATGAGGGTCGGAAGGTAGCTCGCCGTGCTGCCGGAGATCGCCCCGCCGAAGATGAGCCCGAACATCACGGTGAACAACACGGGCATCGCGGTGACGTCGACGAGTTGCTCGGGGTTTCGGCGCATCTTGATGAGGGCGCGCCAAGCCAACGTCGTAATCTGCGTGAGCGCGTCGCGCACGGGTACCGACGCCTTGACGGGGCGTGCGGCGGGTCGGGACGTGGTGGTTGAGTTGGTGACGGTTGCGGTCATGATCCACTCGCCTCGGTTTCAGGGACGCTGGCTTCACTTGTGTGGCCGGTCAGGGCAAAAAACACCTCGTCGAGGCTCGGTTGTTCGACGGTGGCGCTCGTGATGTCGAGCCGATGGTTCCGGAGCTCGATGAGGACGTCGGCAGCCTGGTTGGCGTGGCTCAGTTGGACGCTGAATGCTGAGCCGGTTGGTGAGACGATGGGTGTATTGCTGGTCACGTCCGCAGCCAGTGCGACCGCGTTTGCCGTGTCAGCGCCCTCGGCCATCTGGACACGGAGGCTCGATGTGCCGATTTGGGCCTTGAGCTGGCTGGGGGTGCCCTCGGCGACCTTCCGACCGCGATCGATGACGACGACCCGGTCGGCTAGTGCGTCGGCTTCGTCGAGGTACTGGGTGGTCAACATGATGGTCGATCCCTCAGCGACCAGGTCGCGGATCGTGTCCCACATCTGGCTGCGATTCCGGGGGTCGAGGCCGGTCGTGGGCTCGTCGAGGAAGATCAGTGCGGGTCTGGTGATCAGGCTGGCCGCGAGATCAAGGCGGCGGCGCATGCCGCCGGAGAACTGGGAGATGGGTCGGTGAGCGGCCTCCGTCAAGTCGAACTGCGCGAGCAGGTCGTCGCCGATGCTGTGGGCCATCTTGGAGGACAACCCCTGCAGGCGACCGAACATCCAGAGGTTCTCGCGTGCTGTCAGGTTGTCGTCGACCGACGCGAACTGACCGGTGACGCCGATCAGTTGCCGCACGGCGTGGCCTTGCGTGCGGACGTCGTAGCCGAAAATCCTCGCCTCGCCGCTATCGATCGGCAGCAGCGTCGCCAACATGTTCAACATGGTGGTCTTGCCGGCACCGTTCGGGCCGAGCACCCCGAAGACCTCTCCTTCCATGACGGTGAGGTCGATGTCGTCCACGGCGCGATTCGTGCCGAACAGCTTCGTCAGGCCGCGCGCCTCAACGGCCGGAGTGCCCGACGGAGAGCTGTCGCTCTCAGCTTGGCGGGAACTGGAGCTTGATCGTTCGGCCTGGGGGGTTCCGGTTGTCATATGGCTCCTCTAAACTTTGTGTTACCCAAATGCTAGCGCCACCCTACGATTATGTCTACACTTGGTTCGCGTGACTGGAAGCAGCGACGACCTCGACGTGGATGCCATCCTTGAGGTCCTCGAAGGCATGCATGCCGAAGGGGCCCGGGACCCAAACGAGGGCCTGCGCGAACGCAAGAAGCGGCGGGTTCGGCAGAAGATCTCCGATGTGGCGACGGCGATGTTCCTGGTTCACGGGTTCGACAACGTGACCGTGGCCCAGATCGCGGCGGCGTCCGAGGTCTCCGAGCAGACGGTGTTCAACTACTTCACGACCAAGGAGTCGATGTTCTTCGATCGTTCCGAGCCCATGATCAGCGCCGCGGCGGATGCCGTAAGGAAACGCGGGAGCGCTTCACTGGTCGAAGCCGTTGTGCAATCGATGGCCGACGAGATTCACCCCGGCCGCTGGGAGGCCTTGGACGAAGCCGGCCAGCTGCATCTGTTCCGGCGCTTTTGCGACGTCGCCACCGAATCGCCAACGCTTGTCGCGGCTCGGTTCGGTGATTTGCCACGCTTCATTGACGAGGTATCCATCGCGCTTGCCCAACGAATCGGCGCGGATCCAAACGATCCCGAGGTGCAGCTCGCCACCCTAGTCATCGCCGGCCTCATTCGAGTCCGACAACAGTCAACCTTTCACCGCGTCCAGCAAGCCACCTCATTCGCCGCGCTGAACGACGGCGTTCGCCGAGACATCCTCAAGGCTGCTCAGCTCGCCGAGCCGTCCCTCACCGCATTCGACAACATGCGTGACACGGCGCACGGCTGAACTGAGCCCCTTGGGCCGACGCCAAGAGCTACGGGTGGGCGAGTCAGCATTTCAATGGTGGCAGCGAAACACGTGAACTTTCGAGCGACGAGACTACAGGTGGAACAGCCATGAGCCGTGGGCCATGCTCCACCGCCATCCCCTCGGTCCGGAGGTTCCTCAGCATTCACCAGTTACCCCATGTCTCGCAGGAGGTCTCCCGCTTGCTCTACGCAGGCAAAGTGCAGGTCAGTGGGACTGGCACGGGTGCAGTAACGGGCGAAGCACCGTGTGCGGCACGGCAAGGGCATGGTCCTCCCGACCCTGTCGAAGTGCCGGGCATCCGGCCTGGAGAATGGGCCCCGGAGAGACTGGAGGCGAGTGGGGTGTCATTCGGACAGCGCCCGTTCCTCGCCGCAGGCCGGATGCACACTGCCGCATGACGTATTGCGCCGGATCGTGAATTGTGGCCCGACGAGGCTTCAGTTACGGGCCGCCCTTGCCGATAGGCAAGGGAGCGCTCAGCGCTCGCCGAATGGCGGAGGTCGACATGAAGACAGGGCGGGGACACGGGCGAGCCCGGTCGGAGACGGGAGTCCGCGCCGTAGTGCGAATGGCAGCGGTGCTCGTGATGGCCGTCACGCTCACGGGGGTCATCTCGGTTGCGCCCGAGGTGATCGCGGGTACGAGCCCGGCAGGGGCCGACGGACCGTGGACGGTGACGACGTTCGGGACTCCTTCCTCGCAGATCAATGGAGTTGCATGTCCAGGAAGCGGTGTCTGCGTCGCCGTCGGCGCCCAGAACTACGACATGTTCGGTCTGTTCGGAGACTCGCTGATCGAGTACAGCCGCGACGGGGGTCGGTCCTGGACATCGGTACCGAGCATCCCCGACGCCACCCTGGCCAGCGTGTCGTGTCCGACCACATCAGACTGTTGGGCCGCTGGTTGGCTGAAGGTTGCCTCGTCCAGCGTCGGCATTGTCTTGCGGTCGATCAACGGTGGTGCGACGTGGTCGACGGAGGCTCAGACGCCGACAGGTTTTTCTTCTCCCGGGTCCCTCAACGGGACCGGGTTCACCGGGATCACCTGCCCGACGTCGACCCAGTGCTACGTCTGGGGCGATGACTCTTACGGCGGAGTGGCTTTCGCCAGTAGTGACGGCGGGTCCAGCTGGTACTTCATCCAGCCCGAGCAGGAGCTCTATCTCACGGGAGCAGTCAACGGGATCTCCTGCTGGTCAGCGCTCTCCTGCATGCTTGTAACCAACGACAGCACCTACTACGGAGTTGCTCTGACCATCGATTCGACGTCGAATGGAGGTGCCACCTGGACGGAGGATGCGCTCCCTGACGGCTTGGCCCAATACGACTCTCTCGTGTGCCCAGGAGCAGGCATGTGCACCGTTACCGGGTCGGAATCCTTCGGCGGCGGCTACTCGGCGGATGGACTCATAGCGTCGACCTCCAACAACGGCGCCTCCTGGACGACCACTCCCATACCGTGGATGGAGGATGTCAAGGCGATCAGCTGCGCGGCGACCTGCATGGCTGTCGGACCAGGCAATCTCGCCAACTGGAACCGAGGTGAAGTTGCCGCTCAGACCGGATCCGGGGCGTGGGGAGCTCTGTCGCAGCCGACGGGGACTCCCGACCTCGACGCCGTGTCCTGCATCGGGGCCAATCCATGCGTGGTCGGAGGAACCATTCCGAATGGCCCGGCGCCGGGGGACGCCCTCGTGGGCGTTCCCGCCGACAACTCGCCCGCCCCTCCGCCGCCCCTGGCCGGCCCGGTCGTGGGCATGGCATCAGTGCCGAACGGAGACGGGTACTGGCTCGTCAACGCAGCGGGAGCCGTATCTGCCCACGGAGCGGCTCAGCTCTTCGGCTCGATGGCCGGTCAGCCGCTCAACGCGCCGATCAGCCACATCGTGGCGGCGTCCGACGGCAAGGGGTACTGGCTGGTCGCGAAGGATGGCGGGACGTTCAGCTTCGGTGATGCCCAGTTCTTCGGATCGATGGGTTCTTCCCATCTCAATGCCCCCGTGGTGGACATGGCCCCTACGGCCGATGACCGGGGCTACTGGTTGGTTGCCTCCGACGGTGGGATCTTCAGCTTCGGCGACGCGGTGTTCCACGGCTCCATGGGCGCGGCGCACCTCAACCAACCAGTCGTCGGGATCGCGGACGACATGGCAACCGGCGGCTACTGGGAGGTGGCCAGTGACGGCGGTATCTTCGCCTTCGATGCGCCGTTCTACGGATCGACAGGTGCCCTGCACCTGAACCAGCCGATCACGTCGATGGCTCCGGCAGCCGGCGGCGCCGGCTACTGGTTCGTCGCGACGGACGGAGGTGTGTTCAGCTTCGGCTCCGCAGCCTTCCGAGGCTCGATGGGCGGTTCCGTCCTCAACGCGGCGGTCGTCGGAATGGCCAGCGATGTCACGACCGACGGTTACTGGCTGGTGGGTGCGGACGGCGGCATCTTCACATTCGGCGCACCGTTCTATGGGGCCGACTGAATGGGAGTAGGCACTCGCGCCAGCCGGCATCCCGTGAGGTCTGCGGCTCGCCTCGCGATCGTGGGAGTGCTGGGTACAGCGACTGTGTGGACGCTCGGGATCATCGCCGAGCCATCCGCGGCATCAGCGGCTGCGACACCGATCGAGTCCCAGATGTCGACTGAGATCATCGCCCAGATAAACGCCGAGCGATCGGCCCGGGGCCTGAGTGCACTCCACTACGACGCCAACCTCGCGACGCTTGCGCAGAACTACGCTGACGGCCAAGCCGCAGGCACCGAACCGCCGGGGGACCCGGATTACACCTACGCCCAGGTCTCGTCCTACCTGTGGTTCGGCTTCGTGTCCGCTGCAGCAGGCACGACGGACGTCTCGTCGACGTACACCCTCGCCTGGATGGGGTCCGCCCCTCATCGGGACACCCTCCTGCAGGAGGTGCCGAATCAGGGGATCGGCGTCGGACTGTCCTGTGGGGTGGACGGGACGGCCTGGGCGCAGGTCGCCGTCGGGTCGACCACCGACAATGACCCCAGCTACACGTCAGGAACGCCAGCATCCCCCATGGTCACACCAGAAGGCAGTGGCTCGTCGTGCACCACCCCGGCCCGATCCTCTGCGTGGCCCACATCGGGTATCGCTCCCACGCCCTCGGGCAATGGGTACTGGCTGGTCGATGCCCAAGGCGACGTCACGTCCCATGGTGATGCCACACCGTATGGAGGAATGGGTGGAAGCGATCTGAATGCACCGGTCAGCCACATCGTCGCCACGCCGGACGGGCACGGCTACTGGCTCGTCGCCTCGGACGGGGGCACGTTCTCCTTCGGTGACGCCGGATTCTTCGGATCGATGGGCGGAACTCGGCTCAACGCGCCGGTGGTCGATCTCGCCCCCACGCCCAGCGGCCGGGGCTACTGGCTGGTCGCGTCCGATGGTGGCGTGTTCGCCTTCGGTGATGCCCGGTTTGCGGGTTCGATGGGCGGCTCGCCTCTGAACGCACCCGTGATCGGGATCGCCGCGACACCGACTGGGAAGGGATACTGGTTAGTCGCAGCCGACGGTGGTGTGTTCACGTTCGGTGACGCGGTGTTCCGAGGCTCCACCGGGTCGATGCACCTCAACTCCCCGATCGTGTCCATGTCGCCAATCAGCGACGGAACGGGGTACTGGTTTGTGGCCTCCGATGGCGGGGTCTTCGCGTTCGGCGCACCGTTCCGAGGGTCGATGGGCATGCAGCACCTCAACGCTCCCATCGTCGGTATGGCCATCGATTCGGCAACGGGCGGCTACTGGATGGTTGCTTCGGACGGCGGAGTCTTCAGTTTCGACGCGCCCTATCTCGGGGCAGGGTGACCAGAAATGGCACTGGTGTACTGGACCGGGTCAGGCGCGGCACGGGCACTGGAATGGGCAAGTTGACATGGCGATGAAAGTGAGGCGGACATGACCGATTCGTACGAAGAGCTGAGGCGAACCCGTTGGGCGGCCGAACAGACGGCGAAGGCGTCCCAGAAGGCAAGCAACTACAACAGGCAGACCGCTCAGTACGCCTCGGATTCGTCCGGCCACGCCTCAAGAGCGGCGGACGCCCAGGAACAGCAGGCAAGAGCGGCCCAGCAAGCCGCTGCAGCCCAGGCAGCGTCTGCTGAAGCACATCAACAGATGGCCCAGACGGCCCTGCAGGCACAACAGGACCAGCTCAACTTCCACTACAAGATGTGGCTGCAGACGGAGGACGGCCGGGCCTTCTCGCGGTGGAGCACCATGGCAACGGAGTTTCTGGCTGTCATCGACAGGGTGACCGGAGAACTGCCGGTTCGATGGAATAGGGCCTGGTTGGCGGCGAGAGCACGTGTCCTTCCCGAAGGCGTCTCCGAAAAGGGACAGTTCGGTGGTCAGATCGGCGGCATCGTGATGGCCGTGCTCGGAATACTCGAGATCGCTCGCCATTTGTCGACACCAACGGACCTCATGATCAGCGGCCCCGTATCGCTGGTGGTGATTGCCGTCGGCATCGCCGTTGCCGTGCGGGGGGCCAAACGCGAACAGGTGCGCCGGAGCGCCTACAACCAAGCGATGGACGAGTGGTTTGGGCAGATGGGCATTCCGCGATCGCTTGAGTTCCCTCCGCCGCTACCTGCGTGGGCGTTCAACCAAGCCGACCTGCTCGATGCCGCCCGCGAGGTTCGGCATTGGCTCGGCCGAGCCCTTGATCTGCCGGATCCGCGGATGCTCCCGTGGGACCTTCCTCAGCCTGTGGCTGTGCGAGTGATCCCGAACTGGCCCTTCGAGGTGCAAGAGGAGTGGGCCTACATCGTCAGCGCGTGACATCGAGCTGGAACCAAAAGACGACCCACAGATGTCCGTCAGCCTTCGTTCGAGCTTCCGGTGCACCCGGGAGTCTGACGAGCGCCATACGCCCAGTCCAGTCACCAACCCCACAAGTTCGCCCCGAATCCGAATCCCAACAGAGAGGTCGACATGATCCCGACCGGCTTTCGAAACTCCATGGCCGCCAAGCTGGTCGCTGCAGCACCCATGATTGCGACAGCCTCGCCTGTGGCATTGCTGGGCACCGCTTCCTCGGCGACTGCCGACGCGCCCTGGACCACCACCTCTAGCGCCTCCTCCTCCTCGTTCGCAGCGGTGTCCTGCCCAGGGGGTGGTAAGGGAACCGGTTGCGGTTCATGTACTCGCCGACCTGCGTCTCCGGGGTGTCCGCAATTGCCGGCCACCTCGGAGCCAGGTTGCCGAACGGTGGAAGTAACAGGCAGGTACACGTGCCAGGAAATGGGTCGGCCCTATCGGTCGCGTCATCTCCCGCTCCCATTTCGGCAGGCCCAGCAGTGAATGTTCGATTGCGCAGGCAGTAGCCCACCCAGTCCGCCACATCCCCATCTGTCCCAGGCCGGGTAACGGCAAATTAGCGAGGAAGAAGCACTTGTCGCCACTTTTGAGGACACGTAAATCGAGACTTGTCATCGCGGTCGTGGGACTTGTTGCGGTCAGTTCGGTAGTGACTCTCACAGCTGCGACGACGCCAACAGCAGCCGCGGTCGAGCCGTCTCCGGCCTTCTACGGCTCTACCGGCAACATCGCGCTGAACAGGCCGATCGTCGGCATGGCGGCCACCCCGGACGGCGGCGGATACTGGCTCGTGGCGTCGGACGGCGGGATCTTCGCCTTCGGTGATGCCCACTTCTACGGCTCTACCGGCAACATCGCGCTGAACAGGCCGATCGTCGGCATGGCCACCTCGGACGGCGGCGGATACTGGCTCGTGGCGTCGGACGGCGGGATCTTCGCCTTCGGTGATGCCCACTTCTACGGCTCTACCGGCAACATCGCGCTGAACAGGCCGATCGTCGGCATGGCCACCTCGGCCAACGTTTCCGGGTATTGGCTCAGCGCCACCGACGGCGGCGTCTTCACCTCCGGCCCAGGACTGACAACCTCCACCACACCCTCGACAACTACGCCCACGACCCCGAGCCCAACACCCACAGCACCTTCCTCTGACGAGTTCGCTGATCCCAGTTGGACATCACTACCTACGGCGTCTGCGTACAACACGGCTCCTACGTGCCCGCTGAATGTCGCGAATGCATGGATCTGTGACCCGCAAGGTTCGGCCTGGCCGCCACAGGACCCGTTCAATCCAGAGCGCTACCTCAATAGCGCTTACTGGCCCGCCGAGAAGCGCCCAGACGTTGAAATGTACGCGATCCAGAGATACGGCTACTACTACGACAACTGCTTGTCCCATCTGCCGCACTACTGCTTCCTCACCGACGCCGAGGCGGTCGGCTATCCCGTCACGCACACTCCGGCGGTCGGGGATCTGTGGGTAGCCCCTGGTGAGTGCTTGTCTTGGGAGGACCTCGGTGGCACCGTTGCCTCGCCGTCCACCTGCAGTGACGCCAATGACACCGACTGGTACATGGGCTATGTGGAAGCAGTCCTTCCCAACGGGTCATTCATTCAGAGTTGGGGCGGCAGCACTACCCCAGCCGACACGGGCATCGAACTGACGGAGTTCTCAGGCGCCATGGATCCGTATACGGACTTCATAGGACTGATGCCACCCGGCAGCCCTACACCGGAGATCGCACATGCTGCGGATACGGCAAGGGGGTGAGCGATGACCTTAGGTCGCCACTTGGAAGAAGACCGCCACGTCACAGCTGGACCGCCCGGGGTTCGTCGCCCGACCGCCATCTTCGCGGCTGCGTTGTTGACCCTCATCAGTGCGTGCGCAATCATCACGAGCGTCAGATCGAAAGCGCGGGACTTGGTGCCAGTTGTGGCCAAGCCAGTCTGCTCGAGACCGACAGCCACTCAGGCCAGTTGCCTGTCGCTGATCGTCAAGCACAATGCATACGGCGTGGCGTCTCCCCGGACCGGACTCTCACCGGCTGGCTGACGAGAGCTTGCGCTCGGTTACGTCATGACCGCTCCTTTGCCCTCAGGGCGTCCGAGCTGCTGGACGCACGTGGATCATTTAGGTCACCCTCGGAACGCTTCCGGCTCAGCATCGGACCTTCTACTCACGCCCCGAAGTGCCGTTGATGGGAAGGCAACTGTCAATCATGAGCGAGCACTACGCTGACAATGCCGGGAGCGGGAGCACCAGCTGATCGCCACCAACTTGGCATCAGCCCATCAACCTTTGCGAGTGCTGGAGGAAGCGCTTGCTCAAGGTCCGCGTCAGTTCGCCGCCGTTCCAGTTGACGCCCCAGTACGAGAATCCTCAACGGGCGGAGCTTACGGGACGCCGCCGGGCAGCGACCCGGCCTGACCTGGACCGTCACCGTACGAGGTTCCCCTGTCGACAAGCTGGCTGGCGTTCCGACAGGCCTGCCTCCTGTGGGCTCAGGTAGCGCAGAAGGCAATGACTCGTTGCCACAGCAACTCCGAACTGGCGGCGTCGTATTCGAGGGGCAAGGACGCGTCGGTGAATAGATGACCACTGCCCGGATAGTCGAAGATCTCGACCGGTGCTCCGGCCAAGTGGATTGCCTTCGATACCGCGTCGATTGATGCCTGCTGGCGGAATGGATCATCGAGCGCGTTGTGGATCTGTGCCGGTACGCCGGACGGCCACGCCGAGGCGCCGAGCATCTCTAGCGAAAGGACACCAGAAAGCATGACTACCCCGGCAACGTGCCGGCGGGTTGCCACAAACTCGGACATACCGCCGCCGTTGGAGAAGCCGGCGGCAATGAAGCCGTCGGCGAGGTGCTCAACTGCGCCGACGGCCCGTTCCATGAGGACGGGGTAGCCAACGTCCGCTGCATACGCTGAGGCCCTCTCGTAGTCGTCGAAAACCAGGCCGTCGTATTGGTCGACGATCTCGACGTCGTGTCCCTCGGAACGAAGCAGCTCTGCAGCGTCAACCACCCCAGGGCGGACACCGAGCACGGAATGGAACAGGGCGATCTTGCTCACTGAGGTCTCCTCGGCTGGCTGAACTGTACACCGTACAGCTTAGCTGGACAGTGTACAATAAACAAGTGCAGCCCCTGAGAAGTCCGGGCCAGCGTGCAGGCCTCACTCACGCCAGGGTGCTCGCCGCCGCGCGTGAGTTGCTGGCCGAGTCCGGGTTCGAGGCGCTGACCATGCGAAGTCTCGCCCTTCGCCTCGATGTCAGCCCGAACGCTCTGTACAGCCATGTGGAGAGCAAGACCGCACTGATCGACGACGTGCTCGACGACGTGCTCAGCGAAGTGAAGACACCCGATTCGAACATCGAGGACGCCAGCGCGAGCCTCCACGCGATCATGGCCTCGACTCACGAGGTCCTACTCGCGCATGTCGACCTCGTGCCGCTCTTTCTTGCCCGTCAAGGAGCGCGGGGTCCCAATGCCCAAGCCCTGGGCGAGATTGTTCTCACCCTTCTTGCACGGGAAGGCGTGGACGGGCCCCGAGCCCGCGAAGCGCTTCGTGTCCTCATCGTTTACACGATCGGGTTCACTGCTTTCGCTACCCAGGCGCCGCTGATGCCCAAGGACCAGCAAGAGCCCTCGACCTGGGAACTCGCAAAGAATTTTGACAGTGGCTTGCGCTGGCTACTGAACGGGATTGCAGCGCCGAACTGAGCGTCGATCGCTGGGCACAATGACCTCCAACGGGAATGTCATTCAATCGGACCAGCACACTGGCATTGTCTCGGTCCGGTCGCCGATCCGCTATCGGTGATCATCCCAACCGAGCCAGGGGATGACCGGCCGGTAAATTCGGTGTGCCCGATGCCATTCGCCATCCGGCACGCCGGATGGCGCAGCCTTGGACATTGCCGGGGTGGTCAGCTCGTGAGCGCATGCTGGACGGCGTTGTTGATGAGCATCTCGGTGCCGAACCAGCCCCAGTAGATGCGGTGGGCGGCGATGCGGCCGTCGGTGAGTTCCATGACCTCGCTGATGTCGACCTGGTCACCTTCCGGCGTGGCTCGCAGGTACTCCCACGACAGGGTGTGACCGTCCCACAGGTAGCTCCCGTTGCGGTGCCAGCGGACGAACTCGTTGGGCCGGCGCCGTCCTCCCTCGGTGAAGAACCGGCCCAGCTCGGCCTTGCCGCGCAGGACCCCGCCGGGGCGGTCGAGGATGCGGGGCACGAGGGGGCTCTCAAGCGTGGCGTCGTCGCTGTATAGCTCGAGCAAACCAGCCACGTCGACCGTACGGGCTCGGCGGTCCCACTCGTCGAAGACGAACTGGGCACGTTCACGGCTGGTCTGCGGCCGGGGGTCGCTGCTCATTGGTGACGCTCCTCGATCTGCTCGCTCGGTGGATGACTCGACTCTACGGCCGGGACGCTTTGTCTGCGAACAAAACGTGTTTGTGGGATAGTGGGTCATGAGCGAGGCGCCCGATGGCCGGGATCGCGCCCTGGCGCCGATAGCGGCGCTGTTCGGTGACCCAGCCCGCTCCGCCATGCTCACCGCTCTGGCTGGCGGCCACGCGCTCCCCGCCGGCGAACTGGCCCGCCGGGCCGGGGTGCATCCGGCGACGGCCACCGCCCATCTGCGTCGGCTCGTTCAGGGCGGCCTGGTGCAGGTCCGGGTCCAAGGCAGACACCGATACCACGAACTCGCCGGCCCCCAGGTCGCCGTCGTGCTCGAAGCGCTCGCCCAGCTCGCCCCGTCCTCCCCGATCCGCTCCCTACGGGACCACCACAGTGCTACTGACCTGGCCGAGGCTCGGACCTGTTACGACCACCTTGCCGGTCGACGCGGCGTCGAACTACGCAATCGGCTGCTTGCGAGCGACGCCCTCCGCACCACTGACGACCGCGACCACATCCTCACCGACCACGGTCGCCAGTTGGTCGCCGAGCTGGGCATCGAGCCCGATCACCTCCAAGCCACCCGACGAGTCTTCGCCCGTTCCTGCATTGACTGGACCTCCCGCCGCCCGCACCTGGCCGGAGCACTACCGGCTGCGATCACCAGCCGACTCCTCGCCCTCGGATGGCTGTCGCGCACCGGAGACAGGACCCTGCGTGTGGCTCCCGACTACGACCGGCGCATCGATGACTGGCTACCCTCAGAGTGTCCGACGTCCGATTGAGCGATCGGCTTGCGGACCGTTGTCCAGTCTTGCGAGTGCCCCCAAATATTCGGCAGCCAGGCCTCCGGAGGTGCCCACTCGTGCCTGGTCGGGGGCAGTTCGCGGGCGGCAAGCACGCTCCCGTCGGTAACGCGCCCCGACCCGGCAGCGATCGGGGTCAGCGCCAACGATGATGTCGCTTGCGCGTTATGGGGCACCCTTCGGAGGCCTGATCCGTCGAGCTGGTCCATCCGCAGGCTGCTCGGGCGGCCGAACTGATGGAACCATTTCGACTGCTCGCGGTGAGCAAACATTTGGCCGTCCCGGCTCGGAAGGGTGGGTCCGTGACCCGGCCGCTTGGGGCAGTCTGGAATCGACCAGAGGTCGACCCCAACCCGGCAGCCTCTTGGGGGCGCACTCGCCTCCGGCGATCTTCCTGACGCCGCCGCAGCGTCGGATGCCGATCGTTCATGTCGACGGCACCCGCATCGCCAGACCACCGGTTGCAACCAGGCTCGTGGCACCACCATCATCGTCACCTTCCTCGACAGCGTCGGGAACGATGGTCGTAGTGGTTCGTTCCCGCAAGAGGTCTCCCACCTTCGCCAGCACGCGGGTGTTCCGGGCACCGATCATCTGCCATGCCCGGTGGATGGCGATCATGAAGAAGATGATCACCAGTTACCCCATGTCTCGTGCCGGGCACCTAAAACCGGCTCGGACCGTCAACTCCCAGATCAGAGAGCCAGGAGCCGGTATCCCGTGCCTTCACGTATTTGCAAGTCTGAGATGACGACCATGTGCTTGCTTGGACTCGTACATTGCTGAGTCGGAACTTGAGATCAGCTCATCAGCTGTGATTTGCGGAGTACCACAAGCGATTCCGAAGCTGGCCACGATGGGCACCGAAACTCCTGGAAGGGAGAACTCAGGCTCTAGTGCTTTTTGCAAGCGTCGCGCCACTGCCATCGCGGGCTCCTCGGCTGATACGCCTGGACATACGACTATGAACTCATCCCCACCAAGACGACCGATCAGATCACCTGGTCTGATGGCGGACCGAAGCCGTTCGGCGACGGCGGCGAGTACCCGGTCTCCTGCCTGGTGTCCATATTGATCGTTGACCAGCTTGAATCCGTCGAGATCGGCGAAGATGACGCTCACCTTGCCGGAGTGGCGGATCAGTTCGTCTCCGAGATCCCCCATAAGCGCCCGCCGGTTTCTGAGTCCAGTCAACACATCGGTGTCGGCCATACGCCGCAAATCGGTGACATCTACCATGCAACCCAAGACGCCGAGACCTCGGTCCTCGCTATCCACCGAGCGCAAGGTGACCCGAACTGAGCGTGTCCGCCCACCATCCATCGAACGTGTCAGTTCCAGATCGGCGTCGAGGCCGTCCATCATGACCGCAGCAATCGCCGCCTCCAGTGGCGGTCCCCCTGATGACATGGCCGTGGTCAAGTCCGAGAGTGAGTGAATCGGGACATCTCCAATGAGGTCCCGAAGTACCGGATTCACGAACACCACGCTGTTGTCCCCGGCGACATGAAAGAGTCCGACTGGAACGGTATCGGTCAACCGGCGAAGAAACTGCTCGTTGTGGCGCAACGCCTCGACCGCTGCCATCTCCTCAGAGACATCCAGCAGCTGGGCCACGACAACGGTGGTGCCATCGTCTTGAAGCTGGAAGTCGTTTGAGGTCTCCATCCAGAGCCAGGATCCGTCTTTGCACAGGTAGCGGAGCCGTGCGCTTTGAATGCTGCGGCCGTGCTTGCCGCTTAATCGGCTCATCCAGTTGTCGATGGCGCGGACGTGGTCGTCTGGATGGACAAAGTCGAGGGTCGAGTGGCCCACCAGATCTGATGCGGCCCAGCCAAGCATGAGCGTGGTGGCTCGATCCACCGACACGATCGAGGCGGTCTCGCTCTTGATCATCGTTCCCAGTCGCGGCCTTGTTGGCAGTAGCTCGGCTGCCCGGATCGGACCCCGCGGATCGTCTTCAAACCCGTCGCCGGAGGTCACCACACGCAGTACGATCCCGTGTTCTTCTCGCAGGTCGAGATAGTGCAGGAGGAGCACGTTCTCCGGATCGCTCGACATGTGGATCTTTGCTACGCCTATTCCCCGCTCCAATGCTGCAACGAACCCGTCGGTCACCGTACGCGAATCCTCGGGAATCACCAGTTCGAGGAACGACCGGGTGTCCACTTGATGCCCCGAACCCAAAGGAATCGAGTCCGGCATTTCCATTGGGGCACCGTTCGGACTGACTGCACCCACCATGGCGTCGGCATGCGATTCCAGCCACGACGCAAGTGATTGGTTGGCCTGGACTCCACCAAGTGCCGTCGACCGACTCGTGGAATCAATGGACGGAGGTTCACCCATCGTCGAATTGCGACCTTGATTGTGATCGACCCTGCTGTTGGCTCACGCTGACTCCGAAGTCCCGATTGTCCCTATGTCTCGTTTCATCGACCATCCAGTCCTGGAGCTTGACCTGCTCAGACACGAGGACCTCGTCTAACGCCTGCGGCAACCCACCGACCAGGCCCTACCAGGATGGCTCCGCCCTTTTCGAGGTGAGCCAGCCATGCCCGGCGTCCGTGGTCGCCGACCAGCCGGAACCCGGCGAGGAGCACGAACACGCAGAGTGGTGGATCACGAAGCACGCCCGGCGCCTGCCGGGTTCACCCGAAATCGGTCCGCTGAGGAAGACCTCGACGGGCGGCAACCGTGACATAGGCCTTCCTCCACCGCCATCCCCACGGTCCGGAGGTTGCCCAGCATCCAGTTGGCCCATGCCTCACGCGAATCGGCAGAGCCTGGGTCCAACCCACAAAGTTCCAGGTCGGGAGAGTGGGTGGCCGATTCCCCGGCTCCGTTCCCCTGAACGATCAGGTGAAACCATCGGTCATACTCACGCCATGTGTCGAGCACCGCGCAGATTGGACACCACCCGGACATCAACCACCGCCGAGCCGATCTGGGGCCCGCCGAATCTCGCCTCAAGTTGTGGCTCCGATCCGGAACCGTCGATCTGGCGCTTCGTTCATGAGCATCGACTCGTCCCATGACCTGCTCGGATGGGGTTGTCGACAGCCGCAGGGCGCTTTGCACCGAATAGAAGCGGGGTCGAGTTGGGGGATCTTGAGGGTGGATCCGATCGGGACCGGTAGCGTTCACCCATGAGTCGGCCCCGTGCTCTCCTGTGCGACATCGACGGTGTGCTCACGGTGTCGTGGCAAGCCCTGCCCGGCGCCGTCGAGGCTCTCACCGAAATGCGCGCCACCGGCATCCCGCTGGTGTTCGTGACCAACACCACCTCGACCACCCGCGCCTTGGTGGCAACTCGTCTGACCGAAGCCGGGTTCCGCGTCGACCCCGAAGAGGTGTTCACGGCACCTCGCGCCGCCGCCGGGTACCTGGCCGAGCACAGACCTCGTGCGCGGTGCCTGCTCGTGAACCACGGTGAGGTTGGCGAGGATCTCGCCGGGGTGGCGCTCACGAAGGGCGACGATGCCGATGTCGTGCTCACCGGTGGAGCCGGAGCGCAGGTCACCTATGACCTCCTTGACCGGGCGTTCAGAGCCCTCGTTGGGGGAGCGTCGCTGGTTGCCATGCATCGCAATCTCGACTGGCAGACGGCCGAGGGGCTCCGGCTCGACATGGGGGCGTTCATCGTGGGACTCGAGCAGGCCGCAGGCGTGACGGCCACCGTGGTAGGTAAGCCGTCCCCCGCCTTCTTCGGCGCGGTGCTCGCCGGGCTGGGGGTGGCGCCGGCGGATGCGCTCATGATCGGTGATGACATCGACGCCGACGTGCTCGGCGCACAGGCGTCGGGGATCGGCGGGGTGCTGGTGCGGACGGGCAAGTTCCGCGAAGAGGCGCTGGCCCGCTCGACGGGCCGGCCTGACCACGTGGTCGACTCGGTGGCCGACGTGCCCGCGCTCCTCGACGGCCTGGCCTGATCTCGACCGGAAGGCTCCGGTGGCCGAAGAGCACCGGGCTCCCGACCACGGAACTGAACTGGCATTCCGTAGCGAGACCGGGCTGATCCGCCGTGCCTTCTCCCTACTCCGCTTCAGCCTGTTCTGAGTCTTCAGCTTGCAGGGCATTCAGAAGACCCATGCCTCGTCCCAGCCCTCTCCGGCATGTCTGAAGGAGCGGGAGTCGGCATCGAAGCGATGTGCTCCCCGGTTCCGGCTCAATCCTTGACTAGAGGTGATCGTCACTCTTGCCGGTTGGACAAGAAGGGCGGAACCAGTGGCGAGGGCCTCGGGTACGGGACGCCATGGATGGGCGAGGTCGACCGGCAGCGGACGCTTGGTGAAGTGCGGGAGGGACGGTTCCTCCTCGGCCCGGGGGTCCTCATTCACGACCCTCTCGTCGCGACACGCGCGCCGGCCGAGTTAGCGCACGACCCGGTCCCGCCGCCGGCCGGTGCTGCATGCGCCCTCGAACGCCCACGGCCGAATCCGCGCTGGCTGCCTCTATGACTCGATGAAGATGCATTCCCCCGGGCACTCCTCGGAGGCCTCGGTGACCGCGTCTTCGAGCTCCGAGGGCACCTGGGCCAGGCCTTCGGCGCCGCCAGGGTCGGACTTCACCTCGGCGCCTTCTTTGACATAGGCGAGCCCGTCGTCGAGCAACGTGAACACGGCCGGGGCGATCTCCTCGCAGAGCCCGTCGCCGGTGCACAGATCCTGATCGATCCAGACCTTCATGGTGAAGTGTTCTCCTTTGGTGTCATCACATGACTTGGCTTCGTGCCGTCAATACAGTCCGAGTTCGAGGCGGGCGGCGTCGGTCAGCCGGCTCTGGTCCCAGGGCGGGTCCCACACCAGTTCGACATCGACCTCGCTGACGCCGGGGACCGTCTGCACCCGAGAGCAGGCGTCATCCTTGAGCACGTCGCCCATGCCGCAGCCCGGGGCGGTCATCGACATCTTGATCTCCACCCGGTGACTACCGTCCGCCAGCAGATGAGCGTCGCACGCATAGATCAGCCCGAGGTCGACCACGTTGATCGGGATCTCCGGGTCGAAGACGGTCTTGAGTTGTTCGATCACCCGTTCGAGCTCGAAAGGTCCCGATGGCGCAGCGTCGTCGTCGGCCGGTTCGCTGTCGAGCCCCATTGCGTGGGCATCCTCTGAGGAGATCCGAGCCAGGTGACCGCGTTCGGTCTGGACGGTGATGGTGCCACCGAGGGCCTGGGTGACCACCACCTGTTCGCCCGCTCGGAGCTTCATCTTCTGGCCGCTGGGAATCAGCGTGACATCGCAGTCCTGTCCGAGCTCGATCGGTGTGTATCCCGTTGTGCTCATCCCCGACTACTCCCAGGTCCTCGGGGCACCGTCACCGTCGAGGGCGCTTCGAAGTGTGTGCCATGCGAGCGTGGCGCACTTGACCCGCTCGGGGATTCCGACATACGGGAGAGGGCGACGAGTGAGCCGATGCGTGGCAGGTCGACCTCGCCGTCGGATCCCCCGGTCAACATGGCGTGGACTTCCCCGAACAGGGCAAGGACCTCCTCTTCGCTCTTGTCGGTGAGGACTGTGGTCATCAGCGAGGCGAAGCTCTGCGGGATGGCACCTCCAGAACCCTGGAGGGCGATGTCAGTGATGCGACCGTCGGTGAGTTCCGGATGGACGGTGCACTGGCCGCCACACAGAGGGTTGACCCCTCGGGCCGTGCGTGTTGGATCCTCGAGTTTGCGGAAGTTGTGGGGATGGCGACCGTGGCCGATGATCACCTCCTGGTGCCTACCGGCCAGGTCGCTAGTCACCGGAGTGTGCCCCCGTCCCGTCGCTGTCCGTCGAGAGCCGGCCGGTGACCAGCGTTTCCACGTGGGTGCGAAGCGACTCGGACTCGATGAGATCCAGTAGTTCGCGGGCGAACGCATACGTGAGCAGAGCCCTCGCCGCCTCGTGGGGCACTCCCCGCGAGCGCAGGTAGAACAGTGCTTCCTCATCGAGTGCGCCTACGGCCGCGCCGTGGGCGCACTTCACGTCGTCGGTGAGGATCTCGAGTCGCGGCCGGGTGTCGACCTCGGCGTGGTCGGAGAGCAGCAGGTTCTTGTTGGTCTGGCTGGCATCCGTACCGGGCGCGTCCGGCCACACGATGATGCGTCCGTTGAACACCCCATGCCCGCGTTCGTCCACGATCCCCTTGTAGAGCTGGCGGCTGCTGCACCGGGGCGCGGCGTGCTCGATCAGAATCGGATTGTCGTGGTGCTGGTCGCCTCGTGGCAGGTACAGGCCGTCGATGCCGGCCTCCGCCCCTTCGCCCTCGAGGCGCACGCGCACCTCGTTGCGGGCGATCTTCGACCCCAGTGCCACCGAGCCCGACGAGAACCGGCTGCCGGGGCCCTGGCGGACGTCGAGCAGTGCGAGGTGGAACGCGGCGTCGGGCTCGTCCTGGATCTTGTAGTGCTCGACCCGTGCTCCCTCGTCGAGGACCACCTGGGTCACGGCGTTGGTGCAGGTGACGCCGCCCGAGGTCCCGGCGTAGGTCTCGACGACTGCCACCCGGCTTCGCGGACCGGCCAGGATCAGTGAACGCGGGTTGGCCATGATGGGAGGCCCGTGGGCGTCCGAGAGGAACACCAACTCAATGGGTGCGGTGATTAGGGCGTCGGCCGCAACCTGAATGAATGCCCCGTCCTCGGCGAGGACGGTGTTGATTGCGGTAAAGGCGTGGTCGTACTCGCCGAACGGGCGTGAGAAGAACGGCTCGAGACCCGCGCCCCCCTCGGCCAGAACTGAGGCCAGGTTCGTCACCGTGACACCTTCTGGCAGGTCGGTCAACAACGACAGCTCAGGGGCGAAGAGGCCGTTGACGAACACCAGGCGGGTGCTGGCCGCATCGATGGTCAGCGCGTCGATCATGGCCGGCGAGACCCGGCGGCCGGCCCCGTCCCCGTCCCCGGCACGCTCGAACGGCACGTCCAACAGTGGTCCGAGTCGCGTGTACTTCCAGTCCTCGTCCTTGAGCGTCGGGAATCCGCGCGCGGTCGCCCACCCGAGGGACGCGTGGCGGGCCTGCGTCAGCCACGCAGGGCTGGGACCACTGGGCCGGAACCCGAGGCGCGAGAGCAGGTCGGCGACAGTTGGAGCTGCCGTTGCCGATGTCTTCGCCGTGGAAGTGACGGTGGTCACGGCGTTGCTCCCACCGATGCCGATCGGTCCGACGCCACCTCTAGCCCGAGGCCGGCGTAGCCGTGCTCTTCGAGTTCGAGCGCCAGATCCTTGTCGCCTGAACGGACAATCCGGCCCCCGACCATGACATGGACCCGATCGGGCACGATGTAGTCGAGGAGCCGCTGATGATGGGTGATGACGATCATGGCCCGATCGGGACGTCGAAGCGCGTTCACCCCACCGGCGACGATCCGGAGGGCATCGATGTCGAGGCCGGAGTCTGTCTCGTCCAAGATGGCGAGCTTCGGCTCGAGAATCGTCATCTGCAGGATCTCGTTGCGCTTCTTCTCACCCCCGGAGAAACCCTCGTTGACCGACCGGCTCATGAAGCTCCGGTCCATCTCGACGAGCTTCATCCGCTCTTGGGCCAGGGCGAGGAATCCCATGACATCGAGCTCCTCGAGCCCGCGTCGCCGGCGCACCGAATTGAACGCCATGCGCAAGAAGTACAGGTTGCCCACCCCGGGGATCTCCACCGGGTGCTGGAAGGCGAGGAAGAGGCCGGCCGCGGCACGGTCCTCGGGCGACAGGGCGAGCAGGTCCTCGTCCTCGAAGCGGACCGTGCCGGTGATGCCGTAGGCCTCGTGGCCGGCAAGCACGTTGGCGAGGGTGCTCTTGCCCGAGCCGTTCGGGCCCATGATGGCGTGTACTTCGCCCGCCGCAACTTCGAGGTTGACTCCCCGGAGGATCTCGTTGTCACCGATCTGGGCGTGGAGGTTCTCGATCTTCAGCATCATCCGACGCTTCCTTCCAGACTGACACTCAGGAGCCTTTGGGCCTCGACCGCGAATTCCATGGGCAACTCCTTGAAGACTTCGCGGCAGAAGCCGTTCACGATCATGGAAACGGCGTCCTCCTCGGAGATCCCCCGCTGGCGGCAGTAGAAGAGCTGGTCTTCGCTGATCTTGGAGGTGGAGGCCTCGTGTTCGACCTGCGCGCTCGGATGCTTCACCTCGATATACGGAAACGTGTGGGCACCGCTATCGCTGCCCAGGAGCAACGAGTCGCACCGCGTGTGGTTCCGGGCTCCTTCGGCCGAACGCAGCGTCTTCACCAGGCCCCGGTA
>Ga0209385_1000261_pt1 | contig 21209 bp, 15 predicted proteins | sample NGEPerB_FD_184506 | JGI IMG/M metagenome (GOLD analysis project Ga0209385, IMG submission 184506) | Arctic peat soil microbial communities from the Barrow Environmental Observatory site, Barrow, Alaska, USA - NGEE PermafrostAB12-B... | ecosystem: Environmental > Terrestrial > Soil > Wetlands >... | reverse complement strand
CCCCGAACCCCGGTCTCTCCACCCTACTGTTTCTCCCACTCCTTGATCAGGTTGTCCACCATCGTCGTGTCCGCCTTGGGGTCGGCGGCCTTGCCGACCGCGATCGCCTTCTTGGCGAGCGCGATGGCCTCCGCCTTCTTGCCGTCGAGGGCGAGGAAACGGGCCTGGCCGGCGAGGTTGTACATCGTCTCCTTGACCGCGACGGACTTGGCGAGCCACGTCCGGGCCTCGGGGAGGTTGACGTTGTTGTCGAGGCAGAAGGCGGCGGCGCGGTAGCTTGTGCGCCAGTCGTCAGGTTTCGCCTCGGCGATCGCCTTGCGGGCTGCAGCCAGAACCTTGGTGTTGGTGTCCACGTTGAACGTGAACGGGACGGCGAGCTTGTCCCAGGCCATCGCCACGGTGGCCGACTCGGTGGAAACCGTGGGGAAGCAGAAGGTGAGCAGTTCGCGGAAGGGGGCCTCACGCGGCTTGACCTTGATGCGCAGAGCGTCGTCGGCCTCCTTGTACTGGTAGGCGCCCCACTGCTTTGCCGTCTTGTTGAAGATCACCGTCCACTCGTCCTTGCCCGGGATCGTGAACAGGCCGTAGGTGCCGGCCGGCAGCTTCGTGCCGTCGATGGTGACATCGTCCGCGAAGGTGATCGTGGTGGCCTCGTTGGCGCCGGTGCGCCACACCTGGCCGTAGGGGACGAGCCCCCCCCAGATCACGCGCCCCTTCACGCCGGGCCGGCAGTAGGTGATCGTCACGTCGGTGAGCCCGACGGTCTGCGACACCGTGGCCTTGGGGCTCGGGAGCGGCAGGTCGAGTTGCGCGAGGGCGGGGGCGGCCGCCACCAGCGTCGCGGCGGCGAGCGGAACCGCGATGGCGAGAAGGCGATATTTACTCATGGTTGTCCTCCATTGGATGTAAGGTTAAGACGGAGTCGCATCCACGTCAACCTGTTCCGGTGGGGGGCCGCCTCGTGCGCGGATGGGGGCAGCCGCGCCACAAGACACTGAAGAACAAAGAGCAAGTGGGGCGGGCGCCCTCGCCCGCCCGATGGGAGCGAAGCGGCGTCAGGCTTCCGGGCCTGCCGGGGTGTCGTGGAGGTGGCGGCCGATGAACTCCTCGATCGCGCGGCGCTCGGCGTCGGAGGTCTCGACGAACTCGACGCCGAGCTGGCTCCTGTGGCTGCCGTCGTCGCTGCTGAGCTCGCGCAGGTGGGCGACGCGCCCCCGGCTGCGGAACGTGTGGCCGTTCATTTTCACCTCGACCTCGATCATGGTGCCGAGCGGCGGCGACGCCTCGGTCTCGACCAGCAGCCCGACCGTGCTGATGGTCTTGACGACGAAGTGGTAGTCCGACCGAACGCTGACCGGTTCCGCCACATTGACCTTGAAGCGGCCGGAGATCCTCTTCTCCACGGCGATGACGGCCGTCGCCCCCAGCATCCGCGCCAGCTCGGCGGCCTGGTCGGTGAGCGCCTCCTGGAAGCAGATCCCGGCTTCGTAGACGGTCCTGGTATCGCCGGCCTCGTTGCGGCGCAGGCCGCGCAGGTGACACCAGACGACCGATCCGGGCAGGCGGAGGTTGTAATCGTTGCCGTGCTTCAGGGTCAGCGAGTAGGTGCGCCCGACCTTCATCTGGGTGTCGGTCTCGACCGCTATCCCGGTCAGGCTCATGTTCAGGATCTTGGCTTCGGCGGAGAGGTGCAGCGTACCTTTGACATCCTGCACCGGATGCCGCGGGCTGCGGCGCCGCTCTCTCCCGGGGTCCCCAGGGCTCACCATCGTGCAGAGATCATACCAAACCGAGGCGCAGCTCGTCTTGCGACACGACAGCCGCGCAAGCCGGCCCGACGGCGGCGAGTCAGTTGACCGGGCCGTCGTCGTGGCCGTCGTCGCGGCGGATGACCCGCAGCCCCCGGCGCTTGGCCAGGCGGGCGAGCCGCCGCTCGATCCGGCGCGCGCGCCACGATAGGTAGCGCCGCCACAGCCGCTGGCGGGCGGACGAGCCCGGCAGCGTCAGCACGGTGACGCCGACCGCGGCGCAGATCCCGGCGAACCCAGCCAGGTCCTTGCTGGAGAGGAACGCCACGAACGCGAGCCCGATCTCCAGCCACAGGAACCAGCGGGCGGGCATCGGCAGCACGAAGAAGAGCAGGATGGTGGCGTTGCCGTACAGCGTCGCGAACGCCGCGACGAGGATCGCGAGCAACATCCTCTGGCCCTGCATGATCTGAAACGGGAAAGGGGTCCCCGCGCCTCCAGCCGCGTCGAGCGCGAGCTGGACCGCGACCGCGGCCACAGCGGCCGCAATGGCGGCCGTCGCGAGGAGCGTCCAGAACCCGCGGCGGCCGAGGCGCGCGCGCACGTCCTGGCCGAACCAGAGGACGATCAGCAGCTCGAGCAGGATCCAGGGGCTGGCCGGTCCGAAGCCGACGAGCGGGTAGCTCGCCAGCTCCCAGAGGTAGCCGGACCGCCAGACGGCTGGCGTCAGGCGGAGCAACGCGGGCACGGTTGCGGTGGTGGTGAAGAACTGCATCGCCCAGGTGACGAACACCACGGCCAGCAGCGCGGTGATGTCGGGCGCCGGCGTGCCTCCCGGCCACCCCCCGCCTGCGAGCCCCGTTTGAGCGCGATACCTTCCGGTCGGTTGCACCCGTCCTCCCCGCCGCCCCATCTTTCCCGATCCCGCCCCGTGACGCAACCGGTGTGAGGTGGATCACCTTTTCGGGCGGCGGAACGGGGCATTCTTACAACAGGAAGAGGGGCGATGGTCGAAGCGGGCGCCGTGACGTGGTACACCGTGCTGCCGGTGGGGCTCGACCCCGAGGCGCGGGAGAAGGTGCGTGTCGCGCTCGCGCCGCTTGAGGCGGCGGTCCTGGCCGGCGCCGACGACTGGACCGAGGCGCTCGAACTGGCCGCGGCCGGGAGGTACGACGGCCTGCTCGTGGCCTACCCCCTTGGTGATGCCCCGATGGGCGGTTTCCTGTCCACGCTCCGCCGGCCCTCGTGCCCTTGCCGCCGCGCCGCGATCGTGTTGGTGACGGAGACGAGGCACCGGAGCGAGGCCGAGACGTACGTGGGGCGAGGCGCGAACCGCGTTGTCACCTGGGACGAGGCCCCCCTCCGCCTGCCGCACATCCTCGAGGATCTGTTCAAAGCCGCCCCCAGGGTCCAGGCGGAACTGTCGGTCCGCGTCAAACCCGTCGTCGAGGGGCCGGTACCGTCGGTGGCGTGCCGGACGGTCAACATCTCCACCACCGGTATGTTGCTGGAGCTCCATGAGGGGTACCGGCCGGGCACCGTCCTCGTGTTCGAGATGCTGTTGCCGGGAATGCCTCTTCCGGTGCGGGGACATGCCCGGGTCGTGCGCCGGACATCGGTGCGGCGCGAGCCGTTCCCTGGCGTGGGGGTGACGTTCGCCGGGTTCGACGACAACACCCAGGCCCGGCTCAGCTCCTACCTGGCCCGCGCCTCGGCCTGATGGCGCTGGACCGGGTGCGGCTCACGCCGAGGTGGGGTCCGCCGGTGCGGCCTTTGCAAACGGGATGTCGACGGTGAAGCGGGTCCAGCGGCCGGGCTCGCTCTCGACCCCGATGCGGCCGTGCAGCTCGTCCACGATCTGTTTCGAGATCGCAAGCCCTAGGCCGGTGCCGCCGCGCCGCTTGGTGGTGAAGAACGGGTCGAAGATGCGGTCGATGACGTCCTTCTGAATTCCGGTGCCGTTGTCCTCGATCTCGACACGCATGCACTCGCCGGCCCGGCGCAGCCGCACCATCACGAGGTTCTCGCCGCGCGGGCGGTCCGGCAGCGCCTGCAGCGCGTTGATCAAGAGGTTCATCACGACCTGGCCGAGCTTGTTCGGCGAGCCGTTGACCGGCGGACCCGGTTCGATCTCGATCTGGATCTGGGCCCGCTTCGCCACCTCGGCGCGGACGGCGCGCAGGGAGAGCTTGACGACGTCCTTGAGATCGGCGGATGTCTCGTCCTCCCGCCGCCGGTTGCTCAGCTCGAGTCCCGACGTGATCTCCGCCATCTGGCCGACTGCGTGCCGTGCCGCCCCGATCTGATCGGCCGCGCTCCGGCCCGCCGCAACCTGCTCGCCTCTGGAAGGAAGCTCGAGTTCGAGCGCCGCAACCAGGTGCGCGATCCGCAGGCCCGCCAGCTCGAGCGACGTCGTCAGCGTCTGCAGGGGGGTGCGCAGCTCGTGAGCCACCCCAGCAGCCGCGACTCCCAACGCGTACACGCGTTCCACGTCGAGGAGACGCTGCTCGAGTTCGTGAACCTTGTGGCGCGTCTCGTGGATCTCGATCGCGCCGCGCAGCGTGGCCTTGAGCTCTTCGGGCTCCCACGGCTTGCGGATGTAGCCGCGGACCTGGCCGCGGTTGATGGCGTTGACGGCATCCGTCAGGTCGGAGTACGCGGTGATCAGGAGCCTGACCGTGTCCGGGAAGTCCTCGCGAGTGGCCTCGAAGAACTCGACCCCGCTCATGCCCGGCATGCGCTGGTCGACGAGCAACACCGCAACCTCTTCCCGCCGCAGGATCTCCATCGCCGCCTCGGCGCTGGGTGCGGTCAGCACCGTGAACTCGGGGGTGCAGGTGGCATGGAGGACGGTGAGGTTGGACTCGTCGTCGTCAACGTAGAGGATGGTGCCGTCCATCGTGGTCTCCCTCCCCGCTCGCCCTCGACCGCGAGAGCCTGCGGCAGCTCTGCGAGTCGCGCCCCGGATCTGTCGGTTAGAGTCTCGCCCGCCTTCCCCTCGAACGCAAGCCCCCGGACGGGCGGCGCACCTCTTCAGTGCTTTCTGATGAGGAGGAAGTAGTACGCGTTCCCCGGCTCGATCTCGACGTTCACCTCGGCGGTCTCGGGCAGCAGCCGGCCGAGACGCAGCATCTCCTCGCGCGTCCGGTAGAGCATCGTCCAGTCGAGGATGAACTCGGGCGACCAGAAGTGATCGTTGGGCCCCATCGCGTTGCCCAGCGCGATCAAGCCGCCAACCGCCAGCTGGTCGAACAGCGTGCGGATGAGCACCTGCGCCACCGCCTCGCCCAGGTAGTCGAACAGGCCGGTGGCGAAGATGAAGTGCTGGCCGCGTTCGATCGGCAACAGCGACGGATCGCGAATAATCTGGACGAACGACAGGTGGAGGCACTGCAGCGCCCCGTCGGCGCCGGTCGCCATGAGCTGGCGGTGGCTGTCGTTGTAGGCGATAGAGAGCGCCTCGTCCTCCTGGTCGATCAACGTCCAGGCGACTTGCCCCGGCCATCCCTTGCGCTGCGCGATGAAGTCGGACACCTCGCGCGCGGGGCCGCATCCCAAGCTGGCGACGCGGAAGACGGGCTCCGCCTCGCCGCGGGCGAGATAGCGATCGTGTTCCTCTTCCATAAGCCGCACAACAAAGCCCTTGCGCGTCCGCACGCCGGCCGATAGCGGGTGCTCGACGCCGAACTTGTGGAACACCTGGGCGAACACCGAGTCGCCCTCGAGGGCGTCGTTGTAGTAGTACCGCATCACTTGGTAGTCCCCCGCGTAGCCCAGCGGCTTCGTATACGCCCGGTGGGCGATCGGGCAGACCGAAAGAACAGGTGTGACCAGCGTTTCGGTCAGCCGCTTGGACGCGAGCAGGATCGTGCGGTCGTCGAGACATTCGACCGCCGCGCGCGATGCGCTGCGCTGAATCTCGGCCCACGGCTCGCGGAGCGCGGCGAGCGCTCGGTGGGCGAGGTCGGCGAGGGGATCGCCGTCCCTGGCGGGCCGCGCGCGGTAGCGGGCCTCGTTGCGGTCGAGCACCCGGCGGTAGAAGTGAAGGAAGTGCACGGCGCGTCCGACGGCGTCCTGGAACGCCTGTGGGATCCTGGTCCGCCAGAACTCGGGTCCCGCCCGCAGGTCGGTTTCGAGTTGTCCCTCCTCGTCCTGGTGCAGGATCTCAGGCAGGTCGAGGAACCCGCCCACGAGGGCGAGCCCGATGCGCACGCCTTTGCGCGGGCCCGGTTCGAGCCGGGCCACACGGCCGTGGCCCCGGTAGACCTCCCGCCCGTGCAGCAGCAGCGTCACGTCCAAATCGCGGCCGGCCGGCCAGCTCTCGACCCCTTCCTGGGAGAGGAAGGAGATGCCGTTCATCGAGAGGTCGAACAGCGGGTACTCGTGGCCGTCGACCAGGAGTTGGGGATGGGCGTCCCGGGAGAGGAGGTCGCGGACCCGTCGCCGCGCAGGACGGAAGAAAACCGCGCGGCCCAGGGCGCCCATCAGCTCTTCGTATGACTTTGCCATCTCTTCCTCACCTCTTTCGTTTTCGGCCGTTGTGGGGCGGGGACGGGAGAACGCTGGGTGTTTCGACTCGCTGCGTCGGTCCCCCGCTCACGCCGCGCCGCCCGCATCCGGTGTGCGCGGCGCCAGCGGCGCCGTCGCAGCCGGAAGCTCGACGACGAACTCGGCGCCTCCCCCCCGACGGTCCTCGTAGTGAATTGTGCCACGGAAATCCTCGACGATCTTGCGCGACAGGTAAAGCCCGAGACCGGTGCCGGCGCCGACCTGCCTGGTCGTGAAGAACGGGTCGAAGATGCGTTTCACCACCTCCGGGGGGATGCCGGGCCCGTCGTCCCCAATGCGGACGGTGACGAAGGCCGCGTCCGAGGCGGTCGCGATGTACAGACTCTTCGCGCCGGAGCGCAGCGCGTTGTCGATGATGTTGAGGAACGCCTGGTTGATCGGTCCGGGAGGGGCCGCGGCGCTGGTCGTCGCCGCGAAATCGCGGTGGACCGTCACGCCCGCCATGCGGTGCTCGAGCAGGCGGAGCGTGGCGTCGATCCCCTCGTGCACGTCGTACAGCGCGAAACCTCCGGCTTCGGCGGGGCGGGCGTGCGACTCGAGGGCCGAGGTGATCCCCTGAATGCGCTGCGCCCCGTCGGCGATGACCGCCAGCAACCTGGCCGCGAGATCGGGCGCGGTGTTGCCGCCGGCGAGGACGCGCGCCGCGTTCAGGATCGAGTTGACGGGGTTGCGCACCTCGTGAAGGATGCCCGCCGCAAGCGTGCCCACGACGGCCAGCTTCTCGCGCTCGGCCAGTTGCAGTCCGAGAGTCCGAAGCTTGAGCTGGGCGCGCACGCGCGCCAGGAGGACGCGAGGGTGGAACGGCTTGGCGACGAAGTCGTCGGCCCCGTGGGCGTACCCCTCCAGCGTCGCCTCGGACCCGACCCGCGCCGTGAGCAGGATGACCGGGGTCGCCGCCAGCGCCGGGTTAGACTTGACGTCGTTGCACAGTTGCGTGCCGCTGCGCCCCGGCATCATGACGTCCGAGATGATCAGGTCGGGGCGCTCGCGGTTGACCAGCCCCCAGGCCTCGTCCCCGTCGTTGGCCGTGAACAGCTCGAATTCCCCTACCAGCAGGCCGCGGATGAACTGTTGCAGCTCGAGGTTGTCCTCGGCCAGCACGATCCGGGCCCGCCGGGCGGAGCCGGAACGCTCCGGCAAGGCCGCGACCGGCGCGCCGGCCGGGCCGTCCCGCAGCGCGGGCGTGACGCCGCTCGGATCCTCGGCGCGTCGCCGCCCGTGCGGCACCTGGTCCGCGGCCTCGCGGCGCTCGATCGACTCGGGGCGGATGTGGTCCTTCCCGAACGGCAGAAACACGGTGAACGTGGTGCCCGCGCCCAGCGTGCTCGCGGCCTCGATCGTGCCGCCGTGCAGCTCGACCAGCTCCTTGGCCAGAGCGAGGCCGATCCCGACGCCGCCCTCGCGGCGCTGCTCGGTGCTCGAGACCTGAAAGAACCGTTCGAACACCCGGGGAAGAGCGTCCGGCGGGATCCCCGGCCCGGTGTCGCGCACCACGACCTGAACACCCTCGGCGAGGTCCTCGACGCGGATCTCGATCGCCCCACCCGCCGGCGTGAACTTGAGGGCGTTGCCGATCAGGTTGGTGAGGACGATCTCGAGGCGGTGCGCGTCGGCGAAGATTCTCCTGACCGAAGGCTCGGCGACGAGCGTGAAGGCGATCGACCGGGCGAGCGCGGCGGGCGTGCTGTTCTCGTGCACCGTCGCCGCGAGCGCGCGGATGTCGACCTCGGCGAGGTTGAGCCTGAGGCCGCCGGCATCGAGGCGCGACAGGTCGAGGAGGTCGTCGATCAGCCGGAGTAGCCGGTACGCGTTGCGGCGGATCACCCGCAGGTACTGCAGCCGGTCGGGGTCGGTGGTGCTGGCCGCAAGTTCCTCCACCGGTGCGAGGATGAGCGTGAGAGGCGTCCGCAGCTCGTGCGAGACGTTGGCGAAGAACTTGCTCTTGAGCCGGTCCAGGTCCTTGAGCTGATCGAGTGCTCGCTGGAGATCCACCCTGGCGGCGTCGAGGCCGCGCCTGGCGTCGGCCTCGAGCCGGGCGACCTCGGTGAGCTCCGCGCGCGTGAGGTAGTCGCTCCGCGCGAGGTTGTACTTGAAATAGGCGGCCGCCAGCGAGATCCCCGCCGCGGTGAGGACAAAGAAGGCGCCGCCGAGGATCTCGCGCAGCGGAACGGTCGTGGGCCAGATGGCGAACGCGAACGATGCAACCCCGATGTTCGCCACGATGTTTGCGAGCGACCAGTTGGGCGGCCATGCGGGGAGCAGCCCGACCCCCAGGATCACGATCGAGAAGCCCATGACGTACGCGGGGAAGTGGCCGCCGGCCAGCGGCAGCATCGGCGCGATGAAGGCGCCGAAGAGGAAGGCGAGAGCCCAGAGCGCCTCCCACGCGAACCTGTGGTACCTCGGCCGGTGCACGGCGACCGCGATCACCGTGCTGAGCACGGCCGCAACGAGCCGGAGGACGAGGAAGTACCGCCAGTGCGCCGGTTCGAGGACGACGTCGAACACCGTCCAGGCGAGGTACGCCGGGATGAAGACAACCGCCGTCCAGAACAGGATGCGCAGGTTGTTGCGGCGCAGCTCATCGTGGAACGCCCGGATATCGGACGCCGACGCCCGCCTGCGGCCGTCGCTGGCGGGCAGGCGCTCGGCCGGAGGAGGCGCGCTTCCCCCGGCCACAAGAGGAGCCCCGGTGTTTGGCGCTGGCTTCGGTGTCGCAACTGTCATGATGAGACGTTCACTCAGCAGTGTTGCGGTCCGAAGTCTAGCATCTCCGCGGCGGTCTGGCAGGGGTGCTCCGGGTCGCGGGCATCCACTCCGGGGTACACTGAACCGTCCGGGAGGTGCCGAGATGACCCAGCCCAGGAAGAGGGGGGCCCGCCGCGGCAGCGGGATGAGTCGGCGGGAGCTGCTGCAAGCTGGAGTGACGGGCAGCCTGGCGGTCGCGGTGGGCCGCGTCGTGCCGGCCGCGGTGCGGGGGTCCGCCGAGGCGGCCCCGGTTCAGGGCGCGCCGTTCGAACTCGAGGAAGCGACGATCGCCCAGCTCCAGGCGGAGATGAACGCGGGCACGCACACCGCCCGCTCGCTGGCCGAAGCGTACCTGGGACGCATCGAAGCGATCGACGGGGGCATGCGGTCGGTCATCGAGGTCAACCCCGACGCCGTCGCGATCGCGGTCGCGCTCGACGCGGAGCGCAAGGCGAAGGGGCCGCGCGGGCCGCTGCACGGCATCCCGGTGGTCGTCAAGGACAACATCGCCACCGCGGACCGCATGGCGACAACGGCCGGTTCGCTCGCCCTCGTCGGCGCCAAAGCGCCCCGCGATTCGTTCGTGGCCGAACGCCTGCGCGCCGCGGGCGCCGTCATCCTCGGCAAAACGAACCTGTCGGAGTGGGCCAACTTCCGGTCGTCGAAGTCGTCGAGCGGTTGGAGCGGGCGCGGCGGCCAGTGCCGCAACCCGTACGCGCTGGACCGTTCGCCGTGCGGCTCGAGTTCGGGCACCGGGGCGGCGGTGTCCGCCAACCTTGCGGCGGTGGGGGTCGGCACCGAGACCGACGGCTCGATCGTGTGCCCGTCGGCGATCAACTCGCTGGTCGGGATCAAGCCGACGGTTGGCCTCGTCAGCCGCTCCGGGATCGTGCCGATCTCGCACACGCAGGACACCGCCGGGCCGATGGCGCGCACGGTCGCCGGCGCGGCGGCGCTGCTCGGCGCGCTGGCCGGCGTCGACCCCCGCGACGCCGCCACCGCCGTGGGCCGCGGCAAGGCCGCCGCCGACTACACGGAGTTTCTCGATCCGAACGGTCTCAAGGGCGCCCGTATCGGTGTTGCCCGCGCCAAGTTCTTCGGCTACAGCTCCGAAACCGATGCGCTCGCAGAGGCGGCTCTCGTGGCGATGAAGCGGCTCGGGGCGGTCATCGTGGACCCCGCGGACATCCCGCACGCCGGCGAGTTCGACGACGCCGAGTTCGAGGTGCTGCTGTACGAGTTCAAGGCGGACCTCAACGCCTACCTCGCCGAGTGGGCGCCCGGCGCTCCGGTGCGGACGCTGGCGGACGTCATCGCGTTCAACGAACAGCACCGCGACCGCGAGATGCCCTACTTCGGCCAGGACACGATGGAGAAGGCCGAGAAGAAGGGGCCGCTCACCGAGAAGGCGTACCTCAAGGCGCTCAAGACGTGCCGTGCGCTCTCCCGCGCCAAGGGCCTCGACGCGGTCATGACGACCCATCGCCTCGATGCTATCGTGGCGCCCACCGGCGGCCCGCCGTGGACGATCGACCTCGTCAACGGGGATCACTTCCTGGGGGCGAGTTCGACGCCGGCCGCGGTCTCCGGATACCCGAGCATCACGGTTCCGGCCGGGTACGTCTTCGGGCTCCCGGTCGGCATGTCGTTCATCGGCCGGGCGTGGTCCGAGGGGACGCTCATCCGACTGGCGTACGCCTTCGAGCAGGGGACGAAGCTCCGCCGTCCGCCGAGGCTCCTGGCCACCGCGGACCTCACCGTCCGCTGACCCCGGGGCGCCTCCGGCGGGCGCCGCCGATAGCGGACCATCTATCCGGGCGGGGGGTCCCGCGGCCGCTCCACCGCCCGCCCGGCCGCTCTTGACCCCCCGAACCCCCCGGCGAGCCGCGGCGGAGCCGCGTCTCGCCCGGCGTTGCGCTCGCCCCGCTCGCATCCTCACATAGCCTCCGGCTATGCTCCGGTGCGGCGGGGTTCGCGCGCCTTGCGGCTGGCCCACACTCGGCGGCGCGGCTACACGCCCCAAGTTGCGAGATCCTGCCTGCGGTGGAGCGTTAGTCTTCGAGGAAGGCGCTCAAGGCCGCGCGGCCTTCGGCTGGCGCGACCGGGTCGGACCACTGACCACGGACCCCTGGCCACGTCTTTACTGTGCCCGCCCGGTGCCCGGTCTCTCCGTGCCCGGGGCGGTCAGTTCGCCAGCACCATCCGGTAGCGGGCCTGGTTGCGGCGCGTCCGGTCGAGGGCGGCGTCGGCCTTGGCCATCGGCATCACCTCGGTCTTGGCGGCGATGCCGTGGCGCGCCGCGAGGTCAAGCATCGCGCGGATCGCGGCGGGGCTGCCAATCTCGCTGCCGGTGACCGACCGCGAGCCGCCGATCAGGAGCGTCGCCGGCACCGACAACGGCTCGGGGGCGGCGCCGAGCTGGCAGAACACGCCCTTGGGTCGTAGGGCGCCCAGGTACGCCGCCATGTCCGAGGCCACGTGCGCGGTGTTGAGGATGAGGTCGAGCGAGCCGCGCTCCGGCTCACCGGTGACGAAGTGGTCGGCGCCGAACCGGCGCGCCGCGGCCTGTTTGTCAGCGGTGCGGGAGAACGCCGTCACCTCGCACCCCAGCGCCTTGGCGAACTGCAGCCCGAGGTGGCCGAGGCCACCGATGCCGATGATCCCGACGCGGCTGCCCTTGCCTGCGTAGGCCGCGAGCGGTGTGTAGACCGTGATGCCGGCGCACAGCAGCGGCGCGGCGGTCTCGCTCGGAAGCTCCTTCGGGATGCGGAAGGTGAAACGCTCGTTGACGCGGATGCGGTCTGCGAAGCCGCCGAAGTTCCCCACGCACGTCGCCTCGTTCTTCGCGCACAGGACCTCCTCGCTGGCGCGGCAGTACTCGCACTCGCCGCACGAGTCGCGCTGCCAGCCGACGCCGACCCGTTCGCCGGGCGCGAACGCCTTGCCGGCGACGACCGTGCCGATGATCTCGTGGCCGGGAACGAGCGGGAAGTGATCCCCCCACTCGCCGTCCACCAGGTGGACGTCGCTGTGGCAAATGCCGCAGTGCGTGATCGCGATCTCGACGTCGTGCTGTCCCAGCGGTTTGGGTTCGTAGTCGAACGGTTTGAGGTGCACCTTTGCCTGCTTGGCCGCATGTGCGTGGAACGTCATCGCCAACCTCCCGGGTTTCGTTTTGGCCTCACGGCCGCACTGGTCGTACTATCACCAAGAGTAGCCGAATTCCGGTCTCGCACCCGTATCCCGCAAGGCGAGTGTCTGTCACAATCGGGGCCGCGGGACGGAGGTCAGCCGTGGGCGCCATTGACCCTGACATCACGATCGAGGAACTGGTGCGGCGGCTGCCGGAGGCGTCGTCGGTCCTGCGGCGCTTCGGGATTGTGTGCATCCAGTGCGGGGAGCCGGTCTGGGGCACGTTGCGCGAGGTTGCGGCCGAGAAGGGGATCCACGACCTCGGCGAGGTCCTGGCCGCGCTCGCGGCGAGTCGGGGGTGACGGCCCGGTCACGGCCGTCGCCGCGGGCTAGATCTTGAGGAATAGCCAGGCCGAGACGCCGAGGCCGATGGCGATCACGAACGCTCGGATAAGACGCTGGTCGATTCGTTTGGCGGTCCGCGCGCCGATCCAGCCGCCGAGGATCGCGCCCACCGCCATCAGCCCCGCGAGGTGCCAGACGACCAGGCCCTTGATCGCGAAGAAGGCGAACGCGATCACGTTGATGAGCGTGCCAAGGATCGTCTTGAGGCCGTTCATGCGGTGGATGTCGCGCAGCCCCATCACCGAGAGCGACCCCAGCATCAGGATGCCGATCCCGGCGCCGAAATAGCCGCCGTAGGTCGCGACGAAGAGCTGGAACAGGAATCCCCATACCTTGCCGCTGGTGGTGACGTGCTCTTCGGCGTGCGCCGCGGCGCCCGTCCAGCGCGAGATCGTATCGCGCATCGCGAACAGTGCCGTCGCGAACAGGACGAGGAAGGGGACCACCCGGTCGAACAAGGCGGGCGGCGTGATGACGAGAACGACGGCGCCGAGCAGCCCCCCGGCCATGCTCGGCAGCAGCAGCGTCAGCAGCAGGTCGCGGTCCAGCGCCGTGTCGCGGCGGTAGGCAATGGCGCTCGAGAGCGTCCCCGGCCACAGCGCCGCGGTGTTGGTGGCGTTGGCAAGGATCGCGGGCTGGCCGAGCGCCACCAGGGTGGGGAAGGAAATCAGGCTGCCGCCGCCCGCCACCGAGTTGACGATGCCGGCGACCAGCGCCGCGACGAAGAGACCGAGAAAGCCGAGCACACTCATACCAATATTGTCTCGCACTCCGGGGCGCGGCCGGTTGCCCGCACCCGAGCCGGCCGCCCGGGCGCACGCCGGCCGGGCGCCGATCCTGCGACAGAACCGTTGCCGCCGGGTTGCGTACAATGGGCCAGCGAACGCTCCGTGCCCGGCCTGGTTCTTCTCACCCATTCGGCGCGGAAATCAACGCTCCCGAGGAGGTCGCACCGATGCGCAAGTGGCTCGTTCTGGCCGTCCTGGCCGCCCTGGCGTTCCCCGCCCTGGCGGCGCAACCGGCAACGCAACCAGTCCCGCCGGCCGTGCAGGCCGCAGCGCCTGCCGCCCCGGCCAACCCGTTCTTCGCCGAGTGGACGACGCCGTTCGGCATGCCGCCGTTCGGCGCGATCGAGGTGGCGCACTACATGCCCGCGTTCACGGAGGGAATCACCCGCGAGCGCGCCGAGGTCGCCGCCATCGTGAAGAACCCCGAGCCGCCGACGTTCGGAAACACGGTCGTGGCGCTCGACGGCGCCGGGGAGTTCCTCGACCGGGTCCAGACCGTCTTCTACGGCCAGCTCTCGGCAGAGACCAGCGACGCGCTGCAGGCGGTCGCCAAGGACGTGGCGCCGCAACTCGCCGCTCTGAGCGACGACATCAACCTCGATCCGGCGCTGTTCGCGCGAGTCAAGACGGTGTGGGAGAAGCGTGACGCCTCCGGCTTGACGGCGGAACAGAAGAAGCTGGTCGACGAGACGTACAAGGGGTTCGTGCGTGGCGGCGCCAACCTCGATGCCACCGGGCAGGAGCGCCTGCGCGCGATCAACAAGGAGCTGTCGCTGGAGGGCCTCAGATTCGGCGACAACGTCCTCAGGGAGACCAACGCCTACCGTCTGGTGATCGAAAAGCGGGACGACCTGGCCGGCCTCCCCCCCGGCGTCGTGAACGGCGCGGCCGCGGCCGCGAAGGCGGCGAAGCTCGAGGGCAAGTGGGTATTCACGTTGCAAGCGCCGAGCATCTGGCCGTTCCTGCAGTACGCCGACAACCGGGAGCTGCGGCGCCAGATCCTCGCGGCCTACATCACGCGCTGCGACCACGGCGACGCCAGCGACAACAAGGCGATCCTCGCGAAGCTCGCCGCGCTGCGCTACGAGAAGGCGAAGCTCCTCGGCTTCCCGACCTGGGCGAACTTCGTCCTCGACCGCAACATGGCCAAGACCCCGGACAAGGTCTACGGGCTGCTCGACCGGCTGTGGACGCCGGCACTCGCCGTCGCGCACCAGGAAGCGGCGGACCTGCAGGCCGCGATCGACGCCGACGGCCAGACGTTCAAGCTCGAGCCGTGGGACTGGCGCTACTACTCGGAGAGGGTGAAGAAGGCGCGCTACGACTTTGACGAGGAGGCGCTGCGCCCCTACTTCAAGCTCGACAATGTCCGCGACGGGGCGTTCTACGTCGCCAACAAGCTCTACGGCATCACGTTCACCGAGCGCACCGACATCCCGAAGTACCACTCGGAGGTGCGCACGTTCGAGGTCAAGGACGCCGACGGGTCGTTCCTCGGCGTCTTCATGACCGACTACTACCCGAGGCCGGGCAAGCGCGGCGGGGCGTGGAGCGGCCGTTACCGCGACCAGTGGTTCAAGGACGGCAAGGACGTGCGCCCGATCGTCGTCAACGTCTGCAACTTCTCGCGCCCGGCCGGCGACGCTCCGGCGCTGCTCTCGCTCGAAGAGGCGGAGACGCTCTTCCACGAGTTCGGGCACGGGTTGCACTCGCTGCTCTCCCGCGTCCACTACCACGGCGTGGCGCGCGTGCCGCGTGATTTCGTCGAGCTGCCGTCGCAGATCATGGAGAACTGGGTGCTGGAGCCCGAGGTGCTCAAGGTGTACGCCAAGCACTGGAAGACCGGCGCCGTCATCCCCGCCGAACTGGTCGCGAAGGTAGGCCGGGCGCGCAAGTTCAACCAGGGGTTCGCCACCGTCGAGTACCTGGCGGCGTCGTACCTCGACATGGACTGGCACACCGTGACGGACGCCAAGGAGCGTGACGCCACCGCGTTCGAGAACGCCGCGATGGCGAAGATCCACATGCCGCCCGAGATCGTCGTCCGCTACCGGAGCCCGTACTTCAGCCACATCTTCGGGCCGGGCGGCGGCTACTCCGCTGGGTACTACAGCTACATCTGGGCCGAGGTGCTGGTCGCCGACGCCTTCCAGGCGTTCGCCGAGAGGGGGATCTTCGACCAGGCGACGGCGCGCTCGTTCCGGACCAACATCCTGGAGCGGCCCGGCACCGGTGACGTCATGGAGGCGTACGTCCGCTTCCGCGGCCATGAGCCGAGCGTTCAGCCGTTGCTCGCCAAGCGCGGCCTGACGGGGACCCCGGCCGCGCCTGCCACGAAGTAGACCGCAGCCACGATTCGAACAACGGCGGGGGCCGCGCGGCCCCCGCCGCTCGTTCCTGGCGCTCGGATGTTAGTGTCCGACGGGTGTCACGATCCGGTCGACGGGGTGGGTGTGTCCACCCGGCGAAGCGCGGGCACCCCCCGGATGAGCGTTCACGCGAGACTTCCCCCCGTGTATCCTGGGGAGCGTCCGCTGCGTCAATGACATAAGGCGCCGTGCTTCGGCGCACAGGAGCGTTGCCGCAGCCCGAGCGAAAGCGAGGTCATGTTCATGAGGAGACAGATAGTTCATTCGATCGGCGCCGTGCTCCTCGCGCCGGCCATTGCCGCGTGGGGCGTGGCCGCCGAGCCACAGAAGCCGAAGGGTGGCGATGCGCTCCAGGCGATGAGCGCCTCGTTCGAACGGGTCGCCCAGCGGGTGTCCCCGTCGGTGGTGCAGATCTTCGTCAGCGGCTACGGACTCAGCGACGGCGAGTCCGACGTGCTCACCAAGCAGCAGGGGACGGCGTCGGGCACCGTGCTCGACCCGGATGGCTACATCGTGACCAACGCGCACGTGGTGTCGCGCGCCCGGCGGATCCAGGTGCTCCTGCCTGCGCTGCCCGGCCCCGACCCGCGGGGACCCTCGTTCGTCAGGCCTGAGGGGGTCAAGCGCGACGCGGAGGTCGTCGGCATCGACACCGCCACCGACCTCGCGTTGATCAAGATCCCGGCGCACGATCTGGCGGCGCTGGCCCTCGGCGACTCCGACCAGCTCAAGCAGGGCGAACTGGTGTTCGCGTTCGGCTCTCCCCTCGGTCTGGGGAACACCGTCACGATGGGCGTGATCAGCGCGGTGGCCCGCCAGCTCCAGCCGGACGACATGCTGGCGTACGTGCAGACCGATGCGCCGATCAACCCCGGCAACTCGGGCGGCCCGCTGGTAGATGTCAGCGGCCGGGTGGTCGGCATCAACACGATGATCATCACCCGGTCGGGGGGCAGCGAGGGCGTCGGACTCGCGATCCCGAGCAACACCGTGCGTTACATCGTGGACCAGTTGCGCACCCGGGGGCGTGTGCACCGGGGCGTGATCGGGGTGCAGGTGCAGACCGTCGGCCCGACGATAGCGGCGGCGCTCGCCCTGCCGCAGGCGTGGGGCGTCATCATGGCGGACATCGACCCCGACGGGCCGGCGGCCAAGGCGGGGGTCCAGGTCGGCGACGTGGTCGTGGCCGCGGACGGCGAGGCCGTCGGAAACGTGCGCCAGTTCGGCATCAACCTCTATCACCACGCCACCGGCTCCACGGTCGCGCTCGACATCCTGCGCGGCGGCGCGAAGGTGAAGGTCAAGGTGCCCGTCGTCGAGCGCCCCGAGGACCCGGCTACCCTGATGGACATGGTGCGGCCCGAGAAGAACCTCGTGCCGCAACTCGATATCCTGGGGATCGACATCGACGCAAAGCTCGCGGCGGCGCTGCAGGGGCTGCGCAAGCCGAGCGGCGTCCTGGTGGCGGCGATGTCGGCGGATGCCTCGCCCCCTGCGGACCGGTTCCAGCCGGGCGACGTCATCCACGCGGTGAACTGGACCACCGTGACCTCGCTCGACGAGCTGCGCAAGGCGGTCGCCGGCTTGAAGGACGGCGATCCGGTCGTGGTGCAGATCGAGCGCCAGGGCGCGATGAAGTTCGTCGCCTTCGAGATCGACTGACCCGACGTCGCGTTCAGACATCGCGCTCTTACGGTTATCGCCCATGGCGGGCGGGGACAAGCCCCGCCCCTACACAGCAATGCCAGGTCGCTGCCTACCTAGGGACGTCCCTTGTGGCCGCCCGCATGGGCCTCGCGGCGATGCGACAACCTCCACACAACCACGACGTTCATGGCCCGAAGTACGCCTGGGCTCAGGAAGATCGCGAGGCCCCCGAACACGGCGAGAGGGCCGTGGCGATCTCCCGGCGTCATGAGGCCTCTTCGCCCCACCGCCGGCCCTGCCGATGGCAGGGCTCGCAGGGCCCCCCATTTCTCCGCGAGGGGCGTTGAATTGGTATGACGCGGGTGCGGGCCGCCCGCGCCGCGGTCAGGGCATCTCGGCCAGCGCCTCCTCGGTGGAGATGACTCGCCCGTACATGTTGGCGATCGCCGCGAGCGCGGTCGCGTGGACGTGGGGCGCCGGCACCTCGACGCCGCCGAAGGCGAGCGCCTTGGTCGCGCAGGCGTCGTAAACCACCGTGACCGCGAAGCCGAAGTCGACGCCGGCGCGCGCCGTGGCCTCGACGCACATGTGGGTCTGCATCCCACAAATGACGAGCCGGTCGGCGCCCCGCTCGCGGAGCGCGTCGAGCAGGCCCGTGCCGCGGAACGCGTTGGCGTGGTGTTTGACGACCACGACCTCGCCGGGGAACGGGAGGACGTCGGAATGGATCCTGGTGGCGGCGTCGCCCGAGTCGGGGCACGGCGCGTCCACGCCTTCGGGGAGGTGTTGCACGTGGATCACCGGCCAGCCGCGGGCGCGGTAGCGGTCGAGGAGCGCGCGCGCGTTGCGGCTCGCTTCGACCGGTCCGGCGAGCGCGAGGCGGCCGCCCTCGAAGTAGAAGTTCTGGATGTCGATGACGAGCAGCACGGCCGACTCCATGTTCGCCACGATCTCCCTCCCCGTCACCGCCGCCTCTCACGTGGGTGGGGCCGCGGCCGGCCCGAACCCGAGGCGCCAAACCGCCGTCGTTCGCCCCGGTCCGGCCGGTGCCCATTGTCCGCTGCGGCGCCGGCCCGCACAACCGGTAGGGGTGGCGGGTCGCTGGGTGTGAGCCGCGGCCGGGCCGGCGAGATTCGGGAACGGTCGCTGGGTGGGAGCGGGATTACAATGACGGGTAGAGACCCATACCGGCCGGTGAGGGAGTGGACATGACGAAGACCATTCGGTTCCGCCTGAACGGCAAGCCCACGACGCTGGAGACGGACGGGGAGCGGACGCTCCTCTGGGTGCTGCGCGACGACCTCGGACTCACGGGCACGAAGTTCGGGTGCGGCGAGGGGCTCTGCGGGGCGTGCACCGTGGTGGTGGACGGCGCGGCGGTGCGCTCGTGCAGCGTTCCGGTTTCGTCGGTTGATGGCAAGGAGGTCATCACCATCGAGGGACTCGCCGGCGACGGCGCGCTTCACCCGCTGCAGCAGGCGTTCGTGGACCACGGCGGCTTCCAGTGCGGCTACTGCACGCCGGGGATGATCATGAACGCCTACGCCGTGCTGCGCGCGAACCCGAAAGCGTCCCGGAAAGCGATCGTCAAGGGGATGGAGGACAACCTCTGCCGCTGCGGCGCCCACCAGCGGATCCTCGCCGCGATCGAGGACGTGGCCCGCGGGAAGGGAGGCGCGTCATGACCGGAGATCGTGGCATCGACCGGCGCGAGTTCATCACGGCCGTGGGCGGCGGGGTGGTTGTCCTGGTCAGTGTTGGCCCGTCCGCATTGCTGGCCCAGGACCGCCGCCGCGTCTACCCCGAGGACCTCAACGCGTACCTACGCATCGCTGGGGACGGGCGGGTGACGGTCTTCACGGGCAAGATCGAGATGGGCCAGGGGGTGATGACCTCGCAGGCGCAGATGGTGGCCGAGGAGCTGCGCGTCTCACTCGACGCGGTGGAGATGGTGATGGGGGACACCGAGCGCTGCCCGTGGGACATGGGCACGTTCGGCTCGCTGACGACGCGGATGTTCGGGCCGTATCTGCGGGCCGCGGCGGCCGAGGCGCGGGCCGTGATGCTGCGGCTCGCCTCCGAGAAGCTGGGCGTCCCGCGTGCGAAGCTCGTGGTGGCCGACGGGGTCGTTTCGGTCGTCGGCGACCCGTCGCGCAAGGTGACGTACGGGGAGCTGGCGCAGGGGCGGCGGATCCTGCGCACGGTGGGCGACGCGGCCGTGCTGCGCAAGGCCTCGGAGCTGACGGTGATGGGGACCTCGCCGCAGCGGTTCGACGCCCACGTCAAGGTGACCGGAGGCGCGCAGTACGCCGGCGACGTGCGGCTTCCGGGGATGCTGGCCGCCTGCGTCCTCCGCCCGCCGGCGCACGGGGCGAAGCTCGCCAAGCTCGACACCACCGCGGCGGCGAAGCTGCCCGGGGTGACGGTGGTCAACGAGGACGGCCTGGTCGCCGTTCTCCACGCCGACCCCGAGGCGGCCGCGAAAGCGCTCGGGCGCATCGAGGCGAAGTGGGACACGCCGGCGCCGGCGTTCGACACCGAGACCGTGTTCGACCACCTGGTCAAGGCGTCGCCGGCCGCCGCGGTGCTGACTGCCCGTGGCGACGTCGCGGCCGCCCGCGCCGTCGCGGCGCGGGTTTTCGCCTCGACGTTCCACAAGGGCTACGTGGCGCACGCGCCGATCGAACCGCACACCGCGGTGGCCGACGTGAAAAACGGCAAGGTGACGGTGTGGGCGTCGACGCAGACGCCGTTCCCCACCCGCGACCGCATCGCCGAGGTGCTGGGCCTGGCCGGCGACAAGGTCCGGGTGATCACGCCGTACGTCGGAGGTGGCTTCGGCGGCAAGAGCGCCGGGCTGCAGGCGGTGGAGGCCGCCCGCCTCGCCCGAATCACGGGGAAGCCGGTGCAGGTGAGGTGGAGCCGGGCGGAGGAGTTCTTCTTCGACACGTTCGATCCGGCGGCGGTGGTGCAGGTTGCCTCGGCGGTCGATGGCGCCGGGAAGATCTCGTTCTGGGACTACGTCGTCTACGCCGCGGGCGACCGCGGCGCCGAGCTGTTCTACGACGTGCCGAACGTCTCGATCCGCGTGTCCGGGCGGTGGCGGGGCAACGGCACCGAAGTCCACCCCTTTGCGGTGGGGCCGTGGCGCGCCCCGGGCGCCAACATGAACGTGTTCGCCAAGGAGTCGCAGATCGACATCATGGCCGCCACGGCGGGGATCGACCCGCTGGAGTTGCGCCTGCGCAACACCACCGACCCGCGGATGCGACGGGTGCTGGATGCGGCCGCCAAAGCGTACGGCTGGAAGCCCGGCGTCGCGCCCCACCGAACCGGCCGCGGCCGCGGGTTGGCGTGCGGTATCGACGCCGGCAGCTACGTGGCGCTGATGGCCGACGTCGCGGTCGATCGCGCGACGGGGACGGTTCGAGTTGAGCGAGTAGTGGCGGCGCAGGAGATGGGCGTGGTGGTGAACCCGACCGGCGCCGTGATGCAGATTGAGGGGTGCATCACTCAGGGGCTCGGGTACACGCTCTCGGAGGAGCTGCGCTTCCGCGGCGGCGAGATCCTCGACCGCAACTTCGACACCTACCACGTGCCGCGCTTCTCGTGGGTGCCGCGGATCGAGACCGTGCTGGTGCGCAACGACGAGGTCGCGCCGCAGGGAGGCGGCGAGCCCGCCATCGTCCCGATGGGCGGCGTGATCGCCAACGCCGTGTTCGACGCCACCGGCGTGCGCTTCTACCGCCTGCCGATGACCGCCGATCGCGTCCGCGCTGCCCTGCTTCCGGAAAAACGCAACT
>Ga0209385_1000258_pt1 | contig 21365 bp, 18 predicted proteins | sample NGEPerB_FD_184506 | JGI IMG/M metagenome (GOLD analysis project Ga0209385, IMG submission 184506) | Arctic peat soil microbial communities from the Barrow Environmental Observatory site, Barrow, Alaska, USA - NGEE PermafrostAB12-B... | ecosystem: Environmental > Terrestrial > Soil > Wetlands >... | reverse complement strand
GCGGTGGCCGGGTTGGCGCTTGGCGCACTGCCCGCGCTGGCGATCGCCCACCTGGTGGCGCGGGCGCCGGCCGGGCGGGTGGCCGGCATCGGCGGGCTGTACATCGCCGGGACCACACTGGGTGGCTTGTCCGGACGGGTGATCACCGGCGCGGTGGGCGGGGTGGCCGGCTGGCGGTGGGCCGTGGCGACCACGTCGGTGCTGGTCGCGGCGGCGGTCGTGGTGTTCGTCATCCTGCTGCCTGCCGATCAGGTGCCTGCCGATCAAGGGCCGACCCTACGACCCGCCCGGGGCAGGATCCGCGCGGCGATGGCGGACCCGACGGTGTGGGTCTTCTACGCCCAGGCCTTCCTGCTGATGGGCGGGTTCGTCACGGTCTACAACCTGCTGGCGTTCCGGCTGCTGGACGACCCGTACCGGCTGCCGGCGTCCGTGGTGAGCCTGCTGTTCCTGACCTACCTGGTCGGCACAGTGGGTTCATCGGGGGTGGGCCGGCTCGTCGGCCGCTGGGGGCGGCGGCCCGTGCTGATCACCGCCGCGTTCGGGATGGCCGTCGGCGTCGCGGTGACGGTGGCCACTCCGCTGGCGCTGGTGCTGGTCGGTCTGGTGATCGCGACGTTCTGCTTCTTCGTGGCCCACGCGATCGCGGCGGCCTGGGCGGGTCAGCAGGTGCCGTCGGCGCGATCCCAGGCGTCCGCGCTGTACTCCCTGGCCTACTACGCGGGGTCGAGCCTGCTGGGCTTCGCCGGCGCGGTGGTGTTCGACAGCTCGGGCTGGACCGGCGCGATGATCATGGTCATCATCTGCTGCATGCTGGCCGCCGGGATCGCCACGGCGGGCGCGCCGCGCCGAAAGGCGGCAAGCTGAGCGGGGAGCCGAGCACCGGGGGATTCATCCAGATCGTGGCATGTCGGGCAGCGGCGCACCGTCTTACGGTGACGGCGCGCGGACCCGCAGCGAAACTCGGTCGGCCGAGGAGAGGGTTTCACCACGTCATGACAGCGAACTTGCCCTCAGAGCCGATCCCCCGCAAGAAGATGTGGCGGCTCGGCCTGTGGATCGCGGCGCGGGTGCTGGTCACGGTCACCCTGCTGATCACCGCGTACTACCTGATACCGACTCCCGATGCCGGCACCGATTCGGACCTGCCCGGGCTGCTGTTGGCGTTGACGATCTTCGGCATCATCGTGGGGATCCAGATCCCCGCGATCGTGAATTCGAAGTACCCGAATCTGCGTGCGGTCGAAGCGATGTCGGTGACGGTGCCGCTGTACCTGCTGATCTTCGCGCGGATCTACCTGTCCAATTCATTGGCCAACCCCGGGGCGTTTTCCGAGCAGCTGGACCACACCAAGTCGCTCTACTTCACGATCACGGTCTTCGCCACCGTCGGCTTCGGCGACATCACCCCGGAGACGAACCCGATGCGGCTGCTGGTGAGCGTGCAGATGCTGCTCAACCTGGTCGTCATCGGTCTGGTGGTCAAGTTGCTGCTCGGCGCGGCGCAGCGCGGGGTGACCAAGAAACGGGAGTCATCAGCGGCCGCGGCGGCGGCTGGCCACAGCAGCGAGCAGGCGACCGGCACTCAGGAGCCCGCAGTTGGGACCGGTCACCAGGTCACCGCGGGGGCCGAGCAGGCCGATGCCGAGCCGCCCCGACAGGGGGCGCGGGATGAAGGCGTGGGGTCGCCCGGGGGCACTCCCGGTTGATCGGGTGACGCCTGTGGTCAGCGTTCGGGCACCGGAGGCCTCGCCACATCCTCCCGACCGGTCAGAGCAGCTCGGGATCCCAGGCGTCGATGGCGTGTGCGGAGCGGGTGACGCGTTCGGGGCTCCCAGCGGCCTCGTCCACGGCCAGCACCGCGTCCACCGCCTGCGCCGCCGCGCGGAGCGAGGGCACCACCAGCAACGCGGCGACTCCGGATCCGGCGGTGATCGACCAATCGGTCAGCGGCTCGCGGCCCAGTACCTCCAGCAGCCGGCGGTGCCCCCGTTCCGGTGACAGCGAACTGGCCAGCAGGTAACTGTCCGCGCCGGGCGCGAGCCGGTGCGCGAGCACACCGCAGACGGTGCTGGGCAGGTCGTGGATCAGCACCGGGGTCCGCCGGATGGCGGCCTGCGTGATGAATCCGGTGAGCGCGGCCAGGTCGGCGCCACCCCCGGTGCGCAGCAGGGTGAGCACGTCCGAACCGGCCTTGCGGACCCGGAACAGCGCGTCGCGCACGGCGGCGGCCTTGGTGATCCAGGCGGCGTCGTCAACGCCGGAGCCGCGGGTGGTGGCGTCCACCGGCTCCATCCCGGTCAGCACGGCGACGAGCACCGAAACCGGGGTGCTGACGCCGACCCCGCACACGGCACCGATCAGCAGGTCGGCGCCCTCGTCGACCTCGGCGTCGGCGATCTGCCGTCCCGTGGCGATCGCCGCCTCGAGTTGCTCGTCGTCCAGCGCGTCCTCGATGTCGATCCGTCCGCTGCGGGGGCCGGCGTGCACCACCCTGACCCCGACGCCGCTGACCGCAGCCAGCGTCGCCGTCAGCCCCACCCGAGCGGTCAGGTCGGCGACCCTGCGCGCGGTATCGGTGGGGACGGCGGCCGACACCCCGAGGTCCGCGACGCCGTGATCGGCGGCCATCACCACCAGTCGCGGGCGCTGCGGGGCGAGTGATCCGGACGCCATGCCGCGCGCCGCCGCCAGAGTGTCGAGTACGGCGCCCCACACACCCAGCGCCCCGGCCGGCAGCCGATCGCGGCGGGCTGCGGCGGCGGCGGCCGCGGCCAGGTCGGGGCTGGGCACGGCCGGAAGGTCCAGTGTCATGAGGTCTCTTCAGATGTCTGCGAGCGGGCGGGCGGGCCATCGGCCGTGAGGCCGGAATGGGTATGACGGTAAACGGCTGTGAAAGTCGCGTCCCGGCAGACACCCGCCGGCCTCCCGGATACCGTCGAATGCACGGGCTGGCGGTGGCGTCCGGACACCCAGATCAAAGTCGGGAGCAAGGAGCGAAATGGTTTACCTGTGGCGGTATGCCGACGAGGCCGGAGTCGTCGCGGACGGCCCGATGGTGGAATTCCCCTCCCAGGAGGCAGCCGAAACGTGGCTGGGCGAGGTCTATTCCGATCTGCTGGACGAAGGCATCACGGCGGTCAGCCTGTTCAACGACCGTCAGGCCGTGTACGGCCCCATGTCCCTCTCGCCCGCCTGATCGTCCCCCTTTTCGGCGCGGATCAACGTCGCCGGCGCGCATCAAGTCGTTTACCCGCGTCACACGAGACACAAAACCCCCACCCTTCATCCGCGCGACAGGCACACTTGCGCGCTCCGACGCCCCCGCGGGTCAATACGTCCGTCGTCGAACCGGGCTCGTCGCCGAATGCGGCCGAATTGCCGGCCGAAGACCGGCCGCAGCGGGCGCGTGGGCCGAATCGACCATGCCCGTCGGAAGAGCAGTCGGCGTTGGTTCATCAGGGCGCGCGTGAGCTGGTTTGAAACCGTTCCCGACGTCATTCCACGTCTCGCCCTGAGCCCACGACCAGAGCGTGACCCGCATCACCCTTGTTAACGGCGGTTTACATCTGGCATCCTGAGGGTCGTCCACAAGACTTTGGAGCCTGAATGACCGACTTCGCCGAACCCACCGAATACGCCGACCTGCGTGCTGCGGTCCGGGAGATCACCCGAGCACACGGGCCGGCCGCCTACGCCGAGCACGGGCGCACCTCCACGCCGATGTCCGGGCTGTGGAGCGATCTGGGCAAGGCCGGCTTTATCGGCATCAATGTGCCCGAGGAGTTCGGGGGCGGCGGCGCCGGGATGAGTGAGCTCGCGCTGGTGGCCGAGGAGTCCGCGGCGGCCGGCTGCCCACTGCTCACCCTGCTGGTGTCCAGCGCGATCGGTGTGGAGATTCTCAAGCGGCACGGATCGCCTGCGCAGCAACGCCAATGGCTGACCAGGCTGGCCGACGGCAGCACCAAGATCGTCTTCGCGATCACCGAACCCGACGCGGGCAGCAACTCCCACCACCTGTCGACCACCGCCCGGTCGGACGGCGAGGGTGGCTACCTGATCAGCGGACAGAAGTACTACATCTCCGGTGTCGACGAGGCCGCCGCCATCCTCACCGTCACCCGGACCGGCACCGATCCACTGACGGGCAAGGCGCAACTTTCGCTGTTCATCGTGCCGATCGACGCCCCCGGCCTGACCTGGAACCGGCTCGAGGTCGCAGCGCAGATCCCGGATCGGCAGTACACGGTCTTCTATGACGATGTCCGGGTGCCGTCGTCCGCGCTGGTCGGCGCTGAGGGCAAGGGCTGGCGGCCGCTGTTCGACGGGTTGAACCCGGAGCGGATCACCGCGGCCGCGCTTGGCGTCGGCATCGGCAGGTACGCCGTGGCGGCCGCCGCCGAATACGCGGGCAGCCGCAGCGTCTGGGGACAGCCGATCGGTGCCCACCAGGCGGTGGCGCACCCGCTGGCCAAGGCCAAGATCGACGTCGAACTCGCGGCGTTGATGACTGCCAAGGCCGCGTGGCTGTACGACCACGGAATGCCGGCCGGTGAGGCCTCCAACATGGCCAAGTACGCGGCCGCCGAAGCCGCCGTCGCTGCGGTGGACGCCGCCATTCAGGCGCACGGCGGAAACGGGCTCTCGGTGGAGTACGGCCTGCTGCCGCTGTGGGGAATGGCTCGACTGCTGCGGATCGCCCCGGTGAACAGCGAGATGGTGCTCAACTACGTCGCCCAACACACCCTCGGCCTGCCGAAGTCGTACTGAGCAGTCCGAAGCCAGGCAGTCCGGCGCCAGCGGCAATCGCACGGGAAAACGGACCGTCGCGGCACACCTAAACTGGCCCGGTGACCACCACCGCCGAGCGCAACGACCTGCCCAGCAGAGAACTGGCCACCCAATACGACCCGGCGGTGGCCGAGGTACCCCTGTACCAGCGCTGGCTCGACGCGGGTTACTTCCGCGCCGACGAGCAGCGGGTGCTCTCCGGTGAGCGCCGCCCGTTCTCCATCGTGCTGCCCCCGCCGAACGTGACCGGCAACCTGCACGTCGGCCACGCCCTTGACCACACCCTGATGGACATCCTGGCCCGCTGGCACCGGATGTCCGGCGACGAGGTGCTCTGGCTCCCGGGCATGGACCACGCCGGCATCGCCACCCAGACCGTCGTCGAGCGCCGGCTCGCCGTGGACGGCAAGACCCGGCACGACTTCGGCCGCGACCTGTTCGTGCAGAAGGTCTGGGACTGGAAGCAGGAATCCGGCGGCGCCATCCTCGGCCAGATGAAGCGCCTCGGCGACTCGGTGGATTGGGACCGCGAACGGTTCACCCTGGACGACGGGCTGTCCGACGCGGTGCAGACAATCTTCAAACACCTCTATGACGAGGGCCTGATCTACCGCGCCGAACGAATCATCAACTGGTGCCCGGGATGTCGGACCGCGCTGAGCGACATCGAGGTCGAGCACAGCGAGGACTCCGGCGAGCTGGTGTCCGTCCGGTACGGCCCGCTCGATGACGATTCCGATGACGATTCCGAGGATGACGGCGACAGCATCATCGTCGCGACCACCCGGCTCGAGACGATGCTGGGTGACACCGCGGTCGCGGTGCACCCCGACGACCCCCGTTATGCGCACCTGGTCGGCCGCACGGTGCTGCTGCCGCTGGTCAACCGGGAGATCCCGGTGATCGCCGACGATCACGTCGAGCCGACGTTCGGCACCGGAGCGGTGAAGGTCACCCCGGCGCACGACCCCAACGACTTCGAGATCGGCCGCCGGCACGGGCTGGCGATGCCCACCATTTTGGACGAATCGGCTCGCATCGCTGATACCGGAACACCTTTCGACGGCATGGACCGTTTCGAGGCGCGGGCCGCGATCAAGCAGGCGCTGCGCGAGAAGGGCCGGATCGTCGGCGAGAAGGTGCCCTACATCCACGCGGTCGGGCACTGCTCCCGATCCGACGACGTCATCGAGCCCCGGCTGTCCACCCAGTGGTTCGTGAAGGTCGAACCGTTGGCCAAGGCGGCCGGCGACGCGGTCCGGGACGGCCGGACGGTCATCCACCCGCAGGAACTGGCCGCCAGGTATTTCGACTGGGTCGACAACATGCACGACTGGTGCATCTCCCGGCAGCTGTGGTGGGGGCACCGGATCCCCGTCTGGTACGGCCCCGACGGCGAGGTCCGCTGCGTGGGGCCCGACGAGGAACTGCCCGGGCAGGGCTGGACCCAGGACCCGGACGTGCTGGACACCTGGTTCTCCTCGGCGCTGTGGCCGTTCTCCACCATGGGCTGGCCCCACCAGAGCGACACGCTCAAGGCCTTCTATCCGACGTCGGTGCTGGTCACCGGCTACGACATCCTGTTCTTCTGGGTCGTCCGGATGATGATGTTCGGCCTCTACGCGACCCGGGACGACGACGGAAACCCCTCCGTACCTTTCCATACCGTCGCCCTGCACGGGTTGGTGCGAGACCAGTTCGGCAAGAAGATGTCCAAGACCCGCGGCAACACCGTCGACCCGCTCAAGTGGATCGAGGACTACGGCGCCGACGCGGTGCGGTTCACCCTGGCCCGCGGGTCGAATCCGGGCGCGGACCAGGCGATCGCCACCGAGTGGGTGGCCGGCGGCGGCAAGTTCTGCTCGAAGCTGTTCAACGCCACCAGGTTCGCCATGATCAACGGCGCGACGGTGCCGGACTCGCCGCTCGAACCGGGCCGGCTCACCCAGGCCGATCGGTGGATCCTGGACCGGCTCGACGAGGTGATCTCCCAGACCACCGACCTGCTCGGCGACTACCAGTTCGGCAAGGCCGCCGAGGGCCTATACCACTTCGCCTGGGACGAGTTCTGCGACTGGTATCTCGAGCTGGCGAAAATCCAGATCGCCGCTGCGGCAACGGATACCGATGCCGGCACGGACCGGGTGGACACCACAAGGGCGGTGCTCGGCACCGTGCTGGACGCGCTGCTGCGGCTGCTGCATCCGTTCGTCCCGTACGTCACCGAGACGTTGTGGACCTCGCTGACCGGTGGGGAGTCGCTGGTGATCGCCGCCTGGCCGCAGCCCTCCGGCCGGGTCGCCGACCCGAGCGCAGTCACCTGGGTCGCCGACGCGCAGGCCCTGGTCACCGAGATCCGTCGGTTCCGCGCAGACCAGAGCCTGGCGCCGTCCCGCAAGGTCCCCGCCACGCTGACCGCCGCCGGCGGCCCCCCTGACGACAATGCGCTGCTGGCCACCGCAGCCGCGTTGACCCGGCTCGAGGATGCGGACGACGACTCCTTCACGGCCACCGCGGAAATCAAGCTCGCGCTGTCCGCGGGCACCACGGTGACGGTCCGGGTCGACACCTCGGGCACCATCGACACCGCGGCCGAGAAGTCCAGGCTCAGCAAGGATCTCGCCGCTGCGCAGAAGGAGATCGCCGACACGGCGACGAAACTGGGAAACCCGGAGTTCATCGGAAAGGCACCTGCCGCGGTGGTCGACAAGATCCGGGCCAGGGCGGCGAAGGCCGCAGCGGACGTGCACAGCCTCACGGCGCGGCTCGCCGCGCTGGACGGGTCGGTGACGTGATCTCCGCGCCCCGCAACCCTTCCGGCGACGAACCGGACGACGGCCCGTACGACGAGTCCGATTTCCCGGCGACCGGCGACATCAGCTGGGACGCCGGCAATCTGGGTCTGCCCGATCCGGTCGAGACCACATCGCCCGCCGACCCCACCGGCGAGATCGCCGCGGCAACAGCCGATCTCGACGATGACTCACCGGCCGACGAGGTACCGAATGCGCCACCCCTCACCCTGCAGGTGGTCGAGACGCAGCTGGATCGCCGGCGGTCGGAGGTGCAGATCTCCCCGACATTGGCCCGGATCACCGCGCTGATGGACCTGCTGGGCAACCCGCAGCGTTCCTACCCGGTGATCCAGATCGCCGGCACCAACGGCAAGACCTCGACGGCGCGGATGATCGATGCGCTGCTCACCCGGATCGGCGTGCGGACCGGCCGTTTCACCTCCCCGCACCTGCAGCTGGTCACCGAACGGATCGCCGTCGACGGGGCGCCCATCTCCGTCGAGCGGTACGTCGAGAGCTATGCGGATGTCGCGCCGTACGTGGATCTCGTCGACGCCTCCAGCGCCAAGGAGGGCGGGCTGGCGCTGTCCAAGTTCGAGATCCTGACCGCGATGGCGTTCTCGGCGTTCGGCGACGCTCCGGTGGAGGCAGCCGTCATCGAGGTCGGGCTCGGCGGAACCTGGGACAGCACGAACGTCGCGGACGCCGGCGTCGCGGTGATCACGCCCATCGGCATCGACCACACCGACTACCTCGGCGACACGCTGCCCGAGATCGCCGGCAACAAGGCCGGGATCATCAAGCCCGACTCGGTCGCCGTCATCGGCCCGCAGGAGCAGGAAGCGATGAACGTCATCCTGCGCCGCACCATCGAGGTCGACGCCAGCGTCGCCCGGTACGGCAGCGAGTTCAGCGTGCTGGACCGGGCGTTCGCGGTCGGCGGTCAGCGGCTCACCATCCAGGGCCTCGGCGGGGTGTACGAGGACGTCTTCCTGCCGCTGGCCGGCGAGCATCAGGCCGTCAACGCAGCGACCGCGCTGGCCGCAGCCGAGGTGTTCTTCGGCGCGGGGTCCAGCCGCCAACTCGACATCGCTTCCGTGCAGGACGGTTTCGCCACCGTTGCCACACCCGGCCGGCTGGAGCGGGTGCGCATCTCGCCGACGATCATGGTGGACGCCGCGCACAACCCGCACGGTGCGACGGCGCTGGCCGCCGCGCTCGCCTCCGAATTCTCCTTCTCCCGGCTGGTTGGCGTGCTGGCCGTGATGGCCGACAAGGACGCACCAGGGATCCTGCAGGCACTGGACGACACCTTCGACGAGATCGTGGTCACCCGGAACTCCTCGCCACGGTCGATGCCGGTTGCGGATCTGGCGGACCTCGCCGTCGACGTGTTCGGCGAGCAGCGGGTGCACACCGCGGCGCGGATGGACGAGGCCATCGCGCTGGCCGTAGATCTGGCCGAATCGGGCTCGGAAGACTCATCGGGCACCGGTGTGGTGATCACCGGTTCGGTGGTCTCTGCCGGCGACGGTCGGGCGCTCGCTGGTCTGGCGCCGGAATGAGCGAACCCACATCGGGACCCGAACGCGCCCAGGCCCCCGATCAGCCGCCCGGCGCAGAACCTGCCGCGGCAGCACGGGCGACCCGGCCGTACGACCCGGAGCGGGGGCTGCGCGGCGCGATGTCCGCGACCCTGGTGCTGGAGGCCATCACGGTGCTGCTGGCCGTTCCGGTGGCCGCGAACACCGGCGGTGGGGTCGGCCCGGCCGGTGTGGTGATCATCTGTGTACTGGCCGTGCTGTTGATCGGTGCCTGCGCGGTCGTCTCCCGCCCCTATGCCGTGCCGGTGATCGTGACCCTGCAGGTGCTGATGATCGCGTGCTGGGTGATCACCCCGCCGCTGGGCATCATGGGTGTGGTGTTCGGGCTGGTCTGGGCGTTGATCCTGTGGTTCCGCGGCGAATTCCGGCGGCGGCTCGCGGCCGGTACGCTGCCGGGGCCGACCAGTGCACGGCAGTAGCCGCACAGCGATAGCAACCGCGCCGGCAGGCATCGACCGACAGCACGCCCGATCCACACCGTCAGGCGGCCCACCGCCCGAACAAGGGAGTACCCGCTCGTGTCCGAAAGCACCCTGGTCCTGATCAAGCCCGACGGCGTCGCCCGCGGCCTCGTCGGCGAGATCATCTCGAGGATCGAGAAGAAGGGCCTGACGTTGGTCGCCATGGATCTGCGGGTGATCGACGTCAGCGTCGCCGAGGTGCACTACGCCGAACACAAGGGCAAGCCGTTCTACGAATCCTTGGTCGAGTTCATCACCGGTGGACCGCTGGTTGCCGCGGTGGTGCAGGGGCCACGCGCCGTCAGCGCGTTCCGGCAACTCGCCGGCGGTACCGACCCGGTGGAGAAGGCGGCGAACGGCAGCATCCGCGGCGACTTCGGGCTCGAGACGAAGACCAACCTCGTGCACGGATCGGACTCAACCGAATCCGCCGTGCGCGAGATCGGGCTGTGGTTCCCCGACCTGTGAGCGGACCCCTCCCATCGGAATCTGAGCCCGAATCTCCCGACTTCGAGTCACCGGGTCCGGACCAGATCACCCTGCGCAGGGTCGGTCCTGGCGGTACCTGGGCGTCGGACAGCGCCTTCGGCGTCGCCGTGGTGACGCTCTGGCACCGGGTCGCGGCGTCGGGCGGCGCGGTCGGCTTCTCGCCGACGGCCAGCCGCGCCGAGGTCGCCGCGGTCGTTGCGGGGCTCGTGGACGATCTGCGTTCCGGTCGGGCCTTCGGGTTCGCGCTGAACCGTCACCGCACACTGCTGGGCGTCGGAGTCTTGCGCCCCGGACGCGGCCTGTCCCGGCACACCGGCGAGATCGTCGCAGTGATGGTCGACCCCGACCTCCGCGGGTCGGGATCGGGTACGCGCCTGATGACGGCACTGCTCGGGCAGGCCCGGGAGGCGGGAGTGAGCAGGGTCGAGGCGTGCGTTCGTGAAGGTGCGGGGTTGGAGGACTTCTTCGGCCGGTTCGGTTTCGCAGTATGGGGCCGTCGGCCCGGCTGGATCCGTCTCGGGCCCGGACAGGAGCGTGACGAGATCATCCTGGGAGCCGATATAGGCGCCGTGAACACTGTGAGCACCGCTCCGCTCAGCACCGCGAGAGGAGCCATCGCTCCGGGGACACCAGGATGACAGGCGCCGCCCGGCGGATCGTCGACCTGTCCCACCCGATCACCGACGGCCTGGTCACCCCGCCCCCGTCATCGGCACCCACCTGTCGTTCGACGAATCGGCGTCGCACTATGCGGCCGGGACCGAGTTCACCATCGGCACCATCTCGATGGCCGCCAACACCGGCACCTACCTCGACACCCCCGCGCACCGCTACCGCGGCGGTGACGACCTCGCGGCCGTGCCGCTGGAACGGATGGTCGAGCTTGACGCCGTGGTGGCCAGGGTGCTGAGCGCCGACCCGCCGATCGAGGCGGCTGTCGGTCGCCCCATCGACGAACCGCTGCTGCGTTCGGCTCTCGGCAACGCGGACCTGGTCGGCCGGGCCGTGCTGGTGCACACCGGTCACGCGCGGCATTGGGGCACGCCGGCGTACTTCACATCGCACCCCTACCTCACGGACGACGCAGCGGAATTCCTGGTCTCGGCCAGGCCGGCGCTGGTCGGGATCGATTCGCTGAACATCGATTCCACGCACACCGGCCGGCGCCCCGCGCACACCTGGCTGCTGGCTGCGGGTATCCCCATCGTCGAGCACCTCACCGCGCTGGATCAGTTGCCGCACAGCGGGTTTCGGTTCTCCGCTGCGGCGCCGGCGGTGCAGGGCATGGGCACCTTCACGGTCCGCGCGTACGCCGTGGTCCGGTAGTGGTCCGGCCGCACCGTCGAATAGGTCAGCGGTCAGCGGTGAGCGCGCCGCGGCGGTCCTGGCGTCCGGTGGCCAGGAACGCCCAGCCGACCATGACGGTGCCGAGGAACAGCAGGCCGAGGCCGATGGTCACCGGCGCCGCGATGTCCAGCCCGTTACCGGCCAGCATCATCGGCGCGGCCGCGGTGTGCGTGGTCGCCGCGTCTTCCTGCTGGTGAGCGGAGGCCGGTGCGGTCACCAGCAACACGAACGCCAGCGACAGCAGTGCCACGGCGATGATGACGATGCCGATCTCACGCAAGGGCAGCCGCCCACCGACGGAGGCGTCCCTCGGCGTAGTCATCGGTGTCTCACCCCACTGGTTCGGTAGCTGGTGTGTTCGTGGCTGACGGCCTGAAGCGCAGCCGGGCGATGAGAGGACGTCCGAGGGTGCGACGAGGTTGCTACTGCGTGCCGTCCGGTGGCGCATTTCGCTGGTCAAACCCAGGCTGATTCCAGGGTAACCACGGCCGGGTGCGGTTTCGATCCCCGCGGACCCGTGTCGAGCTCCCGGTCCGTCACAGTGATCTGCGCTGCGATCCGCCTGCGATCTGCGCTGCTCAGCGCCCGTTCCCGTGCTGCACATGCATTCAGCGACCGGTCAGCTGGCGCACGGCCGGCGCTGAGGCAGGGCCAAGGGAACGCTCGATGAGCGCGAAGACGACCGAGGGACAGAATCTCGTCCCAGCGAGCCCCCGCCGACCCGGCAAACCATGGAGCGGTGTCGGCGGGCGGCGGTAGCGTCGGAACCCATGAGGGGACGTCGAGAGCCGCAGCAAGCCGGCGACGCAGCGGCCGGCCCTCGGCCCGCGCAGGCGGGGTCCCGGCCCGCCGACACCGCCGAGCGTCCCGAGCCGATGATCTTCGCCCGCGGGCTGCGCAAGAGCTTTCCGGGGACGTCCGGCCAGACCGTTGAGGCGGTGCGCGGCATCGACGTGCAGGTCCAGCGTGGCGAGTCGTTCGGCTTCCTCGGACCCAATGGCGCTGGCAAGTCCTCGACCATGCGGATGATCGCCTGCGTTTCCCCGCGGACCGGGGGAGAGCTGTCCATCCTCGGCCTGGATCCGGAACTCGACGGCATCCGGATCCGCGGTCGGCTCGGGGTGGTACCCCAGGAGGACAACCTGGACCTGGAGCTGACCGTCCGGGAGAACCTCGTCATCTACGGGCGCTATTTCGGGATTTCCCGGTCCGAATGCCGACGGCGGGCGCAGGAGCTGATCGAGTTCGCGCAATTGACCGACAAAGCGGACACGAAGGTCGACGCGCTGTCCGGCGGGATGAAGCGGCGGCTGACCATCGCCCGGTCGTTGATCAACGACCCGGAATTGCTGCTGCTCGACGAACCAACTACCGGCCTCGACCCACAGGCGCGACATGTGTTGTGGGACAGGCTGTTCCGTTTGAAGACTCAGGGCGTGACGCTGGTCGTCACCACGCATTACATGGACGAGGCGGAGCAGCTGTGCGACCGGCTGGTGGTGATGGACGGCGGGGTGATCGTCGCCGAAGGTTCCCCGACGGAATTGATCGGCAGCCATTCCTCGCGCGAGGTTCTCGAATTACGGTTCATGCCCGACGCCCAGCAACGGGCCGAACCGCTCGTCGTCGATCTGGTCGAGCGGGTGGAGGTTCTCCCCGACCGGTTGTTGCTGTACACGCAGGACAGTGAGGCGACGTTGGAAGCCGTGTACGCCCGTGGGGTGCGGCCACGATCGACCCTGGTACGGCGATCCACCTTGGAGGACGTCTTCCTGCGGTTGACGGGCAGGAGCTTGGTCGACTGATGGCCACCATCGACCACTCCCGAGCCGGGCCCCGTCCAGCGGAGGCCGACGCGCCTTCCGGCGGCCGGCTGATGGTCTGGGAGTACCTGATGCGCTGCTGGCGGCGATACGCGGTGCTCAGCCTGTCCGAGGCCATCGGCACGCCGCTGCTGTACCTGCTCGCGCTGGGTCTTGGTCTCGGCTCGCTGGTGGACAACGGGGCGCAGTCGGCGGCCCTGGGTGGGGTGAGCTACCTGCAGTACATCGCCCCGGCGTTGCTGGTGGCCGCGGCGGTGCAGATCGGGGCCAGCGAGGGGTCCTACCCCGCCTACAGCCGCTTCAAGTGGAGCAAGGTCTTCTGGGGCGTGGCGGCCACCCCGGTCACCCCCGGGCAGGTGTGCGACGGGGAGGTGCTGTTCATCGGCACCAGGCTGCTGGCGGCGTCGTCGCTGTACTACCTGGTGCTGCTGGTCTTCGGGGTGGCCGGCGGACCGGCCGGTCTGCTGATGATCCCGTCCGGCGTGCTGACCGGGATCGGCTGTGCCGTGCTGATCCTGGCGCTCGGCGCCGCCCTGCATTCGGACGGCGGCGCGTTTGCGATGGTCTTCCGGTTCGTCGTGGTGCCGTTGACGTTGTTCTCCGGATCGTTCTTCCCGATCACCCAGCTCCCGCTGGCGGTGCGCTGGGTGGCCTGGGTCTCCCCGCTCTGGCACGGTAACGAGCTTGCTCGCGGTTTCGCGCTCGGCACCGCGGAACTCTGGCCCACGGTGGGGCACGCGGCCTACCTGGCGGCCCTGTTCGTGGCGGGACTGGCGCTGGCCAGGCGGCTCTACCGCCGGCGGCTGATCGTATGACCGGGTCGAGGTTTTCCCCCGGCCAGGCGGCACGGCAGCCCGCGGCGCTGATCTCCAGGGTGCTGCCGCTACAGCTGTACGCGGGGCGGGCCCACGCGGTGCTCGAGCGCTCGTTGCTGGTCAGCCGGCGGGTGTGGTGGATCGTGCTGTCCGGTTTCTTCGAGCCGGTCTTCTACCTGTTCGCGATGGGCAACGGCCTCGGCGCGCTGGTCGGCGACGTGGGCGGCGTCAGTTACGCCGCCTACATCGCGCCCGCACTGCTGGCCACGTCGGCGATGAACGGTGCGCTCTACGACTCGGTGCACAACGTGTTCTTCGAGCTGCGGTACGAGAAGCTCTACGACGCGATGCTGGCGACGTCGATGGGGCCCGCGGACGTGGCACTGGGCAAGATCGGCTGGTCGCTGCTGCGCGGTGGGCTCTACTCGATCGCGTTCGTGCTGGTGATGGCGGCGATGGGGTTGTTGTCGTCGTGGTGGGGGTTGCTGGCAGTGCCCGCTGCCCTGTTGATCGCCCTGGGCTTCGGTGCGGTGGGGATGGCCGTCACCAGTTTCCTGACCACGTTCCAGCAGCTGGATTGGGTGAACACCGCGATCCTGCCGATGTTCCTGTTCTCCACCACGTTCTACCCGTTGGATGTCTACCCGCCGGGAATCCAGATCGTGGTGGAATGCCTACCCCTGTATCAGGGCATCGAATTGATGCGTGGACTCTGCCTTGGCCCGGCCCTGCCGTCCTTGCTCCTGCATGCGCTGTACTTCGTGATCATGGCCGCGGTCGGGTTGGTGGTCGCCAGCCGCCGGCTGGGCACCCTGCTGTTGACCTGAACTGATCATCGCGGCAGCTCGCGCGGGCCGCCGGAGCGCCGTGTGGGATACTGACAGAGGTTCAGTGCTGAAACATTCGGCACAGGACCCGGGCCTGGTCGGTGCAGGAGCGGTCCTCGGCCCCGGTGCGTGAGACGCCGGGCCGCGTCGAGGACGGAACTCCGCGAGCCGATCGGCACGACGCACACCAGACTTCCCGCCGCCGGTGACCGCCGGGCTGCGGGTCCGAAATGTACGAGGTCCCTGTGCGGACGCGTCATGTACGCGCCCGGGGGCCTCGGGGAGGACTACACGTATGTCGATCACGCCCACCCTCGAGAGCGCCCTCGCCGACCTACCGGCCAAGCCGCGAGTGCATGAGCTCTCCAAGAGGATCGGGATCAGCAACAGGGAACTGCTGACCGCATTGGCCGAACGCGGCCTCACCATCAAGAGCGCCTCCTCGTCCGTGCCGGCCGACGTCGCGCGCGAGGTCATCGAGGCGTTCCTCGCACCGGCCGAGGCGCCCGACGGCCAGGCTGCCGGTACTGCCGACGAGTCCGCAGCAGCCTCCGACGGGAACGACGCGAACAAGGGCCGGCACCCCGACCTGCCGTCCGGTACCCGGCCGTTGTTCCTGCCCCCCGAAGTTGTCAGGGCCGAGACAGACGGTCAGGCCGACGATGGGTCCGGACCGGACGACGGCGAAGGCGCGCAAGACCGGCCGGCCGGTTCGGGCCGGCGGCGGCGTGGCCGTTCGGGCCGCCGCGGCGGAGGGGGACAGCCCGTCGAATCCGAGCCGACGCTGTCCGACCGGGAATCGGAAAGTGCACCCGACGGTGCCGCGACTGGCGGACCGGATGCGGAAACCTCGGCCGACGGCCGTTCAGACAACACCGCGGAAACGGCCGAGGCCACTGACGAGAGCGACGGCGGTGACGACCAGGCGAGCGACGATCAGGCGGGTGACGCCAGCGGGCGCGGTCGCCGCCGGAGGCGGGGACGTCGCGGTCGTGGCCGGGTCAGTGATGATGCAGCCGGCGATGATGCAGCCGGCGATGATGCGGCCGGTTCTGATGGCGAGGGAGCCGACGAGCGGCGCACCGACGAAGGTGCGGGGGACGATTCCGCGGCACCCGGGTCCTCCGACACCGACGCGACGGACGAGGAATCCGCGGACAACCAGGAATCCGCGGAGACCGACGAATCGGACGACCGCGGCGCCGGCAGCGCCGGCAGCCGCCGCCGTCGCCGTCGCCGTCGGCGGGTCACCGGCGAGGACGGCTCCCGCGAGGACGACCCCGACAACACCGTGGTGCACGTCCGCGAACCTCGGTTGTCGGGCGCCGCAGGGTCCGGCGCGTCCAGCGGTTCCTCCGAAGTGCAGGGCGTTCGCGGCTCCACCAGGTTGGAAGCGAAGCGTCAGCGACGTCGCGATTCCCGCGATTCCCGTCGCCGCCCGCAGATCCTCACCGAAGCCGAGTTCCTGGCCAGGCGCGAGTCGGTCGAGCGGGTCATGGCGGTCCGCCAGCGCGGCGACCTGGCGCAGGTGGCGCTGCTCGAGGACGGCATCCTGGTTGAGCATTTCGTGTCCCGGGCCGGATCCGACTCGATGATCGGCAGCGTCGTCCTCGGCAAGGTGCAGAACGTGCTGCCGTCGATGGAAGCCGCTTTCGTGGACATCGGCCGCGGGCGCAACGCCGTGCTGTACGCCGGTGAGGTCAACTGGGACGCGGCCGGGCTGAACGGCAAGGCCAGGCGCATCGAGACCGCGCTGTCCAGCGGCGACACCATCCTGGCCCAGGTCTCCAAGGACCCGATCGGGCACAAGGGCGCCCGGCTGACCACGCAGATCTCCCTGCCTGGCCGGTTCCTGGTGTACGTCCCGAACGGCGGCGCTACCGGGATCTCCCGCAAGCTCCCGGACACCGAGCGCAAGCGGCTGAAGTCGATCCTGGACCGGATCGTGCCAGAGGACGCCGGGGTGATCATCCGGACCGCCGCTGAGGGCATCGCGGAGGACGAGCTCGCGCGGGACGTGGAGCGGTTGAAGGCGCAGTGGGAGGACATCTCCCGCCGCGCGGCGGCGAAGACCTCCGCACCCACTCAGCTCTACGCCGAACCCGGGACGCTGCTCAAGGTCGTCCGTGACCTGTTCAACTCCGACATCAGCCGGCTGGTGGTCGACGGCGACGAGGCCTTCGAACCGGTCTCCGAATACATCACTGCGGTCGCCCCGGAATTGGCGGACCGGCTGTCCAAGTACGAAGCACCCGCCGGCGGCGGCGACGTGTTCGCCACCTACCGGGTCGACGAGCAGATCGGCAAGGCACTGGAGCGCAAGGTTCATCTGCCGTCCGGCGGTTCACTGGTGATCGACCGCACCGAGGCGATGACGGTCGTCGACGTCAACACCGGCAAGTACACCGGCTCGGGTGGCAACCTCGAAGAGACGGTGACGAAGAACAACCTGGAGGCCGCCGAGGAGATCGTCCGGCAACTCCGGCTGCGGGACATCGGCGGGATCATCGTCATCGACTTCATCGACATGGTCCTGGAATCCAACCGCGAGTTGGTGCTCCGCAGGCTGACCGAGTGTCTGGGACGCGACCGCACCCGGCACCAGGTCGCCGAGGTGACCTCCCTCGGGCTGGTGCAGATGACGCGCAAGCGGATGGGCACCGGCCTGCTCGAGGCCTTCTCCGAGCCCTGCCCGCATTGCGGCGGGCGCGGCATCATCCTGCACGACGCGCCGATCGACCTCACCCCTGGCGAGGACGCGCCGGCCGAGCGGCGTGCCGGGAAGAACCGCCGCAACCGCGGGCGTGACACCGAGCCGACGGAGGACGTGGTCACCAGGGTGCAGCACGCCCTCGGGCGCAAACCCGATCCGCGTGGCCCCAAGCCACCGCCGGCCCTGGTCGGTGATGACGACGAACTCGAGGTGGTGCCGAGGGGTCGGCGTGACAGCGACCGGACCGACGGTTCGCCTGGCGACGACGCTGGGCCGGACACCGTGGGCGGGGTGAGCGTTGACGTGCTCGGCGGTGCTGTCGACGGTAACGTGCTGGAGCCCGGTCTGGTGGCTCTGAACGCAGCTGAGGACCCTGAGAGAACCGACAGCCGCGAGAATGCCGAGAACGCAGCCCGGCCCGAGTTCGAGCTGGTCGAGAGTGCGCCGGTGGAAGCCCGAGCACCGGAGCAGCCCCGGCAGCCGCGGCGCAGCCGACGGTCGGCGGGCCGTCCGGCCGGTGCTCCAACCGGCGCGACGCAAGCCGTGGACATCATCGTGCGACCGGTGACCCCGGAGTCCGGTGCGGAAAGCAGTGATGCCGACCGCGATACCGGCGCTGACGCCGCAAACGACGCGGTGAACGGCGGAGCGAACGACGCGGTGAACGGCGGAGCGAACGACGCGGTGAACGGCGGAGCGAACCCGAACGGCAACGGTGAGACCGGATCCGAACCCGCCGCCCCAGCGGCACCGGTCCGGCGTCGCGCGGCACGGCGTCCGGCCGGCCCGGCGGCCGCGCCGATCCCCGTCGATCGGGTCGACGAGGGCGGCCAGACCGATCAGCAGGCCGAGCATCAGGATCAACCCCACGACGCCGACGAGTCGGTCCCCGCTGTATGAACTGTCTGAACCGCCTGATCCGCCCTGTCCGATCCACGTCACCGGAACGGCAGTTTGCTCCCCCCGCCCGGCGGCGCGTATCGTGGTCGTTCGGCACGCTGCTGCGCAGCGCGCTTTGCGTTGCCCTGGTTTGGTTCGTGTCGCACGGACGGACTCCTTCGCGAGAGCGGGGTCCGTCGAGGCCCTGTCCTGATGCCAGCTGATACCGATCGTCTGACACCCGATGGTGGCCCAGAGGGTGGTACTGGCGAGTGTCGGCGGCCCGGAACCGCCGGTGCACCCAGCAGTAACCGAACTGAGAACGACAGCAACAGACCAACGCCCGGAGACCCCGGCACCACGACAGGCAGGAAGGCGCGTCCACGATGTACGCGATCGTCAAGACCGGCGGCAAGCAGTACAAGGTCGCCGAAGGTGACGTCATCGAGATCGAGAAGCTCGAGGGCGAGCCTGGCGCGGCCGTGACCCTGCCGGCCGTTCTCCTCGTCGACGGCCCGAAGATCACCACCGAGGTCGCGACCCTGGCCAAGGTGACCGTCTCCGGCGAGGTGGTCGCCCACACCAAGGGCCCGAAGATCGTCATTCACAAGTTCAAGAACAAGACCGGGTACCACAAGCGGCAGGGCCACCGTCAGCCGCTGACGCAGATCAAGGTCACCGGTATCTCCCTCGGCACGGCCGGTTCCTCGGCCGCCGACGCCGGCTGATTTTCGCGAGAAGGGCACTGATTCCATGGCACACAAGAAGGGCGCATCCAGCTCCCGCAACGGTCGGGACTCGAACGCGCAGCGCCTGGGCGTCAAGCGGTTCGGCGGCCAGGTCGTCAGCGCCGGCGAGATCCTGGTCCGCCAGCGGGGCACCAAGTTCCACCCGGGTGAGGGCGTCGGCCGCGGGAAGGATGACACCCTGTTCGCGCTGACCGCGGGCTCGGTCGAGTTCGGCACCAAGCGCGGACGCAAGACGGTCAATATCGTCGACGTTGTGGATGTCGATGTTGAAATAGACACCGCCGTTGTCGAGGTCGAGCCGGCTCCCGTCGGAGCCTGACCCTGACGAGAAAGACACCACACTTTCCCTGCGAGGGGCGGGCCCGAACACTCCGGGACCGCCCCTCGCGGCATCTGCAGCACCCGCTCGCCGTCTCGACACCCAGCGGCCACATCCGGACCGAGAGTCATTGAGCCGAAATGACAGTCCGCCGGTGACCGGCCAGGCACTACGCAGCAGCATCCACCGACATAGATAGGACCGGCACATGGCGAGGTTCGTGGACCGCGCCGTTCTGCACCTGCAGGCCGGCGACGGTGGTCACGGCTGCGCCTCGGTGCATCGCGAGAAGTTCAAGCCGCTGGGCGGCCCGGATGGTGGTGACGGCGGCAACGGCGGAGACGTGACGCTGGTCGTCGATCCGAACGTGCACACCCTGCTGGACTTCCACTTCCGCCCGCACGCCAAAGCGGGCAACGGACGCCCGGGTCAGGGCGACGACAAGGACGGCGGCAACGGCGATGGCCTGGAACTCCGGGTCCCCTCCGGGACGATGGTGCTGTCCACCGACGGCGTGGTGCTGGCCGACCTGGTCGGCGCCGGTGCCCGGTACATCGCCGCGCACGGCGGTCGCGGCGGCCTCGGCAACGGCGCGCTCGCGTCCCGCGCCCGCAAGGCCCCCGGATTCGCCCTGCTCGGCGAACCGGGCGAATCCGCGGACGTGGTGCTGGAGCTAAAGTCGGTCGCCGACGCCGGTCTGGTCGGCTTCCCGAGCGCGGGGAAGTCGTCGTTGGTCTCGGTGCTCTCCGCCGCGAAGCCCAAGATCGCCGACTACCCGTTCACCACCCTGGAACCAAATCTGGGAGTGGTGACCGCCGGGTCGGAGGTCTTCACCATCGCCGATGTACCCGGCTTGATCCCCGGTGCCAGCCAGGGCAAAGGCCTTGGCCTGGAGTTCCTCCGGCACATCGAACGGTGTGCCGTGCTGGTGCACGTGGTCGACTGCGCGACGTTCGAGACCGGGCGGGATCCGCTCTCCGACATCGAGGCGCTCGAGTACGAGCTGGCACAGTACATCCCGTCGCTGTCCAGCGACCTGGCCGACCGGCCGCGGCTGGTGGTGCTGAACAAGATCGACGTGCCGGAGGCGCGGGAGCTGGCGGAGTTCGTGACGCCCGATCTGATCGCCGCCGGCTACCCGGTGTACGCGGTGTCCGCAGCGACCCATGAGGGACTGTCGGAGCTGCGGTTCGCGCTGGCCGAAATGGTCGCCGCCGACCGCGCCGCGCGCCCGACCGCGCCCGCGCCGCGGATCGTCGTTCGGCCCAAGGCCGTCGACAGCGAGCAGTTCCAAGTTCTGCCCGATCCGGAGCTGGACGGCGGTTTCGTGGTGCACGGGCAGCGGCCCGAACGGTGGATCCGGCAGACCGACTTCACCAACGACGAGGCCGTCGGCTACCTGGCCGACCGGCTCGCCCGGCTCGGCGTCGAGGCGCAGCTCGCGGCGCAGGGTGCCCGGCCCGGCGCGCCGGTCACCATCGCGGGGGTCACCTTCGACTGGGAGCCCACCACGCTGGCCGGTGTCGACGTGGTGCCGACCGGGCGGGGTACCGACCTGCGTCTCGAACAGTCCGAGCGGGTGCGCGCGCCCGAACGCAAGGCCATGCACCGGCTGCGGCGCGGGCTGGAGGTCGAGGGCTTGGAGGGCTACGGGCTGGCCGACGAGAGCGATCTGACCCACGATCTGACCAACGACCAGCCCGACCGATCCTTCGACGAGGACCACCGGTCGTGAACGCACCGTCGGCGCAAC
>Ga0209385_1000256_pt1 | contig 21429 bp, 14 predicted proteins | sample NGEPerB_FD_184506 | JGI IMG/M metagenome (GOLD analysis project Ga0209385, IMG submission 184506) | Arctic peat soil microbial communities from the Barrow Environmental Observatory site, Barrow, Alaska, USA - NGEE PermafrostAB12-B... | ecosystem: Environmental > Terrestrial > Soil > Wetlands >... | reverse complement strand
CGACATGTCTTTGCGAGTTCATTTAATGAGCGAAGCAATCTCGTTGTTGGAATTAGATTGCCACAGCAGCCGAGGGCTGCAATGACAAATCAACATTGTAATACGATCTCCTATAATATGTAATTGAGCATGAAGCTTTTTGTCGGCAATAAATTGGTTAAAAGAAACATTAATGTCCACGGGGAGACAAAATGTCTCAATATTCAGAAAAGATAATAGAGCTTCTGCGTTCTGATCATCCCGATCTATCAGCCTGGACAATCATTTGCGCGAGCGACAGAGCTATTGATCCTGTCCAGTACCTCATCCACAACGAGCTAGGCGGCATACTTCCCAAGGTCGAAGGCCTTAATTCCTACATAACCAGAAAGAGCAGCGAAAGATTGAAACTTGAGCCTGTTCCCGGTGACGAGCAGTTGCTTTACTTTATCCAGTTCATTGCCCAAAGATTTATGGCTGAGCCATACCCCGCACGGCGCGCCACAAATCTTTTACCCCTTATCGCCAAACTTGAGGAATATAAAATCAGCAGGGATACGATTTATGGCGCGGAGCGGTTTACCGATGATGAATGGGCCAGACTCGAAGAATATCTGGAAATCGCGCAGGCTTTTCGAAAGTGGCTCGCAAAATTAAATTTCTTCATGCCGCAACTGGAAATAGCGGCGCTCGATGAAATCACTCCCGGCGAAAAGGAAGTATTTATCGGACTTCCCGAGATAACGCCTGTGACAGAGCGTTTCTATAGAAAGATACAAAAAGAGCGATTATTTATTGATCAGCCGCTTTTCGGTTCCGATTTATCCGGGCCGGAAAAGCTGCCTTTTGATTCGGCAAAAAATCTTGTGTTGTCATTCGGCGGCAGGGTCGCGCCCTCAGATGGAGCGGGCATTGAGCTGGTTTCGCTTGCCAGACTTAATGCTCTGGTTGACCTTGTCACGCTGGAGGTTTCCACATTCCTTAAAGAACGGTCCGTCAACGATCAGCTTATGATATTCCTGCTTGATGAATCACTAACTGCAATGCTCTGGAACAGAGCGCTGCGCCTGTTTGGGAATGCCATCAATCTTGCAGTCTGGCTGCCGTTTTCGACAACTTCGGCGGGTAGAAGGCTGCTGGCTGAAATAGAAAAAACTGGACATTCAGGCCTGATAACAGATTTTAAAAAATTTGCCACAACCTGCGCGGTGGAATTATCCAAAAATAGAGACAATTACGTTCGTGAGGAATGCGAGGCTCTGGAAGCGGCCATATCTTTTTCAACTCTCCTTGATTTTTGGAAAGAGAGGCTGGGGAGCAATCTGGCGGATGCCGCAAGAATGCTGATCGAAACAAAAAAGTTCCGGGTCACGGGAAGCAGGTCAGCGCCGGTGCAGGTTGTCGGTTTCGGCCATGTTTCGGGAGATAAATTCAGCAGAGGATTGATAGTTTCTCTGGATGCAGGCATTATGCCTTCGCAGCCTTTTGAAGGACCTTTCATCAATCCGGTACATGTCCCACAGATGCGAAAAAGTGTGTTTGAATATGAGGATCTTGTTTTCCGGCAGATTCTGGCGCAGGGCGACAAAATCAAAATAGTAGGGGTGAACGATACAATGAGGGAGCGAACGCCGAGTTACTACATGAGTCTGCTGGCGCAGGAATTCGGAAAACCAATCACGGCAACTGCGTTTAAAGAATTGCTTCCCGCAAGGTCAGACAAAGAAAAGACCGCGATAGTAATTGATGAGAAACTGAGAAACAGGCTCAAAGATTTCACCTATTCGTTTTCCAGCCTTACCAAGATTCTGGCCTGTCCGTTTTTGTTCTACCATCAATATATTCTCGGGATGGAACCTCCTGCGTTTATGGATGATGATGAAAAAATAAATATGCAGATGGGAAGTTTTGTTCATAAATTCCTTTATCGGCTCTCGACCGGCCCAAAAGAAAAGTTCGATGATTGGGAGCAGCTTTTTGACAGATTGTGGGAAAATGATGAAAACGCCGATGTGAGAGACATTGACGGGATTAATATCTACATGCTCAACGCGAAAATTTTATTACAGGAGATATACGCGGATGAGAAAGATTCCGGCGAGCGCGTAATTTTTGCCGACAATGCCATATCATGCGAGGAAAAATTCAAAGGGATGATCGCCGGGAGTTATAAAATAACCGGCCGTTCGGACAGGCTGGCCAGGATTGCCGGACAAACCGAGGTTGTTGATTTCAAGTATTCAAAAAAACAAAGCAAGTACGAACTCCCCAAGAAATCAACGGTGCTGGAGCGCTTTAAAGAAAAAGGTGTTCTGCATCCCGCGGCACAGCTTATTATCTATCAGCACTTTAACAAAGGTGCTCAAGGCGCGCGCTTTTATTTTCTGAAGGAACCAACAAAAGATCGGGAAATAGCGCTTACACCTGAACAAAGTGCCGAGGCAGAGGCGCTGATGCTGGCCATCAAAGAACGTCTTGATGTGATAATTGGCGGCAGTGAACTTCTGCCGGTTCATGATTGTCAGGCATGTGAATACTGCCGGTTTCAGGCATTATGCGGCAGGGAAGATTATTATAAAACTGCTCGGGGGAATATCTGATGAAAAGTATTCTTCTGAAAGCGTCCGCTGGTTCAGGAAAAACAACAAGGCTCAACGATGAGGTGTTCAAAAGGATATTTATCGGTGGCAAATTCATCTCCGCGCTTACCTTTACACGTGCGGCTACTACTGAGATGCGCTCCAGGATAATGGAAAAGATAGCTTCAAAAAAGGAACTGCCTCTATTGGATCGTTTGCGGCTGATTATGGAGGCGGGACGTGTCGGTTATTCGACGATAGATTCATTTTTCTACCGGCTCTTTGCAGCGTCCGGCTTTGCGCCAAAACTCGCGGATGAGAAGGCGCAGATAGAACTATCGCGAGAGATAGAAGTCCTTTTCCGTGACGACGTCATGCAAAGCGGAAAAGCCAATAAGTTAATAGTTGCGGCCAGAATATTAAGGACAGACATGGACACGCTTTTGGAATCTCTGGCGGAGGAGCAAACAATCGAGCGCTGTCAGATGGATATGGCGAGGCTAAATGACCTTGATGATATTATGAAAGAGAACGGAGTGTTGAGGGATACGCTTTCATCTCTCAGTGAAAAGGCAAAAGCTTTCTCTGATCGGGTGACTCCTAATGTGAACAGGTTATTTATAAATTATTTGGGCGATTACGACAGCTTTATTTCCAGGACGGTGGCAACTCATGCTGATTTGGAAAATTACAAAAGCCTGGGCAAAAACATAGCGTGGGATGAAAAACCCTATTCAGAACTGAACAGGATTTTTAAGGATTACAGAGAAACTGCCGAGAAGCTGTCTATCAACAAGGCGCTTCTTCGAGAGCTGGCTGTGGCCTTTCTTTGCGAAATATATTTTGAAGCGGCTGACGCTGTAAAGAACGAAAAAGGATTGATATTTTTCCATGATGTGCGCAGGGGACTCCTTGCCCTGGACGGTGCAGCGTCAAGTGAACGTCCGAAGCTCATGAGCAACTACTTTTCTCTGGGACTTGATCGGACTGAGCATCTTCTGATCGACGAATTTCAGGATACCTCAAAGGGTGATATCGATATATTGCTGCCCTTGATTGACGAGATTTTATCCGGCCGGGGCGAGCGTGGCGAAAGGTCGTTCTTTGCCGTGGGCGATTGGAAACAAATGATTTACGGGTGGCGCGGTGCAGATCGCGAGGCTCTGGAAGAGGCTATCGAAAAATACATAAAAAACAAAATAATCACGGAAAACTCGCTCGAATACAATTTCCGAAGCACACCTCTGCTTATTTCTTTTTTCAATGAACTTGTCGAAAATCTCTTTACCGGAAAAGAGAGAACCGAAACGCAGAAACCTCCTAAGGAAATTAAAGCTTTTGACGGCGTGACAGAGGTGAATCGTGTTGAGCTGGAAAAAGACGGCACTTCACAAGAAACTTTCTATCAAGCGATAGTTGAATATTTGAAGAAGAAAAAGGCGGAGTATGGTTGTCCCTGGGGAGATATGGCGGTGCTTGCTTTGACCAACAACCATGTGCAGAAGATAGAAGCCGAGCTGCTCAAAAACGATATTAGGGTGTCAGCGATCAAAGGAAGACAGCTACTTTCGACTCAGGAAGGTGTCGCGGTAATGTTTTTCATTGCCGGTGTTCTGGCGAAAGAGGATGATACCCGATTTGTTGCCACAGCGGCAACGTCGCCGTTATGGAGAGATATATTCGGCAATATTGAGGATATACGGGCCCAATTTGCGCAAAAGTTTCCCCGACCTTTCGGGTTAATGGCCGTCACTTGCGCAATTGAACTGTTGCGCAGGAAGCTGTCCTCGACAATACTTGATATTTGGCAGGATGAGGCGCAGGCATTTTTCAGTGAAGAAGGCGCTGACGTGGATGATTTTCTTCTCAGGATGTTCAAAATAAGGTTTAGCGTAAAAGTGCCGGAGTCTGAGGACAGTGAAAATATCAAGGTTGATACTATCCACGGCACGAAAGGGCTGCAGTTTAAACACGTATTTATTTTCTGGAATGAGGAAGAAAGAGAGTCGCCTTTTTATCTGGAATCTGAAAAATGTCATGTGCAATTTTCGAGCAAGGAAATTGATTTCCTGAGTGCCAGTGAATCAGAAGTTGCAAGAAATATCATTGAAATGCACGAAATAAATCTGGCGCGGCTGCGTAGGGAGAAGGCGAATGTTTTCTATGTCGCCGCGACAAGAGCCATCCGAACACTCACCGTTTTTCAGCCGAAAAAAAAGGGTGAAAACTACAAACCTGTTCATCAGGCAGTGCTGAACACCTTTTCAAGGTTTGCGCCGGATGGAAGTAGAAAAGAGATATGCTCTTCGTCCGGCAAGCCGGAAGAACCACAACCCTTAACAATATATAATGTGCCCGCAAAACATAATGATGAGCCGGAAAAATATGGCGAGATTGATCCGGGGCTTATATCTTCCTATATTAAGGAGGGCATTATGAGAGGTGATAGGCTTCACCGCTGGCTGGCAAAGGTTATTGATCGGATAGTACTTCCACCGGCCGGAGAACTAAACGATGAAGAATATGAGGCGGCGATTCGTTTTGTTGAAAGGAGTGATGTTTTCCCCGTAATGTTCCGGCCGGGCAATCTCTATGTCGAGCAACAGATATCGGATAAAGAAAGCTTTGGTATTGTGGATAGGATGATCGTGTCGGATAATCTCATTACAATCATTGATTATAAATCCGGTTCCATGAGGGGTCTCAGACAAAAATACGATGAACAGCTCAAGCGTTACACAAAGATTATGGAAATGCTCTATCCGCAAAGAAGAGTCGAATATTATATGCTTTCGATAGATATTTGATGAGTTTTATGAGTCTTTTTATTTGAAGCGGCGTTTATTATATCTTCCTGCGCGGGATAAATTCAAAGACAGCAGGAAATAATGGAGTCTATTATGATAGGCCTGAGCTTACTTTGTTGCAACAATTGAAAAAAGTATTTTGATAAGAATAGTGACGTTGTTTTTAAAAATACGGACGAATAATTAAAAAGCCCCTTCAGATTAAGAAACTGAAGGGGCTTTCGTTTTTGGATAAGCAAAAATTAGCTTGATTCCTTTTATGCCCTTAACTGTTTTTACCTTTCGGCGCTTTGTAGGCTAAAGTTATTAAAAAACCAAGGGTAAGCAAACCGGCAGCGATAAACAGCGCCTGGGGTTTGAATGCTTCAAACGCAAAGGGGCCGATGATGCCGGCGACGCTCCAAGCGGTCAGCATAAAGCCATATACCTTTCCAATGTTAGCCGGGCCGAACGCATCCGCGGCAAATGCAGGCATGGTAGCAAATCCACCGCCGTAACAGGCCAGAAGATAGCAGGAAGCAAAAATAAACGGCCAGTAAGTTGCCACAAAACCTTTGGCTACCAGTATATACAAAACAGCCTGAGTGGCAAACATAATCAAGAAAACCATTTTGCGGCCGATGTTATCGGATATTTTTGCCCAGAAGAGTCTTCCCAGACCATTGAATATCGCGGCATAGGCAACAACAGCGCCGCCGGCGGCAGCCACTATGGCGATTTGTTCCGGGGTTAAGTCACCGGTCAATCCCATGGTTTTTTTGTAAATATCCTGTGCCAGCGGGGAGTGCTGAGAAATTAAACCAAGACCGGCGGAAACGTTGAGACACAGCATCGACCAGAGCATCCACCACTGGGGTGTTTTTACAGCTTCGCCCAAGGTGAAAGAATCAGCTGCCGAAACACTGGTCGCGGCCGGTTTGAAACCTTTAGGCAACCAACCTTTTGGAGGATTTTTGAATAATTGAGCAGACCCGGTTACAAGAACAAGGAATATAACACCCCAGATATACCAGGTTGTGGAAACACCGGAGGAAATTACTGTTCCGGAAGGGTCGATCTGTTGATAGGATTTTATCATGATAGGGGCTATTTTGCCCATGAAAAAAGCGCCCGCGCCGAAGCCCATAACGGCAAGACCTGTTACAAGACCGCGCTTGTCGGGGAACCAACGAATAAGTGTAGCAATCGGCGTAACATAACCGAAACCATTGCCCAACGCGCAAATTACGCCAAATCCAATATAAAGAAGAGTTAAGCTTCCAATCTGATCAGCATAACCGGCCACCAGTGTACCGATACCGAAAAGGATACCGCCAATTGTGGCCACAAAACGAGGACCTTTTTTATCAACCAGAGTACCACCGAAAGCAGCAGCCAATCCAAGAATGCCCATAAGGATCATGAAGGTGTACTGGACAGATTTTCCGTCCCAGCCATGCATTTTCATTAAAGGCATTTTAAAAACCGACCACGCGTAGACGGTGCCAAGACAAAGCTGAATAACAACAGCAGCGCCAGCAATCAGCCACCTCTTACTTTCTAAATTTTCATTTGCCATTTTTCCCTCCCTTTTTTTCTTCAGTCTCAAAAGATCCATTGTCGGTGCTTTTGGTCAATTTAAGACTTATGAGTTATATTTTTAAAGTTCATGCCTTATAGCCATAACCAACCGTTTTGTCAAACATAAATGTTTATTTTACTTCGTATATTTTAAAAGACCGCAAGTCATAAATAACTTCACTAACTTATACTGTCAAAGGAGAAAGAATAGTATATAAAGGCAAGAGTTTAGAATAAATAAGGAGAATTATGATTTTCAAGCAAAGGGAATGGCGTGCATCCGGGATAGTGCGAGGCCCCTTCCTTTGTTGCTAAATTATAGAGGGAACGGTCGCCGTGCAGGCGGACCGTTCCCTCATTTATGAAACAACAGCAGATGTAATTATTTTTTTAAATTCCTGTCTTGCCGCTGGTTTTTTATCCCCAGAGATCCTTGGCCACCTCAGTAAGTTCCAGTTCCATAAGTTTCTCTTTTGTAGGCTTTCCCGTTTCCCAATCCCACTTGCTTACGTCATAAAACTCTTTCAACATAAGATCCATGCCGGGTTCTATGCCTGCAGTCGCTCCTTCTTTCAATGCCCGTCTGACAATTTTCGGCAGCTTATCATCCTGCCTCGTAACACCAAGCTTATTGTTAATAGCCCGCTTCAGGTTAAGGGACCGTTCGCCGAATGTAAGCAAATCCATAGTTTTATACTGAATACCCGTGATGGCAGTGAGAGCCCGGGCAATCATCGGGGCTGGCATTGGCGAAAAATGACATAAGGTAAAACTGTTGTAGAGTTCGCAAAAATGAAGCGTTTTAGCGGTCAGCGCTCCTTTTTGTGCCGGATCGTTTTTATTGGAAAAAGAAATTCCCAGATCCAGACCAACTTCGTTTCCCGGAGCATCCAGATTATAAAAACTGCCTTTCAAATGACAGGCGCCCCTGGGTCCGACGGCATATGAAAGTGCCGCGCCCTGATAAGCCCGCGAGTCGTGCATTGGAAATTCAAGTCCTTTTACATGAGCCGCTTCTTCAGGATCCACCCCGAGAATAACGGCCATTTCTTTGACGCCTTTTGATAAGATAACGCCGAAGCCCTCCTGCTTAATGATCATATCCAGAAGTTTTAAAATAACCGCACCATCACCCCATTTGATTTCCATGCCGGCTTTTTCCTTCGGGAGAAGGCCCAGTTCATATAAATGCATGGCAAAAGCGATGGACACGCCCGCCGACATGGTATCGATTCCATGACGATTACAGAAATGATTTGCCCTCACCACAGTATCAATATCAAAGTTCATGCAGAGAGGTCCGAACGCCGCCACCGTCTCATATTCAGGGCCGTCAACCCTTTTGATATCGTCACTGAAGTCCTTAATGATTCTGCCGCACCCGACCGGACAACCACTGCAGGCGTAAGACGCCATATTATATCGGGATCTGAATGCCGGGCCGTGCAGCTTCTCCACGGGGAAAATGCTCTTGGTAAAATACTTGGTCGGAACATCCCCCACGCGCATGCCCAGGTCAATATACATGTTTGTCCCGTATAATCTGTAGCCGCTCGTATTGGGGGCACTCTTAATACAATCACGAGCTTCCTCTATGAGTTTCTTAAGACATTCACTGTCTGCAGGTTCGGCCTTCTGATTTCCCGAAACAACCACAGCCTTAAGATTCTTCGAACCCATCAATGCTCCTAAACCACATCTTCCCGCAGTTCTGCCTTCGTCGTTCATGATGCCGGCAAACTTAATTAATTTTTCTCCGCCCATGCCGATGCAGGCGGTCGAAGCCTTTCCCCCGACTTCCTTATCGAGCAACTCCTGTGTCTCGTAGCTGTCCTTACCCCATAGGTGCGAAGCATCTTTAATTTCCGGTTTATCTCCCTTAATCAATAAATAGACCGGCGTATCGGACTTGCCTGTGATGAGTATCCCGTCATAGCCGGTGCCTTTCAGACGGAAGGGGAAATTACCTCCTGTCGTCGCCTCACCCCAAAGACCGCTTCCCGGCGCTATACCGCATATTGCCGCCCGGCTGACCATGGGGACATTGGAGCCGATAAAGGGTCCCGTTGCAAAAACCAGCGGATTTTCCGGCGCTAGCGGATCCATCCCAAGTTTGACATAATCATAGATCAATTTGGCTGCCAATGTTGAACCGCCGACATATTTCCTCAAATCATCATCGCTGATAGTTAAATCTTCGATTTTCTTATTGGTAAGATTTATCTTAAGGAATTTTCCAAAATAGCCCTTCATAGAATCACCTCCATACGTCTGAATTCATATTCAGTAAGTTACCTTCATAGGCACACAAAAATAAATCCCTCAGCTGTTCTCTGTTCAGGTCATACCATCCGAAATAGAAGGCAGGATCCGTCGGCGTTTGATCCAGAATGAAATCAAGATTCTTTTCAAAATCACTCTTGGAAACTCCGGCATCCTTAAGACTTATGGGGAGTTTCAGTTCGGTCATCAGATCTCGGATCTTCTGGATCAGATTGGCGAGACTTTTCTCAGCAGAGTTTTTATCCCGTATGCCTAACATATCGCAGATTTCAAGATGGCGGTCTGTTACCTTGGAATAGACTTGAAGCTCATAAGTCAAAAACAACAAAACCATCGCGCCGTGATGAATGTGATATAATCCACCAATTGTGTGACCCAGCGCGTGAGAAATTCCTGAGCCCGCATTAGAGAGAGGAATTCCGGCCATTGTGGCCGCATACTGCATCTTAATCCTGGGCATGATGTCGTTACCATCATGATATGCCTTGGGCAGCCATTCGAAGACCATCTTAATAGCCTTCAGAGCGATGGCCTGATTCAATTCATCCGCTCGAGGGGCCATAAATCCGTCAACGGCATGAGCTAAAGCGTCTCCGCCGGTTCCGGCCGTCAGCTGTTGAGGCATTGCGACCGTCAGGGTTGGATCGAGGAGAGCAAAATCCGGGACGAATTCCGGCAGTGCACCGCCCACACCGAGCTTCACGCCATCGGGGAATGATATAACAGCAATACCCGTGACTTCCGAACCGGTGCCGCTTGTTGTCGGGACGGCAACAAGCTTGGCTTTATTCCGCAGATTCAAAGGCATGAGAGGACTTAAGATTTCAATATTGGCGTCCGGGTGTTCATACAGAAGCCACGCACCTTTTGCCGTATCCATAGATGAACCGCCGCCGATAGCAAAGATGAGGTCAGGCCCGAACTGTCTCATTTTTGCCGCGCAATCCTTGATTGTATCGATCGGGGCGTCAGGTTTTGCTTTATCCCAGATTTCAAATTTAATGCCGTGCCTTTTTTCATAAGGGCTCATTATCCTCGGAACAAAGCGTACCGCGTATTCGTCGGTAACGACAAATGCCTTTTTGCTTTTACATTCCTTAGCCACTAAATCGACGGAATCGGGAAGAAGACCAGCCTTATCCAGAAAAAGATTTAGTCCGGAAAATATTCTCGGCACAAAGAAAGCTCGTTGTGCTTCTTTTAAAAATTCTGCCTGTACCATGGGACCACCCCAGGTTCTCAGCAAATATTCGTGTGACCAGTAGCTCATATTTCCTCCTTACCTTTTGGTATTGGCGACGAAGCTGTCTGTTATTGCTAACTTGATTTTTTTATGAATGGCCATGCAGTCATGAATCTCCATATAAATAAAATCCCCTAAGTCATGCAGAATTTAAGGACGGCGCCAAACCAGGTAAAATCATGAACCTTGCCGTCAATGCAGACAAAATGATTCTGTAGGGCATGCTTGATTCCTTCTTCGCCGTTCTTAAGTCCATTAAACGCTGTCTTTGCATCGCTCCAAATCATCGCCGTATCATATTCATTCAGGACAGCATCCGATGAAAAAAGACCATCTTTGAAAATGAATCGCTTTCCACGTTTACCATCCTTTGTCTTGATGACAACGGTACATTCATGACCCATAAGGAATTTCTTGAAGTTTTTGTTGATTTTGGCCGCCTTTTTGAACTTGAAGACCAGCAAGTTAAGAAGTATTGAAAATCCCATAAACGCCTCCTTTACGCGAACGATGTGAATAATCGGATCATCCATTTTACGGTAATAAAACTTTCAATGGAGCTCCCTGGCCGGTATGGAAGTTACCGGCGACTTTGCCGCATTCTGTTTAATAAAACATAATAACTTTCATATCCTGCCTTAAGACATTAGTCAATTTATTATAGTGTCTTAAGAATAATGTTGTCTTAACATAAGACGATTCAATGTTGCGCTTTAGGGGGGATTGTGATTTGAAATCTTTTATGTCCTTTTATTTTAAAACGATTATTGATTTTAAAGGAGTATTTTGACGATGAAATCCAGGGATAAATCCATAGCTGCCCTTTTATCTGTCTTTCCAAACCATGGAGCATTCAGGAAATTTTGCGAAGACAGCAGTCATTCGAAAGCCGTTGAATCATTCGTGGCCTATGCCGCAAAGAACAACATCATTGAAAAGGGTGATGTAAAAATTCTGGAAGCTTTTATCCGCCAGCATGCACATACTCCTGACGATTGCACGCCACTGAATAATCTCAACTTTGAGGCATTGCTAGAAAAGAAAGCTGATCTGCTCAAGATGACTCTGTCGATACGGGCATTGGCCGACCGTATCAATAGCTTGATTGCGGAGTGCCGGATTGATTTACCAAAAGTGGATAAATCCATGTTGTCGAGGCTTAAAAAAGAGCCTGCTGATACGATCTATAAGCAGGACGTGCTTCGGAGCTTAGCCTTCTGGCTGGGCCATGAACGTGCGGAGTTGGGACCCATATGGAATTATGACACACTGATCAAGCTTTGTTCGGAATCTAAACAGACGGCAAATTATAAGGAGGGGGTGAGGGTGGGATTTGCCCTCTATAGCCGAGGTGATGTTATCGATCATGAAATCGTGGGTTGGTTAAAAAAAGTACTCAAGAGTTATATTGAACAATCCCTTGGTCAGTTTCTCTATGGCCGATGGGGTAAGATTCATTCTCACGATATCACAACGCTTTACATCGACTTCCCCAAAGAGGTGGAAGCCAGCGATCCAATGTCTTACCGGCAGTGTCTTAAATGCGCTATATCCCTGGCCCATCAGATCGCTATCCGGTGGTCGCTATCCAAATACTGTTCGAAAAATAGATTTTTATCCATAGCTATTGTTGCCGGAGAATACTCCAATTTGGATAATTACCTGCTTCCTTTGCTCAATGCCAAGCTCCCGGATGATCCGGTCATTCGTGTATCGGATTATGCGCGCCAATGCCTGCTGATCAATGATATACGTGTCATTCTCTGCCAGCACCCCACAGAAACAACATTGTTTAATGGCGAAGCTCTTACGATTTGGTGGGTAACTGCGCTCTAGAGCACACATTATTTTGATTTTGTCGGCGATCTTCTTACGGACAAAATCTTACAGAATAATTCAGCGGCTATAGAAAAGCTCAACCGCCTTTTGTGGTTTCCGGAAGAAGTAGAGAAAAAACAGGGTAAGATTGATGAAGACAATGCGGTTTCCACTTTTTTTAAGTTTCCGCATAATTCTCTTCTGGGAGTGGAAATTGCCAAGACCCTTTATTTCCGGCGGCGCTTTGAGGAGGCGGCGGAGATTTTACGGATAGTGCTTTCTATTAATCCAACGGATTTAATTGCGCGCACATTGCGACTGCTGCTTTTTCGCAACATGGCTATGGATGCCGAAAATTATTCAGTGGCACTGGGTCTTTTTAAGATGTCTGAAAAAGAAGCTGTATTTATCCAGGAAAACTGTGCTCACCAATCCGAAGATTTTTTTTGTGAATATGCAGTTATTTATCTCGCCCGGGCTATGTTGACCCTCCGTTACACACGCAGTGATAAAAATATTGCGGCGGACCGGAAAACATTATGCCGGTTGAAACAGAATGTGTTTGATGCCCTGGATCGCGCTGAAGACCTTTTTGAAAAAGGTATGACAGTTTCTCCGTCAGGTATCCGGTCTTCCTATCTACTCTGTAGCGTTCAAGTCTTGCGCGCTGTTTTGAAAAACGATGAAAAAATATTTATTAATCCGCAAAAAGCTGTTGATGCCGATTTTATGACGGTACGCAAACCAGCAAGTGAGTTTCTAAGTCAAATCGGCTATCTTAGAAAAGATCTGCCTGAAAAATTACAATATGAATTTATGGCAAAGAAAATGATTAACAAAGTGCTGATTCATGATGATTCAATTTCCTTACAGAGTTACCGGCCGACAATCTTTTTCTGTAATGCAGTGGCGCTGTGGGATTTTCTGTCTGCCCGTACTGTTGGAACGACAAAGTTTGTTCTGCAAACACTAAGAAAAACGATAGACATTGCCCGGCTGATGGAAAAAGACGATGTTTGTATTTATTCTTTTACCCGCACTTATGGCGAAATGATACCTGCGCCGGAATTTGTCGAGCAAATTGAAAAAGCCATTATGATGATTGAAAAAGCAGCCGGTAAAAATTTATATGAACGGGAAGACAATGAAGTTATTGCCACGTCAGACAAGCTATCATCCCTCCTGCTGACGGTAAATTTCTAATAATAAAGAACATGAAATACTTGGGAAAAAGACAGGCCTGAAGTTTTCTTACCTTCAGACCTGTGTTGGGGAACATATTTCTGTCAGGTATTTTTCGGTTGGTCTGGTCACCCGAAAAGCGGAAATTATGAATTATGGGGTCAGGTCTTGAAATATCAGTTTTTGTCCTCATTTCCTCACCATCTCTACTACCATATAATAAAAATATTTCCCATTACCCTTTATATTTGTTCCTTATTTAAGCCTCCAGGCTGCAAAATATGGAGGGTTTTGATTACAGAAAAAGGGATGCATCCATCCTCTTGAGAAATCGCTGCCCATTTAGGTTTTAAAAAGGTCTTCCCAACCGTAATTCAGGCAGACTTCTCCTGCGCGCATCAGAATTAATAAAATAAATATGGCGCGTTAATCTTCTAAAAACAGAGAACGATCCCGAATAACATATCTGCTATCATAGATCCAAAGATACTCATTTTCTGCGCAACCCCCATTTGATGATCATATCAGATGAAAACCGAAACAGGGCAGGAGTCAGACGCTGGGTGTACCATAGCCATTTAGCTCTGAAGCCGGGAACTACCATGAACTTCTTCCGTGCAACAGCCCGCAGCACTTGCGCGGCCACAAATTCAGGTTTTAGCTGACCGGACATATTTTTTAGTCTGCGGATTTCGGAGGGGATAGTCTTCATCTCATCGAGCAGCATCGGCGTGTCTACTTCAGGCGGGCATACTACCGTCAGGTGGATTCCCTGCTGTTTCAATTCACCCCTCAGACACTCTGCAAAACCAACCAGGGCAAATTTTGAAGTACCGTAGGCGGTGTATCCACACATGCCCATTAATCCGGCCACTGAGGAGATGATGACAATATGCCCTCCCCTCTTCTTCATGGCGGGAAGCACTTCCGCAATCATATTGCGGGTACCGTACAGGTTTATTTTCATAACGGCATCGAATGATTCGGATGAGATGTTTCCGAAATAATCACAGCTGATAATGCCGGCACTATTAATCAGGATATCCGGCGTTCCAAATTCCTTTATCGCTTGCGTAATTACATGGGACAAATCGGCACTGTTGGAGACGTCTACACTCAGACACCGGATAAACTGTCCGGGTGAAACCTTGAACAGCTCGATATCTCGGCGCGCATCTTCGAGTTTCGCACTGTTTCGCGCGATGATAATAAGGTTGGCGCCATAACTGAAGAGTTTTCGCGCAAGCGTCAGACCGATGCCGCTTGATCCGCCGGTGATGTAAACATGTTTGTTTTTGTAATATTCCATGTTTATTCTCCTTTTAAATCACTCCATTCATTATACCCTTTAATTTTTGTCCAACCTACTTACACCTGAATGCCGCTGCCAAGAAAAATATTTCTGCATCCTTCAACCCGCTCCAGCGCCATCCATGTTGCGGCATCACTATTTTTTTCCATTGGGTCTTCCGACCCGATCTTTCGTGTTTTCTCGTGCCATAAGGGGTTGTAGGGAAGAAGGACAGACTTTTTTACGCTGAGCCTCTTCAAGTACGAGGCGATGGCAGCAATATTCTCGTCCGTGTCGGTGATGCCGGGCACCAGGGGCGTGCGCGGCATTATCTGTATTTTTTTCTTTGCCGCCAGAATAAGGAGCTTCTCGAAGTTCTCGAGGATCTTTTCGTTTCCCACACCGCAGTGTTTTTTGTGCGCCGCGCTGTCGAAAATTTTTATATCGAAATATACCGTATCGAGAAACGGCGCTGCTATCTCCTCGAAGATGTTCCAATCGAATAGTCCGCAGGTTTCTAACAGGGTATGTACCCGCTCTTTCTTCAATGACTGGAGAAGCATGGAAGTGAACTCCATGAAGAGCGTCGGTTCTCCACCAGAGAGAGTTACTCCGCCGCCGGAATTCTCAAAGAAAGGTTTATCCCGCAGCACCGTTTGCACGACATCTTCAATGGTCATTTCTTTGCCCACTCTCGAAAGCGCTCCCGAGGGGCATGCATCCGCGCAGGCGAAACAGAGGGTGCACTTTTTCCGGTCGACAAAATCTTTCTTTTTACGTGATAGCGCATTTACAGTACAGAGCTTCATGCAGGTGTCACAACCGACACACTCTTTCGGATCAAAGGATATTTCCAAGTCTATTCGTTTGCTTTCCGGATTGTGGCACCAGGCACAGGAAAGAGGGCACCCTTTATAAAACACCACGGACCGTATGCCGGGACCATCGTCAAGAGAGTTGCCTTTGATTTCCAGGATAAGTGGTGCTTTCATATTCCATACTCTGCCCGCTCGATGAGTTCAATCTGCATATCGCGGTTGAGTGTTACAAAATAAGCGTTGTATCCCGATATTCGCACAAGGAGGTTGCGATAGTTCTCCGGGTGCGCCATAGCGTCTTTGAGCATCTCCGAGGTGACCACGTTCAGCTGTATCTGCATGCCGCCCAGATCGAAATAGGTCCTCACATAGGAAAACATGTCATTCACTGTCTTTTCGCGCGAGTCGCCCGCCGATGGTACCACCTTGACATTGAAGGCGATGTTGTTGTTCAGGTTCACCGGATCGAGCTTCGCCACGTCGCGGATATTGTCGAGCAAGCTCTTCGAGGCAAAGGCCTGTGGTGTGAGACCCGGCGTGAACGGTTTGCCGGACTGCCGTCCCGAGGGGAGCGCTCCCGTAAGGGTACCGAAGGCCACATGGGTGGACATGGACCAGAACCCCGTGGTGTATTTTCCGCCACGGTAGTGCGGCAGACTTCCATAATAATCGTGCGACCATTTAGCGACGCGGTTGGCCATAGCCACAGCCTCTTCGCTTCCGGAACCGAAAAGCGGCACCTTTTTTCGCACCAGCGCCAAAAGAGCTGCGTCGTTTTCAAAGTTGGTATCCACCGCTCTTTTTAAATCGGCGAAAGATATTTTCTGATCATCGTACACAAGCTTCTTGATTACCATGAGCGAGTCGGTCACATCCGCAAGACCGATTATGGCGGTGCCGGAACTGTTGTATTTCGCCCCGCCCTTTGTTACGTCCAGGCCCTTATGAATACAATCTTCAATAAGCGACGAGAGAAGCGGCGTGGGTCGCAGATACTGGTGAGCCTCAGCCAGCATGTGGTTATATTCAATGGATTGGTCGATGATGAATTTGAACTGCTCCGTGAAAGCGCCGAAAAAATCATCGAATGTTTTAAAATCATTTCGCTCCACGAAGCCGGTATCGGGCCCCAGCTTCCAGTCTGTAAGCGGGTGTCTGCCGTTGTTCATGGACATCTCGAGAGCGGCCACCATATTCATCATCTGCATATTGGTGTGACCGATATGTTTGCCTGATAATGTAGGTTCAACACATCCTGTGGCCGACCAGTTACGGATATCCTGAATGTCATAATTCATTTTAGAAAGAGAAGAAATAATCGCGGCGTCGTTATGCATGGAAGGCGTGGCAGCGGTGATGAGGTTTACCTCACAAAGCCTTTTAAGGTAAGTGTCACTGTTGACGCCGGGCATAAAACGCGCGTTTACATTGGGGTCGCGGATGGAGAGCATTTCGGTAACCTTAAGGAAAATATACGTCATGTCGTTGACGGCGTCTTCACCATCGGGCGTTATGCCCCCTAAAGTAAGGGCCTGATCTGAAGAACTGCCTCCGAAATAGAAGTTCGCCAAATCGGGCGTAAGCGGAAAATGATCGGTACAACGCATATAAAAGTGGCCAATAAGCTCAATAGCGTGATTTATATATGCTTCACGCCCGCTTTTAGATTTTATTTTTTCCATGTCCACCGCGAAATAGGGTTGAAGCCACTGATCGAGTCTTCCCAGCGAAAGTCCCGCGTTCATGCTTTCCATATGGAGCCCCACCCAGGTAATCCACATGGAGTTGACAGCCTCATCGAGAGTGCGGGCAGGCTTCTCCACCACCTGCGCACATATTGACGCGAGATTCTCAAGTTCCGCCCGGCGAATCGGATCCTTTTCCACCACGGCATCTTTCAGGGCCTGCCCCGACAGGTTTTTCGAATAGGTCGTAAGCCCTTCCAGGCAGAGTATCATTGCCTCGAGTGTCGCTTTTTTCTCGGAGCCTGCCTCCATTTCCAATTCTTTTTTTATTTCCGCGATAATCCCTGATGTGCCCAGTCGCATGATTTTAGGAAAATCCGGTATGGTGTGCGATATCGTCGCCACCTTCCAGTTGAAATAAAGCGCGAAACGTTCGTCGATCTGCTGGCACAACGGGTTATTGTATTTTCCCCGCACCCACTCGCGGAAGTTTCGCTTTATCCAGTAGGGAAAGATATCGTTATGGAGTAGCTCGCGGGTCTCTGCGGAGATGTCGAAGGGATTGTGTGTGCGGTACGGCATGGTGATGAGCTCATTCCATATGATCAAGGCGCTCCCTTCAGGATATAAGGGACAGCCGATCTTCTTGCTGGTGGTGGTCCCGGCAATGAGTGAACCCTCACCAATTTTCGGCTCACGGTTTTCCATAAGATATTTGTACGCCAGCGCTTTGCGGGTCACGGGAATCCAGGGATGCCCGCTATTGTCTGTTTCAAAACCGTTTTTTCTGTGCCACTGTGTGAGGAACCGGGGGATCTCCGGACATACCTCAGGTTTTGCGGTGAGGTGAATGTCGAGAAATTTTTTGAGACGCGGAAAATCATCAAGACTGTAGTCAGGAAGATAGGGATCATCGAGATATTGTACACCCCGATCCACTTGCACACATCTGAGTCGTGATTTGCTCCGTGAGGAAAGCTCATCGCTCAAATCCCTGCGGGCGTTTGGGGCTTTCTTTAACAAGCTTTTCCTGTCCTTATTCCTCTCTTTTTCCATGGCCGCTATCTGTTTTTTCCAAATAAGCAGGGAAAGAAGAAAAGCGAAGAGGTCAAAATAGGTAATGCTTCCATCAATCCGTGCCTCGTTCTTGAGAATCATGTAAATCTGGTCGGTTGACGTGCCGCCCAGTAGTTTCCTCACCGCGGTGTCGGTGCGGAAACGTATCACCGCATTGGCGTTATCTGGTATACCGCGCACAATGGAAACCGCACCTTTCCGAAAAACGATGCCCGAAAGTACTGAACCGTTTTCCGTGCGGATGCCGAAGGCGAAATCCAGTGGACCATCTGATGTTATAAGATATTTTTTCAGTGAGGAACGGTGATTGAAATTCGCGGCCATTATCTTCAGAAGCGCGTGCAGTATCAATCCCGTCGGAGAGCGTCTTGCTTTATCCGCGATTTCGGTGTGATTTGGCATTATCTATCCCTCCTTTTTTGGAACTATTTTTTAATGATTTTTCAATTATCAGATGATGGTAGCGCTCGCAGATATCAGCTATAAGGCGTTTGACCAGAGGTTCCGTATGTTCCTCAACCTCGCGCAGGAGCCTGCTGTTTAAGAGACTTACGATGCCGTTGAGTTCTGTCCAGAGCCTTATGGTTAGGTAACATGACTTCGCGTCCGATATCTTCAGATATTCGGCAATCCCCTGCGCAATGAACAGAAAAGTCTGGATGGACTTTTCCTTTTCGCGGCCGGCCACCTTCTCCAGCGGAGTGCCTGTACAGTCGAGGAATTTGGGGACATCGCGGCTAATAAACATAATCTCGTAATAATCAGGATTGCGGATGCCGAAACGCACGTATTCGCCCACCACAGCGCACAGTTTTTCATAGGGATCTTCCTTTGCTTTATAGGTGCTGGCAATGGATTCAAAGAGAAGTTCGAAACCCCGGATACGTATGAAGAAATAGAGCTCATCCCTGCTGGCGTAGTAATTGTAGATAGTGGTAGCGGTAACACCAAGCCGTAAGGCAATTTTTCTCATACTCAATTCAGAGAATCCATGTTCAATGATGAGATGAAGGGCCACATCAAGTATTTCCTGCCTGAAGGCTTCAACCTGTTGAGATGTTCGAGATATTCGGGGCATGGGTTATCACCAGTAAAAATTTTCAGTACAATTACACAATAACGGTGTTAAGATAACAGCGTTATTTTTATTTGTCAACAGAATATTTTCGCGATTATGTTCTTTGCAGAGGAGATAATAGTGTGTAGTTTCAATATGGAAATAACTTTATTTTATCCGCAGCCATTATAAAGAAAGTTGTCAAATGTAGTTTATTGCTTACACCTACAAGTCCACAGTGGTGAACTGCCACCAGAATTGATGATTACAGGTTGTAAGAGAGTACGAAAAAATCAGCCGGAGCGTAGCGATCGGCTGTATTGCATGGTTATGATAATTTTAATAGTATAATTAAACTACTTTTATACATATGGCGTCATCCTCTGATAGAAATAAAATATCTACTATGCAAAGAAAAACCAAACGGCTGCAAGGATAAGCCCGGATATCTCACCGACAAATAAACTCCATACATTCCCCATCTCTTTTGCTAGCCATGATGAACCTTTCTCTTCGAATTCTTCTTTCAGTTGTTTGTCTGTCTGAGCCTTACGCAAGTTCTTTGGAATGATAATGATCAATATCAAAACGGATGAGAGCAACGGCAAGATCGTAAATGCACCTTTACCAACAACCCGACTAAAAACAAACCATCCAAATGCCACAGCAGCAATGGAATAAACGACACCAGTAAAAAAGCCAGCAATTGTGGAACGTAACTGGACAGATGCCCAGATGAGTGCAAAAGATATTGGTACGCCGACTATAAGCCCGGCTAGTCTGGACGCAACAAAGGATAAAGGTATTACCAAAACATACGCTAGCAGAGTCCGCATTTTAATCCTTCCTTAATCATAACGAAAAGATCACCGGCCCGAGGAACGAGGGTCCGGTGGATTTAATTGTTGGGTGTTATGCAATCTCCGCCAGATCAATAGCGAATTTTCTTTGGTCTTGAACTGCCTGATAGAACTTTACAGAAGAATTTCGATTTGCAGTCCAACTTCGAATACTCGCTTTGTCTTTATCAAGCATTCGGATGCCAAAAATAACCCCTGTTAGTAGCTCTGGCGGATATTCGTGGAGCCCAGGACCATTGTCATGATCGATGATTCGCCACTCTCGCTCATATTCCCAACCCAAGTACTTAGTAAGGAAAATGAGGTCGACTTGTTTGTCGAGTGGTGTGTTATAGAAATCAACAACAGGGAAATCTTCAGAGTATCCGACGTGTTGAGCATAGCCGAAAAATGGAGTTTGGTCTGTTGCTTCAAACTGAAAGCAGTACCCGCAGTGGTTAGCGGCGTAATGTGACCACATCAAGATGCTGTCGCTTGTCTCAGACATGCAATATAGACCAATTTCGTGTGCCAGTTTCGAAATGACATCCTGCCGAAGATTTTCCCATGTTTGTGGATTTCGGTGTCGGCCTTCGAGAAAGATGCTAACCGCAATAGCAACGGCCTCGTTTTGGGGTAACCCGGGGTTCTGTTTGTGAATCGCTCGGGCAAGAGACTGCACAATTTGATCTTGGCTCCCTTCAAATGTGAACCAGGGACGACACTCGAATGGATCGTTTAGCTGGGACGGTGCCGAGAACCACACAACGGGAGTTGAAAAGATAGCTTCCGAGTGCTCATCGAGTCTTCCGTATTTATATAAGTGCCTAATTGTCATCGACTGCTACCCTGACACCCAACGCTCCGGCTCATTTACCGGGCAATAGAATCTGCTTTAATTGCCCATGTAATTCCATTTTCCATTTCGAAGGCATCAGTTTTATCCACCACTTTGGAGCCACTTCTGCAAGAATTTCAGCAGCACTTTCCGTACTTGTCAATTTTGAATATTCCTTTGCAGCCGAAACAATTATATCGAGCTGGAACTGATTACAGTATAATTTTCGCTCAATAATGGTCGCAATCCATCCACCAATGAAAAGGAATATAAATAAAGAAAGAATCAACCACCACGTTAATTCTGAAATGAATGAAAGTGTAATGCCGATACAAACTGCGTTAATAAAATATCCGAGTATACTGCCATATTG
>Ga0209385_1000254_pt1 | contig 21486 bp, 17 predicted proteins | sample NGEPerB_FD_184506 | JGI IMG/M metagenome (GOLD analysis project Ga0209385, IMG submission 184506) | Arctic peat soil microbial communities from the Barrow Environmental Observatory site, Barrow, Alaska, USA - NGEE PermafrostAB12-B... | ecosystem: Environmental > Terrestrial > Soil > Wetlands >... | reverse complement strand
CACTCGGGGACAGCCCGGTCTCCTCCTCCAGCTTCCGGTAGAGCCGGTCGAGGTGGACGCCAGTCACCTGGTCCGCACGCCACGTTCCGATGGTCGGCTCGATGTGGAAGCGGAAGTTGTCGGCGACGGTCTTCGCCGTCTTGGGCGACCAGCCGATCCAGTCCTCGCTGCGCCGGTCGCGACGAGACCGGTTCGCCTCCTGCCATGCCGCGGCCAACTCGGCGACCGTCGGCCCGCGCCCGCTCGGCGCATCGTCCTCGGGATGGCGTCCGGCTTCGACGGCCACGATCAGCTCGGCCAGCTCGGCGTCCGCCTGCTTCGCCCCGGCCCGGTTGTCCGGCGCATGGACCGTCTTGTAGACGGTCCGGCGCCGTCCGCTCAGCGGATCGGAACCGGCGGCGACCGTCAGTCGCCACGCCCCATCCCGGTACCGCTTGTTCCCCTTCACCGGCATCGGCTCATGGCCAACTATGTTGGCAGGATTGTTGGAAAAATACGAATCGCTGGCCGGTCGCTGTCAGAAAGTGCCTCTGAACTGGCAGTCCCAACGGGGTTCGAACCCGTGTCTCCACCTTGAGAGGGTGGTGTCCTAGGCCTCTAGACGATGGGACCCTGTCGAGCCGCCCCTCCCGGAGCGGCCCACTGTATGCTCCAGCGGAGCAGCCGTACCACAGCGCCCCGAGCGGGGGTGCTGCATGCGCTCGGGGGGGAGGGCTCGAACCTCCAACCTCGTGAACCAGAATCACGCGCGCTGCCAGTTGCGCCACCCCCGAATGGGCGAACGGCCAATTTAGCCGACCTGGACCCGTCCGGAGACGGCCGCCCCCAGGAGCCCGCGGACCCGACCTTTGCTGTTCTCCCACAGTTCATCCGTCCAGGCTCGCACCCCCGGCCGCCAACCGTCCCTCACTACGAACGACCCCCGATGAGTGCGGTACGGGTGGTGGTCCGACGGTGGGCGGGGCGGTACACCGTGGACAGCAACGATTGCCTCTACTATCGCCACGAGGCCACCGACGCCGTGTGAGTGGCCACCAGCGGCCGGGGGAGGGAAATGACCCTCTTCCCTCGCCATCGCCGAGCAGACGTGGGGAGAGGTGACCCGATGACCCAGCCGATCAGGATGGTCGCCCTCGACATGGCCGGCACCACCGTGGCCGACGGCGGTGCGGTGGAAGAGGCCTTCCAGCGCGCCCTCGACGCCGTCGGGCTCACCGCCGGCGGTCTGACGGACGATCCGCAGACCTACATCCGCCGGACGATGGGCCAGTCCAAGATCACCGTGTTCACCGAGTTGCTCCAGGGCGACCGCCACCTGGCCGAGCACGCCAATGTCGCCTTCGAGTCCGCCTTCGACCAGGCGGTGGACCGGGGGGAGGTCTCCGCCATCCCCGGCGCCGAGGCGACCTTTGACGCCCTGCGGGATGCGGGCATGCGGGTCTGCCTGACCACCGGCTTCTCCCCTGCCACCCGCGAGCGCATCCTGGCGGCCCTCGACTGGCAGGGCAAGGTGGACCTCGCCCTGTCCCCGGCCGACGCCGGCCGGGGACGGCCGTGGCCGGACATGATCCTCACCGCACTGCTGCGACTGAGGATCGACGATGTCGCCCAGATCGCGGTGGTCGGCGACACCACGAGCGATCTGCTGGCCGGGACCAGGTCGGGAGCGTCGATGGTCATCGGGGTCCTGACCGGCGCCCACTCGAGGGAAGAGCTGGCCCGTGCCCCGCACACCCACCTGATCGACTCGGTCGCCGATCTCCCCGCGCTGCTGATCCGCTAGGAGCCCGGGCCGGTCTCGACACGCCGAGCGGCGGAGCGATGCCTCATCCGAGCGAGGCGTGCAGCCAGCTCAGGTGGTCGTAGCCGATGATCCGGCCCACGGCCACACCGACGGTCTCCTTACCGTAGAAGGGTGCCGTGGCCACGCCCTTGATCGGCGAGGTCTGGGTGGGCGTCGGGTAGGGCGTCAATCCCACCGACGAGGCGATGGCCAGGCTGCGGGCCTCGTGGAACGGGTCGGTGACCACCAGTACGGTCTGATCGCCGCGGGACAGGAGGGTCGGTGCCGCCAGGGCGAGGTTCTCCCACGAGTCGCCCCCTCCGGCCTCGAGGATGTCCTGGCTGGGGATTCCGGCCGTGATCAGGTAGCGGGCCGACGCCTGGGCCTCCGTGTACCGGTCACCCACCTCCTTCGACCCGGTCACCATGATGTCCTCGGCGTAGTGCTGGCGCCACAGGATCTCCGCCTCATCGAGCCGGGCGGCCAGATCGGGTGAGGGTACCCCGTTGTACTGGGCGGCCCCCATCACCACGATGGCCCCGGCCGGCCGCGGCTCGTAGCGGCGCCCGGTCATCCAGACCTGCACCGCGGTCACCGCCAGGTAGACCGCGACGGCGACCACCACGAAGGTGACGACCCGCAGGATGAACCGGAGCAGGCGGAGGCCGGTCAGCGTCGCGAGCAGGCCCACGGGACTCTGGGAACCACGGTGGGGTGCGGGCGCTGCGTTCCGGTCATGGCGACGGCTCCCCACCCGCAGCCGTACCGGCGCTGCCGAGCGCCGCCCGCAGGCGGGCCAGGGTCCGCTCCGGCCCGAGGACCTCGAGCGCCTCGAACAGCGGGGGGCCCACCCGGCGCCCGGTGACAGCAACCCGGATCGGGGCCTGGGCCTTGCCCAGCTTGCGCCCGACCGCTTCGCCGACGGCCAGTGTGGCGGCGTGGAGGGCGTCACGGTTCCAGTCACCCGCCAACCCCTCGTAGCCGACGATGGCACCCGAGAGGATGGTGCCGGCAACCTCGTCACCGGCGACCGCCTTGGCCCACGAGTCCTCGTCGATGTCCGGCTCGTCGAGGAAGAGGAAGTCGACCATGGCGGGGACCTCACCGAGGACGGCCACCCGCTCCTGGACCAGCGGGGCCAGCGCGGCGAACGCCGGCTCGTCGAAGTTCGCCGCCGGCCAGGGCGTTCCGTCACCCGTCACCCACGGTCGGCACGCCTCGATGAACGTGTCGAGCGGCATGGCCCGGATGTACTCGCCGTTCATGTGGGTGAGCTTGGCCACGTCGAAGAACGCCGGCGAGTGGTTGACGTCCTCGAGGCGGAACCACTCCGCCATCTGGTCGACGGTGAAGATCTCGTCCTCGCCGGGCGGGCTCCATCCGAGCAGTCCCAGGTAGTTGACGAACGCCTCGGGGAGATACCCCTGGTCCCGATAGGACTCGACAGCCACCGGGTCCCGGCGCTTGGACAGCTTCTTCCGCTGCTCGTTGACCAGCATGGGCAGATGGGCGAAGAGGGGCAGGCCCGGTGCGGGCGCGCCGGCTGCGCCGGCCGAGCCATCGGTGGTCCACCCGAGGGAGATCAGGGCCTCCCACAGCAGGATGCCCTTCGGGGTGGTGGGGAGCAGGTCCTCTCCCCGGATGACGTGGGTGATAGCCATGTCGATGTCGTCGACCACGTTGGCAAGCACGAACAGCGGGGCGCCGTTGGCCTTCACCGCCACGAAGTCGTCCATGGCCGAGCACGGGAATTCGACCGCACCCCGGATCACGTCGCGGACAGTGGTGATCCCCTCGTCCGGCATGCGAAACCGCAGCGCCGTCCCTTCGCCCCGAGGGAGCCCGCGTGACCGGCAGAAGCCGTCGTACCCGGGCGTCAGGATCCCTGCGGCCCTATTACGGGCGTCGACCTCGTCATGGGTGCACCCACAGGCGTAGAAGCAACCGGCGTCCCACAGGGCGTCGATGGCCTGGTGGTAGCGCTCGGTGCGCAGGGACTGACGGTAGGGGCCCTCGTCGGGGTCCATCGACAGCCAGTGCATGGCCGAGAAGATCCCGTCCACCCACTCCTCGCGATTGCGCTCGGCATCGGTGTCCTCGATGCGCAGCACGAACGTGCCACCCGACTGGCGGGCCACCAGCCAGTTGAACAGTGCGGTACGCGCGCTCCCGACATGGAAGTACCCGGTGGGCGATGGGGCGAAGCGGACCCTCGGGGCGTCCCCGGGCACTCCTCGGTTACTCGTCTTCGACGATGGTGATGGCTCCCGTGGGGCAGCCGTTGGCCGCCTGGCGGACCTTGTCGCGCAGCTCCTCGCCGGGATGCTCGTTCAACAGGTAGAGGTACCCGTCGTCACGCACCTCGAAGACCTCCGGGGCGATCCCCATGCAGACGGCGTTGCTGGCACACTCGTCGTAGTCGACAACAATCTTCATGTGATGCCTCCTGCTGCTCGGCGACAGCCCGAGTGTACCGGTCCCCCGGCACAGTGCCAGGGCACTGGAGGACCGGGCGGTGGGCGGCCTGGATGCTGCCCGTAGGTCTGCCACCACACGCCCGGTGCCCGGGCGCGCGACGGGGAGCCCGGGTTCCGATAGAACACACAACATGGCTACCTTTCCCCGCCCTCCTCGCACCCACCGACCCCGCCGGTGCCCGACCCGTACCAAAGTGGCCGCCGTCCTCGTCGGCGCCGTCTCCGTGCTGACGGCGGCCTGCTCTTCGGGGGCCACGCACTCCGCGACGACCACGGCGGCCTCCCCGGTCACCACCACCGGCGCCTCCACGACCACGTCGACATCGGGTCTGCCGGGCATCCGGCACGTCTTCCTCATCGTGCTGGAGAACGAGGGGTTCGACGCCACGTTCGGCACCCCTTCGGCCGACCCGTACCTCGCCGGCACCCTGCCGGCGCAAGGTGCCCTGCTCACCAACTACTACGGGATCGGGCACTTCTCCAACGACAACTACATCGCGCTGATCTCGGGGCAGGCACCCAATCCCCTCAACCAGGCCGACTGCCAGGTCTTCGCCAACTTCCCGGCCAGCGCCACCGTGGCCACCAACGGCCAGATCTCCGACTCGGGCTGCGTCTTCCCGACCACCATGACCACGGTGGCCGACCAGCTCACCCAGGCCCACCTGACCTGGAAGGGCTACATGGAGGACATGGGCAACATCCCCTCCCGGGAGTCCGCTGTCTGCGGCCATCCCACCGTCGGCTCTCCCGACCTCACCGAAAAAGCGGTCCCTGGCGACGGCTATGCCACCCGTCACGACCCGTTCGTCTACTTCCACTCGATCATCGACGACACGAAGCTCTGCGACTCCCACGTCGTCCCGCTGGGGACCACCTCCGGCAGCCTCCCCGCCGGCGCGCCGGCCGGCACCACCGGGCTGGCCACCGACCTCAAGTCGATCGCCACCACGCCCAACTTCAGCTTCATCACCCCCAACCTGTGCAACGACGGCCATGATGCCCCCTGCGTCAACCAACAGGGCTCACCGTCGGCGCTGGCCAATATCGGCACCTTCCTCCAGACCTGGGTGCCGCTGATCACCGGCTCGCCGGCCTTCCGGAAGGACGGGCTGCTCGAGATCACCTTCGACGAGGCCGACTCCGCCGACGCCACGTCGTGCTGCGGCGAGACCCCGGGGCCGGCGTCGGCTCTCCCCGGGGTCACCGGGCCGGGGGGAGGCCGCATCGGCACGGTGCTCCTCTCTCCGTTCGTCAAGGCAGGGACCATCAGCTCCGTGCCCTACAACCACTACTCCACGCTGGCCACCATCGAGGACATCTTCGGCCTGACCAGGCTGGGCCAGGCCAAGACGGTCAGCGCCACCTTCGGAACGGACGTGTTCTCCACTCCGGGGTGAGCGACCGGATGCGCCCGATCCGTTGCGCCCTGCCGTCGGGGCAGGTCCGGATGAGGGCCGGGCTACCTGCTTCGCAGCTTCCACTCGGTCAGGCCGTCGCTCACCAACCGGTGCAGTTGCCCGCGCCGGTAAGGATCGCGATGCTGCTCGGCCCGCTGTCGGAGTGCCTGACGGGCAGCCGCGACATCCGGGCCTCCTCGGGCAACCACCTCCACGTGGCCGGCGATGTCGGCAGCCGTTCGGTAGATGCGCAGCTCCTCTCCCACCAGGCTTCGCGCCTCCGGTCCATCGGGCGCGATGACCACCGTGCCGCACAGCATGGCCTCGATGATCGACATCGGCTCTCCCCATGGCATCCCGGGGACCACGGTGTAGACGAAGGCCGACGCTCGGGCCATCTCTGCCAGTACCTCCGCACGTGGGACGTTGACGGCCACGGTGATGGACGGGTCACGCGCCGCTGCCATGGCCGCCACCTCGGCGGGGAGCTCCTCGAATCCGTTGGTCCGGGCCATGATGATCGTCTTGCGCATGGGCGGCAGCATGGCCATCGCCTCGATCAACAGGGGGAAGTCCTTCTTCGGGAGACCGGCCGACACCGACACCACCCCGTTCCGTTCGGCGGGGCTCGGCGGGATCACCAGGTCGGGACCGATGGTCGACGACAGCGCCTTCGCCCCGTCGGGCAATCGATCCAGCTGGTGGTCGTAGGCGATGATGCCGGCGCACAGCGGGTGGACGAACAGACGGGTCACCCGATCGGGATCGAAGTCGAACGAGTGCACCCGGCACACGAACGGTACCCCGTGCCGTTCGAGGAGGGGGAGTTCCCCCTCGGCGTGGGTGGCCCAGTGCATCAGGACCACGTCAGGCTCCGCCTCGGTGATGGCCGCGTCCGGGTCGAGCGAGCACATCGGCGCGCCGTCCACCCGTGACGCTGCCGCCTGGACCGCCGAGATGGTGACCGTGGCCCCGGCCGCGGCCAGGGAGTCGATGTCCTCGCCGATGTAGGTCTCGGAGATCACCGGGTACATCGCCGTATGGACATGGACCCGCATCGGGCGGGTGGTGTGGACACGGGCCCGTACCCGGTGGAACCCCTCGAGCTTCTCCGGGCGATCGCTCATCCGATCGGGAAGGACGGTGCGGTAGTAGCAGGCGATGGCCGGAAGGGCGAGCGGCGGGGTCCGGGCGAACAGGCGCAGGGAGTGGTCCCAGTCGATGGCGCCCCCGAGTGTGGTGTCGTAACGGAGGTCGCGATGCCGGGCCCGGAAGGCCATGGTGTTGCGGTCGACGTAGTTGGCCTGCTCGTGACGGACCCGGTCGTACCGGGCGAACTCCAGCGTCGGAAGCATGCCCGACCGGACGCCGTGCTCCGCCCCGGGGTCCTCGTTCACCCGTGCCCCGTACAGCGCCTCCACCTCGGGGAACGACGAGAGGGCCCACACGATGCTGCGCAGCCAGTGGGGGTGCATCAGGTTGTCGTCGTCGAGGAGGGCGATGACATCGCCGGTGGATGCATCGAGCCCCGCATTGAACGCCGCCGCCCCACCGTGACGGGCGCGCGTGCGGACGACCCGCAGCCGCGGGTCGTCGATCGATGCCAACAGGCGTCCGGTCTCCTCGTCGTCCGAATCGTTCACCACCACCAGCTCGAGGCGCGGGTAGCTCTGGGCCAGCACCGAGCCGATCGCCAGTCGGAGGAGCTCCGGTCGGTCGCGGGTGGCAACGTTCACCGACACCGTCGGCCCCTCCTCAACGACGTCGACGTCGGCGATCCATCCCATGACGGTGGGGACCTCCATCCGGGCCATCACCGTGCCGACCACGTCGAGGGTGCCCGAGGCCGACGGGGTCTCGGTGTCCATCGGCTGGGCACCGAAGTTGGCCAGGATCTTGACGCACGAGCTCACCCACCGCTCCAGCGTGGCCAGCCACTCCTGGTGGGACAGCAGCCCCGCTGCCAGTTGGGCCTCGAGGCCGGCCACCGTCGACTCCAGTGACGCCAGGCGGTCGGGCAGCCCGGCCGCGGGCCGGCCGGCTCCCCCGGCAGCCTCCACCGCCGGCGCGGTGGCGTCTCCCACGGACACGACGACGGCATCGAAGTCGACCGGCTCGAGGTCCGGGCCCGGCCACACGGTCACGACCAGGGAGGCCGAGTCCCCGGGCCGGAGCCAGGCCAGATCGGCCTCGACCGTCCATCCGCACCCGGCCAGGTCGGGCCGGCCGAGCGCCGTCGCCACGTCGTCCCTCTGCTCGTTGCCGACAGCGGCGGAGCCCACCGTGCGCCCGTTCGCCCGGACGGCAACGGCCAGCGCCGGCCGGCCGTCCCACACGCTCCACCCGCGGACGGTGACCGTGCCGGGCCGGACCACGTCGCCGGGCCGCGGCTCGTCGATGCAGCCGTCGGGACGGGCGGGACCCGACGGCTCGGACGCCTCTCGGGCCGCCGTCGCCTCGGGGGCGCCGTCGCCGCTCATTCTGTTCCCACCCTCCCCGATGCGACCGAACCGCGTCCGCCCTCCACGGCGAGGCCGCCGGACGCGTGGCTCCGGCCGGCGGCGGTGGCCCCGGGGAGGTGGTAAGGGTCAACGGCGCGGTCGTCGAACATCCGGCTCGATCGTAGTGGCACCCGCAACCGCTGTTTCGCGAGCCGGGCCACCCGTTCGGATCATCCTCCCAGGTCGATCGACCGGGTGACTGCCACGGACTCGAGCAGGCGGCGGTCGTGGGAGACCAGCAGCAACGTGCCGCGGAACCCGCCCAGCGCCGACTCCAGCTGCTCGATGGCCGGCAGGTCGAGGTGGTTGGTCGGCTCGTCGAGGACCAGGAAGTTGACCCCGAGCGCCTGGAACATCGCCAGCTCGGCCCGGGTCCGCTCGCCCGGGGACAGCGACGCCACCGGCCTGGTCACGTGGCCGGCGTCGAGGCCGAACTTGGCCAGCAGCGACCTCGCCTCGGACTGCTTCAGCCCGCACCGGTCCATCACGGTCCTGACCAGGTCGCCGGTGGCGGCGACGGCCCGACGGTCCTGGCCCAGCTCGCCGACGACGACGCTCGGGCCGATCCACCGGTCGCCGGCGGCCAGGGGGACCGTGCCCAGCACGGCGGCCACCAGTGTGGACTTGCCCGTGCCGTTGGCCCCGGTCAAGGCCAGGCGGTCGCCCCAGTTGATCTCGAGGTCGATCGGCCCCAGGCCGAACGAGCCCCGCTCGACGACGGCGGAGGTGAGCCGGGCCACCACGTCGCCCGACCGGGCCGCCTCCTCGATGGTGAAGCGCAGGTCCCACCCCTCCCACGGCTTGTCCACCACCTCGAGCGCCTCCAGCGCCCGCTCGGTCCGGCGTGCCTTGGAGGCGAGCTTCTCGGTGCGGTCGATGCGGAAGCCGCGCTGGGCCTTGTCGTTGTCCCGCGGGCCGCGGGTCTCCTTGCGGACCCCGGTGGTCGCCCACTGGCGCTGGCGCTCGGCCCTCTCGTGCAGGGTGCTCCGGCGGTCGGCGAAGCGGTCGTAGGCCTCGGCGGCGTGGCGCCGGGCGTTGGCGCGCTCCGCCTGGTACCCGGCCCAGCCGCCGCCGTACTCCGTGGCCGTGTGGAGGTGGGGGTCGAACTCGAGGACACCCGTCACCGTCCGGTCGAGGAAGTCCCGGTCGTGGGAGACGACGACCGTGCCGCCCTCGCGGGAGATCACCCACTGCTCGAGCCGGCGCAGCCCGGCGAAGTCGAGGTCGTTCGTCGGCTCGTCCAGGAGGGTGATGTCGAAGTGGGAAAGCTCGATGCCGGCCAGCGCCACCTTGGCCCGCTGGCCCCCGGACAGGGTCGACGCGTCTCGTCCGGCCAGCTCGGCACCGACGCCCAGGTCGTCGAGGACCTGGGCGATCCGGGCGTCGAGGTCGCCCGCCCCGAGGGCGGTGAACCGCTCGAGCGCCGCCTCGTAGCGCCGCTCGGCCTGCGGGGTGACCTCCGCCAGGCCGGCGGCGGCCGCGGCCAGCTCCGCCTCGGCGTCGATGCTGCCGGTCCGGCGGGCCAGCGTCCCGCCCACCGTCTCCCCCGGGACCGCCTCGTGCTCCTGGGCGAGGTAGCCGACGGTAGCCGACGGCGGGTCGAGGGTGACCGACCCATCGTCGGGCTTCAGGATCCCGGCGAGCAGCTGGAGCAACGTGGACTTGCCGGTGCCGTTGGGACCGATCACACCGAGCCGGGTCCCGGGGCCGACCGTCAACGAGACGTCGGCCAGCACGGTGCGCCCCCCACGGTCGTGGCCGAGCGAGCGAGCCACCAGGGTGGCCTGGCGGAGTGGTGGTGACGACGGGTTGCGGGGTGCGAGCATCGGGGACCTCCGGGACCGGGGGACGCGGGTCGGACACGGAAAAGCCGCGGGTCAGCGCACGGCGATGGTAGCGCCACGCCGCCCGCACCGCCCACGCCGGCGGCCGGGGTCCGTGGGCGAGGAGCTCAGTCGTCGATGGCGGCGTAGGTTAGGGCCCAGAAGTCGCGCATCACCGCGGGCGGGCTGGGCGACGGCCACGCGCACTGGGTCATGAGGACGACGACCAGCTCCTCGGCCGGGTCGGTGAACCACGAGGTGCCCAGGCCCCCGTCCCACCCGAACGTCCCGATCGAACCGGGGACCACGTCGCGACGGGTGACGACCGATACGCCGAACCCCCATCCGTGGCCGTCGAAGAACCCGGGCACGATGCCCGACACCGCCTTCTGCTCCGGGGTCAGGTGGTCGGTCGTCATCGTGGCCACGGACGGACGCGACAGGATGCGCCCTCCCCGTTGCCGGCCCCCGTCCAGCAGCATCCGGCCGAAGGCCAGGTAGTCGTCGACCGTGGAGACCAGGCCGGCCCCGCCCGAGGGGAACGCCGGCGCCACGCTCCACTGGCCCGTCGCCGGCTCGTCGTACAGGTCGAGCGCTCCCGTCGACGGGTCCGTCCCGTAGGCGGTGGCCAGGCGGCTGATCTCCCCGGCCGGCGTGGCGAACCCGGTGTCGACCATCCCGAGCGGCCCGAAGACCCGCTCGCGGAGGAACGTCTCGAACGGCCGGTCCGAGGCCCGGGCGACCAGCACCCCGAGGACGTCGGAGCCGGTGTTGTACATCCAGCGCTCACCCGGCTGGTGCATCAGCGGCAGCGTGCCGAGGTTGCGCATCCACTCGTCGGGGCCGGGGGGCTCCTGCGGGGCGGGCGGCCCCTGTCCTAGGCGGAGCCCGCCCATCGCCCGCAGCAGCGGCGTCGAGTCGGGCTCGGCCATGACCATCCCGAACCCCATGCGGAACGTCAGCAGGTCACGGACCGTGATCGGGCGCACCGCCGCCACGGTGTCCTCCAGCGGTCCGTCGATCCGCCGCAGGACCCTCCGGTCGGCGAGCTCGGGGAGCAGCCGGTCGACCGGCTCGTCGAGCCGCAGTCGGCACTCCTCGACCAGGATCATCGTCGCCACCGCCGTGATCGGCTTGGTCATCGACGAGATGCGGAAGACGGTGTCGCGCCCCATGGGGACCGTCCCTCCGACCGCCATCGTGCCCACGGCGTCGACGTGCGTCTCGCCGCGACGGCTCACGAGGGTGACCAGGCCGGGGAGCTCGCCACGCTCGACGTAGCCCTCCATCACCCGGTGCATGAGGCCAAGCCGCGCCGCCGAGAGGCCTCCGGTGCTCATGCTTCGACAGTACCCGCCGCCGGGCGCACCCCGACGGGGGGCACACCACCGGCACCGTCCCGTCTACGGCGTGGCCGGAGAGCTGGTCACCGGGGGGACGCTCTCCACCGGGGGCAGCGCCGGCACCGTCCCCATGGTCGAGGTGGTCGAGGTGGTCGAGGTGGTCGAGGGGACGGTAGTGGACGTCGTGGAGGGAGCGGTCGTGGTCGTGGTCGTCGGAGACACCGCCGCGCACCCGGTCGGGAGGCCGGAGGCCGGCACCTGGTCGGCGGGCACCGTCGCCACGCTCGCCCCGCCGGCATCGACACCGGTGACCGTCACCCCGGCCATCGTGGGATCGCCAGGGACGGCGAGCACGGCGATGCCCGCACTCGGCGCCATGGTGTCCACGACGGTGCCGCCGCTCGACGCCCGGACCGACGCCACGCCGCTGCCAGTCCACACCGCCACCCAGCCAACCGGCGCGCCCTCCACGGTGCCGAAGGAGCCGGCCCCGAGGATCTCCACCGAGTCCGGCGACGAGGCCGCGCCGGTCGGCCGGAGGACCGACCCGGTCCCGACGGCCCGGTCGGTCGACAGCTCGACCACGAGCTGCCCGCACGTGGCCGCGGGCACGACCGGCACGGTCCCGGTCGTCCCGGACCCGGGCGAGCCGCTGCTCGCCCCCGAGGACCCCGACGTGCTACCGGCGCCGGTGGTCGTGGTGGCAGTGGTGCCGGCCGACCCGGAGCCGGATCCGGTCACCGGTGTCACCATCGGCTCCGCACACGGTGCGCCGGTCGGGCACGGCGTGGGCGTCGGGAGCGTGCCCACCGGCGTGCAGTCCGACCCCTGTACGCAGGGGCCGGTGGCGGCGACGGTGTAGGCGCGGATGGTCGTCCCCGAGGCGGTCGTCCGCGTGAAGAGGTACGCGTACGACGCCGGCACGGCGATGGCCGGCAGGTTCGTGCCCCCGACCGAGGCGGGGGCGAGCGCCGCCCCGGCCCTCCCGGGTGCGGTGGTCGACGGCGCCGCCGCCTGCTGCGTGCGGGCGGAGCTCCCCCCGGCGAGGGCGGCGCCGGCCACGACGCCGACCCCGGCGATGACGACCGCCAGCGCGACCGCCCCGATCGCCAGGGGCCCCCGTCGCCCGGTGGGCCCGGCGGAGCGCTCCACGAACGCTCCGGGGTCGGGGTCGGCCTGCACTGCTGCCGCCTTGCCGGCCAGGTGGGCACGGAGGCGGTCCTCGAACGCGTCGGTCATGGTTCGATCACCTTTCTCAGGTCCGCGAGAGCCCGGTGGACGAGCGAGCGGACGGTGCCGGGACGGCAGCGCAGGGCCCGGGCGATGTCGGCATCGGGCAGATCGCCGTAGTAGCGGAGGACGACCGCGGCGCGCTGGCGCGCCGGGAGCTTGGCCAGGGCGTCCTCCAACTCGTCGGCACCGAGCTCGGAGTCCGGGGTCACCGCGGCCGGCAGGCGGCGGGCGCGTGCCAGGCGGCGGTGGTGGGAGGCACAGGCGTGGACCACACTCCGCCGCACGTAGGGAAGGGGGTCGCGGACCGCCGCCCAGCGCCCGTGCAGGCGGACGAAGCAGTCCTGCACGAGGTCGGGCGCGGCATCGGCGGACCCGCTCAGCAGGGTGGCCAGCCGCACCAGCTCGGCATAGTGGCCGGCGTAGAACTCCCCGAAGGTCGTGCTCGCCGTGCTCGCCGTTTCTGGCGAGGACCCCTGCACCGCCGACGCGTCCGGCCCGGAGGGCGGGATGGCGTCCGGCCGGACGGGCGTCGCCGGCAGGTCGCCGGCCGCACCGGCCGGGTCCCCCGTGTCTGCGTCGAGCGTGCCCAATTCACCCATCACCAATTAAGACGCCCGGGCGGGCCAGGACGTTGCAGGGGATCTCGGGGGGATCCATGGGCAAGGGTAACCTGCACGCAGTGCCGCAGACCGGCTCGTCGCTGTCCAGACCCCCCACCGAGAACGAGCGCCTCGCCGGCACCGACGCCGAGGCGGCCCCGCACTCCGACAGCGCGCGCCACGGCGCACCCTCCCACCGCCACAGCCACCGCCGAGGACCGGCGGGAGGCGCCGGCGCACGGACCGCAGACGTCCTGGTCGGCGCCGTCCTGGCGGGCTACGCGCTGCTCCTCTACCTTCCCTACGCCCTCCGCTCCTCGTTCCTGCTCGACGACTACACGATGATCGAGCACTTCCGGTTCGGGACGTGGCTCCCCACGTACCGGCCGACGTTCCGGCTGGAGATGGACGGCACCCACGCCCTGTTCGGGGACTCGCCACGCGGGTACTACGTGCTCCTGGCCGTGATGGCCGCCGCCATCGGCGTGCTGCTCTTCGCCACGCTGCGCTCCCTCGGCCTGAGCCTGGTTCCCGCCGCCATGGCCGGCACCCTGGTCGTCGCCTACCCGAAGGCCGACAGCGTGCTCCTGTGGTGGAGCTCGTCCTCGGCCCTCGCCCTGTGCCTGGGTCTGGCGTCGGTCTGGATGGGGTCGGTCTGGCTGCGGAGGACGGGCTGGTCACCCGGCCTGCTCGTCCCGGCCATGGCCCTCATGGCGGCATCCGTGCTCTGTTACGAGTCGATCTTCCCGCTCTTCCTGCTCCTGGTGTGCCTCGTCCCGCTCTCCCCCCGACCGCGTCGGCTCCTGGCCGTGGCCGCCATGGAGGGCGCCACGGCCTGCGGGGCCGCGCTGTACATGTTCGCCACCGAGGCCAAGGCCCGGAACGCCCTCCCGGTGGGTGCCTACGCCACCAGGGCCGCCCAGCTGGTCACCGGCGGTCTCCGCACCTACCCCCTCGGCGGGCTCGGCATGCCGACCACAGTCGGCCTGTGCTTCGGCGTGGGCGTCGTCGTCGCAGTGGCGATCGTCGTCGCAGTCTGTGGCCCCGCGTGCCTGACCCGCGGCCTCGAGCCGCCGTGGCGGCTGCTCCTGACGGTTCCGCTGCTGGCCGTCGGCGCCGTCGTCTCGCTGGTCCCGTTCCTCCCGGCGCCCTCCTACTACGTGCCCGAGGGCGTCGGCGTGGCGAACCGGGTGAACGCGCTGCCCCAGGTGTTCGTCGTCAGCGCCATCGCCGCCGCCGTCTGGTTCGTCGCCCGGGTCGTCGGCGGGTGGCGTCGTCCGGTGGCGGCCGCCGTGATCGCCGGCGCCGTCGCCGTCGCCGTCGTGGGCGCGTTCGCGGGCGCCGTGAGGAGCGACCAGTCCGGCTACCTCGCCGCCGCCCGGTACCGGGCGTCGATGATCGACGAGGTGCACCGGCTGCTGCCCGCTCCCCCGACGAAGGGGGGCATCGTGTTCCTCGGTGGCTACGTGCAGAACGAGGGCACGCCGGCCGACCCGGCCTACCCGACGATCCAGAACGCATGGGACGCCTCGGCCACCATGCAGCTGCTCTACGGCACGGTGGACTTCTCGGGATGGACCGTCTCGCCGAGCACGGAGTGCCGTCCCACGACGATCTTCAGCTCGCTACTCGGCGCCGACGTCGACGTGCCCTACCGGGACGCCACCATCGTCGACATCGGCGCCCACCGCGTCCTGCGCTTCTCGGACCAGCAGGAGTGCCTGGCCGCACTGCCCCGGCTGGCGGAACCGCGCTGATCCCCGGGCCGGCTGCCGTCAGGGCTTGTCGCTCCCGACCACCCACATCGAGAAGAACTGGGACCCGCCGCCGTAGGCCTGGCCGAGCGCGACCCTGGCCCCGCCGATCTGGTGCTCGCCGGCCTGGCCGCGCACCTGCATGGCGACCTCGAGGAACCGGAGCATGCCCGATGCGCCGATCGGGTTGGAGGACAGCACGCCGCCCGAGGTGTTCCAAGGGATGTCCCCGTCGAAGGCGGTGGCCCCCGACTCGGTCAGCTTCCACCCGTCACCGAGGTCGCAGAACCCGAGGTTCTCCAGCCACATCGGCTCGTACCAGCTGAAGGGCACGTACACCTCGGCCACGTCGATCTGCCGGCGCGGATCGGTGATCCCGGCCTGGGCGTAGACGTCGGCCGAGCAGTCGCGACCGGCCCGGGGGTTGACCTGGTCGCGACCGGCGAACATGGTGGGCTCCGACCGCATGGCCATCCCGTGGATCCACGCCGGCGGGTACTGCCCGGACAGGGCATCCTCCGACGACAGCACCATGGCGGCCGCTCCGTCGGAGGATGGGCACGCCTCGAGGTAGCGCAGCGGGTCCCACAGCATCATCGACTCCTCGACCATCTTCATGTCGATGTCGGCGATGTGGAGGTGGGCATACGGGTTGCGCATGGCGTTGCGCCGGTCCTTCACCGCCACCATCCGGCCGATGTACTCGGGTGCGCCCGAGCGCCGCATGTAGGCGCGGATGTGGGGGGCGAAGTAGCCGCCCGCCCCGGCCAGCAGCGGGGCGGCGAAGGGCTGGGGAACCGACAGCGCCCACATGGCGTCCGAGTCCGACTGCTTCTCGTAGGCCACGGTCAGTACCCGTTTGTGGATGCCCGAGGAGATGAGGTGGGCGGCCACCAGGGCCGTCGACCCGCCCACCGATCCGGCGGTGTGCACCCGGAACATGGGCTTGCCCACGGCGCCGAGGGCCGGGGCCAGGTACAGCTCGGGCATCATGTTCCCCTCGAACATGTCCGGGGCCTTGCCGATGACCACTGCGTCGATGTCCGTCCAGGTGAGGTCGGCGTCGGCCAGGGCCATCTTGGCCGCCTCCCTGACCAGGCCGGCGATCGACACGTCGTCCCGCTTCGCCTTGTGGTGGGTCTGCCCCACCCCGATGACCGCACATCGCTCTGCCATCACTCGCCCTCCAGTACGCAGACGAGGTTCTGTTGGAGGCACGGCCCCGAGGTGGCATGGGCGACCGCCCGGTGGGCCCGGCCCGAGGAGATGCGGGTGGCAGCCTCACCGATCCGGATGAGGCCGGCCGACATGAGCGGGTTGGCCGCCAACGGGCCGCCCGACGGGTTCACGACCACCGTGTCGTCGAGGCCGAGGGCTTCTTTGAGGATGATCTCCTGGTGGGCGAAGGGGGCGTGGATCTCGGCCACGTCGATCGGCCCGTCAGAGACGCCCGCGCCCTCGGCAGCCCTGGCCGTCGAGGGCGACGACGTGAGGTCGCGGGCCCCGAGGGAGTGGGTCTCGATCCGGTGGTCGAAGCCGGTGATCCACACCGGCTTCGACCACTGCCGGGCCTTGTCGCCGGCGGCCAGCACGATGGCGGCCACGCCGTCGGTGATCGGCGGGAGTGCGTGGCGGCGGAGCGGCGACACGATGTACTCGTCCTCGAGGAGCTTCTCGGCCGGGATGTCGTTGGCCACCTGGGCCTTGGGGTTGTCCAGGGCGTCCCTGCGGCTCCGGGAGGCGATGGCGGCGAAGTCCGCCTCGGTGGCCTTGCCCGCGTCGATGAGGGCCCGGGCCTGCAGTGCGGCCAGGCTGACCGGATCGGGCCACAGCGGGGCCACGTAGTAGGGATCGAGCTGGAGGGCCAGGATCTCGTTCAGGTTGCCGGGCGACGAGCGACCGAAGCAGTAGACCAGGGCGGCGTCGATCTCCCCCTCCTGGAGGAGGACCCATGCCTCGTACAGGGCCCAGGCCCCGTCCATCTCCACGTGGCTCTCGGACTTGGGAGGCCACACCCCCACCGCGTCGAGGGCGGTCACGAAGCTGAACGGCCCACCGATCAGGTAGTCGGTCGAACCTGAGCAGATGAAGTCGATGTCGTCCTTGGTGATCCCGATGGTGCCGAAGACCTCGGCCACCACCGGCATGAGCATCTCGACCTCGTTGTGCTCGTCGTCACGGCGCACGTTGTGGGCCTGGGCGAACGATGCGATCGACACCGGCCGGGGCGTCCGGCGGGCTGCGGCGGCACTCACAGGTACTCCTTGAAGCTCTCGTAGTCGGCGTCGGGCTCTCCGTTGGGCCGGAAGTACCGGACCGACGCCAGCGACGGGGTGAGTCGGTCCGGATCGACCCACACCGCCTCGACCCGCATGCCCATCCGGACCTGGTCGGCGGGAATCTCCTGGATGAGGCCCATGAACGAGATGTTGGCCCCGTCGAGCAGCACCTGGGCACAGATGTAGGGGATCTCGATGGACTGGCCCGCGAAGGGCACGTTGACCACGCAGTAGGTGGTGACGGTGCCCACGTTGGCCAGCTCCACATCCTCGGTGGTGGGCACGCCGTCGGTGGGGCACGAGCCGCGTGACGGCACGTAGACCATGCCGCACTTCGGGCAGCGCTGACCGATGAACCTTCCCCGCTCGAGCCCCCGGAGGAAGCGCGACTGGGCCACCCCCGGGGTGAACTCGAAGTCGAGCCGGATCGGCGTGGCCAGGGTGGTCACCGGGCCCAGGTCCCCGGCGGCGGCGGTGTCGTCCCGGTCGGCCATCAGGCGGCGCCTCCTTCCGGGACGAAGGCCTCGATGTCGGCCATGGAGCCGATGCGTTCGGCGGCCGGCCGGAACCGCACGGTGACCCGGTCGCCCGTGGCCAGCCGGTCGGGGCCGCCGGAGTCGACGGCATGGAGCAGCGCCGTGTCGGCCCCGTCGAGGCGGATCAGCGCCCAGGCGAACGGCCTGTCCGAGGGGTGCTTGGGGAGCGGGTCGGGTACCCAGGCCCACGACTCGACGACGCCGCCGGGCCCCACCTCCACCACCTCGCCGGTGTCGTCACCGGTGTCCGGGTCGTACTCGGTGGGCGGCACGATGACCGAGCCGCCGGACCCCCTGACCCCGAGCAGTCTGCCGTCCCGCAGACCGGTCAGGAACGCACCGATGACCGGTCCCACCGAACGCGCATAGGGGTACTCGAGGCGGTGACTGGCGTGAAGCGCTTCGCTCTCGGGCATCCCGGACCTCCCCCATGGCAACTGTGTGAGCCTGGCTCCGAAAAAGTAGAACACATTTCACTTTTGGGCGCCAACAACCCTGCTCGGCCCCGCACGCCCGGGAAGGCGGCGCTACCGTGGCGGACCATGGCTGAGCCGACCACCCGCCCCAACATCTTGTTGCTCGTCTCCGACCAGGAGCGGCAGCGGTCCTGGCTCCCCCCAGGGGTCTCCCTGCGGTGGCGGGACCGGCTCCGGGCCGAGGGACTCGAGTTCACCGACTACTTCACGCACACCTCGCCCTGCTCGCCCAGTCGGGCCAGCCTGTTCACCGGTCGCTACCTCGAGGGCCACGGGGTGGTCGACAACGTCATCATGCCCGAGCACCACGAGCTGGCCGCCTCGACCCCGACCATCGGGTCGCTGCTCGACGGCGCCGGCTACCGGTCTTCCTATATCGGCAAGTGGCACCTCTCGCACTCCCCCACCCCGGACATGGAGGCCTACGGCTTCGCCGACTGGGACGGGAACGACCGCCACTTCATGGGGTGGGCCGGCACCGGCGTGCACTTCGACCCGATCATCGCGGCCAACGCCGCCCACTGGCTGACCGAGCACGCCGGACCGGCGGGAACCCGGTGGGCAGGCCCCGGGGGGACCGGCTCCGGCGGTGCCGACGGGACCCAGCCCTGGTTCCTCACGGTGGCCCTGGTCAACCCGCACGATGTCATGTGGTTCCCGGTGGACCAGCCGGGCTACCGGGACCAGCACCCCGACGACGTGGCCGCCATCCGCTCGCTGCTGGAGTCCGCAGCCTGGAAGGACGACGACCCCCTCCCGGTCTTCACCGACCCCTACCCCGAGGTCGTCGACCGGCTCCCGTCCAACTTCCACGACGACCTGCACACCAAGCCCGAGGCCCATCGACAGTGGCGGTGGGACCAGCAGCACGGCCTGTGGGGCTACATCGACCCGACCGACACCAAGTCGTGGCTGCGCCACCTCGACTACTACGTGCGCCTGCACCAGCTGGCCGACCGGAGCCTGGGCACCGTGCTCAGCGCCCTCGAGGCCTCGGGCGCATGGGACGACACCGTCATCATCTTCACCTCCGACCACGGGGATATGTGCGGCTCGCACGGGCTGCGGTCGAAAGGCCCGTTCGTCTACGACGAGATCATGCGGGTGCCGCTGTATGTGAAGGTCCCCGGGGTGACCTCACCGGGCACGGTGACCTCCGCCCTGGGGTCCCACGTCGACCTGGCCGCCACCATCTGCTCGCTGGCCGGCGTCGACGCCTCCACCGCGGGCGGCACCGTGCAGGGCACCGATCTCTCGCCGGTCCTCGCCGACCCCTCGGCCACGGTGCGCGACCACATCCTCTTCGCCCAGGACTCGGCCCAGACCGCCGCGTTGAACAACGTCCGCTACGCCCTGCGCGGCTTCTACGACGGTCGGACCAAGTACGCCCGCTACTACGGCGTCGGCGGAGGCAAACCGTCGACCGGCCTGTGGGGGAAGTCGCCCGGCCAGAAACTGTTCGACGTGGACTGCGCCTTCGACGACAACGACCACGAGTGGTACGACCACGACAGCGACCCGGACGAGCTGGTCAACCTGGCCAACGACCGGTCACGCCGTGAGGACGTGCGCGACCTCTACGAGCGGATGCGGACCTACGAGCGGGAGTCGTTCGTCGCCTACGGGTAGGCGTCCGAGGACGTCGCCGACCGGCCCGGTGCAGGGCCCGGTGCTGGGAGGATGAAACGCGAGAGCTGACGACCCCTCTCCATCCCGTGCGCCAGCGTCGCCCTCCGCGTCCGCCGGGACCCAGCCGTCGGCGGGCCGGCCGACCTCCACCGGTTGCGACGTCCACTCGGTGCACCGCGCCCCGACGGCTGCATGCTGATTCCCCACGCCGGGGAACAATCGTCCGGCAACCGCCCGGGCGGAGGTCGTCAGAGCGATTCGTAGAGGGCGTCGATGAGGGCCCGGTTGCGCGAGCTCTGCCACCTTGGGATGACATGGTTCATCACATAGCCGAAGGCGATGCCCGCGTCCGGATCAGCGAACCCCACTGCACCTCCGGTACCGAAATGCCCGAAGCTTCCCGGGTTCGGGCCGAACGGGCGGCGTGGCACCGTCGGCTTGAAGCCGAGGCCGAACGTGACCTCTTCCCCGAGCACCGGGCAGTAGCCCTGCGACTGGGGGGAGGTGGCTTCTGCCAGAAGCTCGGGCGACACGAGACGGCCGGGTTCGAGCAACGCGGCGTACAGACGAGCCACGCCGGTGGCGGTGCCGTGACCGTTCGTCGACGGAACCTCTGCGCTCCGCCATGCGGCCGTGTTGACGACCCCCATCGAGGAGTAACCAGAGGGATTGAAGTAGCCGAGCATCGTCATCAGTTCATCACCGGACATCGACGCGAAGTCGATGTGCTCCGGAGAGCCCGTTCCGACCCAGATCACATCCGCACACCGCTGCTGTTCGGTCATCGGGACACCGAACCACAGATCGGCGTCTAGCGGACCCACCAGCGAACGGACTCGAGCGCCACACGTCTCCCCGCTCACCCGTCGGACGACCTCTCCGATCAAGTGGCCGTAGGTGTTCGTATGGTACGCATGACGGGTCCCAGGTTCCCACCAGGCCGCGGTCGCCCCGAGCGCTCCGGCCATCCGTTCCCAGTCCCACAGATCCCGGTTCGTCAATGGCTCGCGGATCGCGGGCACGCCGGCACGGTGGCACAGCGCTTGGCGCACTGTGGCACCACTCTTGCCGCCTACACCGAACTCCGGCCACACCCAGACGATCGGGTCGTCGAGGCCGATGAGGCCGGCATCGACGAGCTGCAACGCCAACAGAGCGATGAGCGGTTTGCCGACGGAATAGAAGTCCACGAGGGTGTCGGGCCGCCAGGGGCGCTCGCAGGCCTCATCAGCCCAACCGCCGACAAGATCCACCACAACCCTTCCGCCGACGATGACGCTCACTCCGGCACCCACTTCACCCCGCTCGGCGAAGTTGCGGGCGAACGCCTCGCGTACGGGGGTGAATCTGGCCTCACATGTCCCGGTGATCGGGGCGTTCACGGACCGCAGTCTTTCAGATCGGTGGGTCCGGCGGTTCCGGATCACCACGGCATGAGCCATCGTTCCTTCACGGACCGACCGCCCATGCCCGAGTCGCCCCGTGAGGACGCGGATCGGAACAGTGACCTCGACGGAGCGGGCGCGGTTCGTCACCTTGGGGTAGGCGTCCCGGCAGACGCCCGGGGTCAGCGGTCGATGGCCGGCGAGGCCGCCAGGTGGTCGACGAGCCCGGCGCACCCCGACTCGATCATGGCGAGGCACGTCTCGAAGT
>Ga0209385_1000253_pt1 | contig 21595 bp, 15 predicted proteins | sample NGEPerB_FD_184506 | JGI IMG/M metagenome (GOLD analysis project Ga0209385, IMG submission 184506) | Arctic peat soil microbial communities from the Barrow Environmental Observatory site, Barrow, Alaska, USA - NGEE PermafrostAB12-B... | ecosystem: Environmental > Terrestrial > Soil > Wetlands >... | reverse complement strand
CCGGCCCCTCTGGGGGCGTTGGCTCGGCGGGGTCCCCGCGACTGGCGCCGCCCGCGCCGCTTTATGGCTGCTCGCCGCCGCCGCCGCCGCGGTTGCGGCCGCCGGCCCCAGGTGGGGCAAGGCGGACCTCGCGACGGGCCGCGGGCTGGACGCCGTGATCGCGCTCGACGTGTCGGCCTCGATGCGCTGCGCCGACGTCGTCCCCGACCGCCTGGGCCGGGCCACGCACGTGGTGCGGCAGGCGCTCGAGCGGACGCCGCAGACGACGTGGGCGCTTGCCGTGGGGGCCGGGAGCGCGCGGCGGGAGGTGCCGCTCACCACGGACGCCGGCTCCGTCGCAGCGGCCCTCGCCGGCCCCAACTTGGGCCAGGGGCTGGCCCCGGGCTCGAACCTCGCGCTCCTGCTCGCGACGGCAGCCTCGATGCTCGACGCCGGCGGCCCCGCCCGCGTCGTCGTCCTCGTCTCCGACGGCGAGCAGCTCGAGGGCGACGCGGCCGCGATGGCGCAAGGCCTGCGGCGCAGCGGGGTCGCGATCGTGACGCTGGTGGCCGGCACCGAGAACGGCGCGCCGGTGCCGCGCCGGACGGCGGACGGCACCGCCGTCTACGTGCGGGATCCGGCCGGGGCGCTGGTGCGCTCGCGCGCCCATCCGGAGCTGATGCGCAACCTCTGCGCCGCTCCCGCCGACGCCATCGACGCCGGCTCGGCCGACGCCGCCCGTTCCCTCGCCGGCGCGCTGGCGCAGGCGGTCCGGACGAGCGCGCACGAGACCACGCCGGTGCGCTCCGCGCCGCCGGCGCTCGCCGCGGCTCTGCTGGCGACCGCGTCGTTCCTGCTCTGGCCGTGGCGCAAAAGCGCCGCCGCGCTGCTGCTCCTGGTCCCGGCCACGCTCGGTGCGGCGCCGCTGCCGGCGCCGGCCCCACCGTGGTGGCAGCGCATCCTCCCCGGGAGCGCCGCGGTGCTGGCGCGGCGCGGCGAGGCTGCGCTCGAGCGCAACGCGTGGGGCGAGGCGAGCCGCGCCTATGCCGAGGCCCTGGCGCTGCGTCCCGGCGACCGCGGCTTGCGGCTGGCGTGGGCCACGGCGGCGTCGCTCGCGGGCGAAGACGCCGGCGAGGCCGCGCTCGAGGACCTCGCCCGGGTCCCATCGCTCGCGGGTACCGCGTGGTACGACCTCGGGACGGTGCGGCTGCTGCGCGACGATCCGGCCGGCGCCGTGCAACCGTTGCGCCGGGCCGTGCAGGCGGATCCGGCGCGCGCCGAGGCGTGGCGCAACCTCGAACTCGCGCTGGCGCGCAGCCGCGCCCAGGCAAGCGCCGAGCCTGCCCCCGCCCCGAACGACGCGCGCAGCCGGGCGAGGCTCGTCGAAGCCGCGGCCCGGGCCGCGCTCGTCCCGGCACCGCGCGTCGCCGCAGCCCCGGCCGGCGCGGCGACCGGAGGGGACTGGTGATGCGCGCCGCCCTGATGGCGCTCGCCGTCGCATGCCTGGCCGCCGCCGCCGCGGCCGCGCCGGTGGCCCACTTCGCCCAGGGCACGATCCCGGGGACGATCCGCTACCAGGTGGTGAGCGAGGGCCCCGCCGCCGGCGACATCAGCGGCACGCTTGGCGACCTCACCAACCTGGAGGTGCTCGCCGGGCCCGTGCTCGCCCAGGAGATCACCTGGCGCGGGGCGGAACCGGTCGCGACCACCGTCCTGACCTGGGTGCTGCGCGCCCGGATGCTCGGGCCGATTACGGTGGGTCCGACCCGGGTCCGGTTCGGCGACAGCGAGGTGTTCACCAACGCGGTGAGCGGCAACGCCCTCGCCGGCGGGCGCCGCGGGGGGGAACGTCCGGAGCTGTTCACGCAGCTCTCGAGCGCGAAAGTTGCGGTAGGCGAACCGCTGATCGTCCAGTTCTTCGTCGCGGCGCCGCCCGAGGCGAGCGGCGAGGGGTGGGATGTGCAGGCGTCGTTCCCCGACAGCTGGAGCGAGCGCATCCCCGCGGGCGGCGCGCCGCCGGCCGAACGTGGCGGGCTGCCCCCGGGGCTGCTGCCGCTGGCGGGCTGGCTGGTGATCCCGGTCCACGCCGGACGGCTGGAGATCCCGCCGGCGGTCGCCCGCGCCGCCGACTGGGGCGCGGAGCCGGACAACCCGGGAGCGCCGGCGCTCACCGCGACCTCGCGGCCGCAAAACGTCGAGGTCGCGGAGCTTCCTCCCGCACCGGCGCCGTTCTTCGGGGCCGTGGGCGACCTCGAGTTCTCGCGCCGGCTGGTCGAGGCCGACGCGGCCGGCGGCGACCTCGCCTCGGTCGAGGTCAGCGTGCGCGGCGCCGGGAACCTCCCGCTCCTCGAACTGCCGCCGCTGCCCCTCCCGGCCGGGGTGCGCAGCTTCGAGCCCGAGGAGTCGCACGCGTGGAAGCCGTCCCGGCACGGCCTCGTGGGGTGGCGGCGCTGGCGGATCCCGATCGAGGCGCAACCGGGCACGTACGAGCTGCCGGAAGTCACGTTCTGCACCTACCGCCCAGGCCGCAGCTACGTCAGCCAGACGCTGCCGGCACTCACGCTCGCGGTGCGGCCTCCCGCCGCTGCCGCCCCGGCCGCGGCGCCGCTCCGCCGCGATCCGGCGCCGCTGCTGCCGGCCGCGGCGATCGCGGCCGCTGCATTCCTGGCCGGGGCGGGGACCGTCCTCGCGGCGCGGGCGTGGCGCGGCGGAGGCGGCCGGCGCCCGAGCGCCGACGCGCCCGCCGAGCTGCGCGAGTTGCAGCTCGCGGTGCAGGCGTGGGCGCGGTCGCGGTACGGCGTCGCCGCGGCGGACACGCCGGACGCCCTGACCGCGGCCGGCTGCCCGCCGGCGGACGCGGCGGAGGCGGCCGCCATCGTCAGCGCCTGCGAGCGGCTCCGGGTCGCCCCGGGCCTCGGCGATCCGGCCGATACCATTCCGGACCTGCGCCTGCGCGTCGGCCGTCTGACCGCGACAGCCGCCCGGGCCGCTGCTAGACTTGAAGGGTGACGACCACCCCGCCAAGGATTTGCGTGCTGCCGGCGGCGGAACTCGAGACCTTTCTGGAACGCTACCGGCACGACACCGGCGTCCCCGAGACGATGGACCCGGGGAGCTTCATCGAGGAAGTGCTGCAGCGCGCCAACGCGTTCGTCCCTTCCGAGGCGGGCTCGGTGCTGCTCGACCACCCGTTCGAGCGCGCCGGCGACGCCGTCGGGACACAGCTCTACTTCATCGCCACTTTCGGCCCTTCGGCCGACGCCCTGCTGGGCGCCAGCATCCCCACGACCGAAGGTGTGGTCGGCCACGTCTACCGCAACGGCGAGTCGCACCTCGTCGCCGAATCCAGCAGCGACCGGTTCTTCTACTCGCGCTTCGACGAGACGCACGCGTTTCGGACCGCGAGCCTGCTCGCGGTCCCGATCCGGATCGAGAACAGCGTCTGCGGCGTGCTCGAGATGGTGAACCGCCTCGACGGAAAGCCGTTCGACGAACGCGACCGCGCGCTCCTCGAGATCTTCGCGTCGTACACGTCGGTGTCGATCCAGAACCTCCTCGACGCGCGGCGCGCGGGCGCCGCGGCGCTCAGCGACGATCTTACCGGTCTGGCCAACGACCGCTTCTTCCACCGGCGCCTCGCGGAGGACCTGGAGCACGCCGACGCTGCCTCCGGGCGGGTGGCGTTGTTGTTCACGGACCTCGACAACTTCAAGAGCGTCAACGACCGCCACGGACACCTCGCAGGCTCCCAGGTCCTCAAGGAGGTCGGGTACGTGCTGCGGCGGGTCGTCCGTTCGCCGCGCGTCACGCTCGCCCGCTACGGCGGCGACGAGTTCGTGATCATCCTGCCCGGGTTCGACACGCCGGCGGCGGTCCAGGTGGCCGAGGAGATCCGGCAGGCGATCCGCTCGCAGGCGTTCCTGCGCGGGAAGTTCTCCTGGGCGAGCGGCCCGGTGGACTTCCGCGGGCCGCTCACCTGCTCGGTGGGGGTGGCGGTCTACCCGGACCACGTGCCCCGTCTCGGCAGCTCCGATCACCGCCGCAACCAGCTCCTGCGCGCCTCCGACCAGGCGATGTACGCGGCGAAGGCCGCCGGCAAGGACCGGGTCGTGCTGAGCACGCCGGAGCTGGCCACGTCAAAATGACGCCATCGCCGACGGCGTAACGGCCACAGTCGCGCAAGGAGTGGCACGGAACTTGCTGCCACCACCGACGGGGCGGGCGCGCCCGACCCCGAGAGGAGCCTGGAATGAACACATCCAACAAACGTCAACGAGTTCTCTCGATGAGCGCGGTTGCGGTCGGCGCAACTGTCTTGGGTCTGGTGCTGGCGGGAGGGTTGGGCCTGACGCCGCACACCGTGGCCCGTGAGGCCGCGCCGGCAGCCGCCGCGGCCGCCCCGTGCACGCCGCAGACCGGCTATCCCGACTTCGCCACCCTCGCCGAAAAGGTCAACCCCTCGGTCGTGTCCGTCTACACCGAGGAAGTGGTCAAGCCCCAGGAGATGCGCCGCTTCCACGGCGACATGGATCCGTTCGAGTTCTTCTTCGGCCCGGGCTCTCCCGGCCCGAACACGGGACGGCCGCAGAAGCGGGCCGGGGCCGGCAGCGGGTTCTTCATCTCGAGCGACGGTCTGATCGTCACCAACAACCACGTCGTCGAGGGCGCCAACAAGGTGTGGGTCCGGATCGCGGAGGGCAGCGACCGCGTCGAAGCCAAGATCGTCGGCCGCGACTCCGCGACGGACGTGGCTCTCATCAAGATCGATGCGAAGAAACCGTACGCGCCGCTGCCGCTGGGCGATTCCAGCACGCTGCGAGTGGGCGACTGGGTCATGGCGGTGGGGAACCCGCTGGCCATGGAGCACACCGTGACCGTCGGCGTGGTGTCGGCGAAGAACCGCACGCTCGGTCTCTCGGAGGCCACGCGCTCGTTCGAGGACTTCATCCAGACCGACGCCGCGATCAACCTGGGCAACTCGGGCGGTCCGCTCGTGAACCTATGCGGCCAGGTGATCGGAATGAACACGGCGATCAACGCGGCCGGGCAGAACCTCGGGTTCGCGATCCCGGTCAACACCATCAAGTCGGTGCTCCCGCAGCTCAAGGAAAAGGGCAAGGTCATCCGCGGCTACCTCGGCGTGAGCATCTCGAACCTCGACCAGAAGGCCCAGGAAGCGTTCAAGCTGCCATCCCGCAACGGCGCGCTGGTCCAGAGCGTCAGCCGGCCCGGTCCGGCGGACAAGGCCGGCATCAAGGCCGGCGACGTGATCATCGCGGTGGACGGCATGCCGGTGAAGGAAACCCGCCAGCTCATCGACCACGTGTCGGCGATCGCCCCCGGGAGCACGACCGAGCTCGAGGTGATCCGCGACGGCAAGCGCCAGACGATCTCGGTTGTGCTCGGCGAGCGGCCGGATGCAGAGGGCGACCAGACGGCTTCGACTCCGACGGACAACACCCCGAGCTCCAAGCTGGGCCTCAAGGTCGATGACCTCTCGACCCGCGCCCGGCGGCAGTTCGAGGTGCCCACAGAGATCGAGGGCGTGGTGGTGACCGACGTCTCCGACTCCTCGCCGGCCGACGAGGCGGGGCTGCGCCCCGGCGACATCGTCATGCGCATCGACTCGCACGACTTGACCTCGCAGCAGGAGTTCACGGACGCGCTCTCGGCGTTGCGCTCCGGCGCCATGGTGCGCCTCTACGTCTACCGGCCGCAGACCGAGCAGAAGAGCTTCGTGTTCCTGCGCCTGCCGTAGGACTCCTCCTTCCTGACTCAGAGGGCCGCCCGGCTGGGCGGCCCTTTTGTTGTCTGCGGGGCTTGCGCGGCCGCGCCATCGTGTAAAATCATTGGCAGTCATGTCCGCAGCCGGCACGGTGCTGATCGTCGATGACCAACCCCAGAACCTCGAGGCGATGCGGGACGCTCTCCTGCCGCTCGGCTTCGAGGTCTGGCAGGCGCTCGAAGGGGCAAGCGGCCTGCTGCTCGCGCGCGAGCGGCAGCCCGACGTGATCCTCCTCGACGTCATGATGCCCGGCATCGACGGCTTCGAGGTCTGCCGCAGGCTCAAGGCCGACGAGGAGACGCGGCTGCTGCCGGTCGTGTTCCTCACCGGCCTCGACTCCAGGGACGCCCGCCTGAAAGGCCTGGAAGCCGGCGCGACCGATTTCCTCACCAAACCGTTCGACCTCGTCGAGCTCGAGGTCCGCGTCCGCAACCTGGTGAGCTTCCGGCGCCTCACGCAGGACCTCGACGACGCGGAGAAGATGCTGTTCGCCGTCGCGCGCGCGGTCGAGGCGCGCGACGAGGGCACCGGCGACCACTGCGACCGACTGTCGCTGCTCGGGGCCAGGCTCGGCCAGCACATGGGCCTCGACCCCGAGGCGATCAAGACGCTGCGGCGCGCCGGTTACCTGCACGACATCGGAAAGATCGGCATCCCCGACGCGGTCCTCCTCAAGCCCGGTAAGCTCGACGAGGCGGAATGGCTGGTCATGCGCTCGCACGTCGAGATCGGGGTGCAGATCTGCGCGCCGCTGCGCACGTTGCGGCCGGTGCTGCCGGTCATCCGCCACCACCACGAGCGGCGCGACGGCAGTGGCTACCCGGACGGGCTGTCCGGCGACGACATCCCGCTGCTCGCCCGCGTCTTCCAGGTCGTGGACGTGTTCGACGCGGTCACCAACGACCGCCCGTACCGCAAGGCGCTCTCCGCCGGAGACGCGCTAGCGGTACAGCGGGAGGAGACGGCGCGCGGCTGGTGGGACCGCGAGGTCCTCGAGGCGTTCGCGGTCATGATCGGACAGCCGGGGAGTTGACAAAGGGGTTGACACAAAGGGCTTGACGGGTTGGCAGGCCCCGGGTTGTGCGCTACACTATCGGGGACGCGAAGGTGCGGATGCGGTGTTCACTCCCGCCGGTTCCCGCGCGTCGCGTGCTGGCTTGCCCCCGTCACCGCTGCGCCGTGGCTGTGCAGGCGGCGCCTGGGTGAGCCAAGGAGCCTGACAAGTATGGTCGAAGAGTTCAACGACGCCCCCGCGTCCCCTGCCCAGGAGTCCAACGAGGCTGCCGGCTCGGGCCGGCGCCGCCGGCCGCGCCGGCGGCGCGGCCGCCGTCACCCCACCTCGCCCGCAGCGCCGGCCGCGCCGTTCGAGGGTTACCTCTGGCGCCGTGACGACGGCAAGGCGTTTCTGCTCCCGGCGACCACGAGGTTTCACCCGACCGGCGAGGACCCGGCACTCGACGGCGCGCTGCTGTCCCGCTGGCACCTCGAGAGCGGGTTGCACCTGACCGCGTCGGTGCAGCCGCCCAACGGGCACCAGCGCCCGGCGGTCGTCGAGATCACCGCGATCGAGGGGCTTCCGCCCGACGAGTACCGCCAGCGCGCGATGCCGTTCTCCGACCTCACCTCGATCGACCCCACACCGCGCTTCAAACTCGAGACCGACCCCAGCGTCCTCGAACCCCGCGTGATCGAGCTCATGGCGCCGATCGGCAAGGGCCAGCGCTGCCTGATCGTCGCGCCGCCGAAGGCGGGCAAGACCACGCTGCTGCAGCAACTCGCCCACGCGATCGGAGTCAACCACCCCGAGGTCCAAATCTTCGTGCTGCTGGTGGACGAGCGCCCGGAAGAGGTCACCGACTGGAAGCGCAACATCATCAAGGGCGACGTCTATGCATCGTCATCCGACGAATCGATCCAGAGCCACATCGAGATCTCCGAGATGGTTCTCGAGCGCTCACGCCGCCTGGTCGAACTCGGCGGCGACGTCGTGGTGCTGATGGACTCCCTCACCCGCATGTCGCGCGCGTACAACAACAACCAGAAGAGTTCGGGGCGCATCCTTTCGGGCGGCATCGACGCCCGCACCATGGAGAAGCCGCGGCGGTTCTTCGGCTCGGCGCGCAACATCGAGCACGGCGGCTCGCTGACGATCATCGCCACCTGCCTCGTGGACACCGGCTCGCGCATGGACGAGGTGATCTTTCAGGAGTTCAAGGGTACCGGCAACATGGAGATCGTCCTCACGCGCGACCTCTTCGAGCGCCGGATCTTCCCGTGCATGAATATCCCTCAGTCCGGCACACGCAAGGAGGAGAAACTCTACTCGAAGGATCAGGTGGAGCGGATCTACCTGTTGCGGCGCGCGCTCGCCGCGCTGCCTCCCCACGAGGCGATGCAGGTCATGCTCACCAAGCTCAAGCAGTACCGCACCAACGAGGAGTTCCTCGCGAACATCCAGACCAGCGCGCGGTAGCGGCTTCCCGGCCGCCCCGGCACGGCGCGCGGGGCGTGCGGCGCGCGCAGGCTGCAAACGGAAGGGCCCGCCGCGAAGGCGGGCCGGACATCCGCGGGATCGAAACACCTACCGGGGCGGCTGGATCACGATGTGGTACGTGACCGTGATCCAGGTCTTGACCCGCGTGCCGTCCTTCGTCGCCGGCCGGTAGCGGTTCTGCTTGGCGGCCTCGATGCAGGCGTTGTCGATCTCGGGCCGCGGCGGCTGAAGCCCTCGCAGGACTTGGGCTTGGTCCACGCCGCCCTTCTCGTTGACGAGCGCCCTGAGGATCACGTAGCCGCTAATCGGCGACCTCGCGAGCATCATGGTGCGCGGCAGTATCACCTTCGTCTCGACGAGGTTTTGCGGCTGCACGTCGACCTGGGTGAAGTCCACCAGGTCGCCCTCGCGCACGCCGGAACCGAGGCCGGTCGTGACCGGCACCTCGGCGGTCGCGGGCGCCGGAGGCGCCGCAGCCGGGGGCGCCGTGGGCGCGTGCGGCGGCGCGGCGGGCGCCTGCGCTGGAGCGGCCGGAGGCGCCGCGACCGGCGCAGGCATCGCGGTCGGAACCGCGGTTGGCTGCAGCGTGAGCTTCGCGCTCGCCTGCGCCTGCTGCTGGCGGGCCTTCGCCGCCTCGGCCTCCTGTTGCTGCTTCAACTTCGCCAGCTCGTCCTCTTTCCGCTTCTGCTCCGCCTCGCGCGCGGTCAGCTCCCGCTGCAGCTTCTGCTGCTCCTCGGGCGAGATCTGTTTGGCCGCTGGGCCCTGCTTTTGCGTGGCGAGCTGCTTGCGCAGCTCTTCGGTCTTGGCCTTCTCGGATTGGAGCTCTTGGTTCAGCTGGTCTTCCTTCTCCTTGAGTGCTCGCGCCACCTGCGTGTTCACCAACTCCTGCAGCATCTTCTTCTGCGCGTCCTGGTCGAGGGGGGGCGGCGATGCCGGCCGGCTCAGGACGAGATACCCGATCACGCCGAGTAAGACCACGGCGCCGCCGATGACCGCGGCGAGCATCCCGGTGCGGCTCGGGGCCGGCAGGGGAGCCTCGGGCTCATCGGCCTTCGGAGGCTGGTAGTGCGCCGCGACGTCGAGGGCACGCTCGCGCTGGACCTCGCGGTCCTCCTGCTCGATCTCGTTGCGGTACAGGCGGTCCATGAACAGCGCGAGGTTGAACGTGGTGGGCGAGTAGGCGCCCCCGTACAGGAGCTTCTCCAGCTCGCGCTTGAAGTCGGCGGCCGACGCGAAGCGGTCGTCCGGCCTGGGCGACAGCGTCTTCGCCAGGATCGCGAGCACATCGGCGGGAACCGGCCCCTCGTCGAAGGCGAGGGCCGGGTGCTCGAGGGCGGCGGCGCGGCCGGCCGGGTCCGCGGGGAGCGGCTGGCCGCTGAGCAGCTGGAACAGAATGGCTCCCAGCGAGTAGACGTCGGACCGGCGGGTTGCGGGCGCGTTCGCCAGCACCTCGGGCGCGAGGTACGGCGCGGCGGTCCGCTTCACGGCGACGCGGTCGAGGTTGGCGCGCAGGCCGCGCGCGAGGCCGAAGCCGGCCACCATCGCCTCGCCGTCGTTTCCGACCATGACGAGGTGCGGCACGAGGAAGCCGTGCACGAGCGCCTCCCCCTGCAGTTCGACCGCCGCCGCCGCGGCCAGCGCGGCCGCTAGCTTCTCGACGATCAGCAGAGCGTTGTCGATCGCGATCGGGAACTGCTCGGAAGCCGCGCGGACCATCAGCTGGTCGAGGGGTTGCGCCGGTACGTAGTCCCACGCCGCGTACGGCACGCCGTCCTCGCTGCCGCAGACGGTGTTACGGACCACGTTGGTCGCCTTCAGGACCTGCGACACCTGGTTGGCCACCGCGGTCTCCGCGGCCAACGCGGTCCGGTTCAACCCCGCCTGATCGAAGCGCCGCAGCCAGACGATCCTGCGGAAGCTGTCGCGTTCCATCTCCCCCGCGCGCCAGAGCGTGCCGAGGCCGTCCTGGCTTCGTTGCTTGAGGAGGAGGAACTTTCCGAAGCTCGAATAGGTATCGGCCATCTCAGGCCCTCCCGGACTGGGGTCACGCTAACACCCGTCCCCGGCGAGGTCAACGCTGCGACAAGGAGCCCGCGCGGGTTGCGAGGTGACGCTCGAGAATGAGACGGGCGGCGATGCCGTCCACCAGTTCGGGCCATCGCCGCCGCGGTACGCCGGCCGCGGCCAGGAGTTCCCCGGCCGCCCTGGTCGTCCCGCTTTCGTCGGCGGTTTCGATCGGAACCGCGAGCGCGCGCCGCAGCGCGGTCACCAACCCCGCCACCCGGCGCTCCCCGCGCCCCTGGCCGGAGCGGGTCACCGGCACACCGACCACGACCCCCTCGGCCTCCCAGGTCCGGACCAGGGCGGCCACGGCGCCCGCCAGCCCCTCCGGGCCGGTGTAGTCGAGCGCGCGCAGGGCGGAGGCGACCCGCTCGTCCGCGTCGCACACCGCCACCCCGACACGCCGGGATCCCACGTCGAGCGCCAGCCACCGCATGGCGATGAGGATACCCCTGCAAGCGTAGACTCCAAGCTAGAATGCGGCCGCTGGCGAGGAGGGCGGTTGGCGCGACGGCTGTGGAAACGTCTGGGGAGCGCGGCGGTGCGCTGGTCCCGCGGCGGCCTTATTGTGCTGGCCGGCTTGGCCTCCGTCCCGATGGGCCGGTTGCCGGCCGCGGCCGCCGGCGCGCCGCCGACGCTCGGCGAGCAAGTCACGATCGATGCCGCGCAGCAGCAGTGGGTTCAGGACCAGCTCTGGTGCGCCCAGGGCGACGTGCAGCTCCACTACCAGGACATCTCGCTGCGTTGCGATGAGGTCGAGGTCGACCTCAAGACGATGCACCTCCACGCCGAGGGAAATGTCATCCTCGACCAGGGCCAGACGCGCATTGCCTGCGACCGGATGGATTTCGACCTGCGCACGAAGCTCGGAACGCTGTACAAGGTGGATGCGTTCTTTCCCCCGACCTACCACTTCCGGGGGGAGAAGCTGGAGAAGTTGAGCGAGGACAAGTACCACTTCACCCGCGGCGTGTTCACGAGCTGCGACCTCACCGACAAGGCGCCGCCGTGGAGCATCGAGGTGCGCGACGCGGTGGTGCAGCTCGAGGGGTACGGGCACTTCCGCGATGCCACGATCAAGGTCCGCGGCGTCCCGATCTTCTACACGCCAAGGCTGCTCTGGCCGGTCAAGCGCGACCGCGCGGCCGGGTTCCTCGTCCCGACGTTCGGGTACTCCAGCCAGCGCGGCGCGTATCTCGGCAACTCGTTCTTCTGGCCGGTCTCGCGCTCGTTCGACACCACGTTCTTCGTCGACCTGTTCACCAAGAACTACCTCGGCATCGGCCAGGAGGCGCGCTGGGCCCCGGCCGAAAACGCGTTCGGCGAGATCGCGGACGAGTTCGTCTGGGACCCGGTAAGCAAGAGCTGGAAGTGGAAGGCCAACGGCAAGCACAACCAGCTCTTTCCGGGCGGCTGGGCGCTGCACGCCGAGCTGCAGCAGATCTCCGATATCGACTTCTTCCAGCGTTTCGAGGGCACCACGAACCCGACCGGCTCGCGCACCCTGTACTCCTACGTGAACCTCGCGCGGACGTGGGGGCCGCAGGCGCTCACCTTCCGGATCGATCACCTCACGACGTTCTTCACCGACCCCACCGGCGTCACCACGTCCCAGGTCTCGCTCGACCGCCTCGGGGAGGTGGAGTACCTCCTGCGCTCGACCCGCATCGGGAAGACCCCGCTGTACGTGTCCGCCGACGGCCTCCTCGACGAGTTCCAGGTCAACCGCTCGGCGTCGCTGCGCGGGCGGTACGGACGCCTCGATATCTTCCCCACCCTGTCGCTGCTCACCCCCGGTTTCGCCTGGCTCAACGTCACGCCGACGATCGGTGCGCGGGAGACGTACTACACCTCGCAGTATTCGGCCAACGACCAATCGTTGGTCAACGAGCCGATCTCGCGCCACTACGGGACCGCGGGGGTCTCGATCGTGGGGCCGTCGCTCTCCCGCATCTGGACGAGGCACGACGGAACGAAATTCAAACACCTCTTCGAGCCTCGCATCGACTATACCTACATCTCGAACCCGGGCGGCAGCCTCGACAATCCAACCAGCTCGCCGATTCCGGTGTTCGACCAGCGCGATTCCGTGCTGGTCACCAACCAGGTGAAGTGGACGCTCGGCAACTACCTCCTCGTCAAGACCGGCCCGGCCGGAAGTCGCGAGGTCGCGAGCTTCGAGATCTCGCAGCCTTACTCGCTGTCCGACCCCCTGACTCCCGCCCGGACCACGTTCGACCCCGCGACCAGCCAACCCGGCCAACCGCTCCCCGCGAGCCTGAAGGGCCCGCTCGACCTCTGGCTGCGGGTGCTCCCGGTCCCGACCGCGACCCTGGACACCCGCGTCGACTTCGACCCGGTGACTCACGACCTGCAGAGCACCTCGCTCTCCGGCGGCTACAGCAAAGGCGCGAACGCGCTCAATCTGACCTGGTACTCGAGTTACGATCCGACCGGCCAGGTGACATCGTCCCAGACCCGCCTCTTCTTCGGCCTTGCTCCCGGCAACTCGCATTGGCGCCTCGAGAGCCAGATCTCCTACGACGTCCACCAGCACCAGCTCCTCGAGCAGCGCTACGTGTTCCGCTGGCGCGGCAGCTGCTGGAACGCGATGTTCGAGCTGCACGACTACCGGATCCAGCCGTACAAGACCCGCGACTACCGCATCTCGATCGATCTCACGGGCCTCGGCACGTTCCTCGACATCAAGGGCGCCCTCAGTTCGTTCGCGCAGTGAGCCCGCGGGCCGGTTGCGGGCCGCCCGGGCATGGTGTAAGCTCCGCGCTCGTCAGGTCGGGGCGTAGCTCAGCCTGGTAGAGCACACGGTTCGGGACCGTGTGGTCGGAGGTTCAAATCCTCTCGCCCCGACCAATTCGTCACCTTCCCACGAAGCTTGAGTCGCCCACGGCTGCTCGCCGCCGCTGGGGACAAAATCGACATTTCCAGGGCCGGGTGTTTTCTCTTCGCCCCGCGGGGTTGCGGCCGGGTCGCTCGTGCTCTTCTTCCACTGCGTGGAGGCTTCTTTGCTTGCCGGTCCCGCGGATGGCCGGATGCGGGCACGGGCGCCCCCGCGCCCGAGCCCGCATGCTCCTGCGCCCGCGACCGGGCAGGGCGATCCGCGCCGGGGCCCCTCGCTGTTCTCCTCCCTCGCACAAGACCGCTCGGTCGGAGCCATCGACACCCCGGCGCGGCTCGCCCGTCCGGGACCCGCGGGCGCAGGAGCAAGATGGCCACCCGCGGCACCGGCGGATTGACGACCCCCCCGCCCATCAGTCGGAGGTCGTGCTGTAGGTCGAGGCTCCTGGCCAAGCCGAAGGTAACCGAAGGTAACCGGCAGCGCCTCCACCAGGCGCGGGGGTGGGTGGCCAAAACCGCCCAGCGGGCGGAGGCCGATGGCGCCGGAGCGTGCGGGTCCCGAGCGGCCGGAACGGCGAGGCTCCGCACGCCGCTCTGGCCTGCTCGGTCGCACGCGCAGGCGCGTCCGAGGGCGGCGCTCGATGCGCCGCCCGAGCGACCCGGCCGTAGCCCGCGGGGCAAAACAAGATAGCGTCACGCAGTGAAGAGAAGGCCCCTGCGTTCGAGCTGTGGGGATTGGCATGGTTTTCGCTAGTCGGGTAGAGTGCCATCCTGCGCCCGGGTGGAGATACGGGGAAAATTCCGTGCTCCGGCCGGGCGTTTCCGGCCGGGCGTTCGCGGCCGGAACGCAGAGGGTGCCGTCTTGGCAGGCCACGACGGCACCGGCGAGGACGGGACGGTCGCCCGCGGGCGACGCTGAGGGCGACCGAAACGGTCCCCGACGATGGGAGAAGAGCAATGCGGACAACGTTGACGAGCTTCGCGGTGGTCGGCCTTGGACTCCTTGCGGCACGGCCGCTGCTCGCCCAGGGCGAGGCCACGCCGCCGACACCCGAGGTCGCGGTGAGCCGTGCGTGCGCCGCGGCCGGCGGCCTGGAGGCGTTCAAGGGCCTCGGCATCCTCGGTATCGGCGGCAAGAGCGAGGAGGTCACCCAGGACGGCAAGGTCACCACGACCCTCAAGAACCTCTACGTCCTCGCCCCGGGGCCGGTCCCTGGGAGGCTCGAGCTGCCCGAGAGCAAGGTCGTCGCGGGCGACGACGGCAGCGGCGGGTGGGCCCTGGTAGCAGGCCGCGTCGACACTCGCCCGGCCACCGCGTACATGGTGAAGAGGTCGCTGGCGAGCTCACTGTTTCCGCTGTTGCTGCCGTTCTCGCTCACCTGGGAGGGCGTCGCCGTCACCGAGGTCAAGGCCGCGACCGTTGCGGGCCGGCCGGTCTGGCGGCTCGCCGTCGAACTCCCGAGGACGTTCTTCGACTCGCCGCAGATCTCCCCCTCGTGGTCGGTCTTCCTCGACCGCGCGAGCTTCGCGCTGGTGCAGGCCGAGAGCCCGTTCACCGACCTCGGCAAGGGCGTCACCGCCGATGGGATGCTGTACAGGTGGAACGACTCGGTCAAGGTCAAGGCCGTGACCTTCCACAAGGAGCAGCGGGTCACCGGGCTCGACGAGGTCGGCAGGGAGAAGAGCCACAGCCGGATCGACCACTTCCAGTTCCGCCTGGTGCCGGAATCCGAGGCCGAGAAGCTGTTTGCGAACCCGGTGCCGCCGGAGCAGCGGCCCAAGCCTCCGGCGATGCAGCCGCCGCCGGTCATGCCGCAAGGCCCGCCCAAGGGCTGAGCGGCAGGCCGAAGCGCCCGGATCCGCCTTGCGCGCCCGGGCCGGCGGGCGACGGGCGTACACTGGCGCGGGCGGCGACGCCGCCAGGGAGGGATTCGTGAGAGCACGGTCGCTTTTCACCGCAACGGCCGCCGTCACGGCCGCCGTCGCGTTCTCGGCGGTGGGGATGGCGCAGCCGGCGCCGGCGCCGGATCAGGTCGCCGCGCAGCTGAAGCAGCTCCAGCAGGGGCAGGAGAACCTCAACCACCGGCTTGACGAGCTGGCCAAGGCGATCGACGACGTGGCGTGGTTCCAGCGGGTCGGCGACGTGGCGGTGGTGGACAAGTGGCGCATCGCCGGGCCGCCGGAGGCCAACCCGGCCAACCCCGCCGCTCCGGGCGCCGTCAACCCGGTCAGGTTCTACGTCTACACGTTCGTGCCGCGCGACCGCAAACCGGGCGAGAAACTCCCGATGCTGATCCTCCCCCACGGCGGGGTCCACGCCGACTTCACGACCTACCACGCGCACATCATCCGCGAGCTGATGGCGCAGGGGTACGTGGTGGTGGCGCCGGACTACCGCGGCTCGACGGGCTACGGCCGCGATTTCTACGAGCTCATCGACTACGGCGGTCGCGAGGTCGACGACATCCACGCGAGCGCCGAATGGGCGCTGCAGAACTTCGACTTCGTGGACCGCAGCCGCGTCGGCCTCGTCGGCTGGAGCCACGGCGGCCTCATCGTGCTGATGGAGGCGTTCGCTCACCCCAAGGACTACGCGTGCGTGTTCGCGGGAGTCCCGGTCTCCGACCTCATCCAGCGCATGGGGTACGAGGGCAAGAGCTACGAGGACGAGTTCTCCGCCAAGTACCACATCGGCAAGACCGTCAGGGAGGACATCGGCGAGTACAAGCGCCGCTCCCCGGTCTGGAACGTCGACAAGCTTGCGGTCCCCCTGCTCATCCACACCAATACCAGCGACGAGGACGTGAACGTCATCGAGGTTGAACACCTCATCCAGGCGCTCAAGGCCGCCGGGAAGAAGTTCGAGTACAAGGTCTACCAGGACGCGCCGGGCGGACACAGCTTCGACCGCATGGATACGCCGCTCGCCCGTCAGGCGCGCGGCGAGGTGTACGAGTTCCTGGCCCGCTACCTGACCCCCCCGCGCCGGCTCCCGTAGCCGACGGAGGGCCGACGGTTGCGAGGCGGAACGGACAGGGCAAACGTGGCGCAGCGGCAGGGGGGAGCGCGTGCTAGACTCCGCGGCGTGCGCAGCAAACCCCGCTGGCTCGTGGGGTTGGCCCTCGCGGCGACGGTCGGGTGCAACGCGTCGTCGGGGCGGCTCGCGGTCGTCGGCGGTCATCCCGTCACGGTCGAGCAGCTCAACGCCTTCGTCACCGCGCAGGCCGGGCGCGCCGCCGCCGAGGTCACCCCGGATCTGACCGGCGCGCTCTTCGGCCGGCTCCTGGAGGAGGAGGTGCTGCTCGCGGCCTCGCCGTCACCCGACGACCACGACCTTTCTCCGGCCGCCCGCACCGCCCACGCCCGCGATCTGATGGCCTCGCTTTGCCCGCTGCCGCCGCGACCCACCGAGGCCCAGGTCGATGCGTACCTCGCCGCTCACCCCGAGCTGGCCGGCGGGGCCGACCGGATCAAGCTACGGCAGCTCGTCCTCCCGGACCAGGCCACCGCGCGGGCCGCGCGCGAGCGGATCCGGGCCGGCGAAGATTTCGTGGCGCTCTCGCGGGAGCTCTCGCGCGCGCCCAACGCCGCCGACGGTGGGCTGCTGGGGTGGGTCGACCGCGGTCAGTTGCCGCCCGAGTTCGAGGCCGCCGTCGCCGGCCTTGCGCCGGGTGACGTGAGCGAGCCGGTGCCCTCCAATGCGGGCTGGCACGTGTTTCAGGTGATGGAACGCCACACCGCCGGCGACCGCCCGGACGCTGCCGTCCGCGAGAGGGTGCGGGCGCGGCTCGCCGCCGGGGCGGCGGAGGCGGCGCAGAAGGTCTGCCTGGCCGAACTCGCCGCCAGGGTCGGCGTACAGGTGAATTGTGCGGGCGCGGCGTTCCCCTGCCGCAATCCGTTCGAAGGGACACCATGACACGGAAGATCTCTCTCATGCTGACTTCGATCATCCTCGCCACGGCCGCCGCGGCGGCCGAGTCTCACCTCGTGGAGGGCATCGTGGTGCGCGTCAACGACCGCATCCTGACCACCACGGATATTCGCGATCGGGCCAAAGAGCAGGCGGCGGAGACCGGCAAGCCCGTAACTCCCGACCAGTACCCCGCGCTGATCCAGGAAGCCGCGGACGAGATGTGCATGCTGGAGCGGGCCAACGAGCTCAAGCTCGAGGTGTCGAGCGAAGAACTCAACGCCGCGATCCAGCAGCTCCGCGAGCAGAACCACGTGCCCGACGACGCCGCCTTCGAGAAACAACTGCGCGACCTCGGCTTGACGGTCGAGGGCCTGAGGACAAGGGTCCGCGACAACATTCTCGTCAGCCGCCTCCTCAAGCACGAGCTGGGCGATCTCCCGATCACCGAGGCGGAGCTGCGGCAACGGTTCGATCGCGAGAAGGACAAGTTCACCATCGGCGAGCGGGCCCACCTCGAGCACATCGTGCTCCCGGTCGCCGCCGACAAGAGCGACGAGGCGGCCACGCTTGCCGCCGCCCGCCGCCTGGTGGCCGCCGCCCGGAGCGGCGGCGATTTCAAGGCCCTGGTGCAACAGGAGGTCAAGGCCGGGCGCGCGACCGGCGGCGACCTCGGCATCGTGCTCGTCACCGATATGCGCTCCGAGGTCCGCGATGCGATCGCGAAGCTGAAGCCGGGCGAGATCTCCGACCCGTTCGAGAGCCCCGCCGGCGTTCACGTCGTCCAGGTCATCGAGCGCATCCCTCCGACGGTCAGGCCGTTCAAGGAAGTCGAGGACGAACTGCGCAACAGCGAGCTCGCTGACCGCTACCAGGCGCACCTCTCGAGCGTGGTCGCCGAGCTCAAGAAGCGCTACTCAATCGAGACCCACCCCGAGCTGATGACCGAGGCCAAGTAGCCGGCTGCCGGGAACTCCCGCTCCGCTCCGTCCGCCCCCCGTTCAAGCCCGTGCCCAGCGGGCTCCGCACCCCTGTGGCAGCTTGACAGGGGGCGTGGGTCACCTCATCATGGCGGTGGACAAAAGTGGAGCGAAGTGGACCGCCGTGGCCCACGACCCGCGCGCGCGGGTTCTCGGAGGGAAAGATGGAGATTTTTCGCGGGAGCTACCAGGCCACCGTCGACGACAAGGGTCGCCTGAAGCTCCCGGCACGCCTCAAGGGCCAACTCGAAGAGTGGCACGGCCCGCGCGTGTTCGTCACGTCCCTCTCGCCGTTCGAGCTCCGGGTGTACCCCCTCGCGGTGTGGGAGGAGCTCGAGCGCCGCTTCCTGGCCCGTCCGTCGATGGACCCGCTGGTGCAGCGCCTCCTGGAGCACGCCAACTACGGCCAGGAGGACGAGGTCGATGCGCAGGGGCGCGTGCTGGTCCCCGCGCTGCTGCGCGAGATCCTGCAGGGCAATTGCGAGGTGGTCGTCTCGGGACGCGGGCGCTTTCTCGCCGTCGTCGCCCGCGACCGCGTCCAGGCCGAACTGGCCACGGCGTTCACCAACGATGAACTTGCCGCCCTCGCTGCCCTGGAGCAGTGATGCCCGATGCGTGCGGCCGAACACCAACCTGTCCTGCTCGCGCAGGTCGTAGAGGCGCTTGCGCCCCCCGAGACGGGGTGGGTCGTCGATGCCACGGTCGGCCTCGGGGGTCACGCTCGCGCCCTGCTCGCGGCGCGCCCCGACCTGCGCCTGCTCGGTCTCGACCTCGACCCCGGCGCGCTCGACCTCGCGCGCGGGCGCCTCTCGGAGTTCGGCTCGCGCGCGACGCTCGTCAACGCGTCGTACTGGCGGCTCGGCGAGGTTGCCCGCGACCACGGCGTGACGGCCGCCGATGGGGTGCTGTTCGACCTCGGGGTTTCGTCGCTGCAGCTCGACACCCCGGAGCGCGGGTTCTCCTTCCGCCACGACGCGCCCCTGGACATGCGCTTCGGCCCGAACGGGACGACCGCGGCGGATCTCCTGGCCGAATGCTCCGAGGAGGAACTGGTGCGCATGTTGCGCGACCTCGGTGAGGAGCCCCGAGCGCGGCGGGTGGCGCGGGCGATCGTGAGGGCCCGCCTGCAGCGCCCGCTCGCCACGACCGGCGAGCTGCGCCATGTCGTGCACACCGCCCTCGGCCGCGCGCGCGGCCGCATCGATCCGGCGACCCGGACCTTCCAGGCGCTGCGCATCGCCACCAACCGCGAGCTCGAAGGGATCTCGCCCGCCATCGAGCAGGCGGCGCGCCTGCTGCGCCCCGGTGGCCGCCTCGCGGTGATCGCGTTCCACTCGCTCGAGGACCGCCTCGTCAAGCGCGCCCTGCGCCACCTGTCGGGCCGCTGCGTCTGCCCGCCCGGCAGCTTCGCGTGCAGCTGCCAGCCGGAACGGCTGCTCGAGATCCTGACGCCACGCCCGGTGACGCCGGACGAGGCCGAAGTGGCGGCCAACCCGCGGGCCCGCTCCGCCAAGCTGCGCGCCGCCCGGAGGGCGGGATGAACGTCGGCGGCTATCGGCCCAGCAACAGCTGGCTGCGGCGCCAACTCGACACCAGCTGGCACCGGTGGGTGGCCCTTTGCTTTGCCGGGGCGGCCGCCGTGAGCGTCGTCATGGCGGCGTTCATCGCGCCGCGCCAGGCGACGCTGCGGATGCAGTACGAGATCGCGCAGCTCTCGCACTCGGTCGACCACCTCGAAGGGGAACAGCGCCGCCTGCTGCTGGAACGCGAGGCGCTGACCTCACCCGCCCTGCTGGCGACGCAGCTCGACACGCTCGGGCTGGTTCAGGTCGGGCCCGACCGGGTGGGCCGCCTCACGCCGGCGGGCGATCTCGTCCTCCCCAAACCGACGGCGACACCGGCGCGGCCGAACCCCGCCCGGAGGAGCCACTGATGGTCAACAGCGCGCGGCTGCGCTGGATCGCCTGGGCGCTGGGGGCGTGGACCGCGGTCGTGGTGGGCCGTCTCGTGCAGGTGCAGGTGTTCGACCACCGGATGTGGGAGGCCGAATCGGCCCGCCAGCGCGAAGGCACGATCGAGATCGAGGAGCCCCGCGGCGACATCGTCACCCGCGACGGCCGCCTGCTCGCCGGCAGCCTCGAGCGGGTCTCCTTGTACGCGAACCCCCGCCAGATCCCGCGCGCAGCCTGGACCAAGGTGGCCTCGGGCATCGCCGCGCTGGTCGGGCAGCCCGCCGCGACGGTCCTGGCAGAGATCGAGGGGCATGACGGCTTCTTCTACGTCGCGAAAGACCTCGACCCCCGGGTCGCGGACGCCGTCAGCCGGTTGCGCCAGCGCGGCGTCGGGACGTTGCGCACCGAGCGCCGGGTGTATCCCAACGGCGCCCTCGCCGGGCCAACGGTAGGTTTCCTCGATGCCGAGGGGCACGGCCAGGCCGGCCTCGAGACGTTCTACGACCGCACGCTCCGCGGCGTGCCGGGCGTGTACCGTGTGCTGCGCGACGGCAAGCTGTCGCCCACTCAGCTCGACCCGCGCCTCGAGAAGCCCGGCCGCCCAGGCCAGTCGCTGATCCTCAGCCTGGACTGCCGCATCCAGCAGGCGGTGGAACAGGAGCTTGCCAGTACCGTCGCCCGGACCGGCGCTCGTGGCGCCTCCGCCGTCGTCATGGACCCGGCCACCGGCGAGCTGCTCGCGCTCGGCTCCGCCCCTTCCTACGACCCGGGGCACATCGGGCAGTCCCCGCCCGACGCCCGCCGCAACCGCGCCGTCGAGGATGCTCTCGAGCCCGGGTCGACGTTCAAGCCGTTCATCGTGGCCGCGGCCGTCACCGCCGGCGTGCTCAGTCCGTTCGAGATGGTCGACTGCTCCGGCGGCGGCGTCCAGATCGCCAACTTCTTCATTCGCGACCACGCCCGCTTCGGGCTGCTGCCGGTGCGCGAGATACTCGCGAAGTCCTCCAACGCCGGCGCGATCCGCATCGCGTACCGCGTCCCCCCCGACCACCTCGACGAGATGATCCGCGCCTTCGGTTTCGGTCAACCCACCGGCGTCGGCCTGCCCGCCGAGACGCGCGGGCTCTACCACGGGCCGCGTTTCTGGTCCGTGCTATCGCGCGCCGGTCTCGCCCTCGGCCAGGAGATCAGCGTGACCTCGCTGCAGCTCGCCCAGGGGTATTCGGTGATCGCCAACGGCGGCATGCTCGTCCATCCGCGGCTCGTGCTCGACACGCGCGAGCGCGACGGCCGGTCGGTGGCGCCCGCCCAACCCGAGCCCGGGATCAGGGTGATGCCGGCCGTGCTCGCCGACCAGATTGCCACGATGCTGGAATCGGTCGTCGAGGAAGGCACCGGCAAAGCGGCGGACGTCCCCGACTATCGGGTGGCCGGCAAGACCGGCACCGCGCAGCGCGCGGCGCGGGGGAGTTATACCGGCGGGCGCCACGTCGCGTGGTTCGCCGGGTTCCTCCCGATGCCCGACCCCAAGGTCGTCATCGTCGTCTGCGTCGATCAACCGGTCAGTAACTACTGGGC